>Ga0207646_10007218_pt1 | contig 11336 bp, 10 predicted proteins | sample KBSK5502metaG_FD_184343 | JGI IMG/M metagenome (GOLD analysis project Ga0207646, IMG submission 184343) | Corn, switchgrass and miscanthus rhizosphere microbial communities from Kellogg Biological Station, Michigan, USA - KBS K5-50-2 metaG... | ecosystem: Host-associated > Plants > Roots >...
GAAGTGGCGCCGATTCCCGGTTCGAGCCAGGTATACGAGGATGATGCTCACGATGAGTGCCGCCTCGACACCCTCGCGGGTGCCGGTCAGCAGTCCGGTGACCAGGGAACCGAGATCCAAGCAGGCACTCCTGATTGCGGAGAATCGGGGCAGAGTTAGGCTAGCCTAACCCCGGACCTTCGTCAATGCGAACGAGCCTGGGGGTTGCCTTGCCCGCTCGACCTTGCAGGCCGCCGCCCGGATAGAATCTCGGCCTACCCGCCCTCCCTGCCGGAGACCACCATGGACTTCTCGCTGACCGATGCCCAGCGCGAGGTGCAGCGCACCGCGCGCGCCTTCGCCGAGCGCGAGATCCTGCCGCGCATCGGCGAGCTGGACGCATCGGCCCAGTACGACAGAACCCTCTACGAGAAGATGGGCGCCGCCGGCCTTTTGGGACTGCCGATCCCCGAGCGCTACGGCGGATCGGGCATGGATTACCTCGCCTTCGCCCTGCTGTGCGAGGAGATGGAGCGCGCCGACACGGCGTTCCGGGTGATCCTCAGCGTCCACACCGGCCTGAACTCGCTGACGCTGCTGCAGTGGGCGAGTGAGGAGCAGAAGCAGCGCTACCTGGTTCCGCAGGCACGCGGCGAGAAGCTCGCGACGTTCGGTCTCACCGAGCCGGGCGTCGGCAGCGATGCGGCAAGCCTCGCAACCACCGCGCGTCGCGACGGCGATCGGTACCTCCTCAACGGCAGCAAGGTCTGGATCAGCCTGGCCGACACCGCCGACCACTTCCTGGTGTTCGCCACCGTCGACCGCTCCAAGGGGCACAGGGGGATCACCGCCTTCATCGTGGAACGAGGGTTCACCGGGTTCTCGAGCGACTCGCTGCACGGCAAGCTCGGCGTGCGCGCCGGCAACACGGGGATCCTCTACTTCTCCGACTGCGAGGTGCCCGTCGAGAACCGCGTGGGCGAGGAAGGGGAGGGCTTCACCATCGCCATGAGCGCGATCGACCAGGGCCGGTACACGGTGGCCGCAGGGAGCGTGGGCCTCGCCCAGGCGTGCCTGGATGCCTCACTCAAGTACGCCCACGAGCGCAAGACGTTCGGGGACGAGATTGGCCGCCACCAGCTGGTGAAGGAGATGCTCGCAAAGATGTACGCGGGCATCGAGGCCGGCCGGCTGCTCGTCTTCAAGGCGGGCTCGAAGAAGAATGCGGGAGAGCGGAACACGCGCGAGACGAGCCTCGCCAAGTGGTTCTGCACCGACCACGCGGTGCAGTCGGCGCTCGACGCGATCCAGATTCACGGCGCGTACGGCTACAGCAATGAGTACCCCGTCGAGCGCTACATGCGGAACAGCAAGGGATCGGTCATCTACGAAGGGACCTCGCAGATCCACACCCTGATCCAGGCCGACTACCTGCTGGGGTACCGTCGCGACCACGAGCTGCGCATGCCGCAGCCGCCCTTCGAAGGCGAGATGTAGCCGCGGATTAGTGCGGCGAGGGGTCTCGGTGGACAGGTGCCATGCGCGAGGTTGGTTGCGCGCGCCGCGGAGCCAGGGCGAGGGCTGAGGCCATCAGGGCCGGGAGCAGCACGAAAAGCGCGGCGCTCTCCGGCAGCGAGTACGCCAACGTCGCCGGCGCGATCGGGCGGTAGTGCGGATATGGGATCACGCCGAGGGCGGTCAGCCACCAGAAGGCCGAGGCCGCAAGAGCCGCAACCGCGAGGAGCTTGCGAATCCAGCTCCCACCGAGCAGGGCCACAACGACCCCGACGACCAACGACAGCGCCGAGCCGATGAGCACCGTCGAGATGCTCATCGACGTCAACGGCTCACGTCCGATCCAGTAGGCATCCACGAGGGAGATGTGGGGCGAATGGAGGTACTCGACCCAGGCCATCACCAACAAGCCGAGGAGACCCAGGGCGAGGAGCGCAAGCCCAACATCGATTACCAAGCGGGCACCTTTCAGGAGGCTCGTCATGGGTCAATCGTCTTCGCCTGCGGGCTCGAGCACAAGCATCGCGATGGTGGCGGCCGCAACCTCAGACTCGGCCCAGGCGATGGGGACCCCCTCGCCGCGCTGCCAGAGCTTGAAGAGGTCGCCGTAGTGTCGTGACAGTGGGTTCCCGCTCTGACCTCCAGCCAGCGAAAAGCGGCTGGCGGCGGGGTTGCCCAGGTCCATGACGCATCGGGTGTTTGCCAGGAATCCCGGGTTGCCAAAGGGCGCCATCGGTCCACTTGAGGCCTGCATGGGCGTGTTGCTATCGCCGCCCATGGGAATCGGGCCCAGGTTGAAGATCTGGTCGAGCGGGGGTCGCGCGGCCATGGGATGCTCCAGGGTGAGCGGCCGAAGGAAGCCCCACCGCCACGCGGACAAGTCCGTCCCATAGGCCATTTCGAGGTTGCGCATCGCCTCATCCAGGGACTCCATCGCCTGCACCTCCCAACTCGAGTCCGTGAACCAGCCGGTGGGCTTGTCGCGAAGGAGGCGCACCAGGCGGCCCATGGCCCGGGTCGAGAAGAGCGTGCGCGGCACGATCTGTCCGAATCCTTGCCCGATGGCCCACGACCAGGCTCTCGGCGCCTTGGCCTGCGCGAGCCTGCGCGTGAGCGCGGCGCTGAACGCCTGATAAACCGATGCGCCGATAGAGCCCGCGGCCATCTGACCGTCCCAATCCTCCAGCAGGTCGAGCGCGGCCGCGCCCTTCGGGTTGGAGGCGGCGTCGACGGGGAGCGCCAGGACCATCTGGCGCAGCTCCCGCCAGGGGAGGCAGGTCACGTCCATCTGCAGGCGTTGCGCCGCGGCGACGTCCCAGCCGTCCCGACCGGACAGCACCTCGCCGATGCGCGCTATCCGGTACCCGTCCACGAAGTCGATCCCCAGGAAGGGGCCGGTCCCGTCCGCCACCGGCTGCGCGTTGGCCGTCGCCACCCAGCCGTCTTGAGGGTCGCTCAGGAATGGCATCTCCTCGAACGGCACGAGAGACTCCTCCCAGGCATTGTCCGGATCCGCGCCGTGCAGGGGGATCGTGCCGTTGCCCCGCTTGCGGCGCGGCAGCTGTCCGACCAGCTGCCAGCCGATGCTGCCCTCGCGATCCGCATAGACGACGTTGAGGGTCGGGCCCGGCCACTCGGCAAAGGCGCTGCGGAAGGCCTCGAACGAGCCGGCATGCACAACGTCGAGGAAGCCGCGCAGCGGCAACGGTCGCAGCCAGACCGCCGACATCGAGAGCGCCTGCGGCAGAGAGTCGTCGAGCATCGCGGTGATCACCGGCCCGCGTCGCGTGACGAGCACGCGCTCCTCGATCGGCTCGCCACCCCTGACCGCGATGCGCTCGACGATGACGTCACACGGCACGTTGCCCTCGCGCTCGCGCACCGAAGCACCGTCAGGCCCGACTTCCTCGAGGAAGAGGTCGACGCCGTCGGTCAGCGCGGCGGTGATGCCCCATGCCGCGAACCCGTTGGTTCCGATCGGGAAGGCGGGTCCGCCCACGAACGAGGCACCGGCCACCTCCCAGTCGGGCGTTCGCAGATGCGCGAGGTACCAAGGCGCGGGGAGCCGCGGGGCCAGGTGTGGATCGTTCGCGAGGAGCGGCTTGCCAGATGCGGTTCGGGAGCCGGCGATCGCCCAGTTGTTGGAGGCGCCGCCCATTGGCGCCAGCCCCTGGAAGGCGGCGAGATCGGCCGCAAGGCGGTCGAGCGTCGCTCCCGCCGGCGCGCCCGGAGGCGCTGCCACCGGGAGCCAATCTGGGTAGCTCGGGTCCAGCGCGGCTACCGCTTCTGGCCCGTCATCGGTCAGGATCTTGAGCCGGGCGAGCTCAACGTCCCAGTTGCTGGAGAGTGAGAAAGCCTGCAGGCCCACGAAGCACAAGACATCTATCGCGGTCCAAGGCGTCGAGGGGCGCCGCAGCAGGCTGAGCTCGTGCGGGGGCCGCGACAAGCCGCGACGCAGCCCCTGGTTGATGCCGCTGACGTAGGCCTCGAGCACCTCCCTGACCTCGGGACCGATGACCTCCAGCTGGGCCTGGGCGGTGCGGCGGAAGCCGAGGCGCCGGCTCATGCGGTCGATGGGCACCCCGTCGCGCCCGATCAGGTCGGCGAGCGTCCCGGATCCCACCCGTAGCAGCAGCTCGAGCTGGAAGGCCCGGTCTTGCGCGTGGCAGAAGCCAAGGCCAAACCACGCGTCGGCCGCGCCCCGCGCGTCCACGTGCGGGATTCCCCAGCGATCGCGCCGGATGATGAGCGGTCCGTCGAGCCCCTCCACGCGCGCGCGGCCCCGCATGCGAGGAAGCCGCCGGCCCAGCACGACGCGGAAGAGCACGCGAGGCCACTCGATCCCGGCCATGGTCCACAGCGTACCTATACTCGGCTGGTGAGTCGCACGATTGAGCTCGGTGCCGGCCTGATGCTCCTGCTCATCGGGCTGCTCGTGCTCTCGGCTGGGTGGATCGGCGACTGGGTGGGAGCCATGGGCGTCGAAGGCCGCTGGCTGGCGTACTGGCCGCTCGCCCTGATCGTGCTCTCGCTCTTCTTCATCGGTCCTGCACTCATCGGCCGCCGGCAACATCGTCGCCTGCGCGCCGGGATGGCCATCCCTGGCGCCCTGTTGCTGGGAGCGGGAGCTGCTCTCCTGTTCAGCAGCCTCAACGACCGATGGAGTGCCTGGTCCTACCTGTGGACGGTGATCCCGTTCAGCTTTGGGATTGGCATGTACGCGGCCGGCTGGATCGCCGATGCGCCGGCGTTCAAGTGGATCGGCTCAGGCGTCGCCGCCGGCTCGGTGATCGCCTACCTGGCGCTGTCGACCGCGTTCGGTGGCGAGGCGTTTCGGCTGGTCGGTGCGCTCGGGATCATCGCGCTGGGGCTGGCGCTGACCGTTGGAGGTCTCGCGGACCGGCTCAGCCGCAAGTCTCCCGCCTGAGGTCTTGGCTGGGCGCCGCAGGCGCGTCAGCGCAGGTGGCTGGCGAACCAGGCGAGGATGCGCTCGAGGCGGTCAATCCGCCGGTCCGGGCGGCCGATCGACTGCATCACGTGGTGCTCCTCCGGATAGAGGACGTACTCCACCTCCCGTCCGAGCGCGCGAAGCGCGGCAAAGAACTGGACGTTGTCCGAGGCCGGGCAGATGCGATCCTCTTCCGCTTGCAGCATGAGCAGCGGGGTACGGACGTTCGCCACGTTGCGCAGCGGCGATCGCGACCAGAGCGCGAACATGCCCTCCTCCGATAGTGGGTCGCCAAGGCCGGCTCTGCGCGTGTCGTAGATCCCGAAGTGGCACTCGGCCCAGGCGGTGACCTGGTTGGTCACGCCGTTTTCGCTGACCGCGGCACTGAAGCGATCCGTGACGCCGACCAGCCAGTTCACGAGGAAGCCGCCGTACGACAGCCCCATCACGCCCAGGCGACCCTCCTCCGCCAGCCCTTCCTGGATCAGGCCGTCCACAACGGCGAGGATGTCGGCGGCATCCACGTCGCCCCACCGCGGCCCGAGCCCGTCAACCCACTCGGATCCGAACCCCGCGGATCCCCGGATGTTCGGGCGCACCACGCGGTAGCCGGCGGCGGTGAGCGCGATCATGTCGAGCGAGGCTCCCGGTCCCCAGGCGTCGGTCGGACCGCCGTGGATGTCCAGGATCACCCGCGGCACAGGGCGGGATGCTCCGCGGGCACGCCGGCCGTTCGCCGGCGAGTAGACCCAGGTCTGGATCGGGCCGGCAAGACCCTGTAGCTGGACTTGGTCGAGGCGGGGGAGCGCGAACCGCCGCTGCCATGCCGCGCCATTGCGCGTCAGCCGTTGCGGCTTTCCGCGCCGCACAACGGCCAGCTCGCTCGCCACTCCGTCAACCTGCGCGTTGACCACCACCGTGCCGGCGCCCGCCTGCAGCCCGGAGGCGACGACTCGCCCGTCAGGTTCGACGAGCGGCTCGGTACCGCCGTTGACCTCAAAGCGCCAGGGGATCGACCCTCCGCGAACCGTGAGCAGCGCGACGAGCGAGGTCTCGTCCAGCCAGAGCGGACCCTCGGGCTCCTCGGTCCGGTTGAGGTGGCTCCCCACCCAGACCCCGGCGGGGAGGTCGAGGTCGGCGCTGAGTGACCGTGCCTCGCCGCTCTTCGCGTCAATGACCCAGACCTCGCGTTGAAGCGCCTCCGGGGGGTCTTTCACGTCGGTCCCGAACGCGGCCAGCCAGCGCCCGTCTGGGGACCAGGCTGGCGCGGCGAGGTCGCCGCGCAGTTTCGCAAGCTCGCGGACCGTGCCAGCGCCACCGCCCAAGGCCACGCTGAAGATCGCCGTCTGCGGGTAGATGACCGCGTCAGGGCTCATGTCCGCCGCGAAGGCGATGGAGCTTCCGTCCGGCGCCCAGGATGGAGATTCAACGTCGAAGTCACCGCGCGTCAGTTGCCGCGCATGGGCACCTCGCCGGGCCGCCACCAGCCAAAGGTGGGATCGGCGATCTCGATAGCCTTCGTCGTTGCGAAAGTCCATCCGGGTGATGCGCCGCGCGGTTGGAGCGAGGGCCTTCTCGGTGCGTGAGTTCCGATCGCCCACGAGGAAGCGCGCCTCAGCCAGCGGAGCCAGCAGCGCGAGGCTGCGTGAGTCGGGACTCCAGCGCAGAGCTTCCACACCGTGCGGCAGCTGACCCAGCGGAAACGGGTTACCGCCGCGAGCATTGATGATCCAGGCCTGCGCCAGGCGCTCCTTCTCCGGCGCGGACAGGTTGGCGCTGGCGCGCAGGAATGCGATCCGTTTGCCGTCTGCCGAAATCTCCGGACTGGTGTCGTTCACCTCGCCCCTTGTCAACTGGCGAGGGCGCCCACCCGCGGTGGAGATGCGCCACAGGTGCCTCCGATACTCTCCCCGCCTCACGGTCCTTCGCACGTAGACGAGCCAGCTCCCGTCCGGCGCGAGCGCGTGTGCATCGATCGCAACCTGGGCCCGAACGAGCTCGGACGGGGTCGGTCGGCGGGTCGGCACGCTATGTCAGGCTGGGAGTAGGAGCCGCACGAGGAGAGCGCTGACCGCGATCCCGATCGCGGCAGGTGCGAGGCCTCGTCGGACGCGCGACCGCATTCGCGAGAAGGCTGGCATCAGGGTGGCGGAGACCAGCGCTCCGCCGAGTCCGGCCGCCGATCCGGAAAGAGCCTGGGCGATCGCCGGCGCAAACGCTCCGACTCGCACCTCGGGTGAGACAGCGACGGCATACAGCACGATCAACAGGGCCGCAAAGAGGGCGGAGCCAAGCGTGGCGGCCGCAGCCCATGCCGGCCGCAGCTGGGTGGTGCCCGTCAGCACGCCGCCAAGCACGATGGCACCTGCGATGAGCCAGGTGGCCGGCACCGGTCGCGCCGACTCTGCCGGAGGTCCGATCACGAACCAGAGGACCACGAGCGCAGGCGCCAGCAACATCCCGGCAGCCGCGACCCAGGTGAGTGGGCGCCGCCAGTCCTCGGGATCCTCTGGGGGGACGACGGTTCCCAGCCGAACGCTGATTGGAACGGATTCATCCGCGGTCTCAGCCCCCATCGCCGGCGAAGGTACGGCTCCGGGCGCGGGGGGCGGGGGTGGCGTCATGCGACGACGGCGTCCTCCGGCTGCTCTGCGACCTCGCGCGCGCTCGGGACGGTGGCCAGCCTGAGCCCCAGGATGCGCGCCCCAAGCTCGCGGACCATCCAACCGGCCTGGGCCACGACCTTGTGCGGTACGTCCCGGCGGCAGAGCGCGGCAAGGGCGTGCAACTCGGGCAAGGCGGCTGGGGTGTCCAGGTCGTCGTCCATGGCCGCTAGGAATCGGGCCCGATGGTCGGCGATGGTCGGGTCGAGCGCTTCTGGATCGGCGAGCGCGGAGGCCAGCGGCTCGAGCTCCTCTGCCACACGGCACGCCCGGCGCAGGAGCGCAGCCTGGATCGCCGACGCATCCAGATCGGCCTCGTCGAAGTCGATCGCCTCGCGGTAGTGATGGCTCACCAGGTAGTGCCGGATTGCGTCGCCGGAGTAGCTGGCCAGCAGGTCGCGGACGAGGACCAGGTTGCCCAGCGACTTGCTCATCTTTTCGCCCTGGTAGCCGAGCATCCCCGCGTGGAGCCAATACGCAACGAACGGACGCAACCCCGTTGCACTCTCCGACTGGGCGATCTCCGCCTCGTGATGCGGAAAGATGAGGTCCTGGCCCCCGCCGTGTATCTCGAATTGGGCGCCCAGGTACGCCATGCTCATCGCCGAACACTCGATGTGCCAGCCCGGCCGCCCCGGACCCCACGGCGAGTCCCACGACGGCTCGTCTGGCAGCGATGGCTGCCAGAGCACGAAGTCGAGTGGGTCGTGCTTGCCCGGCATGTCGGGCACGTTGCCGCGCTCATTTGCGATGGGCAGCATCGCCTCCCGAGGTAGGTGCGACAGCTCCCCGAACTGCGGCCGAGAGGCGACCGAGTAGTAGACGTGGCCCTCTGCGACATAGGCGTTGCCGTTGGTGATCAAGCGGCCGATCAGCTCCTGCATCTGCGAGATGTGCTGCGTAGCCCGAGTGAGGTGGTCCGGCGGCAGCCAGTTGAGGGCCGCCATTTCGGCGAGGAAGGTGGTGAGGTTCCGGTTGCCGAGCTCCAGGTAGTCCTCGTGGAGCTCGCGGGCCTTGCGCAGGAGGTCGTCGTCGACATCGGTCAGGTTCTGAACGTAGGTCACGTGGTAGCCGAGGTACTCGAGATATCGATGCAGGACGTCGAAGCTGACGTAGGTGAAGGCGTGACCAAGATGGCCTGTGTCGTACGGGGTAACGCCGCAGACGTACAAGCCCACGGAAGCATCGGCCAGGGGCTTGAATGGCACCTTCCGTTCGGTGCGTGAGTCCAGAAGATGAAGGGTCACGGGCGGATTCTAGGTGGCCTCATCCGCGGGTGCCGATCCGCCGGTGAGCGTTGAACCGTGCCGTAGAATCCGGGCGCCAGGGAATGCCCAACGTACCCAGGTGAGCTGCCTACCTACGCCGTACTTGGGAGCCGAGCCATGTGGGAAGTCCTGCGCTGGATGATCGTGTTCGTCCTCGCCCTGCTGCTCATCGTTGCGGCCATCTACCTCGTGACCGGCCGGCCACTGCCCATTCCGCAGTTCTGATCATGTGCAGTCGCGTTTGGGCCAACCGGCTGGCTGGCTGCGGGGCACCGCCTCAGAATTCGGGCTTCGTGCTCATCAGGAAGCCGATGATGCCGGTGGCCAGCGCCATCGCATAAGCGAGCAGCCGCTGGCGACGAGCGCCGCGTCGCCACGCTTCGGTGTCTGTGGGCGTCTCGGGGCTCCCCTTACGGAGCAGGCGCCGGAGATTCGGACGCGAAACGAAGCCTGCCACCAGCAGGTTCGCGGCGTAGATGCTGAGCGCCGCAAGCAGCCATGGCTTGCGGAGGAGATCGGGTCCCAGCACGACCAGCAGCCCGGCGCCCGTGATCGCGAGGCCGGCAGCGATCACCACGCTGCCCGTCCCCTGGAGGTTCAAGAGGAAGCTTGTGAGTCGGCCGGGACGCCGACTTCCATCGCGTTCGCTGCCGCGTAGCAGGAAGGGGAGCAGGACGCTCGGCAGCAGAAGTGAGATCGCCAATGAGACGTGTGTCACCACGAGGACCGGGAACCACGGCATGGCGGCGATCCTATCCCATGCTCGGTCTCGGCTCCGCGGGCCCGAGGCCGGTGGCCATTCCTTCCCCTGTGGCGGCCCCTCCTAGGGCCGCGGCACCGCCGCGAGCGATCCTCGTCCGCTCACCTCCAGCGCAAGAGCGCCGACGAATGCCTCGACCGCCTCGGGGAAGCGCTCTCGGAAGAGGACAAGCCTCGGGTCGACAGGCGACGAGCCCAGCGTGGCGAGGAGCACCTCCAGGTCGGTACCGGTTGCGATCTGACCTGATGCTTCCAGCGGTCCGGCAGGTGGCTTGGCGTTCCGGCCGGCGACCACCGGCGTTGGGCGCGGCGCGGGAGGCGGTGGCGGAGCGCTGGCGTTCGCGAGGTTCGACTGGCCGCCACCGGGTAGCTGCTGGTTAGCGGGAGGAGCGGGGAGGGCGGAAGGCGTTGGTAACGGGGTCGGCCGCGGAGTCGGTGTCGGTCTGGGCGTTGGAGTCGACGTTGGGGTGGCCGATGGCGTCGCGGAGCCCGAAGGTGTCGGCTTGGCAGTCGGGGATGCTGTCGCGTGGGGCGTGGGCGCTGGCGTGGGACGAGGCGTGGGTGTGGCGGTCGGGCGCGGAGTCGGTGACGGCGTCGCGCTCGGCGTAGGCGACGGGCTCGGAGTGCCTAGACCTGTGACGGTGACCCCCGGGTAGTAGTAGGTGAGCACGATCTGGCTGGCGGTCAGCCCTCCGAGGCCGCACGCCTGCGTTCCCCACTGGTAGGCCTTCCACCCATTCGCATTCGCGCCGCACACCTCGTTGACCGCGCCGGCGTTGTAGTAGGTCGGGAAGATATGGCCGTCGCGATACACGAGCGCACTCCAGGTGGCATCGACCGCGGCCGCCGCGGTGCTCCAGGTCGGCTGGCTCGGGTCGTAGACCTGGTCCCAGGTGTCGTCCCGGATGTCAAAGCACGCTCCGCTGGCATTGATGCCGCCCCGCCAGTGCAGGACCTGGTACCACGCGTAGTTCCGCACGATCAGGGCCCCGGACTGCAGCGACGGTGCGGTCCAGGACCCGATCCACTCGCGGGAGAGCACGTTCTTGGTGTACGGCTTGAAGCTCACGGAGTCGACCGTGCCGGACGCGTGCCGGAAGACGCGGATGGTGGGGGGTGGAACGGTCTCCGAGGTCCACGCGCTGCACGACGATGCCGCGACGGGACCAACGAGACCCGGAAGGAGGGCAACGACCGTCGCGGTCACCGCGAGGCACGCGGAGACGAGGGTTCGGCGAGGCATCGGCCCGCACGGTAGTCCGCACAGGACCGCACCCCAACCAACCTATGGTCCTAGACCGATGGTTGATCCTCCCAGCGGTGGATGCGCTCGCGAATGCGTTCAAAACCGAGCTCGGCGCAGAGCGCGAGGAACTCCGAGCGCGGCACCCCGCCCCAGGCAAGGTCGTCCAGCGTGCCGGTGATCGCGGCGTCCGTGTTCAGCCGCGCAAGGCGTCGATACAGCAGCGCCTCGGCCTTGCGGTCTCGCAGCACGGCTGCGAGCTGCGACGCCCCGCGAAGGGGAACGTCCCATTCCAGCGGGGACTCGGGGATCGCGTCCAGGTGGCCGAACCGCTTCAAGATGGCCGCCGAGCTGCGGGCCCCCCATCCGGCGAGACCCGGGTACCCGTCGGAGCTGTCCCCGACCAGGGCTAGGTAATCCGGAATCGATTCGGGGCCGACGCCGAACTTGGTGATCACGCC
>Ga0207646_10007219_pt1 | contig 11335 bp, 10 predicted proteins | sample KBSK5502metaG_FD_184343 | JGI IMG/M metagenome (GOLD analysis project Ga0207646, IMG submission 184343) | Corn, switchgrass and miscanthus rhizosphere microbial communities from Kellogg Biological Station, Michigan, USA - KBS K5-50-2 metaG... | ecosystem: Host-associated > Plants > Roots >...
ATACGTATGCTAAGACGCTCCTCACGCCCGGTCAGCGGCTTGGCTACGTGGCTCTGCCACCCACGATGCCTGACCGGGAGCAGATGCGCGGTGCCCTGGCGCTCTCGCAGTTGGTGACCAGCTACGCCGTCGCGAATGCCCTGCTTCAGCACGCCCTGGCCGACCTGGAGAAGCTCTCCATTGACATCGCGCACTTGCAGCAGAAGCGCGACCGACTGATCGGCGCCTTGCGAGGGATGGGCTACCAGGTGCATGTACCCGAGGGGACCTTCTACCTCCTGCCGAAGTCGCCCTGGGCGGATGATCGGGCCTTTGCCGATGTGCTGCTCACCCACGATATCCTCGTCCTGCCTGGAACCTGGGTGGAGCTCCCAGGGTACTTTCGCCTCTCTCTTACGGCCAACGATGAGATGATCGAGCGTTCGTTGCCAGGCTGCTGCGAAGCCTGGCAGTACGCGAGCGCGCATGCACCGGGTTGTACTGGCTACTTGGGATATCCGTTCCAATAAATGGGTGCTGAAGATGAGCTTCACCCATATCTTTTCCTCTTTAGCCACAGAACGGGCAAGCTTTTCCACATTGCTCTTTACCCTCTTATTTTAGAACGGATATCCCAAGTAGCCAGCACAGCCATCAAAGTGCTACGAACGCCGGTCCATACTCCGCGTGCGAATGCCATCTGCGAACGTTTCCTGGGCAGTGTCCGACGGGAATGTCTCGATCACTTGCTGCTACTCAATGAGAGGCAGCACGAGCCGAGTCCTCAGAGCCTATGTCGCCTACTTTAATCATGCAAGGCCGCATCAGGGCTTAGGGCAACAGATCCCAGAGCCCAAAGCCGCCCTTGGTCCCTTACACGCCAAGGGTGGCAGAGTGATCTGCTCTCCTATCTTGGGTGGGCTCCACCATTCCTACCAAAGAGTTGCGTAGCTGTTTGCGAATACGTTTAAACGTTGTGGACGAGGAAGGCTTCAAGCGTCTCTGCTGTTTGCACTGATCATCCATAGTTTTGAACATCTGGAGCGAAATTCCTGTCTCTCCTTTTTCGATGCCGGTAATGAGTGGAAGTCCTTCTGTTTCAACGATGCGGCTTCTTCATGCGCGCTTGCAGAGGTCGAGAATCTGTCCCCTTGATGGTCTTTTAAGTGGAAAACACCGACCAAGAAGTAGGATTGCAGAGAGAAATTGTCCTGCCGACAACTACGGATTTTGTGAACGGATGGTCCAAGTAGCCAGCATAGGCCCTCAGGATGCGCATGTCATGAAGTATCTGGACGTGACGAAAACGGCCTACCTGGAGGCAGGAGCAACACACGGTGCCTATCGGAGAAAGGGAGTAGCGACAGCGTTAGTTCGAGAAGCTGAGCGATTAGCAAAAGAACACGGGTGCACTCACATAGGATTAGAGGTGGGAAACGCCGATAATCCAGACGCCAAACGTCTGTATGAACACTTGGGGTATGTCGACTGGGGACAGGGGGAATTTCTCATTAGCTGGGAACACGTTGAGAGGAATGGCCATACCAGAACAGACTCGGAGATTGTCACGTACATGCACAAACCTCTCTGAGCAGCGCTGCTGTATCTTCCTAATGTCCAATTGAGTGAAATAGAGCCAGAAGGAGGAATTCATGACTCATCTTCCTCTTAATGAAAAGGAACCGCATGGAACCGCATGGCCCGACTTTGTGAAACGTGGGCTCGAAATGTTGTACGGGGAACACCAGTCTGACCAGGAAATGAAGGAGTTTATCGCTCGCTGGGGTGGGTTTGATCGAGAGGCGCTCGTGCGTGCCCTTGCTGAAGGTCATGGCGAGGATCGATTACTCGCTATCTGTCTCATTGGAGAGAGCGGGCTTCCTCGAGTGCGAACACTCTTATTCCCTTTCTTACAGAGTTCCAACCCGAAGGAACGCTGGCTTAATGCGCTCTATCTTGGACGTAAGAAGGAAAAACTTGCTCTGCCTGTACTTATCACGATGCTCACTGAATTCTTCCCGTCGGAGCAATCTCCTACGCCTACGACAGACCTGGCATGGTTTGATGAATTGCGTGGAAGTGCTGTTTCCACACTCCTTCTTTGGAAAGAGGCTTCTGTGATCGTGGCTTTCCGCCAAGCGTTCGCAACGAGTGTGAGGGCAGAAGAGTATCTTCCCGATCACCCGGTTCGGAAGCGTATCGTCTTACTAAATTGGTATAGCTATCAAGATAGCTTGAGCTATGCTTTAGGCAGAAGAGGGGCATTTGGGGCATTGCTAGGGATTCCACTCGCGCCACGTCGTCAACGAATTGCTCTTCTCGAGATGGCCATGGGATACAAGCAGATCGAGGGCCGTCTTGTTGCCAGTGAAGTGGAATACGGATGGGAATATGAAGGGCCACTCAGAGCCTCGATGAAAGCAATATTAGCGGAGCGATTCGGTCTCTCACACGAGGAGCAGGAATACTACCTTGACAACTATAAACGAGACCTTTATGCTCGTGAGAAGCTAATGCCAGCTGACGAGACCTAGAGATATGATAGCTGATATAATCGTAGAAGCACCTGATGTACATCTGCTTTAGTATATATTCTGTTCTGGCAGCTACGACGGCTTTGGCATGCCACCGGCCGCACCTTTAGCGGGACGACCGGCACGCTGGAGCAGTTGCTCGGCAAAAAAAAGAACTGGAGATCCAGCTTTTAAAAAAGTACTTGGGTTTTTACGCCCGGCGAGAGGGCCTCTTGCCAAGCACACATGAGCGCTGGGTGGTAAACTGTAAATGTGATTACTCGATGGCATAGTTTTTTGATAAGTATATGACGCCTATCACAGCCAGCTTTCTCAACGGGAGAGTTCTTAGACCGGCCTGCAAGGCTCTCTCCATCACTAAGGGAAAGAGAAGGCATTGTTGGTATTACGCCAGATAATTATCAAATTTTGCCACCATCAAGTAATCACATTTACAACGAACCGGCAAACGATGACGCCGTGAGGGAGTGAATCAGATGAAGCTGGGACGACGAGCACACTTTATCGGACATGGCCGTAAGCGGTTATGGTGGCTGATACTAGCTGCGGTGCTGGCTGCGATGCTGTGGGCGACTGCTCAAGTGCTCGGATGGCCGGTGTGGGCTCGGGCGGTGCTGGCCGGGCTGGCGGCAGCGGTGGCGTTGATCGTCCCAGAGTTGCGGGCTTGGTTCGTGCAGCGCGAGACCTGGGCACAGTGGGTGGATCAGCGGGTGAGGGTTTCTGGCGGACACGGGCGGCTGCCGCGGGTACAGGACGTAGAGCTGAAGCAGTTAGGGGTACATCCTGCTCGGGTGCAGGTGCCGTTCATCGAGCGGGATCAGCAGGACAAGCTCGATGAAAGGATTGGTCCGGGACGGGCGGCGCTAGTGGTGGGGCATTCCATGTCTGGCAAGACTCGGCTGGCAGCGGAGGTCATCAAGCGGAAGCTCCCGGATGCCCTGCTGCTCTTTGCGGAATCCGGCAAGGCGTTGCGAGAGCTATTCGACAAGGAACTGGACCCAGCTGGCATGGTGGTCTGGCTGGATGATCTGGAGGAGTTCCTCGGAGTGGATGGGTTGACGGTGGGCCTGCTCAATCGGCTCAGCGCAGGCAAAGCGATCGTGGTTGCCACGATCCAGGTCGGGCAACGGGAGATGTACCGGCCCCGGGACCAGCTGCGGCCGCCGCCGGGGTGGGATGTGCTCCAGCATTTCAACGAGATCTCGCTCCAGCGCCGTCTCACCAACCCGGAACTTGACCGGGTCCGAGCGATGGTGACCGATCCGGGTGTACTCGCCGCAATGGATCACTATGGGCTGGCCGAGTATCTCGGGGCTGGTCCCGACGCACTCGACACGTTCGAGAAGGGCGAGGTCACTAATCCGGTTGGCCATGCGCTCGTACGGGCCGCCATCGACTGGCGCCGGGTCGGCTTCACCCGCCCTATCTCACAACAGATCCTCACCACGGCTCTGCCCACCTATCTCACCGATCGGTCGGATGTGCCGAGAACCAACCAAGCGATCGATGATGGTCTGATGTGGGCTACGGCGAAGATCAATGAGACAGTTGCTCTGCTCGGCCAGGTCTTCACCGACTCGAACGGGCCCGTTTTCGAGGCCTTCGACTATCTGATCGACCAACCCACTTGTGCCAGCACGCCGATTCCTGACTCGATATGGGCCCTTGCCTTGAAGCAGGCGGACCCTGACGAGTTGTTCGTGATCAGCCTAGCCGCCTTCCGCCAAGACAAGCAGCCCACAGCAAAAACTGCTTTGCTGCAAGCTATTGACAAGGATGACTCAGGGGTAATGCTCAGGGGGGTGATCGACCTCTCGCGGCTGATGCAGAAGACGATCGACCTTGGGAGAGCCAAGACCGCCTACCACCAGGCCATCGAGAGCGGCAATGCTGAGGGTGCTTCCACAGCGGCGTTCGACCTTGAGAGGCTGCTCGAGGGGCAGGGCAACCTTGAGGAGGCCAAGGACTTCTACCTCCAGGCCATCGAGAGCAGCGATGCTGACTTGGCCCCTATCGCGGCCGCCAACTACTGGCGGCTGCGGCAAAACCACCTTGAGAAGACCAAGGCTTTCTACCACCAGACGATCGCCGAGAGCGGCGGCGATGCCAAGTTGGCCCGCAGAGCGGCCATCAAGCGCTGGCGGCGGCAGCAGGAGCAGGGCAACCTTGAAGAGGTCAAGGACTTCTACCTCCAGGCCATCGAGAGCGGCGATGCCGACTTAGCCCCCAGAGCGGCCGTCAACCTCGGACATCTGCTGCAAAAGCAGGGCGACCTCGCAAGGGCCAAAGCCGCCTATCAGCGGGCCATCGAGAGCAATCATACCGAGGCTGCCCCCAGAGCGGCCGTCAACCTCGGACATCTGCTGCAAAAGCAGGGCGACCTCGCAGGGGCCAAAGCCGCCTATCAACGGGCCATCGAGAGCGGCCACACCGAGTGGGTACCCATCGCAGCCGCCTACCTCGAGCGGCAGCCCAGGAGCACCTTACCCCCTGTCGTTTAGGGAAGCGTATCTTTTGGTATATCGAACTCCTGCATAGCTTCTATGCAGCGCTGGAAAAATATGCGCCAGATGGAGGGCCCGGAAATGCTCTTGGATGGGCTGTACTGGCTACTTGGGATATCCGTTCTAAAGTAAGAGGGCAAAGAGCAATATTGAAAAGATATGGGTGAAGCTGATCGTCAGCGCACAATTATTGGAACGGATATCCCAAGTAGCCAGTACAGGCGATCAACGACATCGCGGTGTGGGGACAGGGTTGTGTCGAGCGTGTTGCGATACCCCCGTGCCACCCAGGTTGGCAAACCGAAGCGTTCGCGAAGCAGCTCGACAATTCCTTTCGTCCCGGACTGGGCGAAGAGTGGAGCGACCATGGACCAGGGGGCAAGGAACTCCCGCGCAATAAGGTCGGCCAGCTGTTCTCGCTCTGCCGTTTCCGGACGCTCCTGGTCCCCACGTGCCAGAATGCGTTTGGGCCTGGGAGGGAGCCCCCGAATGAGCGCCTGTAACTCCAGCCACCCATCACGCTGCTGCCAGGAAAAGAGCCGCCTCACCTCGCGCATGTTTTCGGGAAGCGATTGTGACCAGCGTTGCTGAACAAAAAAAACGTCTGCGAAGAAGTGGCTGAGTTCATGAGCCAGCACGTAGTTGGCTACAGGGGTGGGTAACTCCTCCTCAATGAGGATGAGATTCGATGGGGGCCCGATATGGAGAAGCCCGTACAGCGGGCGATCGAGCAGAGCTGTGTCGGGTGCAGGCGGGTCACCGCGCAGAATACACAGAAACTCACGGGCATTCTGCACCGTCAGATGAGGCTGACGAAGAATAGGGATATCTAAGCCGTGCGAGGCAAGCGCTGCCACATCGCGAGGGAAACGCGAGAGCAGCTGCGCGCCTGTCGGCGCCTGCCCCATGAGGTCTTCGAACTTTCTGGCGATCCACGCGGCGTGCGCGAGGAATGGAGGAATGTCTGTGTTCACTCTTCTTCCGTACCATCCTGATCGGAAGCAGACGCGTCAAAGGCCGCTTCGTAGACTTCGCCCTCAGTGGGTTGCCCCTTGGCCGCCAAATTCCGTGCCAGCAGGAGCGTTTGGACAAAACGAAATACCTGACCAACGTGGCAAGCCGCAGCAATGCGCTCTGCATCAGAGTGGAAGCGGTCCGCTCTGGGGGCACGCATGCTCTGTAGCCTGGCAAAGTCTGCTGTGCTCACCTCGAACTCAAGCTGCTGCTGCTCTTCCGATTTCCGCTGACGGAAGCGCAAAAGCTGAAGGAGTGAGCCAATGGACCCCGGCTGCCCGGCAGCATACGTGTACCATTTTTGAAGAATCTCTGCGTCTGTCGGCAGAGCTGCCATGGGAGCGCCGTCCCCATTTGCACGATTCTGAGTCATTGCAGATCCTCCGGAGCGTAGCCCAATGTTTTCCCGATAAATGTCACTTTCCGCATGAGACGCGCTTTCGCATTTTTTACATCGCGTTCTTCATCGGACACAGAACCATAGCGGACGAGGACCGCGGCAAAAGCCCTGGTACTTTTCACATCGTTTCGCATCAACTGGAACAACTCTCGCTCGACTGGCTCTAAGTGCTCTTCCACCTGACGGAAGAAGTCCTCGTGCACGATACGAGTATCCTCGTCCAGTGCCTCTGAATCGTTATACGGCAAAGAAAGCAACTTTTCGTATGCATCGGGACCAGATTCCTCCTTCTCGTCGATCTCTTGCTGCGAGGCGTACAGGTCTGCGAGCCGCAGCTTCAGGAGGCCGATAACATACGTCGTGAATAAGACGCGCCCGGGATCGTAGCGTGTATAATGATGACAAATTTCTGCCAGCACCTGGTGTACAATATCCTGAACGTCATCCTGGGGGAGCAGTTTGTACTGAGTCCAGGCCCATCGCAAAATCGACGGGAGGACGAGTTCGACAATCTCATTGGCTACCAGAGGATCTCCCTCCCGAAAGCTTGCCAGTTGCTCAGAAGAGGGTTGCGGAAAGTTGCTCTCTTTCATAGGCCCATCCATCTCCAGCTTCTAGATGCTCTGATCCTAAACAGGACGCTTAGAAAAGACGAGGATATCTTCCTCAGAATATGCGTGGCCATCACTTTGTGGCCTCGATGAGAATCTCCCAGTGGTCATATCACGCGTGCTCACAAGAATACGCCCCGGTACCTCTCGGACGATCCGCTGTTCCAGTTTAAATCCGACACTATCAGCCATTTCACACAAGGCTGCAGAAGTAGGAATGGTGATCCCACGTCTGCGTGAATCGCCAATGATGAGTACCAATCTTTTCCCGCTGGCAACGACGCGCGCCGATTCGTGCAGAGCGGCATACATATCCTGGAAATAATAGTGCAACTGGCGCACTTCTCGCTGGATTGACGAAGCATTCGAAGCGTTCGCAAGCGAAGCAAGCTGCGCAAGCGCCCCGTTCGCCTGTTGAGATGGCATTACATTCGTGTGGTTTTCTTGCTGATTCCGCTTGGAAACGGCCTTGGATCCAATATAAGCAATCTCAGCTTGAGGGGAAGGAAAAATATGATACCGTGTGAACCAGAGGTGCGTCAGTTGGTGAAGCTCATTATAGGCATAACACGTTGCATAGGGAGGACTGGTCACCAGCAGGTCGAGTGTCCCTGAAGCCAGCGGGAGGCTCCGCGCATCAGCTTGAGTCAGGCGGCACCTCTCCGCGATACGCTGGGGATCGATATGTGTTGTCGCGAGATCGGCCCAATAGAGCGCGTTCCGTCTGATCATATCCTGCATGTGTTTGTGGAATTCCTCCGCCGGGTCGCCGAGATACTTCTTGAGGTCTTTCTGAGGCTTCGTACTCCCGCTGAGCCAGATGGAGGAACGTCGCAAAATATTGGAGAATCCGCAGAGGAAAAATATCCGAATGGGCTCGTCTGCTATCACCAGAATTTCATGGAGGATCGACTCAAGCGCTCGTTGGTATTCAGCAGGAAACCAGTAGGCAAAACGTTCTTCATCCGACGCCCGGGCGATGTCAATCGTGAGGATCGCTTCTTTCTCCCTCTCTGAAAGAGGGCGGCGCCCGATGCGCTGAACATGCTTTAACTGGTCTGTCAGCTGCTTCCATGCCTTGTCGAGCGCTGCGGGCAGAAAAGGGATGCATTTGGCGCGACCGATGAGTAGCGCAACAGGATTCACGTCAGATCCCCAAAAGCGTCTTCCACTGCGGAGAGCTTCAATTCCAGTGGTAGCAGACCCAACGAAGGTATCCCCGACAAGATCTCCTGGGCAAGAGTAGGTGTCGATGATACGGCGGACAAGTTGCGGAATAAACTTGGCCGGATAGCGATGGTATCCGTGCGGACCCCATAACGTCTCACTAGGCTTCAAAGAAGCAAATGACCAGTCATTTGCTGAGTCTGAATAGATATCCTCATCTACATGATTTGAAGCGACGAGGACTGATGTTGCACTTTGTACTTCAAAACTCATCTTATAACCTTGAGATAATATTTAATATTGTACCGGATAAAACAATCAGTTTGGCAGGCAAAGGCCGAAAGAGATGGATTTCAAAAAATGGAGCAACAATACGAGTCTTTTTATCTTCTAATCGTCTTTCAGCCTTTCAGCTTTTTGGGCTCAACTGACTTGAGTATACCGGATAGAATCTGATTAGCTAGAGCTCCTTCCACTCCGATATTAAAGAGTAGGTAATCTTCTCCGTGTTCAGAATATAATAGCTGCGCGTACTCAGTAAGCAAAATCATGATCCTGTCACAAGAAGGCTCTTTTCTGGCTCCAACGTAATCCCCAGACTAAGCGGTGGGCGGGATGCACATCGTGTGTCGAAGCCAGGACTTACAATTGCCTTTATGACGGTTCGAATTTTGAGGAACTGAGCATTTCCTCTCTTTTTTCTCGTAGTAAGGATCAGCAACAAAACCGAAATAGCTCTAGCACGTCTTCATAAAGAAAGCATACTCTAAGTGTGCGAGAAAAACAATAGTTGAGCCATTTCATGGCTTTGCAGGATTTTTAAGACAAAAGCTGGCCAAGAGGAGGATCAAATGAATAGTTGTATCTGACTCTTAGAAAAGTGTGAAAGCTGCTGGCCGTACACATCTTTCGATGACACATCGGACGAATGAGGAGATACTAATAGCATCGGCGCCTTCCCACCCAGACAGTGACTTAGTGTCCTCAATCATCAAGATTGACGGCAGAGCTAAGATGCTTTGCTTACTTTATATTAGTAAAACTCGCCTTCGGCCGCGATAGAGTTTACCGAGAGCTTGGGTAAAGGAGAATTTATTCCAATTTGCGCTCAAACAGGCGTTTCATCCCCTCATGAAGACGTTGTTGCTAGAAACAGCGTTAGCCTATGTCAGGCTAAAGGCTAGATTAGCACCTACATATACGTAAAAATTGCGAGATGTAGCCCCAACATTTCTCTGTATGACCCTACTGGCCCGCCAGATATCTGCGGAATAGCCAAATATTTCTGGTACAGGGCCAGATATTTGTGGAAAATGATGTAGGATCTCAAAGTTAGTGAGACCGTGATCATAGTTACTGAGACGAAGTACGCTCACATTGTGCCGACTAGGATGGACTCCTTCGCTATTTTTCGCAGTTAGTGAATTTGTTCAGTTGTTGTTGTCGAAGTTAATGAGATCAGCCTGTTTCGGATCACCCCTTGTTATCAAAGTTAGCGAGACGAGCAGAACGCTTCACACCTTCGTACTGTTCGAGTGTCTCTCGCCGCTGGTGTTAAGTGATCCTAACCGTGGCGACCATTGGCATGTTGTATCCATGCTGGTCTTCACTTCTTCTTCGTCCCTCACCACGTAACGGGCAGTGATAGCGCAACTTCCCAATTTTCAGGTGCTCGCTGATTCCGGTGCTCCTGCACGCAAATAGAAAGAGTAATCAGGGATCGGGCAAGGGGGTATGCAACATACATACCCCCCTTTTCTCCTCGACAGCCGATTTCTTTGTATGCTACACTCTTAGTGAGGCAGAGGAGTCTGCTCTATGGTCAAGCTGTGGGACGATAGTTTGAAAAAGCTGGTTCATACTGATCCACAAGCTTTTGTGACCTGGCTCTTTCCTGGCGGAACTTTTATTGGGGAGCGCCCCCATGAGTTGAAACACTGGACGTTGGAGGTCGATGCTCTGCTTGGGGTGACAGTAAGCGAACAGGAAATGTTGCTGCACCTCGAGTTCCAGACATACCACGATCCGGGTATGGCTGAGCGTCTCTTACGCTATAATGTATTGGCGAGAAGCGAGCATAAGCTTCCCGTCTTGTCTTGTGTGATTTACTTGCTCAAAGATGGAGAAGCGCTGCCGTCACCACTCAGCTGGAAGCTGCCGAATGGGCAGGAGGTGCTTCAGTTCCACTACCAGAGCATCGAGTTGGCAGCACTCTCACCCGAGGATCTCCTCCAGTCAGGTCAAGCGGGATTGCTACCACTTCTACCTTTGACGAACGGTGGAGCGCGGCGTGAGATCGTAGAAAGCATGTTTAGTGGGAGGCTTTCGGCGAAGAAGATCGAACTGGTCCCAATTGGATACACGCTGGCATCCCTGGCCTTTAGTCGAGAAAACAGAGCTGAGCAGGACTGGTTATTAAGGAGATTCCACGAAATGCATGATATCTTGCGGGAGACGCCCATTTATCAAGAGATTTTAAAAGAAGGCCGCGAAGAAGGACTGGAAGCATTGCGTCAGGCAATCTTAGACGTCGTTAGCCAGCGCTTTCCTAAACTAACCCGTCTGGCAAAGAAGCAAGTCGTTGTCGTTGGGGATCCGGAATTATTGCGGCATGTGTTGGTCAAAGTGAGCGCGGCACAAACCGCTGAAGAAGCGAAACAGCAGCTGCACACGCTTGACGAAGCAGATGAGTAAGATGAGGACGGAGACATGACGCATCCCCTTCTGTCAAAGTGAGATTCTTCCATGAGGCAATGCGCCGACTGGTCGGAGTGCGCGCGTGGGGCGAACAATGAAATGATCGTGGCTGTGCGGAATGGATACACCAGGGCTTCCAGACGGTGAGCATCACGACCGATATGAGCAGCCTGATCGAGGCCACCACACAACAGTTGTATGTAGCAAGGTAAGGAAGAGACTGTATGAATCATGAATCGCTTGAAGCGCCATGCAAAAACATTGACTTTGTGGCTTACTCCGATCAGGGAGGGCGAGGAGATGGGGTGCAGATCATGGTCCATAGAGAGCATGCCTATATCGGTCACATGTTTAGCAATGGTGTCACGGTGATGGACGTGAGCGATGCCAGGAATCCTCGACCGGTCAATTTTCTGCCAACGCCACCGA
>Ga0207646_10007221_pt1 | contig 11335 bp, 11 predicted proteins | sample KBSK5502metaG_FD_184343 | JGI IMG/M metagenome (GOLD analysis project Ga0207646, IMG submission 184343) | Corn, switchgrass and miscanthus rhizosphere microbial communities from Kellogg Biological Station, Michigan, USA - KBS K5-50-2 metaG... | ecosystem: Host-associated > Plants > Roots >...
CCGGAGTTGTTCGCCCACTGGCAGATGGGAGCGCGGCGGGGCTCCATGATGGGAGCTGTATGAGTTGAGAGGCTCACGTACAGTTCTGCGAGAGCCTCGGGGTGCGATCCCCCGGGGCTACTCACCCGGAAGTTACGTTTTCACGTCTTCAGGCGGACTCAGACGACGTTGTCCAGAAATCGGCTTCGAGGAGATTACCAATCGTTCCCCTAAGCCAGTTTCGGGCCAACTTTTGAGTAGTCGACAATCCTGAGGTGGCTCACAAGCTTCAACCCAATGCTGAGAGAGCCATCTCTGGTTTTTTTTGGCTCGGAGTAGTTCCGTCGGACCTGGAACTTCTGACTCCGAAGGTTCGTACCGCCCTTATGTGTATCGGGCTAGATAAGGCACACAACAATCACGAACATTTGCCTGCAACTTCAGGAATGTTTATGAGTAGCCGACTGCTGGAAACAACACTGATTGCGCTCATCGCTCTGACGGCTGTGTCCATCGCGCAGGCGCAGCGTGTTGACAGTGGCATGGTGATCGACAATGTCACTCTCATTTCGCCAGAACGCATGGCTCCATTAGAGCATGCTGATGTAGTCATCCGCGATGGCAGGATCGCTGAAGTCGGCGCAAACTTAGTTCTCGGTGCGCATGCACGGCGGGTCGACGGTAGCGGACGATTTCTAATCCCTGGATTGATCGATTCCCACGTGCACGTGGGGCACTCCGCCGCGCTGGATGACGACGCGATCGACGCCCATCCAGAACTTTGGGCCGCCTATCGGGCGCAGGTGCCCCGTGCTTATCTAGCCTTCGGTTTTACGTCGATCGTTGATCTCGACCTGACGCCGGAGGACAAGTCGTGGTTCGAAGGGACGCCATTGCATCCGCACCTCTATTCTTGCGGTAGAGGAATCAAGGTCGCAGGCGGGTACATGGCGTTCAATGTTCCACCGGTCTCCTCGGCGAACTTCCCCAACCTGGTCTATGAGCCGAAAGAAGCCGAACATTGGCCCAAATCGCTGGATGCTCACGACTACACGCCCGAGCGCGCGGTCTCACGGGCGGCAGAGGCCGGGGCGATATGTGTAAAGGCCTTTGTGGAATCCGGCTTCGGCATCTTCAGCTGGTCATATTTGCACACGGACACACTTCAGAAGATCCAGGCCGCCGCTAGAGAGCGCAACCTGGTGCTGGTCGTTCATGCCAATAGCGTTGACAGTTGGCGCTCTGCTCTCGATGCTCACGCTGACATCATCGCGCACGGACTTTGGGTTTGGCCGGGCGATCCCGGAAATTCCGTGCCACCTCCGGCAGCGAGCAACGTGATTGCGGCCGCGGCGCGCAACGGCACGCATGTACAGCCCACACTGCAAACAGTCGCCGGTGAAAGCGCGATGATCGATCCGAGCCTGCTCGACGATCCCAGACTCACCAGGGCACTGCCGAAGGCGGTGCTCGCTTACTTGCGGTCCGCCGAAGGCGTGAAAGCCCGCACTGCGTTGCTGAACCAATATCGCAAAGCCTCCCCACCGCCTGGTTTCGAGCCGTTGCTCAAGGCCGCAACTGAACGAACGCGGGCGACGTTCAAACTAATGTTGCGAGACCATGTCCCTCTCGTTTTCGGGAGCGATACTCCCGGCGTCGATGGCTTCGGCAATCCGCCCGGGCTGAACGGACGGATTGAATTGCAGAATTGGGCCGACGTCGGCGCTACGCTCTCTTTGATCTTGCGGGCAGCGACGCTCGACAATGCAACGGCCTCAGGTCTCTCGCATGAACTGGGCTCCATCGAGGTTGGTAAGAGAGCTGACCTGCTCCTGCTAAAAGAGAATCCCCTTACGAACATTTCAGCATATGACTCGGTTGAGACAATCATTCTCAATGGCGAGCCAATAGCGCGAGAATCGCTGCGCCCACTCGACTAGCAGATCAAGTTCACGATTAAGCGCAATCTGCTCGAAGTGTCTCGACACATCCGAGTTACGGCCAACCCGGAAGTTATGCCGGGCCCGAGTCTCTAATCGGAGAAAGAAATCTCGCTGACTCTCCAAAAGTCGGCTTCGAGGACATCGCCATTGATCTCCTCGAAGCCCGTTTGGGCTAATCACCAAACGTGATGGCTCGTAAACACAAGCGCGTTTATGAGGAATTCTGGTACGCAGCGCGGTATGCTAGCTCCACGAGCGCGACGAGCGCAACACCCTCGCCCCGGAATGGATTCCCTCTCAGTTGGCGACAAACGCGGCGATTTGAGGTGTAGAGGAAGGGGGAAAACGATGCAGGTTCCCTACGCAAAGAAGTGGCAGAAGGAAACGGATAAGCTGCGAGAGATTGCGCTTGGCTGCGACCTGACCGAAGAACTCAAGTGGGGCAAACCCTGCTTCACATTTCTGAAAAAAAACGTCGCGATTGTAATTCCGCTCAAGGAGTCGTGTGCGCTCGCCTTCTTTAAAGGCGCTCTGCTCAAAGACCCTAGGCACGTTCTTGAAAAAGCCGGAGAGCACACACAGGCCGGGCGATGGATAAAATTTACTTCGATCAAGGAGATAACAGCCTTGCAGTTGCCCCTGAGAAGCTACCTCTACGAAGCCATCGAACTGGAGAAGTCCGGGAAGAAGGTAGAACTCAGGAAGCCGTCCGAGTACACCATTCCCGAGGAACTGCCTGCAAACCCTGTTGAACAATAACACGGCTTTGAAGGAGTCCTTCGATGCGCTCACACCAGGACGGAGGAAGTCATACGTCTTCCACATCTCAAGCGCTAAGCAGGCAAAAACTAGAGCAGCGCGAGCAGAAAGATGTGTACCAATGATCCAGAGCGGACGAGGGTTCAACGAATTGCCGAGATGAGGCTGGCTTCGAGCGGCTCATTTCAGGAGCCATTACGGGCAGCTGCAGTGCCTTTGGCTAGTGACGACAAGCCCGTTTGTCGGTACTAATCCGACGGACGAACCATTAATTTCCGGCTTGCCCGTCACTTGACCGCAATCTGGTCCAGTGATGGCGTGTATGGGCGTAGCGATCTTGCCTTCAGCGGTTGCTCTTTGGGAGAGCCTTCATCAGTTAGCCGCAATGGATCTTCCTCGTCGCGGCGGTATTCTTCGGTATCGCCAGATCCTTTACCACGGCCCGGTAAAGCCCACTTCACCGCGTTCGCTGCCGATCGCGAGGCTTCTCTTTCAGTGATTGAGCGCTCCGCCGTCGGTTCTTCGCGTCCATGCTCGCCGATAGCTGTTTAGTTCTCGACGCGAGCTTCTTCGACTGCTGAATAACTTCTGCTTCCTTCGCATTTACGCGTCCAGGGATCTCTCCTCTTTCGCGTATTCGAACTCTTTGGCGACTACAACCCTGACTCAATGCTGATCCGGGTGTGGATGCGGACGGCAGTGCGGAAGGAAATTATTTGGGACGTTCCTGAGCACTCTTTGTCACGAATTCTGCCACCATCTCGATTTCCAGAAGTTCGGATTCCCGGACTCGTGGCACACTCGCGGGTTCTACGAGAGAGCCGCTGTGCTGTACCACCATGCGCGTGCAACACCGCTGAAGAAACTGTTCTGGGTTCCTATGGCGGGCGGACGTTGGCGAATCGACTGGCAGCGGACGAATCGAGGGGCGTGATCGGGGAGTGCGTGATCCAATGTCCGATGCCCTTGCCGCTACACATCCTTCAGTTGCTCCTCGGTCATCCCAAAATAGTGCCCCAGTTCGTGGATAAGCGTTTGGCGGATTTGGTGGCGGACTTCTGCCTCGCTCGAACAGACCGCTTCGATGTTCTTTTGATAAAGCACGATGTGATCCGGTCCGGTAGGGAGGTTGAAGACGCTCCTCTTCGTCGCAGGCACGCCGTGAAAGATGCCTAGAAGCAGTCGCCTGCGCTGCCCCAGCTTGGGTGGTCGCTGGTTCGCCGGAAAATCCTCAACGAGAATCGCGACGTTCTGCATGCGGATGCGGAACTCTTCCGGCAGCGAATCCAAAGTCTCTTCTGCAACCTTGACGAAACCTTCGCGCTTCATCCTTCACCACTGACACAAACGGCACACCCGCACCGAGTAGCCTCCGTCATCCTCTTCCTCGTCGTCACCCTCATCGTCCGTGACGTTTCCTTCATCTTCCTCATCGTCCTCTTCCTCGTCTGGCTCTTCCCGAAGAAAGACATCGCTCCGCGCCGAGCGATCCGAACAGTCTGCGTCGAGGCGTTGTGGGCATATTCTGCTCATGTCCACATGGTACTCTGTGCCCGTTGGCAAGAGCAGCGGGTGTTAGTTGCGGGCGCTGGCGCATGGACTGGCAACGCACGCATCGCTAAGGAAAGACCAATCCCGCTTCCCTTGACCCATTCGCACTTCGTACTAGATGATTGTGACGCATGGACGTTGAACGCATCATTGACGAGATTGAGCAGCTACAGGAAATGTTCGAAGCGCCGGATATTAGGCCACTCAGCGCCAGCGACATGGCGCCGCGGATTGTCAAGCAGTTACCTCTGACACATACGCTGTCACGGCAACAGCTCCTTTGTCATGTCGGACGAGAAGTGATCGCCTTACGGCTCGAATCCGAAATGTGGGGACTTTTGTGTCGCACGAAAAATAGCATGTTCGTAAGTCATTGAACGCATTGAGCGTGTTGAACGGCGATTTTGACAATCTCTGTGCGGGACGATGGTTGATAAGTTGTTTGTTTGTAACAACTAACAGCTAATTTTCCGCGCCTTCATGCGGGAATTAAGAGTCAGTTGCTCTGCCAATTGAGCTACGCGCCCTTCTATGACTAACCAGGAATGGCTTCCGCCAAAAGAACGGCCGGATGTGGAATCAACTTTAAACACTATATCGTGCCAATGTGGAAGTCATCAACCGCCGGTTCGCGATCGTAATCAAAGCGTGAGCTGCTGATTTTTCTACCCTGATTGATTCGCCCTTCGAGCGTTGATCGAGTGAAATCCAAATCGAAAACTTCATTCAGGAGCGCTGTCGCAATTCGGCCGCGAATGCCGCGCCGGCATCGGAAGCATCGGAACGGCTTGGCGTTCCTTCGGGTTCTGCCGGTGGACGCCGTTCCAGAGTTCCAAGAATCGCCGTCTCTTCATACGGCACGAAAACAAATCGCTGCTCACTCCAAAGAGTCTGTATCAATCTCTGTTGCCTGCGGCTGAGCACTTGCAACGGCAGCTTTTCAAAATGGCGGAACACCCACAGAAGGTAAACGCGCTGCGAGAGTGAAGGTTTGAGATAACGCGGCCCCAGCGGAGTGAGGATACGCAACACTCCGGCCGATAATTTTTTCGTCCACATTGCCGAACTCACCAAAATGTTGGATTTATTTGCCCTCGGCCAGTAGGGCGCAGCATTATTGCACCAAACTTGAGGCAAGGGTACTGGAAAATTTAATTTATGAGGAGTTTGAGGGGGTTCTCGTTATGCATTAATTTGCACAATAAACGGTCTGGCAAAAGACGGGTTCATCCCATAATCTCGGGCAGCATGTCGATGCTTCGGATATTCGCAGCCACCCCAAAATCACTGCCATCGATACTATCTTCCACGCGGACGACTGAAGCCCGGCAGCATACCCAACGCTTCTCCCCCTGGGTCAGTTCCGGGGGCAGAATCAGCACCATCTCCAAATCGCTGCCTTCAACAATGTGCGAATCGGTGTAAAGAAAGACGCCGCTGCTGCTCAAGTCGCGGGTATATCCGGTAGCCTCAATGGATCCCTGCTTGAATTTGATCGAGACCGGGACCCGCACCGGAAGGCGCTTTCGCACGCGGCGTTCAGGCTTGCGGTCGGCCATGAGAGAGGCCGAGATTACCACAACGCTCCGGGAAGTACGAGTTACGAAGTACGAGTTACGAATTAAGAACTCCGAGCTAGTGACGGGCTCGACGAGCCCCCTGCTAAAACGTGATCTTGGCTGCGAACTGTATGCCGCGTGGACCACCGCCTCCCAAAAACGGATTACCGATGCCTACGTCACCCGTTGTGGTGAGCGCGTATGAACCAAGGTGGTGCCCGAGCGGTCCCGCAGTCGGGTCGGTGTTTGGCGTTCCCGCATCCGCGATGAAGCCAGGCAGAATAGGACTGGCAAAGTTCGGGTGATTCAGTAGGTTGAAGAATTCGGCCCGGATTTCAAGATTCACGTGTTCGGTCAGGGCTGTGTTCTTGAAGAGCGAGAAATTGAGTTCCTTGAAGTTCGGGCCTAGCAACGAGTTGCGTCCCAAGTTTCCAAAATGCCGGGTTCCCGGCACACAGTTGGCCTCGCTACCGCCCGGATCCGGGATACTGGGATCGAACGTGCAGGGGGCGGCAAAGGCGGTCATGTCCAGGAAATTATTGGGGAGGCTGCCATAACGAATCGGCCCAACCACATCCGGTCGATCGAAACCTTCCCCTGCGCCGGAGTAGTCGCCTTCGAAGAAGTAGTTGAGGTGGAACCACTGTCCGTCTTGCAGGTTCACCACGCCATCGAATCCCCAGCCGTTTTTAAGTTTCGCAAGGCTACCGCCCATTTTGGGGATCTCGTACGCAAAGTTCCAGGTAAAACGTCGCCGGATGTCAAAACTGGAATTGCCGCGCTCTCCGTTGGGATTGAAGCTGTTCGTAGGCTGCGCCTGGTTGGGGATGAAGTCCTCACTGTCACTCGCGTCGTCAATCGCGTGCGACCAGACAAAGTTCACTTGCGAGGAGAAGCCGCGCCAATTGCTCATCCGCAAACTGGTTTGCAGCGCGTGGTAAATAGAGCTCGACTTGGACTCTTCCATATTTATGTAGAACAGAGGCGAACTCGCGAACACCCGCGGTACTCCATACCCGCTTACGCCATTTGCCAAGTCGAATGCGGTGATCTGAGCCTGACTCGGCTGGTTGATGTCGCGGAAGCGGAATAGCTTGGTTCCTTTCGTTCCTACATACCCGACTTGAAAGACCGCCTTGCTCCCCAAGCCCTGCTGCAAATTCAAGTTGAAGTTTTGCGTGTAGGGCGTACGCAGGTTGGGGTCGGCCCCGAAAAACTCGCCGCCGGGTCGTGCGCTAGCGACGTCGTACACAGGCACGTTGGGATTGAGCGCCCCACCCGTGAGCGACAGCGAGAGTGGTGCGGTGGGACCAGTTCCCGCGTATGCGGGACCCGGGCAGAAAAAGCAGTTCCATGGAAAGTGGCCCAGAAAAATATCCTGGGCGAACGCGTCATAGAACATACCCCATCCGCCGCGGATCACCGTCTGGCCCTTACCCGTTAGGTCATAGGCAAAAGCGATGCGGGGGGCAAAGTTGTTGTAATCCTTGTCATACAACTGACTGACCGGATCGGTGTTTCCGCTAACCGGATTGAACCGGTAGAACAGATTGTCTTTTTCTCCGACCACCCCGAAATAGTCCCAACGCACGCCCAAGTTTAGGGTCAATTTCGGAGTCCAGCGGAAACTATCCTGGACATAGAAGCCGTGACTGTTTTCGAAAGTGTGCCGCAGCGTGTTGCCGCGCCTCTGGCCCCCACCACCTGACGGTGACGGAATCCCCTGGAGAAAGTCTGAAAGCGTGTCGAAACTCAGCTTGCCACGGAAGGTGTTTTCGATGACCTGGGTGATGGTGGTGCGCCGGAATTCGTATCCGAACTTGAAATCGTGACTTCCCGACTTCCAGGAATAGTTGTCAATGAAGTGCCAGTTCGCATCGACGCGGTTTCGCGGGACTCCGTTAGTAGCACCGATCTGTGAAAAACTTCCCACGTTGATGGCCGGCAGACCGCCTTCGTACGGTCCAGCTACGCCAGTGTTCAAGCCTATGGACGTCGGATTAAAGCTTTGATCTTCGGGAAAAAATCCCTCTGCAAAGCGATTCCAGCCTAAGCGTGCTTCATTGACCTGGCTTCCACTTACGACTTTCACGTAGGAAAGCGATACCAACTGCACACGTGTGGGCGTGACGGTGTTGAAGCCAGGCAGAATCCCCGCAGCCAATTGGGCGAACGGGAAACTCTGATCGCTGTCTCCGAAGTAATAGCGTCCGGTGAGCAGATTATTGGTATTGAAGTTGTGGTCAATCTTGGCAATCATGCTGTCCACGCGATTTTTGAAAGGGGTTGCAGTCGCGAGATTATTCGTGACACAACTGGAATCATCGCTTACCGCACCCGGGATATTAGGCGTTGGCCAGGGATTGCGCGCCAGAATAGCGGCAGTCACGGGATTCGGAGTTCCAATCACGGCCAGGTCCGCAGCGATCTGGTTTGGATCCGGCACGCAACTTGTGCCGGATTGTGCCCCGGATTCCCTCTGCCCCTCGTAGTTCACGTAAAAGAAGGTTTTATCCTTCACGATCGGCCCGCCGAACGAGCCGCCAAACTGGTTATTCAGAAAAGAGTTCTTCGGATCTGGCTTGAAATTGAAATAATTCCGGGCCCCTAACTGGCCGCTGCGCCAGTATTCGAGCAATGAACCGTGCCACGCGTTCGTTCCGCTCTTGGTCACGATGTTTACCACTGCACCGGAGTTGCGCCCGTATTCAGCTTCGTAGTTGGAAAGCACGCGCAGCTCGGCGACTGCGTCGATGGGAAGAATGGTCGCCGGATCGCCAAACACACCAGCCTCATTAATGGCTGGGTCATTGCGGTATCCATCGTTCATGTCCGTGCCATCGAGAAGGAAGTTGTTGGCCCGGCCTCGCGAACCGTTCATGGAGAAGGTCCCGAAAGACCCTGGCGAATCGCTGATCTGATCGGGAGAACCTGCAATACCTGGATTGAGATAGATGAGCTTCATGTAGTCCCGGCCGTTCACCGGGATGTTGGCAATGGTCTCGCTCGTAAGCGTGCCGCCCACGACCGTCGAGGTGGTCTCCACCTGTGGCAGACTTTCACCAGAAACTTCGACGCGCTCCGCAACTTGTCCAGGTCTGAGAGACACATCGACCCGGCGCTCTCCGGCGACGTCTACGACCACGCCGGTGGTCGCAGAGGTTTGAAAACCACTCTGCGAAACTGTGACTGCATACGTGCCGATGGGTAATTCGGGAACGGAATAACTGCCATCCGCGCTGGTTCGGGTGGTGCGCTCCAGTCCGGTATTTGCGTTACGCACGGTGACTTGAGCGCCGGAAACTACTGCCCCTGAAGCGTCGGTCACCGTACCGAGAATCGTTCCGCGAAAGGTCTGTGCCACCAATACATTTGCGGCTAAAACCACAACAGCGAGGATCATCCAGACTCTCATAACTAATCTCCTTGCGGTCGAAGGGGAGAAATACCCGCCTCGATTCTCGAAACATCGTTCTCTAATAGGTTTCAGGTGATGTTCTTGCGGCTGAGTACTTTGGCAGTCCAAGCAACTCATATTAAGACAAGGAATATCCAACCGCCGGGAACCCTCTTCCAAGGAAAGCGAATTGTAGCGCAATAGAGGAACAAATCAAACTGGAACAACGCGTTGGGTCAAGGCGGCATCTCTGGAGAGTAGAATAAAGGCGTTGGTGTCGGCTCTCCCACCGACTGAGGTGACCCCATGATGCGCTGGATTGCATTTGACGATGAGACTGCCGAAGCGGTGGTAAGCAGGTTCAAGCGTGGTGGGGCTGAGATTTATCAGGGCGAACCTTTGGACGCGGTGCTCGAACTCGGCAAACCGAGTTTAATGCTGCTGCCGTCCACAAAGCCCGGCAAGGTCTTGCTGGCGCAGTTTCAGCCTAAAAGCGCGACCAGTGAGTCGCGGGAACCGATCGTTTTCGAGCCCACGGGGTTCCTGGGCTTGGCCGATCAGCCTGTTTTCTCGAACCCTAAGGCCGCCGAAGAAGAAAATTCAGACAAGAACAAGAAGAGATGGTGGCAGAGGCGAAGCGCTTGAAGATTTTGCCTTCCGGAAAAACCCGTTAGAACGTAAAGGCCACGCCGCCGCGTACCGAGCGCGCCGATTGCACCAGATAAACCGTGTGTTTATCCTGCCCCATTAGCGGAACATAACCCTGAGCCAACAAGTTGCGCACATCGATCAGCGCATCCACGTGACCGGGGAGAAAACTGGTTCCCGGGATAGGCTGGCGGAAGAATATATTGAGATAAGGATCCGCCTGCCCGGCCGAGGCGTTAAACATGTCCACCGGAGTAAGCGCTTGTCCACTAATCCATCGGTAGGACGCCACCCAGCGCGTCCCTGCCCGGGGCACGGTACCGCTGACCTTGGCAGCTAAGCTGTGACGATCACGGATCACAATTGATTCACGCGCGTCTTCCAGCCTGAGATCGTCCTTGGCCAAATCAAGCACACCCCCATACCCGTAATCCAACGTGGCGGTGACATCGGAACTTAGTTTGCGTTGCAACACTACGCGGAGACCGCGAGTACTTAACTCTCTTCCCCGGTAGGTGAATGTGCCGGAATAAAGGTCAGGCAACACTTCAGCGTTTTCGGCAGCAAAGTCCCCTACGCCGGTCAGTGCGGGATCTGCCACCCGATCGGAGTAGACGGCCATTTGCAGGTTATTCTTTCCCACTCGACGGGCAACAGAAAGCTCGTGATGATGCGCACGCTCCAGGGCAGGAGAGAAACCAGCAATGCTCACGTGTGGGCCGGACTCGCTCAGATCTGCAGGAGCAGTGTCGAAACCCTTGTCCATGCGACTGTCGGGCTGGGAAGTCGCGTAACGATATTCCACGATCGTATTAGGCGAAAGATGTAGGTCAGCAGATCCGAAGGGGCGAAAGGCGGTGACTCGGCCCATGAACTGGATGGTTTGAATTTCGCTGCCGAACTTCAGTTCCAAAATGTCGCCCAAGGTTATGTCGTCCGAGGTGGTCAGCGAAAGCGCCTGGAGTGCAGCGCTGTGCAGATTGATATCAGGGGCAGCCAGACGGCGCATCGTGAAAGCCACCTGAGGCTGGGATCCATTATCCATTTTGTGGGTGTAGGAAGCGCGTAAGACGGCCGCTGGTGACCCGCCGCCGTAGCCTACGTTGCCCCGCACCGCTACCGTTCCCGATGAAAAGATTGATCGTTCGACGGAAAAACCCGTGCTCACGTCAGCAGCGCTGCCAAAGCCTTCCGAGGGCGAGCCTGCTACAAATGACAACGTTCCTTTTAGTTCGTGATTGTCCTGCTCGGATGATGAGGCGACGGTCGGAGAACTCCCCTCCAAGACTCGCAGAATAGGTCGGTTGGCGACAGATCGAAGGACCCACTTCCAATCATCTTCATCGGCTGGCCCTCGCATGGGCGTCAGTTGAATGGCCTGAAACAGTGTGCTCAGGGTTAAATTGACAATTACACTCGCGCCCGCCCCCAGTCCGACGCGATCGCGCTCGGAAGGTAGGAAAGAGGGTGCAGAAACTCTAATGTTGTAATTCCCTGGC
>Ga0207646_10007225_pt1 | contig 11332 bp, 11 predicted proteins | sample KBSK5502metaG_FD_184343 | JGI IMG/M metagenome (GOLD analysis project Ga0207646, IMG submission 184343) | Corn, switchgrass and miscanthus rhizosphere microbial communities from Kellogg Biological Station, Michigan, USA - KBS K5-50-2 metaG... | ecosystem: Host-associated > Plants > Roots >...
CAACCGGCGCCAAAACTTTGGCTCGAGAGCGGCAACGGTGAGATAACGGTGATCCGCGCACTCGTAGATCCGGTAGCACGCGAGTTCCCCCGTCAGCGGACCGGCGAATCGTGCGAGCTCGTGCGCTCCGTGGGTCATCGAGACGACGAGCCGTGCGCCGCGTCCGGTCCGCTCCCGCTCGAGCAGCGCCGCCAGCACGTGTGAGACTGCGATCAGCGCGCCGGCAGCGAGGTCGGCGACGGGGAGCGGCGGCATTGCCGGCGCCGTCGGCGCGAGTGCCCCCGCCCAGCCCATGTAGTTGAGGTCGTGCGCTGCCCGCCGGTCGCCGGCGCCGAAGCCCGTGATCGAGCAGTAGACCACACTCGCGGGGACGTCGGCCGGGCCAACGGCGAGCCGCTCGGCGACGCCCGGGCGGAACGCCTCCAACACGACGTCGGCCCGCGCACAGAGCGCCGGGCCGAGCTCCGGATCCTGCTCGCGGTTCCAGATCACCGACTCCTTCCCGCCGTTGAGGGCCGCGTCCCACTCGGGAGACAGGTCTCGGAGCGGATCGCCCAACGGCGACTCGAGCCGCACGACCCGCGCGCCGAGCCTCAGGAGCTCACGGCTCGCGAACGGGCCCGGCAGGTACCGCGTCAGATCCACGACGAGCTTGCCCGCGAGCGGCTGCACTATGCTGCGAAGGTTGACTGAGCGGTCAAACGGGGGCGAGGACAAGCGCCGCGTGATCCTCGAGGCGGCGGTTCGCGTGTTCGCGCGCAAGGGCTTCCACACGTGCCGCGTCGGCGACATCGCCGAGGAAGCCGGCGTCGCCCACGGTCTCCTGTACCACTACTTCCGCTCGAAGGAGGACGTGCTCGAGTGCATCTTCAAGGAGACGTGGTCGGACATCCTCGCGGCCGCCCGCACGGTCGAGGAGACCGACGAGCCCGCACGCGAGCGGCTCGAGGGGGTTGCGAAGATCATGCTGCGTGCCTGGCGGCGCGACCCCGATCTCGTCCGCGTCGTCGTCCGCGAGATCGTGCGCAGTCCCGATCTGCAACGGCGGATCACGGAGATCCACGAAGCCTTCGCGGCGATCGAGCGCATCGTCGTCCGCGGTCAGGAGGACGGTGAGTTCCGCTCCGACGTCGACGCCCGGCTCGCGAGCTTCGTCTTCTACGGCGCGCTCGAGGAGATCCTCACCGGCTGGGTCCTCGGCACGCTCGAAGACGGCGACGACCAGATCGCGGCCGCGGAACGTACTGTCCTCGAGATCGTCTGCGGGGGCCTCGCACCCGACCGGCAAACTGCTCGAGTCTAATGGCCGAACTGACGGCTGAAGCCGCGGCGCGTGCGCCGTTGGCTCGACGCACGCTCTACTGGACGCTCGGGCTCGGGGCGTTCGGACTCGCGTTCTCGATCACGACGACCGCGGCGTACCTGCCGCCGCTGCTGAAACGGTTCACCGACTCGGGCTCTCTGATCGGGCTCGTGCTCGGCGCGGAGGGCGTCTTCGCGCTCGCGCTGTCGCCGGTGATCGGCCCGTGGAGCGACACCTTCCACACCCCGCTGGGGCGGCGGCGCCCGTTCATGCTCGCGGCGCTCGGACCGCTCGGCTTCTGCCTCCTCCTGATGCCGTTCATGCCGAACCTCTGGACGACGACGCTGATCGTCCTCGCGCTCTTCTTCGCGTACTACGTCTACGAGCCGCCGTACCGCGGGCTCTACCCGGACCTGCTACCGGGGTCCGCGTACGCACGCGCCCAGGGCATCCAGCACGTCCTGCGCGGCATCGCGCTCGGCTCCGCGCTCGTCGGCGGTGGATTCCTGCTCAAGGTCTGGCGTCCGGCCCCGTTCGTCCTCGCAGCGCTGATCACGACGGCCGCGTGCGGCGCCACGATCCTGTTCGTCCGTGAGGACGGTGGCCACGGCCGCGTGTTCGAGGGCGTCGGCGCGTACATCCGGCGGAGTTGGCGCATCCTGCGCGAGGAAGCGGAAGTGCGGCGCTTCCTCGTCGCCAACGCCGCCTGGGAAGGAACCTTCGCAGCTGCACGGACGTTCGTCGTCCTGTACGTGATCGACGGTCTGCACCAGTCGAAGTCGATCTCGTCCGCGATTCTCGGCGCCGTCGCGACGGGCTACGTGATCGCAGCTCTGATCGCGGGACGCCTTGGCGACAGGTTCGGGATCGCGCGCGTGATCTTCGTTGCGTCGTTCGTCTACGGCGGCGGCTACCTCGTCGCGGGAACGGCCCAGACCTGGCACGACTGGTACTTCGGGCTGATCGTGCCGGTGGCGGTCGCGGGCGGGATCGTGATGACCCTGGCGTGGGGACTGCTGTTCAAGCTCATGCCTGTTCAGCACCGCGGCGCCGTCTCCGGGCTCGCGACGACGACGAAAGGGCTCGGACTGCTGTTCGGCGCGCCGATCGCCGGCCTCGCGATCGACCTCGCGCGCCCGTACCTGCACGCCACGGACGGCTATCAGGTCCTCTGGCCCGTATGCGGGATCCCGATCCTGGCCGCAACGCCGATTGTCTATCGACTGATGACCGTGGAGCGGGACCTTCCTAACGGCAGGCCGGCACTGCCTGGAGGCTGACGCCGAATCCCCAGACCTGCTCGTTGAACACGTAGAACGCCGCCAGGGTTCGGCCGTTCGGCAGGAGGTAGGCGTCGTACGTGCCGCAGCCGACCTTCGTGAGCGGACCGTAGAGCGACGTCACCTTCGCCGCGGGATCGCCGATGCGCAATCCCCGCGACGTCTGCCAGCCGGTGGGAGACCAGAGCGTGAACAGGCCGACGACGCGGTTGCGGCGGAATTCGACGCCCGCTCCCTGCGGCTGGTAGCGGGCGTAGGTGTAGTACCAGGTGCGCCGCCTGCAGTCCTTGCAGACGCCGAACCTCCGCCCCCAGAGGGCGACAACGCGCTCGGAGGAGTCTCCCAGCCGCACGCCGCCGAGACTCTTGCCGGGCACGACGGTGCCGTGCGCCGGGAGCGCTGCGGCGACGGCGGCGGCGAGGACGTGCAGGCGCACATCGATAGGGTGACACGGATGGCGCTGTTCGAGGCGGTGCGCGAGCTCGAGCCGGAGATCGACGGGTGCTCGACAGAGCGCCGCCAGACGGCGGTCTCGACGGAGTTCACACGAGTGACGACGACGGTTGTGCTCGAGGGCGGGGGCGAGACCGGGCGCGGGGAGGACGTCACCTACCAGGCCGAACAGCACACCGACTTTCCGCAGCTCGACGAACGCGGCCGGATGCCACTGGCCGTCTTCTCGCGCCGACTCGACGCGTACGGGCTCGCGGACTACCGCCGGTGGGCGTTCGAGAGCGCGGCACTTGATCTCGCCCTGCGGCAGGCTGGCCTCTCGCTCGGTCGCGCCGTCGGCCGCGACTACGGGCCTGTGCGCTTCGTCGTCTCGACGCGACTCGAGGTCCGTCCCTGGCTGGAGCTCTATCCCCAGCTCGAGTTCAAGCTCGACCCGACGAGCGAGTGGAGCGACGGGCACATGCGCGAGATCGCAGCGACGGGACGCGTGCACGTGCTCGACCTCAAGGGGCAATATGTCGGCACGCCGGTCGACCAGCCGCCGGATCCACGCCTCTACCGGGCGGTCGTCGAGACGTTCCCCGACGCCGTCATCGAGGATCCCGCGCTCACCGACGAGACCCGTGAGGCGTTACGCGGGGCCGAAGACCGGCTGAGCTGGGACGCGCCGATCCATTCCGTCGACGACATCCGCCGCCTCGAGAGGGAGCCGCGCTTCCTGAACATCAAGCCGTCGCGGTTCGGCACGGTGGAGCGGCTCTTCGAGGCGATCGACTACTGCAACCGGAGCGGGATCGCGATGTACGGCGGCGGCCAGTTCGAGCTCGGGCGCGGACGGGAGCAGATCCAGGCGCTCGCGAGCCTGTTCTACGCGGACGCGCCGAACGACGTCGCGCCGGGCGAGTACAACGAAGGCGGGCCGCGCGCTGGCCTGCCGCAGAGCCCGTTGCCGTCGCCCGATCGCCACGGGTTCTAGGCGCCGGTCGGCACGGCACCGCGCTGAACCGGCGCGAGTGCCGGAGCCCACGAGCACAGCGGCGAGACGTCGCCTTCGCGCCCGTTCAGGTGGCGATAGCCGAGCGCGTGCTCGGCCTGCATCAGCTTGTGGATCTGCGTCGTTCCCTCGTAGATGATCGGCGCGCGCGCGTTGCGGAAGTAGCGCTCGATGCCGTACTCCGCCGAGTAGCCGTAGGCCCCGTGCACCTGGATCGCGAGGTGCGCGGCGCGGAAGGCAGACTCTGTTGCGTGCCACTTCGCCAGCGACGTCTCGCGCGTGTTGCGCATCCCCTCGTTCTTCATCCATGCGGCCTGCATGACGAGCAGCTTCGACGTCTCGTAACCGAGCACCATCTCGGCGATCATGTCCTGGACGAACTGGTACTTGCCGATCGGCTGCCCGAACGTCTGCCGCTCGCGCGCGTATTCGACTGACCTCTCCAGACACGCTCGAATCACGCCGCAAGCCCCCGCAGCGACAGTGAAGCGGCCCTGGTCGAGCCCGTACATCGCGATCTCGAATCCCTGACCTTCGTCGCCGATCAGATTCTCCGCCGGTACCTCCACGTTCTCGAAGAACAGCTCCCCGGTCGATCCGGCCCAGATGCCGAGCTTGTGCTCCGTCTCGGCGGTCGAGAAGCCCTCCATCCCGCGCTCGACGACGAATGCCGAGATGCCTTTGTGCTTCGCGGATGGATCGGTCTTCGCGAACACGAGCGCGTGGTCGGCAACGTCCGCGTAGGAGATCCAGTTCTTCGAGCCGTTGAGGACGTACACGTCACCCTCGCGCCGCGCCGTCGACTTCATCGCTGCAACGTCGGATCCCGCCGCCGGCTCGGTCAGCCCGAAGCACGCGAGCTTCTCGCCGCGCGCCTGCGGGACGAGCCAGCGCTGCTTCTGCTCCTCACTCGCGTACTTGAGCAGCGAGAGCGAGTTGAGCCCGACGTGCACGGAGACGAGCGTGCGGAACGCGGCTTCGCCGCGCTCGATCTCCTCGCAGGCCAGCGCTTCGGAGACGAAATCGAGCCCGGCGCCGCCATATTCCTCCGGAACGACGATGCCCAGAATGCCGAGCTCGGCCATCCCTTCGATCGCGCCCATGTCGAGGCGATGGTCGATGTCGTTCTCGACCGCAGTCGGCAGGATGCGTTCGTCGACGAGGCGGCGAACGGTGTCCTGCAACAGACGCTGCTCGTCGGTGAGCTCGAAGTCCACTGCTGCCTAGTCTACGGTCGTCTTGCATTGCCGCGTCCCTCGCAGCAGCCACGCTCGTCGGCGGGGCCCAGACCCCAGACCCCCTCCACTGGTCCGCCGCGCAGACGGGCGCTAACGCGCCGCTCGCTCCAGGTGATCGAGTGCGAGCTCGAGCCAGACGCGTGCGTGACCGCTCCAGACCGTCTGCTCGTGGCCGCCCGAGTAGACGTGGAACACGTGCGCGACGCGCGCCGCGCCGAGCTCACGATGCAGCTGTTCGTTTTCGTCGCGGAAACGGTCATCGCCCCGACCGACGTAGAAGCCGAAGAAGGTAGGACGTCTCGCGAACGCGCGTCGGAGCGAGAGACGAAGGCGTGTGCGCTCGCATGTGCGTTGCGGGTGCCCGATCCGAGATCGAGCGCGTGCGTCCCCTGCGGGTCCGTGGGGCGGAAGTACCCGCTCCACGACTCGATCACCGAAAACGAGCCGAGGTGGTGCAATGCGACCAGCACCGCGCCGTAGCCGCCCGCGGAGAGTCGCCCTCGCTCGGCGATCGTGAATCGTGCGGAAGTGCCCGTCGACGTACGCCGGGACCTCCCGTGCGGTCGCCGTCTCCCAGCGGCGGCCAGGGCCCCAGTCGAGATACTCCGGATCGGTGTCGCGGGAGCGCGCGCCCTGCGGCGCGACGATCAAGGCTCCGCGCCCACTCTGCTCGAGAGCCCGACGGAGGAAGTCGATCCCGCGGTACGCGCTCGAGGATGCCGGGAGCCCGTGGAGGAAGTACACGACCGGATAGCGCAATCCGCTGCGTTCGTATCCGGGCGGGAGATACACCGCAAGCCGCAACGTCCCGTCGACCGCGACCGATCGGAAGTCCACGTCGACCACCCGCCCCGTTGCGCGGGACGGAGCCGAGCCGGCCACGACGAGCGCGAGCGCGACGAATGCGAAGACGGATGCGGTGAGGCGTTGCACGCAGAACAAAGACTTCTCGCGAGAGCGGCTCAGACAGGAGGCTGGGCCGCTCTTTCTACCAGCGTCTTCTACTAGAAGACCTTGTCGGCCAGGTCCTCGGTGACGCTGCCCCGACTGCGCCACGCACGCTCGGACGGCTCGAGTTCGCTTGGCGGCTCTGCAGCTTGCTCAGGTTCCGGCGCGTCCGAAGGCCTTGGCGGGGCGCTCGCAGGGCGGGAGCATGGCTCCTGCGAGACCGTTCTGCGCTTCTTGCTCGACGCTCCGGCTTGTTGGTCGCATCTCAGACAGGTGCAGCCGACCGGATGGCGCTGGCGCTCGGCTGGGTCGTACGGTTCGCCCGGGTCGAAAGCCCAATGGAGCATGAGACCTCGGGCTCGCGGCCGCAGGCTGGACAGCGGTGGTCCGGCTCCGGCCACGGCCCCCACTGCTCGCGCAGCGTCTCGGATATTTGGGCGTGGATGACATCGGCCCATTCCCGGCATGTGCTGCAGGCGTTCCGACGCAGGTCGCGGCGCCGCCGCTGCTCGGCCTGGATCGCATTGAGGAGTTCGATCTGACGTGTGTCGGTCATGCGCCGAGGGCCCGCTTCGGCGCGGTCGGAGGCGACCAGCTGGAGTTCCCGTCGCCACGCTCGACCAGTCGGCCGCGCGGCGAGGCGTCGTGGACGCGCTGTCCCCACTCCTTGAGCTCCTCGTCGCTCATCCGCGGGACGACGGTCGGCCGACCTTCCTCGATGTCGACGCGCCAGAGGCCGTTCGGCTTCGCTTCGTCGCGCTTTCGGCGAGCTCGCGCTCGGGCCAGTAGGCGCCGGCAGTCAGGCGCTTCGACCGGTAACCCCCTCCGGCGAAGCTCGGCGTACTCGGCGAACTCCTCGTCGTCGAGCCACTCGGAGTCTTCCCCGGTCGCCCCCTCAAGCCGCCGGTTCAGTTCGGCCACGATCGCGTCGAGGGCGAAGGGACCGCGAGTCACAGGTCCAGCGCCTTCACGATGATCTGCTGGAACGACTCGCTCTCTTCCTGCGACAGCTTCTCAAGGACCGCCCGCAGCGATGTGAGCTCGGCGTCCGTGAGCAGCGTCAGGTTGACGCGCAGCGGCCCGTCCGGGGTTATGTGCTCGACCCGCTGCCGACGGCCGTAGCGTTCCGGCCGGCGACGCTCGAGCATCCACGCCGCCGCGCGCCAGTCGCTCTTCGCGTGCTGGACGATCAGCAGCACCTCTCGCATCTCCGCGCGTGCGCGTGCGCGCGTAAGCGCCTCGGCAAACTCGGCAAACCCCGCTGCGAAATCCGACAAGCGCGACGGGCTCAGTCGGAAGGAGGCGAAGCAGGAGCTCACGAACCGCCTGAGCGACGTCGACCGCAAGCGATACCGGAAGCCGAAGCCGGTCACGTTCCGCGCGTATCAGGCGACATGGTTCGAGCAGTCGGAGCGTCGACGTCACTGGAAGCCCGCCACGACCGACGTGTATCGGAACATCCTGCGACGGTTGACCGAGCACTTCGGCTCGATGCAACTCGCGGCGATCCGGCCGCGCCACGTCGCGGCGTACATCGCGGAGCAGACACGCAAGCTCGGCGCCGCGACCGTGAATCGTGACGTGTCGATCCTCCATGATGTGCTGAAGACGGCGAAGCGGGAGGAGCTGATCGAGTCGAACCCGGCCGAGGGAGCGGAGCGTCCGAAGGTTCCGCGCCGGCGCTGGCGGATCTTGAAGCCGGTCGAGATCGGCCGCGTCGCCAAGGCGTTCAATGATCCGCAGGCGCGAGTCGTGTTCCTGACGCTCGTGCTCACTGGCCTGCGGCGGTCCGAGTTGCAGGCGCTCCGCTGGCGGGACGTGTCGCTGGTGGAGAATGTGCTCCGCGTCGTCGATTCGAAGTCGGAGGACGGCATCCGCTCGATCGCGATTCCACCGATGCTCGCGGAGGAGCTGTGGCAGCATCGGCAGTGGACCGCGTTCAAGGGCGACGACGAGCGGGTGTTCTGCCACCAGCGGCGCGGCACGGTCTATCTGGCCGAGACGTGGCGGGACCAGTTCAATGCCGCGCTCAAGGAGGCCGGAGTCGAGGGGTACGTTCGCCCGTTCCACGACCTGCGGCATACGGCGATCACGAACGACGCCGCGTCAGGCTCTAGCCCGATCGCGGTGATGACGAAGGCAGGCCACGCCGACATGGCGACGACGAAGCGCTACCTGCATCTGGCGGGCGTTGTCTTCCACGAAGAGGCCGAGCGTCTGCAACAGCGGTACGGACTTTCTACCGAACCGTCTACCGACCTGAGCGAACGTCAGGCGAACTCAGCCGACCTTGAAGCGGCAGAGCGAGCCGAAGTGGCACCCGCCTGACGCGCTACTGACGAACAAAGACTTCTCGAAGGCTTAACGGCTCCTTAATCGTGCCTTGCCTATAACGCGTTGCGGCGATGTCACCGTCGCGCGTCAGCGGGCGATCGTGGGCGCGTGCGCTGATTGTAGGCGCCGCGACCCTCACGGCTGCCTTCCTGGCGGTGGGCTTCGTGGGGGTCGACCGGTATGGACGGAACTACTGGCTCTACCGCGGCTTCCCCCCGCCGAAGGATCCTGCGTACGTGACGCAGCGGGGTACGGAGGAGCACATCTCCGTCACGAGCCCTGCGCTCGGAGGCCGCAGCCAGGACGTCTACGTCTACCTGCCGCCCGGCTACTCAGCGCAGTCGAGCGAGCGCTATCCCGTGCTCTACCTGCTGCACGGGTTCCCGGGCCGTCCGCTTGCGTTCCTGCTGACCGTCCGGATGGGCGTCGTCGAGGACGAGCTCGTCGCGAAGCAGCAGGCGCGGCCCGCGATCCTGGTGATGCCGTTCGGCTCCACGGGGACGTTCACCGACAAGGAATGGGCGAACGGCATCGCACCTGACGAAGCATGGGCCACGTTCGTCGCGCGTGACGTCGTCCGGGCGATCGACGCTCGCTACAACACGATCGCGAGCCCGGCCGGGCGCGCGATCGCCGGCCTCTCGGAGGGCGGATACGGCGCAATCAACATCGCGCTCCATCATCCGCACGAGTTCGGCGTGGTGGAGAGCTGGTCCGGCTATGAGCGCGCCCCACACATCCGGTCGATCTTCGGCCGTGACCTCGAGCTCGTCGCCCAGAACACGCCGCTCGACGTGCTGCCCCGTGTTGCGCCTGCCTTGCGCCGTGCGCACGTCTACTTCTGGTTCTACGCCGGGAGCGACGACCCACTCCGCCTGGAGAACCTCAGGTTCGCCGCCGAGCTGAAACGGCTGCGCATCCCGCACAGGTTCTTCGTGTTCAGCGGCGGCCACGACTGGGCGCTCTGGCGCGGCGAGGCGGAGCCCGCCCTGCTCGCGGCCTCGACGAGAGTGGCGCGTGGTTAGGCTCGCGCGCGCGACCGGCGCATCGATCGTCTCGTTCGCGATCGTGCTTGCGGCGACGGGGTGGCTCTACCTGATCCAACCGCATTCCGCCCTCCCGGGCCCGCCCGTGCCCGACGCGCTGCCGCTCGACGAGCTCTCCCGCCGTTCGGCCGTTCCTCTCGCCGTTTTCCTGGCGGTCTGGGGGATGGCGGCGCTGCTGCTCGGTCTCGTCGCCCACACGGCACGCGTGGAGCGCCTCACGGCCGGCGTGATGCTGGCGCTGGGTGTCGGTGGGTGGGGCTATCTTGCGACAGGCGTCTCGCTCCTGATCGTGCGTCAGATCCCTGCGGATCACGCCTTCCACGCCGCCGCCGGGAAGCAGGCGATCTACGTGCCTGCGGCGATGGCCGGACTCGCGGGCGCGCTCGCGGGCCGCTCGCGTACCTCTGTGCGGCCGCGGAGCCCGCTGGTGCTCGCGTGGCTCGTCGCGGCGGCGGGCTTGTTGGGCGTGCTCGACGCTGTGCTGCCGGATCAGCGTCACGCCCTGATCGGTGCGCTCGCGCCGGAGCGGGTGCACGGCGTCTCGACCGCCCTTGTCGCGCTGCTCGGGCTCGTGCTCCTCGTCGTCGCGCGCGGGCTCGCGCGCCGGAAGCGTCGTGCCTGGCAGGTGTCGGTCGGCATCCTGTGCACGCTCGCGGCCCTGCACCTTCAGGCTCGCTTCGGCTACGGGGCGTTCGGAACGGGGCTCGTCGCGGTTGCCCTGCTTGCTCGGCGCGGCGACTTCGACGCGCTCGGCGACCCCGATTCGCACCCGCGGATCGCCGCCCGCGCGGTGCTGTTCGCGAGTGCGATCGTCGGCTACGGCATCTCCGCGATCTGGATGAACCGCGTGATGGCGGATCAGTCCTACACATTGGTGTTTGCGCTCCGGGAAACCGGGCGCGCCGCTGCCGGCGTCACGGCCGGCGGCGATCCGCATCTCGCCGGGGTGTTCGGTGAATGGTTTCCGATCTCCGTACTCTTGCTCACCGTCGCAGCGGTCGGGCTGCTCCTCTTCGCCTGGATCGCGCCGTGGCGATACCGGCTCAAACAGGAGTCGCGCGAACGGCGGCTGACGCGTGACCTCGTCAGCGCCTGGGGAGTCGACACGCTCGCGCCGTTCGTCCTGCGCGGCGACAAGTCGTACTTCTTCGACCAGGACGAAGAGGCGTTCCTCGCATACAAGGTCGTCGGGGGCGTGGCGATCGTCTCGGGCGATCCGATCGGACCGCCGGAACGCTTCGCCGTGCTCGTCGGCCGGTTCCTCGTGTTCGCGCACGAGCGCGGGTGGCGGATTGCCGTCCTCGGCGCGTCGGAGCACGCGCTCGACCTGTATGCGGCACACGGATTGCACGCCCTCTACCACGGCGACGAGGCGGTGATCGACACTGCGACGTTCTCGCTCGAAGGCCGTCCGATCCGCAAGGTGCGCCAGTCGGTGCACCGGCTCGAGCGCGCGGGCTACCGAGCCGAGGTGGTGCGTCCCGGCGAGGTCGACGCCGAGCTGCGCGAGCAGCTCGAGGCGGTTGCGCGGGCGTGGCGTGGTGCGGAGCCCGAGCGCGGCTTCGTGATGGCGCTCGACACGCTCTTCCGGCTCGAGGGCGAGCACGCGCTGTTCGTCATCGGCCGGGCGCCGGACAGGTCGCCGTCAGGCTTCCTCCACTTCGCGGTCTGCCCCCGCGGCTCGGCGCTCTCGCTCTCGTCGATGCCGCGGCTCCGGACGACCCCGAACGGCTTCA
>Ga0207646_10007226_pt1 | contig 11330 bp, 10 predicted proteins | sample KBSK5502metaG_FD_184343 | JGI IMG/M metagenome (GOLD analysis project Ga0207646, IMG submission 184343) | Corn, switchgrass and miscanthus rhizosphere microbial communities from Kellogg Biological Station, Michigan, USA - KBS K5-50-2 metaG... | ecosystem: Host-associated > Plants > Roots >...
CGGAAGTAAATACGACGACCGTGTTATGCGCAATGCCCGCCGTTTCGAGCGTCTGCAACACGCGGCCGATCTGCAGGTCCATTTGCCGGACCATTCGCGCGTACGTTTCGAGCGAACCGCCGTCGTAATCCGCGAGTGCCCTGATGCGCTGCGACTCGGCTTCGTCTCCCGGGCCTTCCCACGGCCAGTGCGGCGCATTGAAGTGCAGGCTGATGAAGAACAGCTGCCGTGCTTTCGCGTAATCCTTGATGGTCGCCACGGCGCGATCGCCGAACAGGTCGGTCAGATATCCAGCCTGCTGAATTTTCGTGTCACCGTCCCAAAGATCATCGGTGTTTGTATTCGCCGCTCCCGATTTGTGCGTGAAGTAATCCAGCCCACCGCCGCGAAATCCCCAGAAATGATCGTAGCCGCTCTTGAGCGGGCTGTAGTCGGGCAGCCATCCCATGTGCCATTTTCCGATCAGCGTTGTGCCGTATCCGGCTTTCTTCAGGAGCGAAGGTAAAGTCGGGTGCTCCGGGGGCAGGCCAACGTTTCTCGGAGAATTCGTGAGCGGCTCTTCCAGACCGACCGGCAGCCGATATTGATAGCGGCCGGTAATCAATGCGACCCGCGTCGCCGTGCACACGGCCGAGTTGGCGTACGCCTGGGTAAATCGCACGCCGTCTGCTGCAAGGCGGTCAATGTTCGGAGTCGTGTAATCCCGGCGGCCATAGCAGGACAAGTCCGCATATCCGAGGTCATCCGCCAGGATGAACAGGATGTTTGGCGAAGAAGTCGCCTGTTGTGGCGAGAACCGCAAGAACGGTGCAGTTCCGGTGACGGTTAAGAATTGGCGGCGTGTCAGCCCTGTCGTCATTGTCTTAATTGTTCCCCCGAAGCACTCTGAGCAGCGCGGCACGTTCATCGGCGTCAAGAATTCCGTTCTGATTGCGATCGAAAAGCCGAAGACCCTGCAGCAGCCGCTCACGCTGCTGTCCTCCGATCTCCGACGACAGATCGTCGATACTCAAGCCTTCATACAAAAATGCTTCCACATTCTGAAATGCGATCTGGCGATTAAAATCCCGCGCTTCCTGCGGCGTCGGCAGGAGAATCCCCAGAAACGCAAGCGCCATCTCATCCGTCGTTTGCTCGCCCCATTTCACGCGGACCGGGGGATGAGCGGGATTGCGTGGATTGTTTTCGGAGTTGTCGTACACATACTCGAGTTCGATCCGCGTGTCCTTCGGCAACGCGACCGGTTTTTCGTAGCGATAGCTGCCCTGCCAGTTGAAATCCCAGTCTTTGATCCAGATCATCGGAAGCGTGCCGCCGTCGGGCAGACGAGCCGTGATTTTCATATCCTTCGCGAGATAGTGCGCGTGAGGAGTGATGGACGCCACCTCGACATCTCGGGGCAACACCAGTTGCCCCTTGACGACGTAGTGCGAGTCGCCGGGCGGAATATTGAGGCGGCCGCCGATCACGATCGCCGCAGTACGGCCCTTCTTCGGCGGACCTGAAAAGATCAGGCCAAGCGAAGACTGATCGGACTCCGGTTTTCCTGAAGGATGGTAATGAATCTGGACAATGATGTCGGAACCCTGCGGAACCGGACGCGAATAGTCCTCCGCAACCGGTGCCGGCACGGCGCCGGGAGCCCAGCCACCGATGAGCGCGGCGCCCGGAACTCCGGGTCCGCCGAAACAGGGATAGCTGCCGTCGTTGCTCTCACCCCCCACGCGCTGGCGGGCCCCGCCGGCCGTGTCGACAAAGACCAGAGCGTGATGCACGATGCGGCGATTGTCCGGCCGGAACTCCAATCCACTCACATATGCGTCCTTATCGAGACTCAACGGCAGAAGAAAACATCGAAATTGATCGGGCCCGTCGGCGGCGAGCGCAAACTTCGAAGGCATGGTTAAAATGCGATCGGGCTTTCCGCCTTGCCAGCCATCGGCAAATGCGGGCACCGGCGGCTTGTCCGCCGGATTGCCTTCCGGCGCACCGCCTGACGCCCATTCTTTGATCAATGCAATTTGACCATCCGTGAGACGGCGTTCATCGGCGAAATGCCCATAACCCGGTTCCGCTTTCCAGGGTGGCATGTACCGGCGCTCCGTCACAGACGCGATCAAGCTCGCGCGCTTCGAAGCATCCGGATACGTGAGCAGCGAGAACGGCGCCACTTCTCCCGGACGATGACACGTCGCGCAGTGCTGATAAAGGATTGGAGCGATATCTTTATTAAAGGTCGGCGTCTCTGCACTACCCGGTGCCGCGAAAATGAGCACGGTGAAGATTGCGGCCGGCAATCGCTTCAATCGCTTCATGGCTTTTTCTCCGGATTCACGAGATTGATGCCGCAGCCGACCACGTCTGTTCTCGGACGCGCCACAGCCTTACCGGCGAGCACGGCATCGATCGCATTCCTTAAATCAGGCTCGGTTGCGGCCGGACGACGCTTGTCGAAATCGACGACGCGATTGTCGATTCGGCCCAGATACAGGATCTGCCCATCACTGGATAGGACCGCCGCCTCCGGCGTCGCCGTAGCACCCGTCAGCCGCACAAGTGTTTGCTTCGGATCGAGTAAAACAGGGAACACAAAACCAAACTCGTGCGCATGCTTTCGCACTTCCGCATCCGGAATCGTCGTGTCGGTTTGAACCGCGTAAAACGCGACATCGCGGCTCGCATAATCGGCGCGAATGCGATTCATTTCCGGGACGTAGCTGTTGCTCAGCGGGCAATCCGTCGTCGTGAAGAAAAGAACGACTGCGCGGCTTTTCATCCATTCCGTCTGGTCATGGATTGCCCCGGCCGTGTCTCGCAAAGCAAAAGCGCTGATCAATGCGATGAGTATGGCTGCCATCTAGGTTGACGATTTTTCGTGCTCGTCCCAGTGCTCGACGATCTTTCCGTTCTCGATGCGATACAGTTCAAGACCGGCAGTCGTGTATTTCTTGGACGGGTCCCTGGGATCGGTGTACTGACGCGGGAAGATGGCCGCAACGAAGTCGCCTTCAGCAATCAAAGCGGTTGGCCGGAGACCGGTTTTGGCCGGCACTGCCTGCGGCTGGCCTCGATTGACCATGTTCCTGATTCCTTCCAGGCCGGGCGCCATCGTGGCGGCGTGCTGAATGAAATTCGATGCGAAATATCTGCCGATCGCTCCGCGCTGGCGGCCTTCGATCGCTTCACGCCACATATTGACGACCAGCATCTTGTTCGCTTCGAGCTTCTTATCGGAACTTTTGGCCAGCTCTTCGGCAGGCCGTGAATCCGGCGTCACGGGTGTATATGCGGCTGCGGGGAGGTTTGGATTCTTCAGAGCGGCGTCCCAGTGTTCGATGACCTTTCCATTCTTGATCCGATACGCATCGAACCCAACCGTCGTGTACTTCTGGACCTTGTCCTTCGGATCTGTCAGCTCGCGGGGCGAAACGATCAGGACCATATCGCCCTCGGCGACCATCGCCACAACCTTGCGTTGAACCTTCGGTTGAATCTCGCGCGGCTGAGTGTTCTGCGCGGCGAAAAACTGCTTCAAGGCGGGAAGGCCATTTGCGGCATTCGGATTGTGCTGAATGAAATCCGCGGCAAGATATTTGTCCGCCAGTTCCATATGCCGCGCTTCGAGAATCTCACGGAACAAATTCAGGACCAGCATCTTGTTCGCTTCCAGCTGCTTGTTTGAGCTCTTCGCCAGTTCCTCCGGCGGCTTCGCATTCGGTGTCACCGGCGTCTGCGCAACCAGAGCCGTGGAAATAGCCAGGAGGGTCAGCAAGAGAAAGTATGTTTTGAAGTATTTCATTGCACGCCTCCAAGTTTATCGATGACTCGATCAATGCCACTGCCAATCTTGCGCATCCACTCATCGTGGCGCTTTTCCCATGCTTCAAAGCGCGCCTGCGCGGCTTGATTCTCCCTTTGAGCTTCGTCGAGCCGCCTCGACTCAATCACGATCAGGTCAGCCATTTGTTTTCCCTGCACCGCCATCTGCTGCAAAAGCTTGTCATGTCTACTCAAGGTCTCCTTGTGTTGCTCCTGACTTATCTCGTTTCGCGCCTGCATCTGCAGGATAAATTCAATGGTTCGGTTGATTTCTTCCGGTGTCATGTTTCCCCTGAATGGTTGAGGGCAGCGGGCGCGAACAATATATCACTTGAGAAGTGTTTCCATGCGAGCGTGTTTGAAATGGCGTGCCTGTTCGAGCGGTGTGCGCTGGTCATCATTGCGGATGGTTCGGTCCGCGCCGGCTTTGAGGAGTTCGGACAGAACGGCGGTGTCACCGAAATCGATAGTGGCTGCGTACATCAGCGGCGTGAAGCCGAAATCGTCGGCGGCGTTGATGGGAACGCGTGCCTGGACGAGGGCGGGAATGACAGAGGGACGATTCGTGATGGCCGCCCAGTGCAGGAGATTGATTCCGTTGTGATCCACGAGTTCAGTATTCGCGCCGGCAGCGATGAGTGTTTGAACCACATCCGCGTAACCGAAGGTCACGGCCTGCGAAAGGGCAGACTCCGATGTGTGAGCACCACGTGCAAGCAGGAGCTTGACGTTATCGAGATCGCCGGTCATTGATGCCAACGTGAGCGGAGCATTCCGGACGCGACCTTCTTTGGGAGGGTCCGGCTCGGCGCCGGCATCCAGCAGCAACTGAATCGATGCCGCTGTCCCGCGGTATGAGGCGGCCACGGTCAACGCGTCGGCTCCGGATGCACCACGGGCTTTCACATTTGCGCCACGCGCGATAAGGAGGCGAACTTTCTCGGGATCGAGGACTGCGGCCATCAGCAACGTAGTTCCCTTTTCCGTTTTGGTATTGGGATCGAGACCACCGTCGATGAGCGCGCGCAGTTCATTCACGCTGCCGAACAGCCCAGTCCGCAGCCAGGGTTCAGAAGCGGGTGTGCTTGTATCGCCAGCGGCAACACTCTGCGACGGCAACGCGCTCACCAGCGCCATGACTGCCCAGCAAGTGCCGGCATACGACAGGTACTCATCCTTCTCATATGGAAAACCAGTGGTGAAGTATTTCGGGCTGACTTCGGCCGGCGAGACCATGCGCGTCCGCACGCGCCATGTTCCGTCGGCGGCCTGCGTTGAAATCAAAAATTTCAAACCCCGGCGAAACGCAGCATCGCTCGCATCGAGGCCTGCTTCGCGCAACGCGACCAGCGCCTCACCAGTGGAATACGCGTCCGGCTCGTAGTCAGGAAGTTGCACCCAGCCGCCATTCGACTTTTGCAAAGTGAAGAGATCGCGGGCGGCTTTAGCGATCTCACCGGAAGAGCCGCCAGCCCACACAAGCCCCATCAGGCGGAACGCCGCGTCTTCCGCAGAGACGGGCCGGTTCTGGAGAAGCCATGCTCGGGCGCGCTCCACGGATGCTTCCGGCATGTAAAGACGAATGGCGCGAACGGCGGTGGCCGTCGCTGTAAACAGGCTGCTCGAATGCGGTGGACGAAAATCCGAAGTCACCCAATGACTATCCCGCTGCCAGCCGAGGAGCCGTCGCGCATAGACACTTGTGACGAGATCGCGTTCCATTCCTGCCGCATGCGCCGCCATCAAAAGGAAACTGTCATTCGGTGTGGGGTCATTGACGGTCGCGGCCTGGATCGCATCGTCCACGGCGTCGGGTGCACGCAACGCATGAAACGTTTTTTCTTCGACCGCGCTCAGAACGTTTGCGTCAATCGTGAAGCCATGCTCCGCCGCCTGATGAAGTGCGAGAACGGACAGAATGTTGTGATGGCAGGAGACGCAGGCGCGCTTCGCGACGAATTCTTTGGTGGAGCGCTGAAGGATGGGCAGCGCGCGGTTCACAGCCTTTTGCAGGTCGGAATTGATTTGAAAGGGTGTGGGGGGACCGGCCGGCAGCAAAGAGGCAGCCGCGAAGCGCAAGCCCGATAGGGCGCAGCCTAAATGAAAGCGGTGTACCGAAGCAATCCGGACGGTGGGCCCGACACTAATAAGAAGAACCACAAAAGCACAAAGACAGAAGGAGTACATGGCTTCAGCGGAGGTTGAGTTGGATTTCGGTGGTGGACAGCCCGCCGTTCTTCGGAAAAACCGTCACGCGAACGCGAACCGACGCAATCCGGCCGAGTTCTTCTGAGCTCGCTTCGGCGGTCGATTCGTTGTTCAGGCAGACGAGGCGTTTGGGTCCGCTGTTCCTTTCCGGCGGCTCATTCTTCCATCGAACGAACTCGCGTAAATCCCACGGATGGATATCGAGGTTGATGTTCTGGATTAAAGAGCTCTGGCTCGCGACGTTTTCCACGACGCCGCTGCAAACGAGATTCTCATTTGCATCGAGATAACTCGCAGCCACGCGGACTTCAGCGGGCAGGCACGACTCGGCCGGTCTTCCGATGGTGGCTAACAAATTCAACGGAACGGTTGCGGCGACGTTTGCGGCAACGCGACGCTGGTCCGGGCCGCTCACGCGCCGAACTTCAACGGAACAGATCGATTGCGCCTGGTTGCTCCCTGAATCGCGAAGCTTCTGGAGGTCCTGGTGAATCTGGTCCAGCTGCTGCTGCTGGCGTTGCAACTGGTCCTGAATCTGCTGTTGCTGTTGTTGCGGAGCCATCAATAAAAGGAGAATCGCAATGATCATCGCTTTAACCGTTCGGCGAAGTTCTCCCGCAGCTTCTCGACCTTCGGCTGAGCCACATAAACGATATAGGGCTCGTCGGGATTCCGCGCTGCGTAATCCTGATGATATTCCTCGGCCTCGTAGAATGCCTCGAGTGGCTCGAGCGTCGTCGCAATCGGTTCGCTGAACACTCGCGCTTCGTTCAATTGTTTGATGTACGCTTCCGCGATCTTTTTCTGCTCATCGTCGGCGTAGAAGATCGCCGAACGGTATTGGCGGCCGAGATCGTTTCCCTGCCGGTTCAGTTGAGTCGGATCGTGCGCGACCGAGAAATGGATTTTGAGAAGCTGTCCGAACGTCGTCTTCGCGGCGTCGTATCGAATTTCGATCGCTTCCGCGTGGTTGGTCCGGCCGCCGCATACCGTGCGGTAGTTTGCAGCGGCCGCGCTGTCGCCGGCATAACCATTGCGTACCGAAATCACTCCGCGCAATTCTCTGAAGACCGCTTCCACGCACCAGAAGCATCCGCCTGCGAAGACTGCTGTCTTCCCGACAGACTCAGACGCGAGCGGCGCGTCGACGGCCGGGTCCGGAAACTGGCGAATCGGAATCCTGCATGACTCCATAGAAATTATCTTAGCGTCGGGCCCACCGTCCGAGTCAGTTCGGTACGCCGCTTCGCGGCCTCCTTACTGTCGGCCGGTCCCCCCACGCCTACTGTACCAACTCCCGCAATGTGCCCGCCACGTACAATCGCGCCATTTCCTTGCGCCACGTGAAGGCAAAGTCCGTGTTGTCGAGCGGCTTTGCCGGTTGATATGCCGCCTGGCCGGCCTCGCGGATGATTTCTTCCGTTAGCTTTTTTCCGGCAATCACTTTTTCCGCCGCCGTTGCCTCGATAGGATGCGAGCCCACGCCACCCAGAATGATTTTCGAATCCTCAACAGTTCCATCCGAGGATAACTTCAACAAAGTAGCAACGCCCAGAACGGGAAAATCGAACGTGCCTCGGCGGCGAAGCTTCCAGTAGGTGGCACGCCAGCCATTCACTGGCGGAAGATGAATCTCTGTGAGCAATTCATCAGGCCGCTTGTTCAGATGCCGGATGCCGTCATCGTTGTAGAGCTCCGCGGCCGATATCAGGCGTTCTCCCGAATGGGAAACCAGCTTTACTTTTGCTCCGATGGCCACCATGACGGGAGCGCAGTCGCTGGATTGCACGGCCCAGCAGCGCGGGCTCGAGGGAGCGACCCAGCAGATTTCGCCATCCTTCTTCATGCAAAAGTGAATCGCCTTGCGCAACTCGTAATTCTGGTCGTAATAATTGCAGCGCGTGTCGAGCAGAAGATTTCCTCCGATGCTGCCCATATTGCGCAGCAGCGGCGTGGAGATTAACTCTGCGGCTTTCGCGACCGCGGGATACGCGCCCTGGATGCGCCTGTCCGCCGTGACATCGGCTAACGTAAGGCCCGCACCCAGTACGACGCCTTCTTTCGGCTCACCCTTCATCGTGCAAAGATCCTTGACCTGCGCGAGCCCGATGACAACCTTTGGCGTTTGCTGGCGCCGCTTCATATTGGGATACAGATCCGTGCCGCCGGCCACGAACATGGCGTCGGGACCACTATCGGCCATCATAGTGATGGCTTCACTCACAGATCTCGGTTGCAGATAATGAAATTTAGGAAGTCTCAGCATTTTCTTTTTTATTTCTTCGATACCGCCGGCTCGCGTTCTATCGCCTTGCCGTCGCCACCCTGGAATGGAGTTGGCACAACCATGGCCGCAGGCATCGGGCAGGTCGGAAACGTGGAAGGTCCATATCGGCCTTCCTGTCCCTTCGCTTTGGCGCGGATTGCCTTCAGCACTTTGTCAGGTGTGATTGGAATCTCGTCGATACGAACGCCGACGGCGTCGTAAACGGCGTTAGCGATGGCCGGAGGCACCGGTAATTGCGGGCCTTGTCCCACTTCCTTCGCGCCAAATGGCCCGTTGGCGTCGGGCTCCTGAATCAGATAAGTAATCACATCACACATCTCGAGCGTCGTCGGGCTCTTGTATTCCAGGAAGGAAGGAAATTTATGAACCAGATTGCGATTGCCGCGGTAGGTCATCTCCTCCATTAACGCTTCACCAAGACCCATATAGACGCAGCCCTCGATTTGGCCAATGGCCAGGACTGAATTGATCGCCTGGCCAATGTCGTGCGCGATCCAGACGCGTGGGACGACAACGATTCCTGATTCGGGATCGACCTCGACTTCGGCGACAGCCGCTGTACAACTGAACGCCGGCGATGGGCCAATGGTCGAGCCTTTAAATTTACCTGGCGCGGCCGGTGGCTTGTAAGAACCGGTTGTTCCCAGTGTTCCGTATTTCTCTTCCGCGAGCCAGACAGCCTCGACAAAGCTGACGCCCTTTTCCGGATTCTCCGAATCGAAAACGCGACGATCGGCGAATGTCAGCCTCTCGCCTGGAACCTCGAGCTTTGTCGAAACGACCTCGCGCAACATGTGACGCGCGCGTTCAGCGGCCTCGATGGCGGCATTGCCCGTCATGAGAGTGACGCGACTCGAATAACTACCGATGTCGACGGGCGTAAGATCGGTATCGCCTGTGACAACGCGTATATCGAACGGATCGATGCCCAAAACTTCCGCGACGATATATGCGAGGATCGAATCCGAACCCTGACCAATTTCCGCAGACCCGCAGAAGACGCACACTCCGCCACTGCGATCGAGTTTCAACTGCACGCCGGAGTGCGGCATTTTGTTGTAGTAGATTGGAGTCTGCGTTCCAGTCATGTACGCACTGCACGCGATCCCGATTCCCTTTCCGCGAGGCAGCTTTCGGAACTTGTCCTTCCAGCCCGAGCCCGCAACAACTTTATCGATGCATTTCCCCAGAGCAAGAGTGCCGATGCGAATCCAGTTCGCCGTTATCGAGTCGGGCGGAATCGCGTGTTGCTTGCGCATCTCTGCCGGGTCGAGACCCAGGTGGTCGGCGATCTTATCCATCTGGATCTCCTGAGCCCAGCGAGGCTGAGGAGTCCCATGCCCGCGCTTCGGACCGCACGGCGCTTTGTTGGTGAAAACGCGAACGGCTTCAAATCTGTAGTGCGGCAGTGTGTACGTTGTGGGTTGAAGGATGCCGGTGTAGAACGTGCTCGCCACACCATGTCCACCATATGCCCCGCCATCGAGTATGGTGCGATGGTGCATCGCGGTGATTGATCCATCCTTCTTGTATCCGGTCTTCGTCGACATCAATACGGGATGCCGTCCGCGATGGCAGTAAAACACCTCTTCACGGGTCAGACAGATTTTCACGGGACGGCCCGTGACCATCGCCAGTTTGCACACGATAATTTCGTGATTGAACGGATCGCACTTGCCTCCAAAGCCTCCGCCGTTCGGAGTGGCAATCACGCGGATATGACTCGCCGGCATCTGCAGGACTTTCGCGAGGTGCCGATGCAGATAGTGCATATCCTGTGTGGAAGTCCAGAGGGTGAGTTTGCCGTCATGACTGAACCGGGCCAGACTGGCATGCTGCTCCAGGGCAAGGTGAGTGCTGCCCTCGTAGAACGTGATGTCTTCTCGAACGTGGTCGGCTTCGGCGAAACCCGCTTCCACGCTGCCGAATTCATAGACCTGTCTTCGATGGATATTCCCGAGCTCGCCATATTCGTGGATGCGAGGCTCTTCCATGGCGTAGGCATCCTGAATTGATGTGACTACGGGCAGAGGTTCGTATTCGACGTGAATCAAGTCGAGAGCTTCGGTTGCGACGTCTTCATCGACTGCGGCAATGGCAGCCACGGGGTCGCCGACCATTCGAACTCTTTCAATTGCCAGGGGATGTTCATCCTCGCTGACAGGAAGCGCGCCGTAGGCGGTGGGCAGGTCCGTTCCCAACAGGACCGCATGGACGCCGGCGTAGGCTTTCGCTTTCGAAACGTCGATATTCACGATGCGCGCGTGCGGAACCGAACTGCGCAGGAGCCTGGTGTGCAGCATTCGCGGAAGCACGAGATCATCCGCGTACTTCAGCTCGCCGATGCACTTTGCTTTGGCATCGACCTTGATGAGGGGTTTTCCAATGACATTCAATCGCCGCTTGCCGCCGTTATTCCCAGCCATACAACGTCTCCTTGGCGGGCTCCGCTTGTTCACCGCGGATACGCGCGGCCGCCAGTTCCACCGCTTCGAGTATTTTGATATAGCCCGTGCAGCGGCAGATGTTCCCGGCCAGGGCCTCCTTGATTTCATTGCGCGAGGGCCTGGGACTGTTTTCGAGCAGAGCTTTCGCAGTGAGGAGAATTCCTGGCGTGCAATATCCACACTGAGCAGCGCCGAGTTCGGCAAACGTCTGCTGCAATGGATGAAGTTCGGTTCCCGCCATTCCCTCTACCGTCGTGATTTCATGCCCCTCCATCGCGACTCCCAGAGCCAGACACGAAAGTACGGGACGGCCATCGACGAGCACAGCACAGCATCCGCATTCGCCCAATTCACATCCATGCTTCGTGCCGGTCAGTCCGAGGTCTTCGCGCAGGACCTCGAGAAGCGTCTTGTGCGGGGAGAACGCCACCTCCAGCTCTTCACCGTTCACCTGTAATCGGATGTGCGCCTTCTCCAGCTTGCTTTTCGCCCCGTTCGCACCTTGTTTCATCAATTTGCCTCGCTGGCGACACCATATGGCAGCCGCCCTTGAGCGGTCAAGGGCGGCT
>Ga0207646_10007227_pt1 | contig 11330 bp, 10 predicted proteins | sample KBSK5502metaG_FD_184343 | JGI IMG/M metagenome (GOLD analysis project Ga0207646, IMG submission 184343) | Corn, switchgrass and miscanthus rhizosphere microbial communities from Kellogg Biological Station, Michigan, USA - KBS K5-50-2 metaG... | ecosystem: Host-associated > Plants > Roots >...
CCCGGACGGCAGCGACAACCGCGGTGCACACGGCCGCCGCATCCGCGCCCGGCCGCAAATCCAGCAGAAGGTATGCTTCGTCGCGCCCGCCCGACCGGCTCACCACGATCTGGTATCGGGCGACCTCGGGGAAACCCAGGATGACCCGGTCGGCCTCGGCCGGATGGACGAACAGGCCGCGGATCTTCACCGCGTCACCGACGCGGCCCAGGATCCCGGCAAGCAGCGGAGTGGTGCGGCCGCATCGACAGGGGCTGCGTGACCACGCGGCGAGGTCTCCGGTGCCGAACCGAAGCAGCGCATAGGGGGGCTCGAGGAGGGAGACGACCACCTCCCCGGGTGTATCCGGAGCCGACGGCTCGCCGGTTTCCGGGTCCAGCACTTCCACCGCGACGCGGTCGGCGACGTGCAGGCCTTGCTGTAGCGGGCACTCGTACGCGATCAACCCGAGGTCCGCCGTCGCGTACGCTTGGGTCATTCGGACACCAAACTCCCCATGCGCGTGCCGCCGCTGGTCGGCGGTGAGGTACTCCCCCGACACCAGCGCCACCTCGACGGGCGCGCGCGAGACCTGGTGCGTGGCCCGCTCAAGAAGCGTCAGCACGAAGCTCGGCGTTCCGACCACACCCGTCACGTGCAGATCGGCGAGGGCCCGAGCCTGGACCTCGGTGTTTCCGACCCCGCCCGGAACGGTCACGCACTCGAGCGCCCCCAACGCACTATCCATCATATGGCCGGCCGGCGTCAGGTGAAAGGCAAAGGTGACCAGCACGATATCCCCGCGGCGGAAGCCGGCGGCATGCAGTGCCGGCGCCAGCCCCCAGGGGTCCCTGCCGTGGGGCTCGGGATCGTAGATCGGGCCGGGCGAGACATAGATCCGCCGGAGATCCCCGACGGGAACCTCCAGCAGGCCGCCAAACGGGAGGGCGCCCGCCTGCGTGGCCGGCAATGCCTCCTTGCGGAGCACGGGAAGGCGCTGCAGTGACTCGATGCCCGCCACGTCTTCGGGCGCGAGCGCGCAGGTCCGTAAGCGATCGCGCATCCCCGGGGCGTTCTCCGCGGCGGCCACCGCGGCGCGCAGGCGCTCGGTTTGCCGCCGCACTCGAGCCTCAGGGGACGCCCCCTCGCTCGCCTCGTAAAGTGTATCCGTGCGGTCTACAGCCAGCGCTTGCGCCTCCGATAATACTTGAACGCGCCGTAGTCGCGGCGGATCCCCGCCTCCGTGAGCCCGAGGTAGAACTCTTTGATGTCGGGGTTGCCCTCGAGAGCGGCCGCGGTTCCCTCCATGACGATCTTGCCGCCCTCCATCACGTACCCGTAGTCCGCGATCCCGAGCGCCTGGCGGGCGTTTTGCTCCACCAGGAGCACCGTGATCCCCTGCTCATCCCGGAGCCGGCGGATGATGCCGAAGATCTCCTCCACCAACCGCGGCGACAGCCCCAACGAAGGCTCGTCGAGCAGCAACAACCGTGCCCGCGCGACGAGCGCTCGCCCGATCGCGATCATCTGCTGCTCGCCGCCGGAGAGGTAGCCGCTCAAGCGGTGGGCGTGCCGGGCGAGCGCCGGGAAATACGAATAGACGAGGTCCCGCCCTGCGGGAAACGCGCCGGTCCTCGCCGCCGCTCCGACGCGGAGGTTCTCCTCCACGGTCAAGTGTTTGAAGACCCGACGGCCCTCCAGCACCTGGACAATCCCTCGCCGGACGATCGTCTCGGGCGGGAGACCGTCGATCCGCATCCCGGCGTAGGTGATCGTCCCGTCCCGGATGCGCCCGTCCTCACCCTTGAGCAGCCCGGAGACCGCCCGCAGCGTCGTCGTCTTGCCGGCCCCGTTCGTCCCGAGGAGCGCGACGATCCGCGCCGGAGCGACGCTCAGCGACACGCCTTTCAGCACCTGGATGACGTCGTGGTACACGACCTCAAGGTTGTTGACGAGCAGCGGCTCCGCGCGATCACGCCCCGCGGACCCGTCCCGGCCCATCGGGCCCGCCCCGGCCACAAGCGACGGGCGTTCGTCCGTCACGCCGGCGGGGCGTACCAATCCGTGATGGGCTTGAACTGCTTCGTCTTGACGTCGGCCTGGAGGAGTTTGATCGCGCCGGCTCCCTTGCGCTGATTGGGACCGAAGGCGATCGGCGCCGTGACCCCGCCCGTCGTCATTCGAAGCCCGCCGGTCAGCACTTTGGCGATCCCGGCCCGATCCAGCGTCTGCGCGCGCTTAAAGATCTCCGTCCACACCGTGGCGTGGACGATCCCCTGCGTGTAGTGGAGCGGCCGGACCTTGACGTCGGGATGATACGCGGCGTTGATCTGATGGATCTGGTCCATCCCAGGCACCTTCTCGAACCAGTTGCTGACGAACGAGCTGGCGATGACCCCGTCGAGCGCATCCCCGGGCACGAGATCGAACAGCAACTCATCGCCGATGTAGTGGATGCCGAGGATCTGTGCGTTGATCCCCAGCTTCCGCGCGTCGCGGATCACGATCGCCGAGGGCTTGGCCACGTTCTGGTTGATGATGTGGGTTGGCGCGAACCGCTTGAGGTTCAACAGTTGGCTCGTCGCGTCGATGGCGGCCGACGGGACCTCCTCGACGCCGACGATCTCCACCCCAATCTTCGGCGCGTACTCCTTCGCCGGCCCGACCGGCGAGCGCCCGTAGTCGGAGTTGTTGACAGCCAGGCCCACCCGCGGGTGGCCGATTCCCTTATACGTCTTTTTAATGTAATCGAGCAGGGCCTTCATGTGGTCGGTGTAGGACGGCCCGATCAGCCAGATCCAGTCGTTCGGTGGATCGAGCAGGCCCGAGTGGAAGCTCGCTGGGATATACGGGACGCCGAAGGCCTCGATTTGGGGCTTCATCAGGATGGAGTCCCCCGTGCCCCAGCCGCTGATCGCGGGAACCTGATCCTGCTCCGCCAGTTTCTTGACGTAGATCACCGCCTGGTCGGGCTTATACTGGTAGTCCGTAAAGAGGAGGTCGATTTTCATCCCGTTCCGGATTCCGCCGTGCTCGTTGACCCAGCGGACGTAATCACGGAAGCCGTCCGCGTAATGGGTCCCGACGTCGCCCGTGGGCCCGGTGATGTCGAACAGAGCCCCGAGCTTGACCGCCTGCGCCTGCGCAGACCCCTTCCACGATCGGGTGAGCAGGACAGCTCCTGCTCCTCCCAGTGCGGTGAGCACCTCGCGTCGCTTCATGGCTCCCACCTCCCCGGTGCGCTCGGACCCCGGCTTCGGCGGCGATCCGGCAAATGTGACCTCAGTACGCGAACGGCCATTGCTTGAAGTACGCCCGAAGTACCCGCCATCGGTCCGCCAATCCTTCGGGCTCGAAGATCAGGAAGGCGATGATGACGATTCCAAAGACCACATCCCGCAGGGCATTGAGGGCGGTCGTGATATTCGGGAACACGCCACTCAGCGTCTGGCTGAGAGACCGCAGAATTTCCGGGAGCACCGTGATCACCACCGCCCCATAGACCGGGCCGAGGACGGTGCCGAGCCCACCCACGATCCCCATCGCGAGATAATCGATCGACAGCTCCAAGCTGAACCTACCGGGCGCCACGACGCCGATATAGTACGCGTACAGGGCCCCGGCGACGCCCACCATGAAGGCGCTCAGGAAGAACGCCAGCAGTTTGTAGCCGAACAGAGGGATCCCGATCGACGCCGCCGCCCGATCGTTGTCCCGGATCGCCACGAAGGCCCGGCCGACCCGGGTCCGGACGAGATTGAGCTGGAGCCATGTAATCAGCACGACCCCGGCGCCGATCACCCAGAAGAATGGGCGCTCTCCGGTCACCGCCCACCGGCCGACCCTCGCGGTGGGAACGGGGAAACCCGAGGTGCCCCGGGTCAACCAGTCCCAGTGGAGGAACACATACTCGAGGATGAACTGGGCCGCGAGTGTGGCGATCGCCAGGTACAACCCCTTGAGCCGGAGGGACGGGATACCGAAGAACGCCCCCACCCCGGCCGCCGCGAGACCGGCAAGCGGGATCACGATCAAAAACGGAAGATGAGCCCGGGCGGCCAGGACCGCAGCAGCGTATGCGCCGACCCCCATGAATGCGCCGTGTCCGATCGTGATCTGGCCGGTGTAGCCCGTCAACAGATTGAGCCCCGTGGCGCCGATGACGGCGATTCCAGTCAAATTGGCGAGCGCCAGCAGGTACGGACCGGCGAGCATGGGAACCGCCAGGAACCACGCGATCAGGAAGACTCCCAGGGCGAGGCGCCCAACGTCGTTCGGGAAGATCGCGGCTTCCTGCTCATACCGGATCTTGAAGTCGCCGCAGTCGGAGAATATGAACCCCCTCACGCGCCGGCCTCGGACGGGCGCGGAACGCTACACACGCTCGATCTCCACCGTGCCGAACAGGCCGTAGGGCCGCAGCATCAGCACGAGCACCAGGGCCACAAACGGCGCGACCTCTTTGGTCCCGCCCCCCACCAGGGGGTCGAGATACCCGCCGGCCAGATTCTCGAGGACGCCGATCGTGACCCCGCCGATCACCGCGCCGGGCACGCTGTCGAGACCTCCAAGGATCACTGCAGGAAACACCTTCAGGCCGATGAAACTCAGCGCGCTCGCGTTCAATCCGTTGAGGCTGCCCACGACCACGCCGGCCACCGCGGCGACGCCCGCGGCGATTGCCCAGGACGCGGCGTAGATTCTCCGGACGCTCACCCCAAGCGACTGTGCCGCCTGCTGATCGTCGGCCACCGCGCGCATCGCCACGCCGAGCGTCGTGTTCCGGAAGAAAAACGCAAACACGGCCAGGAACGCGAGCGAGATGCCAAGCGCCCCGAGGTGCACGGGCGAAACGATCAGCGGACCCAGCGCAAGCGGCGCCTCGGGCAGCAATTGCGGGAACCCAAAGTTGCCGGCCCCCCAGGCCAACAGGATTCCCCCTCGGAGCACCGCGGCGAGCCCGATCGTGACCATGATCACCCCGATCACCGGCTCCCCGATCATCGGACGCAGGAGGAGGCGCTCAACGAGCAAGCCGAGGAGCGCGCCCCCGGCGATGCTCACGATCACGGCGAGGATGAATGGAAGATGGGTGAGCTGCGCGATCGCCAGGGCGCCGAACGCGCCCAGCGCGAGGAAGTAACCCTGGGCGAAGTTGATCACCCGGCTGGCCTTGTAGATCAGCACGAACCCGAGCGCCGCCAACGCGTACACCATGCCGACCACGACTCCCGTGACGACCAATTGCAGAAAGATCGTCACGAGTCGCGGACCTCCTCCACGCGCACCGCGGTTTCCACTACCGCCGTCGTCCCGTCCTGGTAGGTGATCGTCGCCCGGACGGGGACGCGGTCGGGACGGCCTCCGTACAGCGCCTCGATGAGGTCGGCGTAGCGATCGGCGATCACGCGGCGCCGGACCTTGCGCGTGCGGGTCAGCTCTCCATCGTCGGCATCCAACTCCTTATATAGAAGGACGAATCGCCGGATCCTGGCGGCGCCGGGCAGCGTCTCGTTCGCGCGGCGCACCTCATCGGCAACGAGCGTGTAGACCTCGGGCTTCTGGGAGAGGTCGGTGTAGGTGGTGTGGGCGATTCGCCGGTCCTCGGCCCACTTGCCCACGACCGGCAGGTCGATGTTCAGGATGGCCGTGACAAACGGACGGCCATGGCCGACCACGACCGCCTCGCGAACGAACGGGCTGAATTTCAACTTGTTCTCAATAAACTGCGGAGAGAACAACGTTCCGTCGCCCAGACGCATCACATCTGCCAGGCGGTCGATCACCACCACGTGCCCGTCTTCGGTCAAGTACCCGGCGTCCCCGGTGTGCAACCATCCATCCGCCAGGGCCTCCCGCGTTGAGTGGGGATCCTTGTAGTACCCGAGAAATACGCTGTCGCTGCGCTCGAGGATCTCGCCCTCAGGCGAGATCCGCACCTCCACCCCGGGCGTGGGGCGGCCGACCGTCTCGAACCGGACATCGTCGTCCCGGTGCACGCAGCTGTATCCGGCGATCTCGGTCTGCCCGTACAGTTGCTTGATGTTGAGCCCGAGGGCCCGGAGGAACCGGAAGGTGTCCGGCCCAAGCGCCGCGCCGCCGGTGTACGCATGGCGGATCCGCAGCATCGCCATGTCGTCCAGGACCGCCCGAAACGCCAGGAGATAGCCGAGCGCGTGCAGGCCCCGGTCGATGAGGGTCAGCCGCTCCCGCCGCAGGCGCTTGTCGGCGACCCGATACCCCCACCGCATCGCCACGCGGTACGCGGCCCGCTTGAACGGCGTCGTGTCCATGATCTTGACTTGGATCTGGCTGGTGAGCGCCTCCCAGAGCCGGGGCGGTGCGAAGAGGACGTGAGGGCCGATCTCCCGGCCGTCGCTGTGCATCGTCTCGACCTCCTCCGGAAAGTTCACCGTGACCCCGAATACGAGCGCCGTGGCAACCGACATGGCGAGCTCCCCGATCCACGGCAGCGGGAGGTACGAGAACAACTGGTCGGTCGGACGCACCGGATCCACCGCGGCAAAGGTGACTGCCATGTTGATCAGGTTCCGGTGGGTGAGCATCGCCCCCTTCGGGGCCCCCGTCGTGCCGGAGGTGTACACGATGTTGGCGATGTCCTCCGGCTTGCCGCTGTGGAGGCATTCCTCAAACACGCCGGGATGGTCGCGGTCGTACTGCCGGCCCAGGTCGACGACATCGGGAAACCGTGCGACGTCGCGATCGTGCACGCGGTGCATCCCCTTCGGATCCACCGTGATGATCTTCCGCACCTTCGGGAGCGCGGCTCGGACTTCCAGGATCTTGTCCAGTTGCTCCTGGTCCTCGGCGATGACATAGGTCGCGTCCGCGTGATCGACGACGTAGCCGATCTCCCGGGCGATGGCGTCCTGGTACACGCCCACCGCGATCCCTCCGACGGCGCACGTCCCGACCTCGGCCACCAGCCACTCCGGCCGGTTCTCGCTCAGGATCGCCACCTTCTCACCGGGGGCGAGGCCCAGCGCCACGAGCCCCAACCCGAACGCGCGGGCCTGCGCCTGGTAGTCTCCCCAGGTGAACTCCTGCCAGATGCCCCGGTCCTTATAGCGCAGCGCGATGCGACCGCCGTGCGGTCCCGCCGCGCGGGCTGCCAGGAGCTGGGGAAGCGTCAGCCCCGCCGGATCGCCCCCCGCGGGCGTCACCGGACGACCTCCTCGCCCAAGTAGGCCCGCACCACCCGGGCGTTCGACCGGATCGCGTCCGGCGTCCCTTCCCCGATCAGATCGCCGAAGTCCAGAACACAGACGCGGTGGGCCATGTCCATGACGACGCCCATATCGTGCTCGATCAGCAGGATCGTGATGCCGAGCGCCTCGTTCGCGTCTACGACAAACCGGACCATGTCCTGTTTCTCTTCAATCGTCATCCCGGCCATCGGCTCATCGAGCAGGAGCAGTTCCGGATCGGTCGCGAGCGCCCGTCCCAATTCGACGCGCTTACGCTGGCCGTAGGGCAATCCGCCGACGATCGCGTGGCGAATGGGCTCGAGCTCGAGGAAGTCGATGACCTCCTCGACTCGGGCCCGATGGACGGCCTCCTCGGCCTGCGCGCGCCCGTAATAGAACGCGGCGGCGAGCACGCCGTACCGGATGTGGCGGTGGCGCGCCAACAGCAGGTTGTCGAGCACGGTCGCGCCCGTGAAGAGCTCGATGTTTTGGAACGTGCGGCCGACGCCGAGCCGGGCGATCTCGTACGGGGCCGCGCGGGTGATGTCGTGGTCTCGGTAGGCGATCCCGCCGGCGCTGGGGTGATAGAAGCCGTTGATGCAGTTGAGCAGGCTGGTTTTCCCGGCTCCGTTCGGCCCGATCACGGCGAGCCGCTCGCCGGGCCGGACCGCGAAGGAAACGTCGTGGAGGACCGCGAGGCCACCAAATCCCAGCGAGACGCGCTCTACCGTGAGCAGCGCGTCGTCAGCTCTGGCCGTCATCCCCCCACTCCCGGGACCGCCTGCGCCCACCGTACCGCATCATGTTCGACCGGGCCGGGGGGCATCCCCTCCCGACGCTGGGCTGCGGCGCGGGACGCGAGCACAAGGTCTTCTCCCCACCTGGTGGAATATCTAGCCGCATGTGGCAGTCCCCCAAAGCCGTCTCACTCGTCGCCGGACACGGCGAGGGCAACACGGAACTCAATGCGTTCGACCGGGCGCTCCAAGATGCCGGCGTCGCCGATATCAACTTCATCCGCGTCACGAGCATCATGCCCCCCGGCGCACACATCATCGATCTGCCCCGGTATCCCCCGGGGCTCCTCCTCCCCGCCGTGTACGCGCGCATCGCGAGCTCCCGGGCCGGGGAGCGCATCGCCGCCGGAATCGGCGTCGGGGTCTCGCGCGAACGGTACGGGGTGATCATGGAACACACGGCGCACACCTCCGGCGCAGACGTGGACGGCGCCGTACGGCGCATGGTCGAAGAGGGGTTTCGCATTCGCGGACTGGTCCTGGACGAGCTGATCACGACCGTGGCGGAGCACACGGTGGAACGGGCCGGATGCGCGGTCGCGGTGGCGCTGTTTTGGCCGACCCCCGCCGGCCTCCCCGGATGAAAGGGGCGTGGATCGTCGATCAAGGCGCGGTGGACGTGACCGCCGCGTTCCGGGTCACGCGGAGGATCCACGAGGAACGCACCCCGTACCAGTACCTCGAGGTCTATGAAAGCCCGCTGTTCGGCCGGATGCTCGTCCTCGACGGCGCCGTGCAGACGACCGAGGGCGACGAATTCGTGTACCATGAGATGCTGGCGCACCCGGCCTTGTGCACGCATCCGACCCCCCGGCGCGTCCTCATCATTGGCGGGGGCGATGGCGGGCTGCTCGAGGAAGTCCTCAAGCACCCGGTCGAGCGGGTCACGATGGTCGAGATCGATGAAGCGGTGATCCGGGCCGGCCGGGAGTACCTCCCGGCGATCTGCGGCCGCGCCTTCGAGGATTCCCGGACCGCGCTCGTGATCGGAGACGGGATCGCCTACGTGCGCGAGACCACCGATCAGTTCGACGTCGTGCTGATCGACTCGACCGACCCCGAAGGGCCTGCGATCGGACTGTTCGCGGAGGAGTTCTACGCCCAGGTCGCGCGCCGTCTCGGACCCGACGGCGTGGTGGTCGCGCAATCCGGGTCCGCGGTGTATCAGCAGGAGTTGATTCGGATGGTGCGACGGCACCTGCGTCCATCGTTCCCAGTCATCCGGACGTTTGTCGCGACGGTGATGGCGTACCCCGGCGTCCTCTGGTCGTTCACCATCGGGAGCCTGGCGCCCGACCCGGCGTGCGTGCGGGACAACGAGATCGCCCGACGGGTGGCGGGATTCGAACTCAAGTACTACACACCCTCCAGACACCACGCCGCGTTCGACCTGCCCCCGTACCTGCGGGGCGACGTAGAGACCGAGTGACCTTCCTGGCCTCGCGCGCCCCCGGGGAGGTGCCCGGGCTCGCTCCCACGCTCATCGGCGTTCCCTACGATGCCACCTCGTCGTTTCGCGGGGGCAGCCGATGGGGCCCGACGGCGATCCGCTGGGCGTCGGAGAGCATCGAGACGTACAATCCCCTCATCGACCGCGACCTCGAGCACCTGCCGTTCGTCGACGGCGGCGACCTCCAACTGGAAGCCCTCGATCCCCCGGCCATGGTTCGGGCGATCCGTCGCCACCTCGGCCCCGGCCTCCCCTTCCTCTTGGGGGGCGAACACACGATTACGCTGGGCGCGGTCCAGGCACTCGTCGCGCGCCACCATGAGCTCGTCGTCATCCAGTGGGACGCGCACACCGACCTGCGGGACGTGTATCAGGGACACGCGATCGGCCATGCGACGGTGATGCGCCGGATCCTGGATGGAGGATGCCCCCTCGTGCAGTTGGGGATTCGTGCGGGAACCCGGGAGGAGTTTGCCCTCGCGCGCGAGCGCAGCCTGTACGTCTCCCGCGGCGTACACCTTGCGGACCCACTGCTGGCCACCCTGCGGTCGCGGCCGCTGTATCTCAGCGTCGATATCGACGTGCTCGATCCGTCGGTGGCGCCGGGAACAGGCAACCCTGAGCCGGACGGAGCGGAGTATCCGGAGCTCCTCGCCGCGCTGCGCAGCCTGAGCGGCTATCACATTGTCGGGATGGACATCGTGGAGGTGGCCCCCCCCTGGGATCCCGGAGGGCGCACCCCGGTCATCGCCGCGTCCCTCGTGCGGGATATGCTCTTGCTCTTCGCCCGCACGGCCTGAGGCCTCCGCCGGGAATCAGCGGGCGCCGGGATCGACGGGACACCGGCACGGGGATGCGCCGCAGCGCGGGCACCCGCAGCCGTACCGCTCGAGCGCATCGTCCAGATCGATCCGGTGCAACACGGCCATGCTCAGGGTCCACGCGACGACATCTGAAAGTTCGAGGGCGAGCGCGGTCCGGTCCGCGGCGCGGAGCGCCTTGGCCACCTCCCCGATCTCCTCGACGAGGCGACGAAACGTCCCATCGGTTCCGCGGGATCGATCGCGCGTTCCGAACGTGGCCTCGATCTGGCTCTGCAGGGCGCGGATCTCCACGAGGGCACCACCCGCGAGAGAACGTTCGAAGCGTTTACCGCCAGACGACGACGCGCGCGCGCAGGCCGACGGATGTGGTCCCGGAGGTGATCGGCGCGCCGTAGACGGTCACCGTCTGTCCGGGCGTCAACTGCTTGAACGCGCCGGGCCCGGAACCCTTGATGAAGTAGCACCCCGTGGGAATCGGGATCATCACGCCGCCCACGACCAGTCCTTCGACCTCACCAAAGACCTGATCCAGTGGGCTGGCCACCTGCACGGCCGAGCCCGCCTCCAGCTCCACCTCGATGCGAGTCGCCGCGACGCTTCCGTCGGCATTGACCGCCCCTTCGACCCGCACGATGTCGTATGGCGCGATCATGGCTGCGGGGACGATCCCGGACGCTTTCCGCACCGTCGTGGCCCCGGTCACGATGATGCTCCGGCGGGCCCCCTGGGCGCTCAACAACTCGAGCATCCCGCCCGACGAGCGGAGCACCGCCCCCGACACTCCACCGGGCCGTGACGGTGTGATCGAGGAGACGGGCGACTGGCGGGGAACTGCGGTCGTTACCAGAACCTTGAGCCCGAGCACGGAAGCGTCCGGTTTTACGACCCCCCACACCGTAGCGGGAGCGCCGGGGTGAATCGCCGCGAGCGTCGCGGGTTCATCGCTGCCGTCCGCGATCACCGTTCCAGGGAGCAGGTGCACGACCTGAGAACCGGTCACCACCTGACGGCGCCAGTTTCCTCCGCCTTCAAACGTCTCGAGCCGGCCCTGCCCAACGATCGCCAGCGTCGC
>Ga0207646_10007229_pt1 | contig 11324 bp, 9 predicted proteins | sample KBSK5502metaG_FD_184343 | JGI IMG/M metagenome (GOLD analysis project Ga0207646, IMG submission 184343) | Corn, switchgrass and miscanthus rhizosphere microbial communities from Kellogg Biological Station, Michigan, USA - KBS K5-50-2 metaG... | ecosystem: Host-associated > Plants > Roots >...
CGCTGTTGGGACGACGGGCCGGCTCGCGGACCGTGATCGGCACCGGAGGGATGCCTCGCACCAGGTCGAGGAACTCATCGAAGATCACCTGGTTGTCCTGGGGACCGGCTCCGCCTTCTGGATGGAACTGGACGGAGCGGACCGGCAGGTGGCCGTGCACCAGGCCCTCGACCGAGCCATCGTGCAGGTTGCGATGACTGACCCGAAAGCCGCTGTGCGCGGGAAGGCTGTCGGCATCGACCTCGAACTCGTGATTCTGTGAGGTCATGGTCACCCGACCCGTCCGCAGATCGAGGACCGGGTGGTTCCCGCCATGGTGGCCGAATCGCAGGCGCGAGGTCCGGGCGCCGGCTGCCTGGCCAATGAGTTGATGCCCGAGGCAGATGCCCAGCACCGGGATACGCCGGATCAGCTGCCGCGTCATCGCCACCGCGGACTGCAGCTGCGCCGGGTCACCGGGCCCGTTGGAGAGGACGACCGCGTCGGGCCGTCGCGCGAGGATGGTCTCGACGTCGCTGTCGTACGGAACGACCTCGACCGCCACGCCGCGCGAGCGCAGCGATCGCAGAATGTTGCGTTTGACGCCGTAGTCGACAACGACGACCTTGAGCCCGGTCCACTGGCGGAAGCCCCCACCCTGCCCTCCCCCAGAGGGGGAGGGAGAAAGGAGCGCCGGGTCCAGCGTCTCGACGAGGTCGCTGAATCCCTCCGAGACCTGGCGCACCAGGTCTTGCTCCTCGAGCCTCGTCACCCGCTGGACGCGCTCGCGCAGGGTGGGCAACTCGTGAGCGGGCCCGATGATCGCCCGCTGCGCGCCGGTTCCTCGCAGGTGGCGGGCGAGCCGCCGCGTGTCGCAGCCGGTCATGATCGGAACGCCAAAGCCGTCGAGCCACTCCGCCAGCGACTGCTGGCTGCGCCAGTGCTCGTGAAAGCTGCTGAGCTGGCGCGTGATCAAGGCGCGAACCCATGGGCGGCCTGATTCCTGGAAGTCCGGCGTCGCGCCGTAGTTGCCGATCAGCGGATAGGTCATGACGACCATCTGCCCGGCGTACGAAGGGTCGGAGAGGACCTCCTGGTACCCCGTCATGCAGGTATTGATCACGACTTCGCCGGTGGCCAGGGTGGCCCGGCCGCCACGCTCACCCAGCACGGTGAAACCGTCCTCGAGGACGAGGACCATCGGCTCAGGCATGCTGCATCACGCGCTCTGTCACCACCTGGCCGCGACAGATGGTCATCAGTACCCGTCCGCGCAATCGCCGACCCTGGAACGGCGTGTTCTTGCCGCGACTCTTGAAGGACGACGCATCCACCGTCCACTCTTCGTTGGGGTCGATCAGGATCCATTCGTCTTCGAGCGATTGGCCGACGATCTCTCGCGGCCGGGATACGCAGGCACGGTACACGGCGCGACCGTTGAGGCCCAGCCCGAGGACCACGCCCACTGCCGTCTCGAATCCATGGAAGCCGTTCGCGCCCGCCTCCTTCGCTGCCCGCTCATGGGGCGCGTGATCGGTGGCGATCACGTCGATCACCTCATCGACCAGGGCCTGGCGGAGCGCATCTCGATCATCCGGGGTTCTCAGCGGGGGATTGACGTTGCCTTGTGGACCCATGGCCCACGCATCCTGCTCGGTCAGCGTCAAGTGATGCGGCGTGACCTCGGCCGTCACCAGCAACCCCTGCGACTTCGCCGCCCGAATCATTTCGACGGCGCGGCGCGTGCTCACGTGCTGGACATGAAGGCGTGCGGCCGACATGGTGCGCATGGCATCCAGGGCATCCGAGACTGCAGCGGCCTCGGCGTCCGGGCCGTTGCCCAGCGCTTCGGCCTGGGCGTGGATCAGCACCGGCAATCCAGCCTGCGCGCCTGCCTCGAGGGCACGACGGAGCACGACCGCCGTCATCGCGTGCCGCCCATCGTCGGAAAGCGCGACCGCCCCGGCCGCCTTGAGCGCGGCTGCGTCGGTTAGTTCATGACCCTCAAGGGCGACCGTCGTGGCTCCCACGAAACTGATGCGGATCGGCAGCGCGTCGCTCCGCGCCACCAGGCTCTCCAGCCGTTCCCGCCGGTCCGTCACCGGGTCGGTATTCGCCATGGCAAGAACGTGGGTGAAGCCACCAATGGCCGCGCTGGTTGCCCCTGACAGCAGGGTTTCCTTTTGCGGGAAGCCGGGATCGCGCAGGTGCGCGTGCAGATCCATCCATCCGGGCGAGAGCACAAGCCCCGTGGCGTCGCGATCCTGGGCGCCCTCGGCGTTGACGTCGAGCGTCTGCGGCATCGAGAGGCCGCCGGGTCCCAGCACACGGACGTGATGCAGACGCATCAGCCTTCCGACCGCTCGAGGATGCGGACCGAGTCCTCGCCGTCGGTCTCGCTCAAATGGACCTCGACCCATTCCTGGCGCGAGGTCGGCACATTCTTGCCGATGTAGTCAGGGCGGATCGGTAACTCGCGGTGACCACGATCCACCAGCACGGCGAGCTGGATCTGGGCGGGGCGGCCGGCCTCGATCACGGCGTCGATGGCGGCCCGCACCGTGCGTCCGTTGAAGAGGACGTCGTCCACCAGAAGGACCGGACGACCGTCGACCGCGGCCGCCGGCAAGCCCCCACCCTGCCTTTCCCCGCCAGCGGGGGATGGTCTCTGCATGAGCGTAAATGCTTTCGGCAGGTCATCGCGATAGGGGCGCACGTCGAGGGCGATGACCGGCACGCGCACACCTTCCAGCTGTTCGAGCGCGGCCGCCAGCCGTTCGGCGAGCGGCACGCCACGGGTGACGATGCCCACCAGGCTGAGCTGCGAGAGGTTCGGTTGGCGCTCGATGATCTCGTGCGCGATCCGACGCCAGGCACGACGCACGCCCTCGGCATCGAGGATCACCGCCTTGGCGGGTGGGGTCTGCAACATCAGCGCTCCATTGCCCAGTCGAGCACCGCCATGCGGATCCACAGGCCGTTGCGAGCCTGGCGGAAATAGGCGGCTCGTGGGTCGGCATCGACCAGGGGATCGATCTCCCCCACCCGCGGCAGCGGATGCATCAGGATGGCCCGTTCGGGCAGGCGATGCATCAGGTCGACGCTCACGACGTAGACGCCGCGGTACCGCTCGTATTCGTCGGGGGACGTGAAGCGCTCGGCCTGGATCCGCGTCTGGTAGAGGACGTCCAGGCCTTCCATCGCGCTGCGGAAATCGTCCGTCTGGTCGACCCGGGCGCCCTTCAGCTGGTCGAGGACATCTGTTCCCATGCGCAGCTCCGATGGCGAGATCATGAGCAGCTCGTTGCCCGGGAAGCGCGAGAGCAGCAGTGCCAGCGAGCGAGCGGTGCGGCCATGGCGCAGGTCTCCGGCCAGCCCGATGCGCAGATGATCCAGACGGCCGAGCTCCTTCTTGATGGTGTAGAGGTCGAGGAGCGCCTGGGTGGGATGGTGTCCCGCACCGTCCCCCGCACTGATCACCGGCACCTCGGCGGCACGCGCGGCCCGCTCGACCGCCCCGACCTCAGGGTGGCGGAGCACGATGGCATCCGCATAGCCGCTGACGATCCGCATCGCGTCCTCGAGCGACTCGCCCTTGGCGGCCGACGACGCCTCCGAGGCGTTCTCCGCGCTTAGCACCTGGCCGCCCAGGCGGAGCATGGCGGCTTCGAAGGAGAATCGGGTCCGCGTGCTGGGCTCGTAGAACAGCGTCGCCAGCAGCTTGCCCTGCAGCGGACCGGATGCCGAACCAGCTCGCTCGAACCCGGCGGCGCCTTCCAGCAGCTGCTCGATCAGGGGAAGATCGAGGTCGTTGGGGCCGGTGAGGTGTCGACGGCGGACCTGCGGCCGCGCGGGCGGAGCGGTCAGGGTGTCACGCATCCGATTCTCCTTTCGGCCTCGCTGGGCCGGGTTAAAGGACGAAGGTCCCGATAAGTTTACGGGGCACCGGACGGCCTGTCAAACGGTCACCTTCCGCGAAGCCGCGGAGGCTAGCGTTTAGGAGGGGATACCGTGGCGACCACCTGCTGTTGGTAGTGGTGCAGGTTGTTGCCGTCGTCGTAGGTGCTGACGAAGGTGGAGTAGTCGATCGTGCCGGCAAACTCGTTGCCGAAGTAGTCACCGAGGAACGTGTCCGTAGGCACGCACGCGCAGGCGCGGTCCGGGCTGTTGAGCTGCGGATCCCACGTGTGCTCAGTCAGCCGAATGTTGTGCCCGATCGGCTTGAGGGCGGCCGTATAGAACTGGATGCTCGAGTTGACGCAGTAGTCCGTTGCGCCGTACGGCGGGAGATGGCCCGAGTAGTTGGGGTTGTGCTGGTCGAGCTGAAGGCCCGCGGCGGTCGCGTCCGTGCCGGCAGCCGGACACGCGAGCCGGCGGTCGTAGAAGTTGACGCTCACGGTACCGTCGGGTGCCACGGCCAAGTTTGGTTGGAACTCGTCGACGTTGGTGAGCCGGTTGTCGTTGACCTGGATCGGGGCGGCCCAGGTGAGGCCCTGGTCGACAGACGCGGTGAGCAGCATATTGCCAAAGCCGGTGCTCTTCGACTCGTAGCCGACGTAGATCGGAAAGTGGTCCGTGCTCGCCTTCTGGGTCCCGACTGCAAAGGTCACCTCGATGCCGTCTTCAAAGGTGGTGTTGGCGTAGCCCGCCCCGGTCAGGGGCGGGACGTGCACGTTGCTCGCGGCGACCGACGGCCCGATCCAGGTGACGCCGCCGTCGGTCGAATAATCCATCAGTACGTCGACGCAGCAGCCGCTCTGCTCGCTGACGTAGTTGATCACTGACGTGTACACGACCCCGGCTGGATCGATGTGAGGGAGCAGATAGGTGTTGTTGTTGGTCGACTTCTGCCTGGGAAGCTCAACCGGCGCCGTCCAGTCGGTGTGGGTGCCGTCTTTCAACGCCACGGCCGTCTGAACGTACGGTTTGCTGCCGTTCCCGTTGAAGTTAACGTACATCATGTAGATCCGGTTGTAGTTGGGGTTGGGCGAACCATCGGGCCGCACTGCATTGCGGTCGATCGCGATCCATTCTTTGTCCGGTTCCTGGCCAAACCCGGCGTTGGTGGTAAAGACGTAATCCGGCTTGTCGTTGTGTGTCGTGATCCAGTCGGTCGGCAGGGTTGCGCCGTGCTTCCGAACGGCGACCGCGACCGCCTCGTTGGGAATCCCGGGGTTCGGTTCGTTGCCGACTTCGAACCTGTGGTGGCCTGTGCTGTCATAGAAGAACTGATAGGGAAGAAGCGCCTGGTAATAGTTGCCGAAGGCGTCGAAGGCGCCGACGGGATCCGTGTTGTCGGTGAAGCCCTCATACCCCGGGACGTGGCCCATCGTCGGCCAGGTCTTGCCGCCGTCGAACGACTCGTAGAAGCCGAGCACATGGTTGTAGCCTTCGGGGCTCGCGAACCACTTGGTCGAGCCGATCAGGTGTTTGGGATTCGTCGGATCCACCCGGATATCCGACTCTGAGTGGTCCGTCGCCAGCTTCGGTTCAGCTGCTGGATATGGAAATTCACTACCGGCTTGTGATGGATAGGGGACGCTGCCTGTGTTCTCCCCGGTGGTCGCGCCGGGGCACGATACCTCGCCCGTGTAGCCGTCGTTGGGACCATTGCTGACCGCGAACGGTACCTCCGGCCGATAACAACTCACCTGCTGATCGGTCACAAACACGTTGGTGACATGGTTGGCCGCGAAGCTGTCGGCATAGGCCTGGTCGGATTGCGTGCCCTGTGGAACGTTCCCAATACCGGGGTCGACACCGGTCGACGCGGAATTGACGAGGCTTGGAGCCAGGCCGAGGCTCACGGGAAGCACGATCCCGATCAACAGAGCAAATGGATGGCGCTTCCTTGTGCCCATATCCCTCCTCCGGCCGGCCGCGTAGCCAGTGCTCGGAGCATATCGAACTGTTCGAGAGCGCCGTTGTGATATCAACGACGTCGATCGAACGCATCGGAGAAAGGAATTGGACAAATACCACGTCCCTTGATAGCTTGGCTGTAAACCTATGGAAGTCATCGTTTACACCCGGCCCGACTGCGAGAGCAGCCGCCGAATCAAGGAGATCCTGTCTGACCGCGGCGTCGCGTTCCAGGAGCACGTGTGCGCCGACGGAAAGCTCGATGGCAAGGACCTCCGCACCCTCGACATCGAGGTCAGGGAGGTCCCGCTGACGGTGATCGACGGCGTGCCGATTTCCGGGCTGCAGCAGGCGCAGATCGAGCAAGCGATCGGCTGGATCGGGTTCTAAACCCCCCTCACCTAACCCTCCCCCAAAGGGGAGGAAATTCTTGCCGGAGCCGTTAGGATCAGAGCATGCCTGATGTCGGCAAGCTGCTCATCATCGTCGGTGGCTTCATCGTCATCGTTGGACTCTTCCTCGCCCTCGGACTCCGAATCCCCTATCTCGGCAAGTTACCGGGCGACATCTCGGTCGACCGCGGCAATGTCCACTTCTACTTCCCGATCGTCACCTGCTTGCTGCTGAGCCTGGTGCTGACGTTGCTGTTGAGCGCCTTCTTCCGCCGCTGACCTAGCTGGTGCGGGCTTTTCGAAGTTCCTGGTAGAGGTTGCGCACCGGCTCGGTGATCGCGTCGGGGATCCGAATCTCCAGGGTGGCATAGAGGTCTCCGGGGACGCCATCGCGCAGCGCGGGGAGTCCTTTTCCCTTCAGGCGGAAGACCTTGCCGGCCTGGCTTCCGGGTGGAATCCGGAGTTGGAGCTGCACACCGGTGAGCGTCTCGACCTTGACCTCGTCGCCCAGCGCCGCCTGATCGTCGATCACCGGAAGCGGGGTATAGAGATCGCGGCCCTTGGCCGCAAACCGCGGATGCGGCTGCAGGTGGACGCGAAGGTAGAGGTCACCGGCTTCCGCGGCGCGCTGGCCCTCGCCCTTGACCCGAATACGGGAGCCCTCGGTGACGCCGGCCGGGATCTTGACCTGGATCTGGCGCCGGGTCGCCCGAACGCCAGCGCCGCCGCAGGTGGGGCAGGTGACGCTCTCCATGACGGTGCGATTGCCGACCTTGCGCCGCTCCGCCACAAAACCCGAGCCGCCGCAGGTGGGACAGGTCTCGGGCACCTCGGTCTGAATCGTCCGTTCGCCACCGCGCGCGGCCTCCTCCAAGGTGATCTCGATGGGATGTTCGATGTCCTCACCACGCTCGCGCGTGGCAGTCCGACCCCGCGCTCCCTCGAACCCGAAGCTCGAGAAACCGCCAGCCTCGCCCCCGAAGTAGGTATTGAAGAAGTCGCTGAAATCGCCGAAGCCCGCGGCTGCGCCGGCCGGCTGTCCGCCGGCCTGGGTCTGATACTGGCGGGCGAACTCCTGCTCGCGCTCGATGCGCTCCCAGTCGGCGCCCAGCTGGTCATACTTCGTCCGCTTCTTGGGATCGCTCAGCACCTCGTAGGCTTCGTTGATCAGCTTGAACCGATCGGTCGCCTTCGGGTCCTTGTTGACATCCGGGTGGTACTGACGAGCCAGCCGTCGGTAGGCGGACTTGATCTCCTTCTCGGATGCCGTCCGCGACACCCCCAGGGTCTGGTAGTAGTCCTTGTAGGCAGGGGTAGCCATATTTGCGTTTCCCGGGTGATGCCCATATTGCACATCGCTCAAACTCGGCGCCGGCGCGCCGAGGCTCGATCAGGAGCTGTGAACCGCCGTGTATTCGCGGCAGTGCTGCACGAATTTCTCGACCAGGAGTGGATTCTGCCCGAAGTGCAGGTGGACGTAGCTGGCAAGCAGGTTCGGCGCCACAAAGCCCTCGTAGCCGATGACCTCGCCCTCCGCATTCTGCATCTGGTAGGCGGGCTTGAGGTCGCCATTGTGGCCGGTGATGCGGCTCCAGTGGAACTCGTGCCCACGGTAGAACTGGCCACGCGGTGACAGGATGCTTTCCTCGAGGGTCAGCAGCTGGCGGTAGCCGAAGCGATGAATCTCGCCGTCCATCTCGACGTCGACCGGGATCACGCCCGCCATCTCATAGCTGGTCCCCGACTCGGTGCGGAGCGATCGCCCCAGGTACATCAAGCCGCCGCATTCGGCGTAGATTGGGGTGCCGTTCGAGTAGGCGCGCTGGATCGACTCCGCCATCGCCCGATTTTTCGCCAGCGGCTCGACGAAAATCTCGGGAAAGCCGCCGCCAAGGTAGACGCCGGCGGCGTCCTGCGGCAAGTGCGCGTCCTCCAGCGGACTGAAGGGCACGATCTCGGCGCCATGCTCTTCGAGCAGCTCGAGGTTTTCCGGGTAATAGAAGTTGAACGCGTCGTCATAGGCGACCGCCAGCCGCACGCGCCGGCCGGCATCCGGTTTGCCGAGGAAGACTTTCTTGGGAACCAGCGGCACCAGCTCCGCCTTGTTCGCGATCCGGAGCAGGAGATCAAGGTCGACATCGCGCGCGATCGACTCCGACAGCACGCTGATCATCCGATTCCACTCCTTGTTCTCCGTCACGGGCAGTAACCCGAGTTGCCGCTGCGGGATGTCGAGTGCCGGCATGGTCCGGAGCGCGCCCAGCACCGGCAGCTTGGCGGTGTCCCAGATGGCATCTTCGACGCTGCGCCGGTGACCCTCCGAGCCGACGTTGTTGAGCAGAACGCCGGCGATCTTCGGCGACTCCGAATAGTTCTTGAAGCCGAGCGCCACAGCGGCGGCGCTCTCCCCCATGCTGGCGACGTCGATGACCAGCACCACCGGGGCCTTGATGATGCGAGCGACATCAGCCGTGCTGCCATCGGTCGTTCCACCGCGACCGTCGAACAAGCCCATCATGCCCTCCACCAGTGCCAGGTCGGCGCCGAGGGCTCCCTGGGCGAGGACCTGGCGCAGGGCGCCCTCGCCCAGCATCCAGGAGTCCAGGTTGCGGCAGGGACGGCCACTCACATGCGCGAGATAGGCGGGGTCGATGTAGTCCGGACCGACCTTGAATGACTGAACCGTCAGCCCGCGCGCCTTGAAGGCGGCGATTAGCCCGGCCGTGAGGATGGTCTTGCCAACGTTGCTCGCGGTGCCCGCAACGACCAGCCTTGGAGTGCGTACCTCGTCCAGCATCCTTGCCTCGCTATTGAGTGCTCAACAAGGTGCCTCTTCCCCAAAGCACCTGCCTGACGGCTACCGTAGCACAGGGGTCGCGCCCGCGTAAAGGCAGATCGTTGGGTATTTACACGCCGGCGAGGACCAGGGCGGGCTGCACCGCCGGTCGGAGATCCCTGAGATGTAGTCGGACTCGATCGAGGCCGTCCCAGCGCTCGCACTGCAGGGCGTAGACGACGTCGATTCGCCGGCCGCTGGGCAGATGTGGCGCCGCGGCGGCCTTGTCGAATGCGATCGCTTCCGCGCTCGCGGTACGGTCGCGCAGCTGCAGGCGCAGATGGCGGCGGTCGCCGCCGAACGTCTCGGCCCGCACCACCTCGACCTCTCGGCTGAGCAGCAACGGCTCCCGATTGCCAACGCCAAACGGGGCGAGCATCTGAATTTCCTGGTGAAGGCTCGGCTTGAGATCGGCGAAGGCCGCCGATGCCTCGATCGCGATCGGTCGGGAGAAGGCGTCGCCATTGAGTCGGGTCGCGGTGTACCGCTCCAGGCTTTCCTTCAGCTCCGCAAAACGACTGGCGAACACCGTAAGACCCGCGGCCATGGCATGCCCGCCAAATCGATGGAGCAGGGGAGCGCAATGCTGCAGGCAGTCCACGAGGTGGAAACCCTCGATGCTCCGTCCTGATCCCCGCCACTCGTCCGCCTCGGTGTTGAAGACAAACGTCGGGCGGTAGAACTCCTCGACCAGCCGGCTGGCCGCAAGCCCAAGGACGCCGAGCGGCCAATGGTTGGCGCCCATCACGATCACCGCCGCGGCATTATCGAGCTCCATCACCCGGGCCCTCGCCTCGCGAACGATTTCCGCCGTCGCCTGCTGGCGCTGCGCATTCTGGTCCTGGAGCCGCTGGGCCAGGGGATCTGCCTCTTCTCGCGTGTCGGCCATCAACAGTTGGAGGGCGAGCATCGCATCTTCCATCCGTCCGGCCGCGTTGATGCGCGGCCCCAGCTGAAAAGCGAGGTGCTCCCCCGTGACGGGCCCGCTGATACCGGCGACGGCGAGCAAGGCGGCGCAGCCGGGGGAAGGGGCCTGGCTGAGGCGACGCAGGCCGGCGCGCACGATGGCCCGGTTCTCCGCATGCAGAGGCACGACGTCGGCAACGGTGCCGAGCGCCACCGCATCGAGGGAGGCCCCGGGGTCAAGGGCGCCCGGAAATGCCCGCCGTTCGAGCGCGACCAGGAGCTTGTAGGCGACCCCACACGCGGCGAGGCCGTCGAAAGGATAGGCGCACTCCGGCTGCTTGGGATTGATCAGGGCATCGACCGATGGCCGCTGCGCGCCCATCTCGTGATGATCGGTGACGATCAGTCGCATGCTGCGCGGCCGCCCGGCCGCAGCGTCCACCGAGTTGGTCCCACAGTCGCAGGTGATGACGAGCCGCGCGCCTCGCGCGTGTAGGTCGTTGAGCGCCTCGAGATTCAGGCCGTACCCCTCGGTGAAACGGTTCGGGATATAGGTGATGACATCGGCGCCAATCGAGCGCAGGCCGCGCGCCAGCGTGACGCAAGCGGTGACGCCGTCCGCGTCGTAGTCGCCATAGACCGCGATGCGCTGTCCGCCGGCGATCGCCTCCGCGATCAGATCGCAGGCGACCGTCATATCCTTGAGGAGAAAGGGGTCGGGCGCCCTATCGAGGTCCGTATGCAGCCAGGGATCGAGCTGCGTCTTGCGCACCACCCCACGCCCGTGCAGGATCTGCCGGAAAACCGGGGAGAAGGCCTCCAGTCCTGGTTGAGCCCGAAGTGGCTCGGGGAGGATCCAGTTCCGGCGTTCCTTCTTCAAGACCGCCCGCATTATGGCACCGCTTTGCGACAGCTGCGTGTCGGACTTTTGAAGCCGCCGCGGTGCATTTGCAGGAGGCAGACCGACCGGCTTTACGGAAAACTAGAGGCTATGGAAGCTGTACGCGGCAACACGACCACCATGACGACGACCGTTCGACCTACCTACAGCGTGCGGGCTGAGCAAGCCGTCTGGCTTCTGACTGGAATCGTCACCGCACTGCTGATGATTCGCTTCGCTTTCAAGCTGCTGGCGGCGTCGACCCACGCGAGCTTCGTCACCTCCATTTACAACCTGACGCAGCAGTTCGTCGCGCCCTTCCACGGCATCTTCAACACCGCGACCAACGGCAACAACGTCTTCGAACCCGAGTCGGTGGTCGCCATCGTTATCTACGCGCTGATTGGCTGGGGACTCGCCGGCCTGGTCCGAGTCGTCACCCGCGGCGGCGGAAGCGAAAGCTAAGCAG
>Ga0207646_10007230_pt1 | contig 11322 bp, 12 predicted proteins | sample KBSK5502metaG_FD_184343 | JGI IMG/M metagenome (GOLD analysis project Ga0207646, IMG submission 184343) | Corn, switchgrass and miscanthus rhizosphere microbial communities from Kellogg Biological Station, Michigan, USA - KBS K5-50-2 metaG... | ecosystem: Host-associated > Plants > Roots >...
CGTCGCGACACCATGCTGTCCGGCGCCGGTTTCAGCGATCACCCGCGTCTTGCCCATGCGGCGTGCGAGGAGGACCTGCCCAAGCGAGTTGTTGAGCTTGTGTGCTCCGGTATGGAGAAGGTCCTCGCGCTTCAAGGCGATTCGCGCGCCGCCGGCCGCCTCCGTCAGGCGCGGGGCCAGAGCAAGCGGAGTCGGCCGGCCTCCGTAGTCGCGCAACAGCTCGGACAGCTCGGCACGGAAGCGGCGGTCCTTTCGGAAACGCTCGAAAGCGTCCGCCAGCTCTTCCAAGGGCGCCATGAGCGTCTCCGGGGCGAAGCGGCCGCCGTAGGGACCGAAATAGCCGCGGGAGCTATTTGCGATTGACCGGCTTCTTCTCAAAAGGTCTCCCCTCACCCCGCCCTGCCGGCCGCTCGCTCCGCGAGACGCGACCTATGGTCGCGGCCGGCGCAAACATGAGGCGAGGGGAGACCCCTCGCGAACCCCCGCAGAGGGAGAGGGAGAGTCCGCGAAGGCTCGAGCGCGATCAAACGTCCCTCACCGCGTCCGTGTCTGCGGTTCGAACTGCGGCGAAGAAGCGCCGCATCTTCTCGGGGTCCTTCACCCCCGGCGCCCGCTCGATTCCCGAGGCGACGTCGACGCCGTCCGGACGCACACGCTCGATCGCATCTCCGACGTTGCTGGCATCGAGGCCGCCGGCGAGATAGAGAGGAACGGGGAACGTCTTGCCTGAGAGCACGCTCCAGTCGAATCGAGTTCCGCTGCCGCCGGTCCGTGCGGAACCGCCGGCGTCGAAGAGCAGCCACCGGCAGCGGCGAAGCCACTCGGGTGGAGGCACGGGCGCGTCCAACCCCGCGACGGATACGACCGCGACGACGGGAGCGGGAGTCTCTTCGAGGTCCTCCGCTCGCAGAGGACGATGGATCTGCGCGACATCGAGGCTCGCGGCCTCGACCGCTTCGCCGATGAAGGCCCGTTCCTCCTCCACGAAGACGCCGACGCGCGTGACTCCGGGACCGGCGGCCGCCGAAAGCTCTCCGGCGCGCTCCAGCGAGACACGCCGGGGCGAGCCCGCCGCGAACACGAACCCGACCGCGGCGGCCCCGAGCTCGCTGGCGAGCCGGACGTCCTCCGCACGCGTCAGCCCGCAGATCTTGAGGCGAGTCACGACTTCAATTCCCGCATCATCTCCTCCGGATCTTCCGAACGCAGGAGGGCTTCTCCGACGAGAAACGCCTCGAAGCCGGCGTTAGCCAGGCGGCGAACATCCTCGCGCGAGCGGATCCCGCTCTCCGCCAGCCGCACCGGACCTTGCGGAATGGCCGCAGCCAGCTTCTCCAGGGCCGTCAGATCGGTCTCGAAGCTCGAGAGGTCGCGCGCATTGACGCCGAGGACGTCCGGGCGGACCTGCGCCGCCCGCGGGATCTCTTCTGCGCCATGGGCTTCGACGACGGTCGCGAGCCTGCGCTTGCGCGCGCCTTCCGCGAGTGCCGCCAGCTCCTCCGCCTTCAGAGCGCGCACGATGAGCAGGACCGCATCCGCGCCCAGCGCCGCCGCCAGATCCAGCTGACGCTCCGACACGATGAAGTCCTTCATGAGGACCGGAAGTCCGGAAATGCGCCGTGCGCGGGGGATCCACGCGGGATTCCCGCCGAAGAACTTCTCGTCCGTCACGACCGAGATCGCGGCCGCGTGGCCGCGGCGATAGGCGAGCGCGAGGCTCTCCACCTTCCCGTCCGCGCCGGGCAGGATCTCGCCGGCCGACGGCGAGCGTTGCTTGATCTCCGCGATGATCCGAACCCCCGATTCTCGAAGAGAGGCGACGAAGCGACCGCCATCGGGCCCCGGCGCGGCGGCTTTTTCCGGGAGAGCGTATTGCCCGTTTTCCACGCGCTGCCGCACGTCGGCCAGAATCTCGCCGAGGACATCGGCGCTCATCGCGCCTCCGCGGGGCGCGCCTGCGCCTTCAAGGCGTCGAACCTCTCGCGCGCGCGCCCGGAGTCGATTGCAGTTCGCGCCTGACCGTAGCCCTCGGGGAGGTCGCCGGCGCGCCCGGCGACAACGAGCGCGACCGCGGCGTTCAAGAGCACGGCCTCTCGACGCGCACCGTTCTCCCCGTCGAGCAGCCGTTCGAGCATCTCGGCGTTGCCCGCGGCGTCCGATCCGGCCAACTCTCCGATCTCGACGCTTCGCTGTCGCAGCGTCTCCGGGTCGTATCTCCAGGGTCGCGACCATCCCTCCCGAACCTCGATGCCGGTGGCCGGGACGCCCGGGATCAGCTCGTCATAACCGTTGGCCGAATGGAAGACGATCGCGCGTTCCCCGCCGAGCGAGGCGAGCGCGTCGGCGAGCAGCCGCACCAGCTCCGGCCTCCCCACGCCGATCAACTGGCGCGAGGCGCCCGCGGGGTTGGCAAGAGGCCCCAACGCGTTGAAGATCGTTCGCACGCCGAGCTCCCGTCTCACGGTGCCCAGCTCTTTCATCGCCGGGTGAAAGGCCGGAGCGAAGAGGAACACGAGACCGACCTCGTCCAGCGTGCGGCCTGCCGATGTGGGATCGAGATCGATCGCGACGCCGCAGGCCGAAAGAACGTCTGCCGATCCGACGCGGGAAGAGATCGAGCGGTTACCGTGCTTGGCGACCGAGGCCCCGGCTCCGGCCGCCACGACCGCCGCTGCCGTCGAGAGATTGAAGAGGTCGCGCCCGATTCCGCCCGGCCCACACGTGTCGAGCAGCGGCGAGCGCTGGCTCTCGACCCGCCGCATCCGCGCTCGCAACGCCGCGACCGCTCCGGCGATCTCCTCCGCGGTCTCTCCGCGTGTCGCGATACCGAGCAGGATCGCCCCCTTCTGGGCCTCGGTGGCCTTGCCATCCATCAGGTCGAGGAAGACGCGGTCAGCGAGCTCGCGCGAAAGGGTCTTGCGCGCGGCGACAGTCTTCAATGCCTCGGCGACGTCGGGAGTCATGAGCGTACGGCTCTCCCGGCGCGGGGGTGCACGAGGGGTCTCCCCTCGCTGACATTTGCGCCGGCCGCGACCGCAGGTCGCGTCTCGCGAAGCGAGCGGCCGGCAGGTCGGGGTGAGGGGCGCCCCGTGGTGATTTCTAGAGACTCATCGGAGACAGCAGCGAACCCCTCACCCTGCCCTCTCCGCTCAGGGGAGAGGGGATTGGCTGGACTGAGGCGAGAAGGGATCATCGCCGCGCGCCCTCAAGGAAGTTGCCGAGCAGCTTCTCCCCTTCCGGCGTCAGCACCGACTCGGGATGAAACTGCACTCCGAATACCGGCTTGCTCCGATGCGCGAGTGCCATCACGAGCCCGTCTTCGCTCTTCGCCGTCACCTCGAGCTCTCCGGGCAGTCCTTCCTCGCGCACGACGAGCGAATGGTATCGCCCCGCCTCGAAGGGATTCGGGAGCCCCGCGAAGAGCCCGGTTCCCGAGTGCGCCACGCGAGAGATCTTTCCGTGGCGCGGCGCGGGCGCGCGCTCGACGATTCCGCCGTGCGCGGCGGCGATCGCCTGATGTCCCAGGCAAACGCCGAGCAGTGGGATACCGCGCTCTTCAGCCAGCCGGATCGTCTCGATCGTGCGGCCCGCGCTCTCCGGACGGCCCGGACCCGGTGAAACCACGATCGCGTCGGGCCTCCGGGCCAGAGCCTCCTCCGGAACGAAGCGGTCGTTGCGCGCCACCACGACGTCGGAATCGACCTTCCCCACTGCCTGCACGAGGTTGTATGTGAAGGAGTCGTAGTTGTCGATGATGAAGATCATCGGAAGATCGGAAAACGGGAATCGGGAAACGGGAAACGAGTAAACATTGGCAATCGATAACGAGACGCTGGTCGGTTCATGACAGACCTTGCCGTTCCATCGTTTTCCGTTTTCCGTTTTCCGTTTCCCCGCTCCAGGCGCGGGCCAGGTCGATGGCTCGGAAGAGCGCGGCGGCCTTGGCCTCGCATTCCCGGTACTCTTTCTCCGCGATGGAGTCGGCCACGATCCCCGCGCCCGCCTGGATGGTGCAGACGCCCTTTTCGACCACGGCGGTTCGGATGGCGATCGCGACGTCCAGGTTGCCTGCCGCGTCGAGATAGCCGACGACGCCGCCGTAGAGACCGCGGCGAGACGCCTCGAGCTGGTCGATCAACTCCATGGCGCGAATCTTCGGAGCTCCGGTCAACGTCCCGGCCGGAAAGCAGGCCGCGAGCGCATCAACCGAAGACTTCCCCGCGGAGAGTGTCCCCCGAACTTCCGAGACAATGTGCTGGACGTGGGAGTATTTCTCGATGACCGCGTAGCGCGGCACCTCGACGGATCCGATCGCGCAGACCCGGCCCAGGTCGTTGCGCCCAAGGTCCACGAGCATCACGTGCTCGGCCCGTTCCTTCGGGTCCCCGAGCAGTGCTGTCGCGAGCGTCTCATCCTCCGTGCGACTGCCTCCGCGCGACGTCGTGCCTGCGATCGGGCGTGTCTCTGCGATGTTGCCGCGACAGCGCACGAGCATCTCCGGCGAGGCTCCGAAGATCGTCCCCTCGCGGGTCTCGAGATAGAACATGTAGGGGGATGGATTGAGCATCCGCAGCGCGCGATAAGCGTCAAAGGGATCGACGTCGAGCCGGCCCCTCCAGCGCTGCGAGAGGACGACCTGGTAGACCTCTCCCGCGTGGATCGCCTCCTTCGCCTGCGCGACGATATCGAGGAACCTTTCGCGCGGCATGCCAGCTTCGAGCCCATCTCGAGCTCCGCCCTCTGTCCGCCCCCTCTCCCCCCGGGAGAGGGCCGGGGTGAGGGCATCTCCGCCGCCGAACACCAGCCTCTCCAGCCGGTCGAGCCTGTCCACCGCGCGATCGGCATCTGTCTCCCCATGCACGTTCGTCAGCAGCAACAGCCTCTGCCGCGCGTGGTCGAACGCCACAACGGCGTCGAACAGAAGAAAGAGCCCCTCGGGCATCGATCCTTCCCGCGGATGGCGATCCGGAACCTCTTCGAAGAAGCGCACGGCGTCGTAGGCGAGGTATCCGACCGCGCCGGCGGTCAGCGGAGGAAGCTCGGGATCCCCCGCGAAGCCTGACTCGACCGCGAGACGTTCGAGCGCGCGGAGCGGTTCTCCGGGGACGGTCCTCTTCTCGCCGACGCGCTCCTCAAAGACGCCCTTCTGTTCCACGGTCAGCCTCGCGACGGGACGGCATCCGAGGAACGTGTACCGGGCGACGGACTCACCTCCCGCGACGCTCTCCAAAAGGAAGCATTCCTCTCCGGAGGCGCGCAGCCGGCGCATCACCATAACCGGAGTGAACGCGTCGGACGGGAAGACCCGCGCCACTGGGACCACGCTTCCGGCCCGCGCTCGCGAGCGAAACTCGTTTCTCTCCCCCTCGTGGTCCGTCACGGCTTCTCCTTGCGCCGCCGGGCGCCGAGCGACTCGTTGACCGCCGCAGCGGAAATCCCGCGAGCCGTCATCGCGGCTGCCAGGTGATAGAGCAGGTCCGCGATCTCTCCGGCGAGCGCGGCGTCGTCGGGGTTCTTCATGGCCACGATGACCTCGGACGCCTCTTCTCCGACTTTCTTCAGAACGTGGTCGAGCCCCTTCTCGAAGATCTTCGTCGAATAGGACCCGGGGGGGCGCTCGTGCCACCGCTTCTTCAAGATCGCGAAGAGAGGCGCGAGATCGAAGTTCTCCGATTCGTCGCGGTCTTCGCCGGAAAGCGGGCGGTGGAAACAACTCTTCTTGCCTGTGTGGCATGCCGGCCCCGCCAGGCGGGACTCGTAGAGGAGCGTGTCGCCGTCGCAGTCCGCGATCACATCGACAACTTCGATCCGATCGCCGGAGGTCTCCCCCTTCACCCAGAGCTCTCCCCGGGAACGGCTCCAGAACGTGGCCCTGCCCGTCGCGAGGGTCTGGTCGACCGCCTCGCGGTTCGCCCAGGCGAGCATCGCCACTCCGCCCGTAACCAGGTCGCGGACGACGACCGGGAGCAGCCCCTCCGCATCAAACTTCAACGCCGAAAGCTTCATGCGGCTGTCCGAACCGGCACGCCCGCCGCGGCGAGCGACTCTTTCGCGCCCTGGATCGTCATCTCGCCTCGATGGAGAGTCCCCGCCAAAAGAAGCGCAGCCGCGCCGGCTCGCGCGCCTTGCGCGAGATGCTCGTAGGCTCCGACACCTCCCGAAGCGATCACCGGCACCGCGGCGGCTCGCGTCACCGCTTCGAGAAGCGGGAGGTCGTATCCGAGGCCGGTGCCGTCGCGGTCGATCGAAGTCAGCAGGATTTCTCCGGCGCCGCGATCCGACCCCTCGCGGCACCAGTCGACGGCGTCTCTGTCCCACCGCCGGCGCCCCGCTTCCGTGCGGACCTCCCAGGCAGATCCGGCTCGAAGCGCGTCGATCGCGAGCACGACGCACTGGGTCCCGAACGCGCGCCAGAGCTCGTCGAGAAGTTCCGGCCGCTCGACCGCCGCGGAGTTGACGGCGATCCGATCCGCACCCGCGCGCAGGAGACGTTCCGCGTCCGCGCAGCTGCGCACTCCTCCCCCAACGGTCAAGGGGACTAAGAGAGATCGCGCCGTGCGCTCCACGACCTCCCGCACGGCGCCGCGTCCCTCGGGGGTCGCCGAGATGTCGAGGTAGACGATCTCGTCCGCGCCATCCTCGGAGTAGCGCGCCGCCGACTCCACCGGATCGCCCGCATCGACCAGATCGACGAAGCGCGTTCCCTTGACCACCCGCCCGTCGCGCACGTCCAGGCATGGGATGACGCGGACTTTGAGATCCGTCGCTGCGGTCACAACTCTCGCCTCAGAACCGACAGCGGCATGTTTCCTTCATAGAACGCGCGTCCCACGATCGCGCCCCGCACCGACGGGCACGCCGCGAGCGTCTCGAGGTCCGCCTCGTTCGCCACTCCTCCCGCGGCGATGACCGGCGCTCCGAAGGCGCGAGCCGCTGTGTCGAGCAGCTGGAGATCGGGACCGGAGAGATCGCCGTCCCGGGCGACCGCGGTGACGATGAGGTCCGAGACACCGGCGCGGCGCACGGCCGTTGCGGCTTCCTCGAGAGCGGGCCCCGCAATGGCCGTCCAGCCGCGCGTCCGCACGAGGCCGTCCCGCGTGTCCAGCGAGACCGCGAGACGCGAACCGTAACGGTCGAGCCACCCGCGCAGCCGGCCCGGCTCCTCGATCGCCGCCGTGCCCACGATCGCGACCGCCACTCCCATCGAGAAGGCCGCCTCCAAATCTTGGTCGGTGCGCAGCCCCCCGCCGAGCCGGCCTGGCACTCCCGCCACGCGGACGATCCGGGCGACCGTTGCGAGATGCTTCGGAGAGCCGCCGAAAGCGCCGTCTAAGTCCACGACGTGCAGCGCTCGAGCTCCGGCCTCGTGGAAGGTCCGAGCGATCGCGACCGGATCTTCCGAATAGCGAAACTCCTCCGAGGCCTTCCCCTGCCGTAGGCGGACCGCTCCGCCACGCCGCAAATCGATCGCGGGATAGATCTGGAAACTCACGCCGCCCTCCGCGCCAGCATCTCCAGAGCAGCCCCCAGAAGCCGCACCCCCGCCATGCCGCTCTTCTCCGGGTGAAACTGGAAGCCGATGCAGGCGTCGTTTCCTACCGCGGCCGCGAAGCTCTCGCCGTGCAGGCAACGGGCGAGCACCAGATCCTCCGAGGCCGGCCGCGCCACGAAGGAGTGAACGAAGTAGAAGTCGCCGCCGTCCCCGGCTCCAAAGAGAGCCCTTCCCCGCTCGGTCGCCGTGACGCGGTTCCAGCCGACATGGGGAACGAGCGCTGCGCCGGACAGACGCTCCACCCGCCCGGGAAGAAGCGCCAGGCCGGGGCGATCTCCCCCTTCTTCGCTCGACTCGAAGAGAAGCTGCATCCCGAGGCAGACGCCGACGATTCTCGCGCCGCCGGCCGCAGCGGACCGGATCGCGCTCCCGATGCCGGTGCGCTCGAGGCGCCGGGAAGCCTCGGCAAACGCCCCGACGCCCGGGAGAAGGATCGTCTCCGCGCTCGCGACCTTCTCCGGCCGCGCGGTCGCGACGGCCTCGTGGCCGAGGGCCTCGAGAGCGCGCAGGGCGCTCCAGAGGTTCGAGAGGCCGAGATCGGGCACTACAATATTCATATTGTGAGCGTTCCCTTGGTCGAGGCGATCGCCTCGTCGCCGGAGGGCGCCATCGCGTCGCGAAGCGCACGTGCGAAGGCCTTCGTGATCGCTTCCGCCGCGTGGTGGCCGTTGCGGCCGGAGATCAACGCCACGTGCAGGTTGAGCCTGCCCCGGAACGCGATCGACTTGTAGAACTCCTCCACCAGCGCGAAGGCGAACTCCGGCGTCACCAGGAGCATCTCCTTGTCGAAGGGGACGTCCCAGACGAAGTAGGGCCGGCCCGAAAGATCGACCACGGCGCGCGCGAGCGCCTCGTCCAGCGGGACGTAGGCGTGCCCGAACCGGCGGATGCCGCGCTTCTCCCCGAGCGCCTTCTCGAGCGCCTCTCCCAGAGCGAGCCCCACATCCTCGACGGTGTGGTGGAAGTCGATGTGCGTGTCGCCCGATGCCTCGACCGAGATGCCCAGCCCCGCGTGCCGCGCGATCGTGTCGAGCATGTGATCCAGGAACCCGATCGGCGTACGGATCCGGGTCGAGACCTCGGCCGGAGGACCGAGCTCCAACCGGATGGAGGTTTCCTTCGTCGCCCGCTCGACGAGGCCGCGCTTCATCCCGCCACCTCCTTCCAGATCTCCAGGAACCGGTCGTTCTCGTCCGGACGCCCCACCGTCACGCGGAGAGCCTCGCCGCGAGTTCCGGCCACCCGGCGAACCGCGACTCCGCGCGCGTGAATCGCCTGGGCCAGGTCGGCCGCAGGCTTCTCGGGGCGCAGATAATGAAAGTTCGCGAAGGATCGCATCAGCCGGGCGCCGCTCATGCCGGAGAGCGCGGCGAAGACGCGGTCCCGCTCCGCGACGATTGCCCCTGCGCGCTGTGCGAGAAGCTCCGGCCGCGCCAGAGTGGCGAGCGCCGCCGCCCGCGCGAAGAGGTTCACCGCATAAGGGGGGTAGACCTTCAGGATCTCGGCGACCAGCGCGGGATCGGCCAGCAGATAACCGAGGCGCGCCCCGGCGAGCGCGGCGGCCTTGGACAGCGTCCGGAGGATCACGAGATTGGGGTGTTTGGCGAGGGAACCGGCGGCGGTCGTGCGCGAGAACTCGACGTAGGCCTCGTCGAGGATCACGAGGGCCTCGGTCTCGAGCAGCGCGTCCAGGCCCTCGCGCGGAAAGACCGTGCCGGTCGGATTGTTGGGAGAACAGAGCAGAAAGACGAGGGCGGGATCCTTGCGCGCCGCGTCGAGCATCTCGTCGACCGGCGGCGAGAGCTCCTCTTCCGAGAGAGGAAAGGAGACGACCTCTCCCCCCACCGCGCGGATCCAGGGAGCGTAGAGGCCGAAGGTCGGCGGACAGAGGGCACATCGCCGGCCCGAAGCGAAGAGTGCGAGAAAGAGCGAGAGGAAGAGAGAGTTGGAGCCGTTGCCGGCGAGGACCGCCTCGGAGGCAAGCGCCTCCCGCCGCGCCAGCGCCGAGCGCAACTGCGCGGCCCACGGGTCGGCATAACGCGACCAGGTCTCCGCCTCGAGCCGGCGCAGGACCTCTCGCCGCACCTCCTCCGGCATCTCGGCCGGGCTTTCGTTGCGGTCGAGGCGGATCGGCGCATCTCCCTTGCCGGCGGCGTACGAGGCCGCCTCGCGCACCTCCCGCCGGACGAAGTCGAGCGGACTCGAGGTGGTCTTCCTCATCGCCTCGCCTCCCGGCGAAGCCGGGCCGCGGCGGCGTGCGCGGGCAGCCCTTCCACCGCCGCGAGAATCTCGACAGCGGGCGCCAGCCGCCGCGCGTCGGCGCGTGAGAGCGACACGAACGCCATCCGGCGCACGAAGTCGTGCACCGAGAGGGCGGAGGCGAACCGCGCGGTGCCGGCCGTCGGAAGAACGTGGTTGGTCCCGGCGACGTAGTCGCCGAACACCTCGGAGCTCCAGCGTCCCACAAAAACCGCTCCCGCGCGGCGGAAGCGCCGCGCATCGGTCCGGCTGTCGGCGGTCTGGACTCCGAGATGCTCCGGGGCGATCCGCTCGAGATACCGAATCGCCTCGGTCCGCGAGGCGGCGACGCCGATCGCTCCGAAACGCCGCAACGACGCCGCGGCGCGGCGGCGCTCGTGGAGCGCGAGAAGGCGCGAAGCCAGCGCCGCGCGGACCTCCGCCGCCAGCCGGCGGGAGGTCGTCACCAGAATCGCCGCCGCGTCCTCGTCGTGCTCCGCTTGCGCGAGCAGGTCGGCGGCCACGCACTCGACGTCGGCCGATCCGTCCGCGAAGATGGCGACCTCGGTTGGACCGGCGATCGAGTCGATTCCGACCAGCCCCGATACCGCGCGCTTGGCGGCGGCCACGAAACGATTACCCGGCCCGACGATCTTGGCCACGGAGGGGATCGTGGCGGTGCCGACCGCGAGCGCCGCGATCGCGTGGGCGCCCCCCATCAGGTAGACCGCGTCGACTCCGAGCCGCGCCAGCGCCCATCGCAGAGCGGGCGAGGAAGCCCAGGCCGTCGGCGGAGTTGCGACGACGATCCGGCGAACTCCCGCGATGCGGGCGGGCACGACGGTCATCAAAGCCGTCGAGACGTAGACCGCCTCGCCGCCCGGCACGTAGACGCCCACCGAATCGAGCGGCAGGATGCGTTCCTCCATTCGGCTGCCGGCGACGATCCAGCGGGCGGCGGCGGGTCGCTGGCGCTGGTGGAACGCGGTGATCCGCGACAGGGCGAGGTCGAAGGCGCGGCGCAGGCTCGGAGACACGCGCGCGCGCCCAGGCGGGGCGAGGACCGGGCCCCGGGCGCGGTCGTGGCGCCTCCGCCAGCGAGCGAGCGCGCGATCTCCGCCCCGGCGGATGTCGGCGATGGCGTGCTCGGCCACTGCCGCCGCGTCTCCGGAGAAGAGAGACCGCGCGCGCCGGCCCAGCCGCGCCATGTGGCGCTCGGCATCGGCGGAAGGCACGTCGAAGACTCTGATCATGAATGGTCCGGGCCGAGCATCCTCGCGAGCAGTCCGACGAACGCGAAGACTTCGCGGCGTCGCCGCGCGATCGCTCCGCGGTTGACGATGAGCTGCGGCGCCACGTCGCGGATCTTTTCGACCTCCGCGAGGCCGTTGGCCCTCATGGTCTCGCCCGTGTCGACGAGGTCGGCGACGAAATCCGCGAGCTTCATCCGCGGCGCAAGCTCGACGGAGCCCGCGAGCGGCACGATCTCCGCGGCGATCCCGCGCTCTTCGAAAAAGTCGCGCGTCAGCTTC
>Ga0207646_10007232_pt1 | contig 11322 bp, 10 predicted proteins | sample KBSK5502metaG_FD_184343 | JGI IMG/M metagenome (GOLD analysis project Ga0207646, IMG submission 184343) | Corn, switchgrass and miscanthus rhizosphere microbial communities from Kellogg Biological Station, Michigan, USA - KBS K5-50-2 metaG... | ecosystem: Host-associated > Plants > Roots >...
AGAACCGAGCCGGCGAGTATTACCTGACCGACATCGTGCGGCTGATCAAAGGCAAGGTCGAGACGCTTCGGGTCGACGATGGCGAGGAGATCCTCGGGATCAACGATCGCCGCCAGCTCGCCCAGGCTGAGCGGGTGATGCGCCAGCGGGTGCTCGACGCCCTGATGGTTGGCGGCGTCACGGTCACGGACCCGGCGACAACCTTCATCGATGCGGACGTCGCCATCGGCCAGGACACCGTCGTCCACCCATTTACCACCATTACCGGTGCCAGCGTCATCGGCGAAGATTGCATCATCGGGCCGATGACCCAGGTGCGCGATTCGACCATTGGCGACGGCTCGAGGATCGAGCGCTCACACCTCGAGAAAGCCAAAGTTGGGTCGCGCGTGACGGTGGGGCCCTTCAGCCGCCTCCGACCCGGGACGGAGCTCGCCGATGAGGTTCACATCGGCACCCATACGGAAATCAAGAATTCTCGCATCGGCACCGGGAGCTCGGTGCCGCACTTCAGCTACCTCGGCGACGCCGTGGTCGGCGCCAACGTGAACATCGGGGCCGGCAGCATCACCGCCAACTGGGACGGCTTCCAGAAGAGCGTCACCGAAATCGACGACCGCGCCTACATCTCGTGTGACACGATCTTCGTCGCACCCGTCCGCGTAGGCAGCGACGCAGCCACGGCCGCTGATACGGTAGTGACGAAAGATGTGCCCGCTGGTAGCCTGGCGATCGGCCGCCCCGAGATGAAGATCGTCGAGGGGTATACGGCGCGGCGACGTGCCCGCCACAAGGCGGTGGCCAAGAAATAGCACAGCCCAGAACGATCGGCGAGCGGGTCGATTCGCGGCCACAGTCACCCGAGGGTGCGCCTCGGGAGCCTGGGGCGCTGAAGCTGCTCTCCGGCGACGCCAATCCCGAGCTGGCGAAGAAGATCGCCGAAGCGTTGCACGAGCCGCTCGAGGACATGCGCATCACGCGCTTCGCGGATGGCGAAATCGACGTCAAGATCGGCCACAGCGTCCGCGGCGCGGATGTGTTTCTTATCCAGCCGACCTGCCAGCCTGTCTCCGAGAACTACATGGAGCTCTTCATCATTCTCGACGCCCTGCGGCGCGCCTCGGCCGGCCGGATCACGGCCGTCCTGCCTTACTATGGATATGCCCGGAAAGAGAAGAAGACCCAGGCGCGCGATCCGATCTCGGCCAAGCTCATGGCCGACATCATTACCCTGGCCGGGGCCAACCGGGTGATCGCCCTCGACTTGCATGCCGACGCCATCCAGGGCTTCTTTGACATCCCGGTCGACCACCTCACCGCCGAGAAGCTGATTGTCGAGTACATCCGCAAGCTCCACCTGCCCAATGCCGTGATCGTCTCGCCCGACGTCGGCGGCGCCAAGCGCGTGGGTGACGTCGCCCGGCTGCTGGACCTGCCGATCGCCTTCGTCTACAAGCGGCGCCCCACGGACGACGTCGTCAGCGAGCAGCGCGTGGTCGGTGACGTCAGCGGCATGGACGCGGTGGTGGTCGATGACCTGATCTCGACCGGCGGCACCCTGGTCGGCGTCTCCCACGCGCTGCGCGCCGAGGGCGCCACCAGCGTCCGGGTGCTGGCCACTCACGGCGTGCTGGCGGGCGACGCGGCACAGAAACTTATCAACGCGCCGATCGAAGAGCTGGTCATCACCGATTCGATCCCCTTGCCACCCGACAAGCAGCACCCGAAAATAAAAATCCTTTCCGTGGCGCCCCTGCTGGCGGAAGCGATCCGCCGGGTGCATGAAGACCGCTCGGTCAGCGAGCTCTTCAAGTAGGCGCGACATTGGACACGACGGCCTGGATCGAGATCGTCATCATCGTCATCGCGCTGATCCTGGCGGCGACGGCCGCCTCGGCGGAAACATCGTTGACCTCGATCTCCCGGGTGCGCCTGCGGCAGCTCGTCGAACAGAAGAACCGGCGGGCGATCCTGATCGAGCGCCTGCACCGCGATCCCAATGCCTATCTCTCGACGGTCTTGATCGTCAACACGGTGGCGATCATCGTCGCCTCCTCGGCCGCCACCTTGCTGGCGCTGCATCTCTATCACGAGCGGGTGGCCGAGTGGCTGGTCAGCCTGATCCTGTCGCTGGTGGTGCTGATCGCCTGCGAGATCACCCCGAAGACGCTCGCGCTGCAGCGGGCGGAGCGGGTCGCGCTACGCCTGGCGCCGCTGGTCGCCGGTGCCACTATCGTGATGCGGCCCGTTGTCTACGTTCTGACGGCTGTCACCCGTTTGATCCTCCGGCTGCTCGGCGGCAAGGCGGAGGTACGTGGCCCGTTCGTAACCGAAGAAGAGCTCAAGTTGCTGGTCACAGTCGGCGAGGAAGAAGGCGTGATCGAGGAAGAAGAGCGGGAGATGATCCACGGCATTTTCGAGATGGGGGACATGAGCGTGCGCGAACTCATGGTCCCGCGGACCGACCTCGTCGCGATCGAGGTCAACGAGCCTGTCGAGAAGGCCGTGGACCTGGTGACCAAGCATGGTCACACGCGCATCCCGGTCTATGAGGGTGACATTGATCACATCGTCGGGGTCCTCTACGCGAAGGATCTCTTGCGAGCGGTGGTCCGGGGCGAGAAGAAATCCCTCCGGGAGATCGCTCGCAAGCCCTTCTTTACGCCCGAATCGAACAAGGTTCAGGATGTGCTGCGCGACCTGCGCAAGAACCGCGTCCACATGGCGATCGTCGTCGACGAGTACGGCGGCACGGCCGGCGCGGTCACGATCGAAGACATTCTGGAAGAGATCGTCGGTCCGATCCAGGACGAGTACGACATCGGTGAAGAAGACGAGATTCAATTCATCAATCCCAACGAAGTCGTGCTCGACGGACGCGTCAGCGTCGACGACGTCAACGAGCTTTTGAAACTCGATATCGCGGCCGATAACTACGACAGCATCGGCGGCTACGTGCTCAACCAGCTTGGCGCCACCCCGAAAGTCGGTGCCACCCTGAAGCTCGGCAATGCGGAGCTTCGCGTCGAGGCCGTCCAGGGGACCCGGATCAAGAAGGTGCGGATCAAAAGTGAGGTGCCGTTTCAAATACCTGAGCCCGACCAGGGCCAGCCATGGCTATCCACCACCGCCAACCCGTCGCGGCCGTCCTCTACGCCGGGCCCCTGACCCGAAGCGCGCGCCGACGCCGCCGGCGATCGAGCGGGCCACGCTGAGCTCGTCCTGATTCCAGACGCCCAGCAGAAGGGTCAAGGTGCCGTAGAGCACGAAGCCGACCACCAGCGCCGCCAGCACCGGCAGCAGGCCTCGGACTCTCGGTCCAATGACCAGCGCGTACCCGACCAGTCCGGCCGCGGCGAGCGCCGGGCGAATAAGGAGCTTGAGCGCGTCGGCCGGCTCGATGCGCAGCAGCCAGCGCTGCACGGCGTAGTTCATCGTCACCAGCAGGAAGACGCCGTTGATCAGCAGCGCGACCGCCGCGCCAACCGCACCGATGCGCGGGACCAGGATCAAGGTCAGGGTCAAATTGACGACCGCGCTGGCGATGGTCAGGCCGGCATTCCAGTCCGGGTGGCCGGTCGCGTCGGCGGCGAAACCGGAGACCGCGCTGACCGCGATCAGCCCGTACGCCAGGGCGAGCACCGCGAGAATCGGTGCGCTCTTGTCGGCGAAGGCCGGCCCGATCCAGGCGTCGAGGATCGGCCAGGCCAGCAGGCTCGGCAGGATGGCCAGTGGGGTCAGCGCCACCACCCCCAGCTTGGCGGCCGACAGGTAGAGGCGTTGCAGCCGGCGCTCATCCTTCAGGGCATGGAGCTCCGACGCAGCCGGGAAGAAGGCCCCGGTAATGCCCTGCTGGACCAGGATGAATTTCTGACACATGCTCACCGGCACACCGTAATAGCTGACCGCCGCGATCGGCAAGAAGGCCGCCACGATCAGGCGATCGACGTGAAAGATCACCTGGACCGCCGCCTGGTTGAGGAATTTGAAGGAACCAAAGCGCGCCAATTCCCCAAGCGCCGACCGATCGAATCGCGGCCGCACGCGGACCCGGGGGAGGAGCCGGCGGGCGACGATCATGAACACCAGCAGGCTCAGCACGTTGATCGCGATCGTGACCAGGGCCAGCCAGCGGAGTCCGCCGCCGAGCAGCACGGCCATCACCTGAGCGACCGCCGTGGCGGTCCCCAGCGCCAGCGTGCGGCTGGCGAAGAGATCCATGCGTTGCAGCCCCTGGGCGATGCCGACGAAGAGCAAGAGCACCATGTTGCAGGCGAATCCGCCCGCCGCGACATACAGGACGAAGCGCGCGTCACCCTGGAGCGCAACTGGCACGTGCAAGATGGACCCGACCGCGAGCGGCGTGACGAGGACGAGCAGGCTGGCGCCGATGAGCGCCAGAACAATCAACAGGCTTAGCGCGGTACCCAGGACCTGTTCGAGTCGCGCCTGGTTGTCGCTCGCATTGTGAATGGCGATCGATCGGACCACGGCCGGCGTGAGCCCCAGATCCAGTAAGGCGGTATAGCCGAGGAGGAGGCTGGCCAGCACGAAAACGCCATAGGCCGCCGGCCCGATCCGGTGCAGCACGATCGGCACCGTGACGATGACGAGGAGGGTGAGCCAAACCTGGCTGCCGACATTGAACAGGACGTTCGTCGCCACGCGGCGACCGCCAGTGATAGGACCGCTCACGCCATCGTCGCTACTATACCGACGTGCTGATCGAAGAAGCGCGCTGGCTTGGCGATCAGTTGCGAGCGCTCGAACCCGCAACGACCTTTCCCTTGCTGGACGTCGGCAGCTCCACGGAAAAATTCCGGTCGCAGGAGCAGCCGTGGATCGATGAAGCGATCTTTTCGCCGGCGCGCTCCGCCGGCCGGACCGTGCTCCATCTCGATGCCAAGGCGGCGCCCGGCGTCGACATCGTCGCCGACCTCGAGGATCCGGCCACCGTCAGGGCGATGAAGGCGCACGGGTTCAAGTCGGTGCTCTGCTCCAACCTCCTGGAACACGTCCTGGACCGTCAAAAGGTGGCCCGTACGCTGCTCGAGCTGGTGCCGGCCGAGGGGGGCATCCTGATCGTCTCCTGTCCGTACCGGTACCCCTATCATCCAGATCCCATCGATTCGATGTTCCGACCGACGCCGGAGGAGCTCGCCGATCTCTTTCCCGGGACGCGCATCCAACGGCAGGCGATCGTGTACGACGGCACCTACGGCGATCAGATCCGGCGCGCGCCGGTCGCTTTCCTCAAGCTGCTGGTGCGCCTGTTGCTGCCCTTCTACAAGCCATCGTCGTGGCGCCGCGGCTACAGACACCTGATCGACCACCTGCCCTGGACGTTCCGGCGCTTCGAGGCGACCTGCGTCGTGCTGGTGCGGGGCGCCTAGCGATGCAGTCGCTGCGCGGCCAGGCCGATCGCCGCGGCGGTCGCCAGCTCGACGCTGCCGCCTTCGTCGATCGCCCGCATGAAGTCGTCCAGCGTCAGCAGCTCGATCTCCACCTGGGCCAGGTCCTTCCCGTCGGGCTCGGTCACCCTGGCGGCGCGCTGGGCCAGAAAAAGGTGCGCCCGACCGCAGCCGCGGTTGCCGTCGACGATGAAGGTGCCGAGCGGCGACCACGACGACGCCTCGTACCCGGTCTCTTCACGCAGTTCGCGACGGGCGGCCTGCAACGGATCCTCGTTGGCGTCGACGTAGCCGGACGGCAGCACCAGCGTTACCTGGCGCGCCCCCGGACGAAAGTGCCGCTCACCGATGACCAGCCCGTCCGGCGTCAGCGCGACGATCACGGCATACGCGGGGAGCCGCAGCTCGTAAAAATCATCGATCCGGCGGCCGTCCGGGAGCTGCCATGATTCGCGTCGCAGCTCGAGCCAGGGCGCGACATCCAGCAAAGACTCGCTGGCGAGCGACCGCCAGGGCTTCGGCATGAGAGCAACGGTACTCTTCGTCTCGCACTCCAAAGAGATCGGGGGAGCCGAGCTGTACCTCGAGGGACTGCTCCGCTCCGCGATGCACGATTTCCAGGCCGAGCTTGTCTGTCGCCATGACGCGGCGCTCGACGCCTGGGCGCGCCGGATCGCCGCGGCCGGCGCCGTCGTGCATCGCCTCGATCTGAAAGGCCCGGCGGACTATCTCGCGCTTCGCGGGCTCGTTCGCCGGGCTGCCGTCGTCCACCTCGTGCTCGCCTACCCCGTCGGCAAGTACCAGCTGGCGGCCGCGCTGCTGACCGCGGTCTCGAGAACACCGCTGGTGATCACTCACCAGCTCGTGATCGATATTCCGTCGATCCAGATGCGGGCACCGCGCCGGCTCTTTTGGAGGCTCGCCTTTGCACGGTACGGCCGGCTCGCCCGCTGGAATATCGCCTCCTCGCGGTCGGGACGCGAGTTGCTCCTGCGCTACGGATTTCCCGCGGAGCGCACCGAGCTGATCTATAACGGCGCCGACGTGGCGCGCTTTCGGCCGTTGGCCGGCGCCGAACGCGAGCGGGTGCGAGCCGCGATCGCCGGCGCGGTCGGCGCGCCGCCCTGGCCGCGGGACACGGTGCTGGCTGGCACCGTGGCCAGGCTGACGCCGCAGAAGGGGCTGTTCGATCTCGTCGATGCCGCGGCGACGGTCGCCCGACAATTTCCCCAGGTGCGATTCGTCATCGTCGGCGACGGTGAGTTGAGAAGAGCGATCACCGAGCGGATTGCCGCTGCGGCCATCGAGGGCCAGGTGTGGCTTGCCGGCAGCCGCCCGTTGGATGAGGTCGCGGCCTGGCTCGGCGCGGCCGATCTCTTCGTCCTCTCCAGTCGCTATGAAGGGTTGCCGCTGGCCCTGATGGAGGCGATGGCGGCGGGCTGCCCGGTGGTGGCGACCGACGTCGGCGGCGTGGCAGAGGTGATCGCCGACGAATCCGTCGGGCTGGTGGTGCCGCCGGCCCAACCGGCGCGCCTCGCGCAGGCCATCAGCCGGCTGGTCGGCAGCCCGGCGGTGCGTGAGGCCATGAGCCGCGCGGTCCGCCAGCGCGTGCTGGCGTCCTTCAGCGTCGAGGCTTGCTACGAAAAGACGACCGCCATCTATCGAAGGCTCACATCGTCGTGGCCGGCTCGCGTACGCGACTGACCACCGGGATTGTGGTCAGCGTCATGGCGGCGCCGGCTGCCCACCAGAAAAGGAAGGTGGTGGCGAAGTCGCCCCACAGGTCGCTCGTCACGGTAATGGGAAAGAGCGCGAGCCCGCCGACGAACGCGACCAGAGGCAGCGCCGCGCGCAACGGATCCTTGCCAAGGCGCAGGTACGCCATCGCGCCCATGCCAGCGGCCCCCAGGTAGAGCGCGAGATAGAGCAGACCGCCGATGGCCCCTAGCTCGCCGAACATGTCGAAGATTGCGCTCTCGCCCGTCCCCTCGCTGGCGCCGAAGCGGTGGACCGAGGTTCCCAGGCCGGTGCCCAGCGGGTGGGCGAGGACGTACCGGATGTCGTAGCCGAGCAGGCTGCCATGCTCCTTGAGGGACGGGTCGGCGGCGGTCGTGATGTGCAGGTGGGCGGGCCGGTTGGCGATCGGCTGCAGATCACGGTTGAGCAGCGGACCGACCTCAACGTACTGGAACAGCATGAAGACGGCCGCGAGCGCGACCACCGGCGTGGCATAGAGGAGCCAGCGGCGCCGGAAGAGGATCGCCAGGAAGAGCAACTCCACCACCATCAGCGCCAGCGCGAGGCGCGTCAGGCTGAAAAGGATGCCGGCGATCAATAGGAAGGCGGCGAGCCAGAGGATCCATCGCGCCCAGCGCCTCGCAGAAGACGTGTCGTCGCGCTGCAGCAGGAGCGCGGCGGCGATCGGGATCACCAGGATGCCCGCGTAGGCGATGCCGAGCGGGCTCACGTAGGTCGACACCATGCGCCGCAGTAGGAAGCCTTCGGCCGTTGTCTGGAAAAAGTTGGCCGGCAGCCCTTTGGGCCCGTTGTAGGCGAAGCCAAAAAACGTTGACAACTGGTTGACACCCCAGCTCAGCCATACGTCGGTGGGGATGAGCCAGAGCTCGACCAACCCGAAAGCCCCAACCACGGCCGCGGCCCCAACGATCACCCCGCCGACCCACTGGAGGTCCTGCCGCCGGGCCGGCTGGAAGACCCGCCCGAACAGGTAGAGCGCCGGCATCAGACCGACGATCCGCAAGCCGATCAGCCGCTGATGCAGGTTGGCACTCCCGTGCAACAGGCTGGCCGGGAGCACGAAATAGACGATGGTCACGACGGTGAAGGCGATCGCTACCCAGTCGAGGGCCTGCAGTCGAGGTCGCTGCCCCGATCGCCAGGCCCGGCGTCCGGCCATCACCACGAGGACCAACAGCAGCAGCAGGATCCCTTCCTTCCATAGCTGCACGACCCTGATCAGGACGTCGGGCGTGTGCAGTCGAAGCAGCACCATGAGCACGAAGTTGTGGAATGCCATACCGGGCACCAGCAACCCGAGGGCCCTAAAGGGGGCACGCCATACGATGACCAGTCCCCACGCGACGAGGGCCAGCAGCGCCAGGGCGAGCATGGTGCCGGCCAGCTGGCTCATGCCAGGTCGTAGCGCTTCAGCCCGAGCTTCTGCAACGCCAGCTCGAAGAGGAAGCGGGGATTGTCGAGCAGGTAACGGCGCCACAAACGTCGCGGTTCATGGGCCAGCCGAAAGAGCCACTCGAGCCCGGCCCGCTGGATCCAGTGCGGCGCCTGGGCGACGTTCCCCGTGTGGAAGTCGAAGGCGGCGCCCACGCCGATCAGCACCGGGGCATCGAGCAGCGGGCGCATGCAGGCCATCCACGCTTCCTGCTTGGGTGTGCTGACGCCGACCCAGACGATGTCCGGTTGCGCCTGGTTGATCACGGTGGCGATCTCCCCGTTGCAGAGCTCTTCCGCGCTGGCCATCGGAGGACCGAAGCTGCCGACGATGGCCGCCTGCGGGTACCGCGACCGCATCGTGGTGGCGAGGCGCTCCGCGACGCCGTCGCGCCCGCCGTACAGAAAATGGCGGTGGCCGGACGACTGCGAGGCCGCCAGCTCCGCCAGCATCAGGTCCGGGCCGTACACGCGCGACACGAAGCGATGGCCGGCGAGCCGTGACAACCAGACCAGCGGCATGCCATCGGGCGTTGCCATCCCGGCAGCGTTGACGATGCGCCGCAAGCGTTCATTGCGATGGCATTGCATGACCGTGTTGACCGTGCAGACGCAGACATATTGGTGATCTTTAGCCGCAATCCAACGGTTCAGCCTGTCGAGCGCCACCTGCATGTTGATCAGGCTGATGCCGACGCCGAGCACATTGGTTCGCGGATTCAAGGCGTCGAGCTCACGTTAACATGCTGGAGTTCAAGGAAATCCGGCGATCCTGCTCGATCGCGACGGCATTATCAATAGGATGCGGCTCGACTACGTCAGGCGCTGGGAGGACGTCGAGCTGCTGCCCGGATCGCTGGAGGCGCTGGCACGGCTGACCGCCGCCGGCTATGACCTCGTCGTGCTGACCAACCAGTCGGCGATCGGTCGCCGTCTGGTCACCCGCGCCGTGGTCGACGAGATCAACCGGCGGCTGGCGGAGGCCGCCGAGCAACGCGGCGGGCGCATTCGGGCCTTCCTGGTCTGCCCGCATGCGCCGGCCGATGACTGCGACTGCCGAAAGCCGCGACCGGGCCTCTTGCTGCGGGCCCGGGACGAGTTGGGCATTGACCTGTCAAAGGCGGTCATGATCGGCGACCAGCTTAGCGATGTCGACGCCGCCCGCGCCGCCGGCTGCCCCGCCATCCTGGTCGACCGCGAGCGGGCCGACTCGGGGCGCCCCACGGAGAGCGGGGTCCGCCTCGCCCGAACGCTCGGGGAGGCGGCCGACATGATCCTTGGGGAGTCCTGAAATCTTGATCGATGCCATCATCCTGTCCGGCGGCAGGGGGGAGCGGCTGCGCGGGGTGCTCGTCGACCGGCCCAAACCGCTGGCCGAGGTGGGGGGACGTCCGTTCCTCGCGTGGCTTGTCCTCGCGCTCGCCAATCAGGGCATCCGGCACATCGTTTTGGCCACCGGATACCTGGGGGACGCGATCCAGGGGGCGATGGGCGACGGGCGCCGCTTCGGGGTCGAGCTAACGTACTCGCGGGAATCCGAGCCGCTTGGAACCGGGGGCGCGGTCCGGCTCGCGGCGCCGCAGGTGCGGACGGGCAGGGTGCTGGTCCTCAACGGTGACAGCTATTGCCGCTTCGACCTCGAGCGGCTGCTCCGCGTGCAGCAGCAGTCGAATGCCGCGGCGACCATGTGGTTGCAGGAGGTCCGGGATCCGGGCCGCTTCGGTACGGTCGAGCTCGGTGACGACGGGCGAGTCGTCAGGTTCGTCGAGAAGGCCCAGAAGGGAAGAGAAGACCTCGCGCTGATCAGTTGCGGCGTCTACTTGATGGAGCGCTCGGTGCTGGATAGAATTCCCGCGAAACTGGCGGTCAGCCTGGAACGCGATGTCTTTCCCGGGCTGGTCGGGGCCGAGCTGCGGGGCGTCAGGGGCGAGGGGATCTTCGTGGACATCGGTACGCCGCGAGCGCTCGCCGAAGCCGATAACCTACTGCAGGAGGAATTGGAGAGATTGCAGACGCAAGGCACGCAGGTCGAGCATGGCCAGGCCTATCTCGAGGAAAGCCTGGCGGTCCAGCGCCGCGGATTTACCGCATGTCTTCGGCCGCTGATGCGCGCCGCCGACGTCATCACCGACGCCCTGCGCGCGGGCGGCAAGGTCCTGCTATGCGGCAACGGGGGCAGCGCGGCGGATTGTCAGCACATGGCGACCGAGCTCGTCGGCCGGTTGTCGAAGCAGCTGACGCGGCCCGGGATGGCCGCGATCGCCCTGACGACGGACACCTCATTTCTGACCGCCTACGCCAACGACGTCGACTTCGATGGCGTGTTCGCCCGGCAGGTCGAAGCGCTGGGTCGCCCTGGCGACGTGCTGCTCGGGATCAGTACCAGCGGCTCGTCGAAGAACGTGCTGCGCGCCGTGCACACGGCGCGCGCGCAGCGGCTGATCAGCATCGCGCTGGTCGGCGAGGGCGGCGCGCTCGCCGATGCGGTCGACCACGCGATCGTCATCCCTGATCGCGACACCCAACACATCCAGGAGACGATGCTCCCCCTGGAACATCTCCTGTGCTTGTGGATCGAGGATGCGCTCCATGGGTCGGGCGCACCCGCCAACGCCCATCCGTGATCTTCCGCGGTCGGGCGCCATTGCGGATCAGCTTCTCGGGAGGTGGGACCGACCTGTCGCCCTACGTCAACGAGCGGGGCGGCCTCGTCCTCAATGCC
>Ga0207646_10007234_pt1 | contig 11320 bp, 10 predicted proteins | sample KBSK5502metaG_FD_184343 | JGI IMG/M metagenome (GOLD analysis project Ga0207646, IMG submission 184343) | Corn, switchgrass and miscanthus rhizosphere microbial communities from Kellogg Biological Station, Michigan, USA - KBS K5-50-2 metaG... | ecosystem: Host-associated > Plants > Roots >...
AGGGCAGCGCCCGCGACGTGCCCGAGGAAAGTAAAGATCGCGGCCCAGATGATGCCGCCGGAAGCGTTTGCGACGAAGAAACGGCGCCAGTGCATCTGGTTGACACCAGCCAGGAAGGCGGCGTAGGTCCGCAACACCGAGACGAACCGGCCGATGAACACCACCTTGGCACCGTGCCGGTCGAACAGGTACCTGGCGACCTTCAGGTTCCGCTCACTGACCGGGTGCACCCGGCGCCACCGCCCGGCCCAGATCGGCACGCCGCGGCGCTGGATGGCCCGGAGCGCGCGATAGCCGCCTTTGTCCCCGATCCAGTAGCCGATGTTGTCGCCGACGATCGCGCCTGCCGCCGCGACCGCGAAGATCAGCCAGGGGGAGAGCCGGTGCGTGTGCCCGGCGTAGATGGCCGCCGTGACCAGCGCGGTCTCGCCCGGCAGCGGCACACCCAGGCTCTCGGCCGCGACCAGTACAAACACGGCCAGGTAGCCGAATGTGGCAACCAGCTGGCTGATGCTCACTGCGAGCCTCGCCCGGCGCGCTGGCTCACGATTCCCGCCCGCGAGCCATGTGGTTGCTCACCGTCATCCGCCCCGTTTCGCCATCAGCACTTCATGCCCTCCGAGCAGACTAAGCGCTGGACACGTTCGAGCCGGACACAATGAGGCTGTGCGGATCACCATCTGGGTCAAGCCCGGCTCGGTGCACCCCCGGATCGGGGGCGACCGCAGCGGCGCCCTGGTGGTCCAGGTCAGCGCGCGCGCAGTGGGCGGAAAGGCGACGGAGGCTGCGCTTGGGGCGGTGGCCGCCGCATTCGGCGTCCGTCGTACTGCCGTCACGCTGGTGGCCGGGGCGTCGAGCCGAACGAAGATAATCGATGTCGCCGGCGGTGATCCGGCAGTGTTCACGCGGCTGCTCGCCGACTCGTAGGTATCCGCCGCCACCATGGGCGGGAAGCGACAGGGGCTGCAGGCACGGCGACACGTGCTGCTACAGGCCCAGTTGCTCGCGCCCGGTGTCGTTGAGGTTGGCGAGAGTGGCGCGGCCGGTCCAGGTGGTCTCGTAGTTCTCGGCGGCGAAGTCGGGCGGGCTGGCACCGGCGAGGAAAGCCTGGCCGCAGGCCCGCGCGTAGGCCGCGTTCTTCTCGCAGTAGGGCGCGGCCGGGATGTACATGACGTTGCCCCATCCCTGCTGGCCGCTCACTGCGCCGACCGAATGAATCAGGTCGGCATGCCACCACACGGTATCGCCTGGATGCACCGGCGGGATGGGCATCAGCGCCTCCAGCAGGACCGAGTGGTAGCGATCGGTGATCGGCACGGCCTGGCCGTTCGCCGCGCCAGCCAGGTCATCGTCGGCCACGTCGTCCTGCAGGGCGCGCAGCAGGACGTACGCCATCGCCGCGGGGATCGGCACGGCATGCAACACGCCCTGGTCAGATTGCATATCAGACAGCGCGGTCCAGCCCTGGAAAGTGCGGAACGCCGAGCACATCACGGTGGAGGGAAACTCTCGGACCTCGGTGCGGAACGCTCCGTCCCACGGGTCATGCATTGCCCAGTCGCCGCTGTAGACGTGCCGGAACACCCGCTGGTAGGCCGGGAGCAGCCAGCGCTCGACGGAGCCGGAATCGGTATGCGGGGACAGTCCGGCCGAGTTCGAGCCGGGCGGGCGGCGGCGGAGGCGGTCCGGGTAGGCCGTGTCCCGGTCGGGGTCGAACCAGACGCGCCCCCCGGACTCATGCTTCCAAAAGCTGTTCAGGAACCGCCGGACTGCGACCATGTTGTCGTCCTGGCGCGCCTCGATCTGCGGCTCGGACCAGTAGATCGGGTAGATAGAAGGTCTCCCCGCGGCCAGTCCGCCGAAGACACCGTCGTCGATGGCACGGTACGTTTCGGCGAACCGGTTCCGCTCCACGTAACTGGCAAGCGCAGCGTCCCACCCCTCGGCGCGCCGCCGGGAGAAGGTGCCCTGCACGACGGCGCACCCGCGCCGGCGAATCGCGTCCACGGTCGCGGCCGGGACGGTCCCCGCCGCTACGTCGGGGAACCTGACGACAGGCCAAACCGGCCGCCCGGCCGCCCGGCCGCCCGGTCCGCGGCGACCGCTGCTGCTTCGGTCCGCATCGCCTCTTCCACCTCGGCGAAGACGGCGGCAACGGCACCGATCTGGCTGCGCAGCCGAGCTTTGACAGTGCGGATCTCCTCGCCGAGGTCTGTCGGCAACGGCGAAGTAATAGGCGCTCCGGCCAACGCCGCCTCCGGGACTGGTGGGCTCCCCAGGCAAGATGCCCGGAAGGACCATACGCAGACTGGATGTCCGTGCGGGTGCCTAGCCTATGCCTATGCGGGTGGCGCGATCCGGGAGAAAGTTCCATGGCTGATGCCCACGACGTGCGCCGCCTGGCGCTGGCGCTGCCGGGCGTGGAGGAGATCGACAGCGACGGCTTCGACTTCCGGGTAGGCGGCAAGGGGTTCGTCTGGTCCTACCCCGAGCGCAGGTCAGGCAAGCCGAGGGTCATCCGCACCGACATCGCTGTGCTGTTTGTGGGCGACGAGGCCGAGAAGCAGGCTCTGCTGCTCGGAGAGCCTGGGCTGTTCTTCACCGCGGCCGGTTACGACGGATGGCCGCTGGTAATGCTGCGTCTGGCAGAGGTGGACGTCGGGCGGCTGGCAGAGCTTGTGACCGACGCGTGGCGGATGCGCGCTCCCGCCGAACTCGCCAGGTCAGCGGACCTGACGGAAGAAGGCGCGCACGTCACCGACGAGTAGATCGGGTTCTTCCATGGCAGCGAAATGACCGCCGCGGTCGAACTCGGTCCAGTGCACGATGTTGTTCGACAACTCGGCGAAACGCCGGATCGGACGGGCGATCTCATGCGCGAAGACAGCCAGGCCGGTAGGTGCCGTCGAGACTTTCGGCGGCCCCGAGGAGCCCGAGCGGGCGGCCTCATAGTAGAGCCGGGCCGACGATCCGGCCGTCTTGGTCAGCCAGTACACCATGATGTTGGTCAGTAGCTGGTCGCGGTCGACTGCCTCGTCCGGGAGGCCGTCGTCGGTCCACTCGCCGAACTTCTCCGCGGTCCAGGCAAGCTGACCCGCCGGTGAGTCCGTCAGACCGTAGGCCAGGGTCTGCGGCCGCGTGGACTGAATCGCCCCGTACCCGCTGCTGGTCGCGCGGAACCGGCGCATCACCTCGACGCGGCTCCGCTCCTCGTCAGTGAGGTCGGTTGCGTCCTCCGGCACCCACGGAAAGAGCATGTTCAGGTGCACGCCGATGATGTGCTCGTCGGCGATGAGACCGAGTTCCCTGGAGATGGCCGAGCCCCAGTCGCCGCCCTGGGCCCCGTAACGCTGATAGCCGAGTCGCCGCATCAGCTCATCCCAGGCCCGCGCGATGCGGTGCACGTTCCACCCTCTGTCCTGCGTGGGGCCAGAGAAACCGTAGCCGGGAATCGACGGCACTACCAGGTGGAACGCGTCGGCTGGGTCAGCGCCGTGCGCCCTGGGGTTGGTAAGCGGCCCGATGATGTTGACGAATTCCACGATTGAGCCGGGCCAGCCATGCGTAATGATCAGCGGTATGGCGTCAGGCTCGGCGGAGCGGACGTGCAGGAAATGCACGCGCTGTCCGTCGATCACCGTCGTGAACTGCGGGAACGCGTTCAGCGCCTGCTCATGTACACGCCAGTCGTAGCTGGTGCGCCAGTACGCGGCCAGCTGTTGGACATAGTCCAGCGGGATGCCGTAGTCCCAGCCGGAATCGGGTAGCTGGTCGGGCCAGCGGGTACTTTCCAACCGGGCCCGCAGATCGTCCAGTTCGGCTTGCGCGATGTCAATGCGGAATGCTCGGATCTCGGTCGCATGGCTCATGCCGACATGATGACGGATCAGGCTCGGGGCCGGCGTGCCGGAGCCCGGGCAACCAGGTCTGCGCCGTGACTCGCTTTGACGCCGGAACGCTGCCGCGGTTCGGCCTCCCGTTGGCTATCCCGGACTTAGCGCGTCTTACCCGCAACGCCGCCGCGCCGCAGCCTGGGTCCGGTCAGGCATGCTGGCACGCATGACAGGTGCGCAGCCGGACCACAGCGGCCATGATCACCCCGATCACGAACACGGCCACACCGACGAGCACGTCAACGCGGACGAACACGGCCACGGGAAAGAACACGGCCCTGGGCGCGTTCATGCGGAGCGTCTGGCGGCCCGGCTGCGGCACGTGCTGCGACCGCATTCCCATGAAGCCGCCGAACACGTGGACGCGGCGATGGAGGCCAGCAGCGAGGGATTGCGCGCGCTGTGGGTCTCGCTCGCGGTTCTTGCCGCGACCGCGGCGGTCCAGGCCGTGGTGGTCGCCGTGTCCGGTTCGGTAGCCCTCCTTGGCGACGCGCTGCACAATGCCGTGGACGCGCTGACTGCCGTGCCGCTGGCGGTCGCGTTTATCGTCGGCCGACGGCCCCCCACCCGCCGGTATACCTACGGGTTCGGACGGGCCGAGGATCTGGCCGGGATCGTGATCGTCGCGCTGATCGCCGCATCCTCCGTTCTGGCCGCCACGGCGGCGGCGACCCGGCTTGCGCACCCGCGCCCGGTAGCGGACCTCTGGGCGGTCGCCGCCGCCGCGCTCGCTGGATTCACTGGCAACGAGCTGGTTGCGCGGTACCGGATCCGCGTTGGCCGCAGGATCGGCTCGGCGGCGCTGGTCGCCGACGGGCTGCACGCCAGGACCGACGGCTTCACGTCCCTCGCGGTGCTGCTTGGCGTCGGTGGAGTTGCGCTCGGCTGGCAATGGGCCGACCCTGTCGTCGGGCTGATCATCACGGTGGCGATCCTGGGCGTCCTGTATCAGGCGGCGCGCGAAATCTACCGCCGGCTCATGGATGCCGTCGATCCCGGTCTGGTCGACCGGGCCGAGGCCACCCTTCGCGGCACCGTCGGCGTTCTCGACGTCGGGCATGTTCGGCTCCGCTGGATCGGCCACCAGCTCCGCGCCGAGTGCGAGGTCACCGTCGACGCTCGTGCAAGTGCGATCGCCGCTCACCGCGTGGCCGTGAATGCCGAACACAGCCTGCTGCACGAGCTGCCTCGCCTGACAGCGGCCCTGGTGCATGCTGACCCCCAACCCGGCGAAGGCACCGACTACCACGCCGAACTCGCCCGCCACAGGTGATCGGCGCAGCGTCGGTGATGCGCGGGTACTGTCGCTAACCGCCGGGAAGCCTGGGACGCCATCCCGGTCGTCCTTGTACCTCGGCGAGCCACGGCGGCTCGGCGCCGACTCGGGTGCAGGTCAGCGCCGCGACCTGCGCGGCGGCCAGGAGCGCTTCGCGTACCTCGCCGATCCGATGCAGGTCGTGCCTGGTGAGCTCGCTGCGAGTCCACCAGGCAAGAAACCCCCCGCCGAACGCGTCGCCCGCGCCGATGGTGTCGACGACCTCGACAGGCGGCACTTCGACGCTGATCTGCCGTCCTGGCAGTAGTGCCCGGGCCGGGCGAGGACCGTCGGTGATGAGGATGAGCGGAGGACCGAGGTCGAGCAGGCGGGCGGCTGCCACCTGCACCGGCGCGTCCGGATAGAGGTAGGCGAGGTCTTCCCTGCTGACCTTGACGATGTCGGTGCGGCGCAGGATCCTCGTGAGCCGGGCGCGGTACGCACGGTGATCGCCGATCGCCTGAGGCCGGCAGTTCGGATCCACCATGACCAGCGTGTCGGGCGGCAGCGCGCCTGCGATCAGGCGCTCGAGGCCGGCTGCGACCGGCTCCATCGCCAGCGCCAGGCTGCCCGCGTGCAGCGCGGTCACCGTCCTCGGCAGCGCGGCTGCGAGCTGGCTAAACTCCAGCGTTTCTGATGCGGTGCCCGCGAGGTAGAAGCCGTAGTGCGCGGCGCCCGCCTCGTCCACCTCGACAACAGCGAGCGTCGTGGGAGCGTCGACAAGTTCCGGCACCCGCAGCGTCACGCCGTCCTGGTCGAGGCTGGCGCGCAGCCGGCGGCCGAAACCGTCGCGCGACAGGCGGCCCAGAAAAGCGGGCGCGAGTCCCAGTCTGCCGATGGTTCTGGCCGTGTTGAAGGGTCCGCCGCCCGGCTGGGCGCCGACGCAGCCGTCGTGATCGAGAACGAGATCGATCAGCGCCTCACCGGCAACGGTGATCATCTGTCGGCGCGGGCACCACCGGTCACCGCCCGGGCTCGGTTACTCATGACGGCCTGATGTGCCACTTGATGCCGTGGCCCGCGCGCACCTGGCTGACCGCTTCGCCGAAACGCTCCAGCGGCAGCGGCTCACCAAGTAGCGGGCCGGGATCAACAGCCCCGCTCGCCAGCAGCTCGACGGCCTTTGCAAAGCTGCGCAGGATCGCCATCGACCCGACGATCGTGAGCTCGTCGTTGTAGACACGGAAGGGCGAGACGGAGACGGTCGCCTCGGCGGGCGATACGCCGAAGACGAGCAGCTGGCCGCCGCGGTCGAGCAAGCCGATCGCCGATTCGATCGCCGCGGGCACCCCGGTGGCATCCACCGCCACGTTGAAACGCGCCCCGTCGAGGTCGTCGGCGCTGGTGACGGCCTGAGCCGCCCCCAGCTTGCGGGCGACATCGAGCCGCGAGGCGATCCGGTCGACGACCGCCACCGGGCCGGCGCCGGCCCGGAGCAGCAATTGCAATAGCAGCAAGCCCATCGTGCCGGCCCCGATCACCACGACGGGCTCGCCGATCACCGGCCCGAGGCGGCGAAGGCCGTGGACCGCGCAGGCCAGCGGCTCGGCCATGGCACCGTACTGGCCGTCGATGTGGCCGGGCAGCTTGTGCGCGTTGACCGCGGGAACCGCCACGTACTCGGCGAAAGCGCCGTTCTTCGTGTCGCCGATGGCCGCCCAGTTCTCGCACAGGTTGTCATGCCCGGCCCGGCAGCGCCGGCACCAGCCGCAGTACAGCGAGGGATCCACTGCGACCCGGTCGCCTTCGGCCAGGTCGGGCCGCACGTCGGCGCCGAGGGCCACGATCTGGCCGGCGAACTCGTGGCCTGGCGTTATCGGGTAGGGCGTCGGCGGGAACTCGCCGTCGATGATGTGCAAGTCGGTGCCACAGATCCCGCAGCAGTCGACCCGGACGAGCACCTCTCCGGTCGCGGGCGCAGGGTCGGGAACGTCAGCCACCCGGAAGCTGCCCGGATGGTCTAGCACGATGGCACGCATGGCGTCCTCCGTCGGTCGGCAGGATAATCCCCTGGTTCCGGCGTAACCAAGCGCCGGTGGCGGCTCAACCCGCTAGCCGCGCACCAGTCTCCGGGTGGAACGCGAACACGTCCTCTGGCCGGATGTGCAAGCTCACCTCCCGTCCTGGAGTCGGCGGTTGCCGACCCTCAGCGCGGGCGACGATCGGGATCCCGCCCTCTGGCAGGCGCACGTGCAGCAGCGCGTCTGCCCCAAGTTCTTCGATGAGAACCACCTGGCCAGTCAGCTCTCCGGCGCCTTCGGCCAGATGGAGATGTTCTGGCCGCATCCCGATGACGAGTTCGCTGAGGCCGGCAGTGGCCGCAGCGTTCCGTATCGGAACCGCGAGCTGAAGAACCTTCCCCGCGACGCTGACGCCGCCGTCGGTCAGGGGGGCTGTGCGCAAGTTCATCGCGGGAGAGCCGATGAACCCGGCGACGAACTGGTTCACCGGGTTGTCGTAGAGCTGGCGGGGCGTGTCGCACTGCTGCAGCTTGCCGTCACTCAGTACCGCCACCCGATTGCCCATGGTCATCGCCTCGACCTGGTCGTGGGTCACGTAGACAGTCGTGATGCCGAGACGGCGCTGCAGTTCGGCGATCTGGCTACGGGTCTGGACCCGCAGCTTGGCATCGAGGTTGGACAGCGGCTCGTCCATGAGAAAAACTTTCGGCTCGCGCACGATGGCGCGCCCCATCGCCACCCGTTGCCGCTGGCCGCCGGACAACTGCCTGGGCTTGCGGCTGAGTAGCTGGTCGTCAAGTTCGAGCAGCCGGGCCGCTTCTCGCACCCGGCGGTCGCGCTCCTCGCGCGGAACGCCGTGCATCTTGAGCGCGAAACCCATGTTCTCCGCGACGGTTTTCTGCGGGTACAGGGCATAGTTCTGGAACACCATCGCGATGTCCCTGTCCTTGGGCGGGACCTCGGTGACATCGTGGTCGCCTATCTCCACGCGCCCGCTGTCCATCGGCTCAAGGCCGGCGAGCACGCGCAGCGCGGTGGTCTTGCCCGAACCAGACGGTCCGACCAGCACCATGAACTCGCCATCGTGGATATCCAGGTCGAGCGCGTCGAGCGCTGGCGGCGTGTCCTTGGCGAACACCCGCGTGGCTGACACGTATTTCACATTGGCCACCGGGGACCTCCAGTCACTTAATGGCTCCCATCGCCAGGCCTCTGACCAGCGAGCGCTGGGCGATCCAGCCGACGACGATGACCGGCACCGAGGCGATCGTTGCCGCCGCCGACAGGTGAGCGATGAACAACCCCTCCGTGCTGATGCCGCCTACCAGGAACATCGGCACGGTGGAGGCGTTCGTGGTCGTCAGGTTGATCGCGAGGAAGAGCTCATTCCACGCGAAGATGACGCAGATGAGCCCGGTCGACACCACACCGGGCAGCACGACAGGCAGGATCACGCTGCCCATCTCCCTGATCCGGCCCGCACCGTCGAGCCGCGCCGCTTCGAGTAGCTCGTTCGGCACCTCGAGCATGAAGGAACGGATCATCCAGATCGCGAGCGGCAGGTTCATCGCGGTGTAGAGGATGATCAGCAGCCAGATGGTGTCGAGCAAATGCGTGTGCAGCGCGATGACGTAGAGCGGGCCGATCGCGGCGACGATGGGCAGCATCTTCGTCGAGATGAAAAAGAACAGCCCGTCGCGCCAGCGCCTGACCGGGTACACAGACAGGGCGTATGCCGCGGGAATGGCCAGCAGCAGCACCAGGATTGTCGAGCCGACGGTCGCGACCGCCGAGTGGGTCAGGAACGGCCCGATATTCGCGAAGGCCGAGCTGAACTCCGACAATGTCGGGCTGAAGGTGAACTGTGGCGGCCAGGTCTCCGCGGCGGATTCGGGTTTGAAGGCGGTGATGATCATCCACAGCACCGGCAGGAAGAACGCGATCGCGACAACCCAGCCGAGCACCGACCAACCGATGAGTCGCGGCAGCTCGCGGATCCTGCGCGGGGCCTTGCGCGCAGCGGTGCGCCCGCCGGTCCGCAGGGAAATGGCGGTCATCCGCGTGCCTCCTCGAACCTGAAGACCCTGGCGAACATCCGCAGGGCGAACGTGGCGACGATGATGGTCAGGACGACGGTGACGACGCCTGCCGCGGCCGCCCCGCCTATGTCGTAGGCGTAGTCCACCTTCTGGTACAAGAAGAACGGCAGGTTCGTGGTGGCGGTCCCCGGGCCGCCGTTGGTCATCAGCCTGACCGCGTCGAATGTGTTGACCAGGTAGATCGAGCCGAGCAGGATCCCAAGCTCGATGTACGGCCGCAGGTGCGGGATCGTGAGCTCGCGGAACGTGGCGAACGCACCGGCGCCGTCGACCTTGGCGGCCTCGAGAGTGTCGGCCGGCTGGCTTTGCAGGCCCGCGAGCACGATCAAGGTCATGAACGGCGTCCACTGCCAGATCATTACGGCGGTTACCGAGAGCAGCGGCTGCACGCTCAGCCAGGCCACATGATTGACGCCGAACGGCGCGAGCAGATAGTTCAGCAGCCCGTAGTTGGCGTCGAGCAGCGGATAGGCCCAGATCAGCGCTGCCGCCGCCGGCATCACGAGGAAGGGGGTGATGATCAGCGTCCTGGCCACGCCGCGGCCGAGGAACTTTCGGTCGAGCATCATCGCGAGGAGCACGCCGAGGATCATCGCGACGATCACCGCGCTGGCGGTCATTATGACTGAGCGCGCCAGCGAGCCACGGAAAGCGGGATCGGTGAAGACGGTCGAGTAGTTGCTCAGCCCGTTGAAGCGGGCGGGGCGGGGGATGTCCCAGAAGTAGCTCTGAAAGCTGTACCAGACGGTGACCACGAACGGCGCCTGGGTCACGACCACGACGTAGATCAGCGCCGGGAGCAGCGGCAGGCGCCGCAGCCAGCGCTCGCGGCGGCTCGCCCCGCGCGGCCGGATCCGGGCCGTGCGGGCCGGCGCCGCGACACTATCGAGTACTGCCACAGCGGCCTCCTCATCGCAATTCGCGTTCGGGATGTCGCGAGCGACGGGGCCCCGGATCCGCCCTCGCAGGGCCCCTCCGCTCGCGTGCTGCTAGCCGCCCGACAGCTGCTCCGGGGTGTACGCGGCCGCTGCCTGCTGGCTTGTCTTCAGCGCCTGGCTTACGGTCTCGGTGCCAGCGATCGCGCCGGCGATCTGCTGGGCTACCTGCAAGCCCAGTGACTCGAACTGCGGGATGTCGACGTACTGAATGCCGACATACGGGACCGGGTGCAGAGTCGGGTGCAGCGGGTCGACCGAGTTGATCGACGCCAGCGTGATGGCGGCGAAGGGCTTGGCGGCCTGCTGGTACTGCGGCGTGTTGTAGAGGGAGGTCCTGGTGCCCGGCGGGACGGCAGCCCAGCTGTATTTCTTGGCGACCAGCTTGTAATAGGTCTTCGACGTGGCCCAGGACACGAACTTCCAGGCGTCGGACTGGTTCGCGACGCCCTTGGGGATGCCGAGCGCCCACGTCCACAGCCACCCGGATGACTTCGTGAGCTTCACCGGCGCGAAGGCATACCCGGTCTGCTTGGCGATGGCCGGGTACGATTCCGCGATGGAGGTGGCCGCTACCGTCGCGTCGTACCACATCGCGCACTTGCCCTGGCCATATAGCGTCAGCAGCTGGTTGAAGCTGTCGTTTGCGGCACCCGGCTCGCCGTACTTGCGGATGAGATTGACGTAGAAGTTGGTCGCCGCCGTGAAGGCCGGCGAGGTGAGCTGGGGCTTCCAGTTCATGTCGAACCACTGGCCGCCGAAGGTGTTGACGACCGTGTCGAGCGAGGCCATGTTGTCACCCCAGCCGGCCAGGCCGCGCAGGCACACTCCAGACACCTTGCCAGGCTGGTTGAGCTGGGCTGCGAACGACTGGACCTGAGACCAGGTCGGGTGCTGTGGCATGGTGAGGTGTGCCTTGGCGAACAGGTCCTTGCGGTAATACACCATCGACGATTCGCCGTAGAACGGCACCGCGTACACGTCGCCCTTGTAGGACAGCGACTTGGCGATGGCCGGGAGCAGATCACCGGGGTCGTAACTGGGGGTCTTCGGGAAGAATCTCGTGGACAGGTTCTCGAGCCAGCCGATCTTGGCGAAAAGCGGCGTCTCGTATGGG
>Ga0207646_10007235_pt1 | contig 11320 bp, 8 predicted proteins | sample KBSK5502metaG_FD_184343 | JGI IMG/M metagenome (GOLD analysis project Ga0207646, IMG submission 184343) | Corn, switchgrass and miscanthus rhizosphere microbial communities from Kellogg Biological Station, Michigan, USA - KBS K5-50-2 metaG... | ecosystem: Host-associated > Plants > Roots >...
GCGCGCGAACGCAAAAGCCCTGTGGGTTTCCGGAGGCCTTTCGATGGGTGAGCTCGTGGTGACCGCCCGGGGCGCGGTCGCGACGCTCGTGCTCAACCGTCCGGCCAAGCGCAACGCGATCACGCTCGAGATGTGGAAAGCGCTCCCGGATGTGCTGCACGATCTGGCGTCGGATCCCGATCTCCGGGTTCTGGTGGTCCGCGGCGCCGGCGAGGACGCGTTCGCGTCGGGCGCCGACATCTCCGAGTTCGAGCAGGTACGGTCCGGTATCGCGGCCGCCCAGCAGTACAGTCGCACGGCGGATGCCGCCGATCGCGCATTGGCCGCGTTTCCCCGGCCGACGATCGCGATGATCCACGGCTTCTGCGTCGGCGGCGGGCTCGAGCTTGCGCTGGCCTGCGACCTGCGGTTTGCCAGCCGTACGGCGCGGTTCGGCATCACCGCCGCGCGCCTCGGGATCATCTATGGGTTCACGAGCACGCGGCGGCTCGCCGGCATCGTGGGTCCAAGCCACGCGCGTGACATTCTCTTCAGCGGGCGCCTGGTGGGGATCGACGAGGCGCGCACGATGGGGCTGGTCAACAAGGTGTGCGAGCCCGACACCCTGGAGACGCAGACGTTCGAATATGCAGACCGGCTGGCGCTGCAGGCCCCGCTCTCGCAGCGCGGCGCGAAACTGATGTTGCAGCACCTCCAAGGAGAGGGTGAGATGATCGATACGGACCTGGCCGCGTTCGTCGAGCGGGCATACGAGAGCGAAGACTACCGCGAGGGAGTGCGGGCCTTCCTTGAGAAGCGCCGTCCTCGGTTCCTGGGGAGATGACGATGCGCCCCCTCGACGGCATCCGGGTCGTCGATCTGACCCGGTTTCTTGCCGGTCCGTACTGCACGCAGGAACTCGGTGATTTTGGCGCCGACGTCATCAAGGTCGAACCCCTGGATGGGGATGGGACACGATATCAGACCTTGCGGCCGGATCTCCTCGGCAACAGTTACTTCTTTGCCGCCGCCAACCGCAACAAGCGGAGCATCACGATCGACGTGCGGAAGGACGCCGGGAAGGAGATCGTCGTGCGGTTGGCCCGGCGCGCGGACGTGTTCGTGGAGAACTTCCGCCCCGGGGTGATGGACCGTCTCGGCCTCGGGTACGATACCTTGCGGAACAACAACGCCCGGCTGATCTACTGCAGCGTCACCGGGTTCGGGGGCGCGGGCCCCTACAAGGACCGGCCCGGATTCGATCAGGTCGGGCAGGGGATGTCCGGGTTCATGAGCATCACCGGCCAGGAGCCGACCGGGCCCACCCGTGCCGGGATCGCGCTCGCCGATCTCACGTGCGCAACAACCGCGTGCCGCGGCATTCTCCTCGCCTTGCTGGCCCGCGAGCGGACCGGCACGGGACAAGTCGTGCAGGTCGCCATCGTGGACTCGATGGTGGCACTGCTGACGTGGAGCGCCGGCATGTATTTTGAGACGAACACCCCCCCCGGGGTGGCGGGCAACCATCATCCGCTTTCGTCCCCCTTCGGTGTGTACTATGCCAAGGACGGGCCGTTCAACCTGGCGGCGGGGAACGAGCGGATGTGGGAGCGGCTCTGCGAGGTGCTCGGTCTTCAAGAGTTGCGCGACGACCCTCGGTTTCGTACCACCAACGATCGGGTGGCCCATCGAGCCGAACTCGATCCGATCCTCAACGACGCGTTCAAAGCCCGCACGCGGTCGGAATGGGTCGCCTACCTGAACGAGCGCGGGGTGGCGTGCGGTCCGATCTACAATCTGGCCGAGGTGTTCCAGGATCCGCAGATCCGGCATCAGCAGATGCTGGTGGAGATGCCCCATCCCGTGCACGGCACCGTCAAGCTGCTCGGGATGCCGGTCAAGCTCTCCGAGACGCCCGGCGAGTTCCGCCTGCCGCCGCCGCTGCTCGGCCAGCACACCGAAGAAATCCTTCGCGAGGCCGGGTATGCGCCCAAGGCCATTGCCGAGCTGCGCGCCACCGGCGTAATTGGCCCGCTCTCGCACCCCACCGCTCGGCACGCTCATCCGACATGACACCGGCGGCCCCGCCGGCCGGCCCGCTGGTGGGGTTACGGGTGTTGGACCTCGGCAACATGATCGCGGGGCCAACGTGTACTCGAGTGCTCGCCGATCTCGGCGCGGATGTCATCAAAGTCGAGCAGCCCGGCCGGGGCGATCCTGTGCGAGGGTGGCGGAGTCAATACGAGGGCCACTCACTCCTCTGGAAGCTGGTCTCCCGGGGCAAGCGGGCGATCACGCTCGACCTCCATCAGGAGGAAGGGCAACGGCTGTGCCGCCGGCTCTACGGTGTGGTCGATCTGGTCGTCGAGAACTTCCGGCCGGGGGTGCTGGAGCGCTGGGGGCTGGCCTACGCCCAGGTGGAGGAGGCCTGCCCCCATCTCGTCATGGTGCGCATCAGTGGGTACGGTCAGACCGGACCCTACCGCGATCGCGCGGGGTTCGGCGGGGTGGCGGAGGCGTTCGCAGGTGTGCGGTTCTTGACCGGGTACCCAGACCGGCCGCCGACGCGCGCGGGGTTCGCGCTTGCGGACTCCGTCGCCGGGCTTTACGGAGCGTGCGCGGCGCTGGCGGCTCTGGAGGAGCGCCACCGCAGCGGCCGCGGGCAGGAGATTGACGTCGCGCTCACGGAGGCAACCTTCAGCCTCCTCGACGATCTCCTGCCCGCCTACCAGAAGCTCGGCATCATCGGACGGCGGCACGGCACCGGCCTGCCCGGCGTCGCCCCAAGCAGCATCTACCCGACGCGCGACGGCCAGTACGTCGTCATTGGCGCCAACAACGACAATGTGTTCCGCCGGCTCGCCACGCTGATGGGCCGAACCGACTGGCTGGCGGATCCTGATCTGGCGGGCGATCAAGGGCGCGGGCGCAGGCAGGCCGAGTTGGACGAAGGGATTGCGGCGTGGACCCGGCAGCTGTCGCTCGCCGAGGTCGACGACCATCTCGCGAAGGCCGGCGTGCCCGCGGGCCCCGTATACGACATCGCCGGCATCTGCCGGGATCGTCAGTTTCGCGATCGGGGGATGATCGTCGAGATCGAGGATCCGGACATCGGCACCGTCGCGCTCCCGGGGGTCGTGCCCAAGCTCAGCCGGACTCCCGGCGCGATCGCATGGGCGGGACCGCGGATGGGGGCGCACAACGACGATGTGTACGGCCGCCTCCTTGGATTGTCGCCGGCAGAGATCGACGGCCTCCGGCAGCGCGGGGTGATTTGACGCCGCCCCGCGGTCGTAGCGCAGGCCTCCCTGGGCCGCACGGGGCAGGAGTTTCTGCGGTATCAGCGAAAGTGCACACGCATCTGATCCAGCCACGTGACGCAGCAGAGTCCGGAGCACTTCGTCGATGCCGAGGTCGTCCTATTGGTCCATCGTTCCCCGATCGCCCAGTTCGCGGCCGCCCGACCACGGAGCGGGCGCTCCAGTGAACATCGGATTCTTCACGGATTCCTACGTACCGCGCCGCAGCGGGGTCGTGCGGGCGGTGGAAACCGCCGCGCGGGGATTGCGGGAACGGGGGCACCGAGTCTACATCTTCGCCCCCGCCTATCCCGGCCACATCGACACGGATCCGGATGTCTACCGGTTTCCGTCGATCGCCGCTCCCGGCCACACGGACTTCCCGCTGGCGGTGCCGTACTCTGCGGCGCATCTCAGGAGAATTCGGAGCCTCCGGCTCGCGCTCGTGCATAGTCACTCCCCGTTCCTGCTGGGCGGGCTCGGCGTCTGGCTCGCCCGCACGCTCAAGCTGCCGCTCGTCTTCACGTACCATACCCTGTATGCAGAGTACGCCCACTATACGCCGCTCGTGGGCGAGTTGACGCGGCCGTTCGTCATCGCGTACACCACCGCGTACTGCAACCGGTGCGATCGAGTGCTGGTCTCGGTCCCCTCGCTCTCGCACGTGCTGCGATCCTACGGCGTGCGCACCCGCATCGATGTGGCCCCCAGTGTGGGCGTGGACCCCGATGAGTTCACGCGTCCGACGCCGGGGGCCGTGCGGGCGCGGTTCCGGATCCCGGACGACGCGGTGCTGCTGCTGTTCGTGGGGCGGTTGGGGCGCGAGAAAGGGGTCCCGCTGCTCTTGGACACGCTGCTGGGTCTTCCCGCTCATGTGTGGCTGCTGCTCGTAGGCGACGGCCCGGAGCGCCGGGACCTCGAGGCGCAGGCTCAACGACTGGGGCTGGCCGGACGGGTCGTCTTTGCCGGTGAACAGGACCACGCGCACGTCGTCGACGCGCTGTTCGCCAGCGATCTCTTCGTGTTTCCCTCGCAGACGGAGACCCTCGGCCTCGCGGTGCTCGAAGCGATGGCGGCGGGGCGCACCGTCGTCGCCGTGCAGGGCGGGTCGATCCCGGAAATCGTTCGGGACGGTGAAACCGGTCGCGTGGTGCCGGCGGACCCGGCGGCGCTGCGTCAAGCGATCGTCGACCTGGTGAACGATCCTGAGCTGCGGCGGACGATGGGGGCCCGCGCCGCCGCCGCATCCGCCGCGTACAGCCAGGCCCGCGTGGTGACCCAGCTGCTCGAGATCTATCAGGAGATGCTCGGCCGGAAGGCGGAGACGCAGACGACGGCCTGACGGCCAGGGATCTGGAGGAGGAACGGCGTGCGCCTGAAGCGGTTGGAACTGAGCGGATTCAAGACCTTCCCCGAACGGACGGCGCTCCAGTTCGCCGCGCAGATCACCGGCATCGTCGGCCCCAACGGGAGCGGGAAGAGCAACATCTTCGACGCGATTCGGTGGGCGTTGGGGGAGGGCAGCCTGCGGACGCTCCGGGGCATCCGGACGGAAGACATCATCTTTGCCGGAACCGAGCGGCGGCGCCCGCTCGCGATGGCCGAGGTCACCTTGACGCTCGACAATGAAGACGGGACCCTCGTGCTGCCCCCGGCACCCGGCGACGAAGACGCGCCCCCCACGCCGCTGGCGTTCGCCGAAGTGACGGTGACCCGGCGCGCCATGCGGAGCGCGGAGAGCCAGTACTTCATCAACGGCCTGCCGTGCCGCCTGCGCGACATCCAGACGATGTTTCTCGGCACGGGATTGGGCGGGCACTCGTACTCGCTGATTACGCAGGGTGAAGTGGAGCAGATGCTGGACGCCACCCCCGAGGAGCGGCGGATGATCCTCGAAGAGGCGGCCGGGCTGGCCAAGTACAAGCGCCGGCGCCGCGATGCCGAGCGGCGGATGGGGGCCGCGGAGACGACCCTGCTGCGCGTCACCGACATTCTCGGGGAGCTCGATGCCCAGACCGCCCAACTCGCCGCGCAGGCAGAGGCGGCGGAGCGGTATCAGGCCCAGACCCGCGAACTGCGGGCGCTCGAATTGTCGCTCCAAGTTGAGGAGATCCGGCGAGGCATCCGCGCTCAGCGCCGGGTGCGTGAGCAACTCGAAGATATCGCGACGCGACGTCAGGCGATCGACGCGGTGGTGCGGGCGCTGGTGGAGCAGCGGGCAACGCTCGACCGCCGCGCGGTCGAGGCCGGTCGTGAGTGGGAGGCGATCCAGCAGGGCCGCGTGTCCCTCGTGGAGCGCCGCGCCGCAGCGGACGCCGCGGTGGAACTGGTGAGCGAGCGGCTCCGCGGGGTGGAGGCCCAACGGCAGCGGACCGCGCGAGAGGCCGGCCGGTACCGAGACGAACAAGACGCCCTGCGGACCGAGGAGGCGGGGCTCGTCGAGACGGGGCGCGACCTCGCCGCTCGGGAGGCGCGCGCCCAAGCCGAGGTCGAGGCGGTCGAGGCCCGGCTCCACACCATGGACGCGGAGGCCGCCCGGAACGAGCAAGAACTCGAGGCCGGCCGCACGACGGTGCGATCGCTCGTGGAGGAGCGCGGGAAATATCAGAACGAGATCGCCGCGGCGGAAGCGCGTGAGGCAGGGCACCGCGACCGGAGCGCCGAGTTGCATCAGCAGATCACCGGCCTCAGCGCGCGGCTCGACGGCGCGCGCACCCAACGGGAGGCACTCGCGGACGAATCGGCGCGGGGGACCTCCGATCTCGACGGGCTGCGGGAGCGCTTGGTGTCGCTCGGCACCGAGCACGACGAGCGCGTCGGGACTCGCGAGGCGCTGCTTGCCGACGAGCGGCATCTCGAGATCGAGCGAGAGCGGTGCGCCTCCCGCCTCCGGTTTTTGGAAGAAGCCCACTCGCAGTTTCGCGGATACGACAGTGGCGCTCGGGAGATCCTGCTCGCCTGGCGAGCCAATCCGGACCGGCTGCCCGGCGTTCGCGGAACGCTCGCGGACTATCTCAGCGTGCCCCGCGAGTGGCGGGCGGCGATCGAATCGGCGCTGGGGTCGAGCCTCTCTGCGGTCATCGTCTTCTCTGTGGACGATGCGCGCCGAGCGCTGGCGCTGCTCGGTGGGGAACCGCGGGGATCGGTGACGTTTGTCCCCGTGTCCAGTGTGGTCGTGCCCGATCCGCCGGCGTTGCCCCCGGCGGTGGCGGCCGATCCCGCCACGCTCGGCCGGGCGGTCGACCGCGTCACGGTCTCCGGCGCGCATCCGGAGGCCATCTCTGCGCTGTTGGCCGACGTGCTGATCGTGGCCGATCTGGACGCGGCGGTGCGCGTCCGGGCGACTGGGTACCAGGGTCGCATCGCGACGCTCGCCGGGGAAGTGCTCGGACCCGAGGGGGTGCTCGTCGCCGGTCGACCGCTGCCGGAGCAGGGGGGCATCCTCGGCCGGACTGAGGAAATGGCAGAGATGCGGGCGGTGCTCGATCGCGTCGAGCGCGCGGTGGACGACGTCGGTCACCGCCGGGGGGCCGTCGCAGACCAGATTCGCACGCTTGCGGGGGCGATCACGGCGATCGAGGCGGACGTGGCCCGCCGGAGCGAGGCCCTGGCCGAGGGCCGGCGGCGGCTCACCCTGGTCGAGGCAGAGGCCGAGCGGCTGGCAGGAGAGATCGCGCACCTGGCCGGCGAGAAGATCGCCGCCGATCAGGAGGCGGCAGCCCAGCGATCGCTTCAGGAACGCCTGCGGCAGGAGGCGGGGACACTGGGCACTCGCTTGGCCGAAGCCGAAGAACGGATCGCTCAAGTCACCGCCGGGCTTCGTGACTACGTGGAGGCGCGCCGGGCCGCGGCGTCCCGGATGACCGAGCTTCGGGTGATGGTGACGGAGGTCGGTGCCCGCCGCCAGGCGCTGGGCGCACGTATGGCCGAGATTGAGAAGGGCATCGCGCACGCCGTCGCCCGCGGTGACGAACTGGCTGGGGAACTGCGGCAACTCCAAACCGACATGGAGAGGCTTGAGGCCGAACGCGAGGTGGAGCGCGCGCGGTGTGAGGCGATCGATGCCGAGCGGGCGCGTCTCGCCTCGGACCAGGCCGCGCTCGAAGAAGAGCGGGCCGGGCTTGCCGCCCGCCAGGCCGAAGTCGAGGCCCAACACCGGCAGGTTCTCGACCGGTCCGCCGCCCTCGCGGAGGAAGCGCACAAGGCCGAAGTGCGCGAGGCGCAGATCGAGGCGGAAATGGGCAGCGCCCGCCGCCGGATCGAAGAAGAGTTTGGCATCCCGTTTGACCGGGCGGTGGGTTCGGTCCCAGACAGCGTCCACCGCGAAGAGGCCTTGGGCAGGATCGAGGCGCTGCGTGGGTTGATCGCGGTCATGGGGCCGGTGAACCTCCTGGCGATCGAGGAGCACCGGCAGGTCGCGGAGCGCGCCCTGGCCCTCCGCACGCAGATGGAAGATATCCAGGGCACCATTGCGGCCCTTCGGACGCTCATCGTGCAGCTCGAGGAAGTGATCCGCGGCCAGTTCGACAAGACCTATGAGGCGGTAGAAAAGGAGTTTGCTGATCTCTTCGTCAGCCTCTTCGGCGGGGGACGTGCCGGCCTCGAGCGCGTCCCCGGTCTCGACGGCGGGGAGCCGGGGATCGACATCATCGCCCAGCCCCCCGGTAAGAAGCTCCGCAGCCTCGGCGCCCTGTCCGGGGGGGAGCGCGTGATGGTGGCGCTCGCGTTCGTGTTCGCGATGTTGCGCGTCCGCCCCAGTCCCTTCTGTGTGTTTGACGAGGTCGAAGCGGCGCTGGACGAGGCGAACACGCGCAAGATCGGCGAAGTGCTCCGAGAATTGTCCGCGCGGACGCAGATCATCATCATCACGCACAACAAAGCCACGATGGAGGCCAGCGACGCCCTGTTTGGAGTCACGATGGAAGAAGGCGGGGTCTCGCAGATGGTCTCAATGCGGCTCGTGGATCCGGAAGCGGCAGGCGAGCCGCAGCCCGTTGGATAGCCCATCGGGGTGGCTCGGGCGCTTCCGCGCCGGGCTTGCGAGGACACGCGAAGCGCTGACCGCCAAAGTCGAGGACCTGCTGGGGCGGGGGGTCAGCGAGAGCTTCTACGAAGACCTCGAAGAGACGCTCATCCAGGCCGACCTCGGCGTGCGCGCGACCGCGACCGTCATTACTCGTCTTCGCGCACGAGCCGGCGCCAAGACGCCCGATGCCCTCCGCCAGGCGTTGGTGGAGATCTTGACCGATGCGCTCGGCGAGCCTGCGCCTCTCACGCTGACGCCCGCTCCGGCCGTCGTCTTGGTTCTGGGGACCAATGGTGCGGGGAAAACTACGACGATCGGCAAGCTCGCGGCACGCTTCAAGGGCGAGGGGCGGAAGGTCCTGCTGGTCGCGGCCGACACCTTCCGGGCCGGCGCGATCGATCAGCTCGGGGTGTGGGCGGAGCGCGTGGGGGTGGACGTCATCCGGCATCAGGCGGGGGCCGACCCCGCGGCGGTGGTCTACGACGCGGCGCAGGCGGCGCAGGCCCGGCACGTCGACGTGCTCATCGTGGACACGGCAGGCCGGCTCCATACGAAGACCAACCTGATGGAAGAGCTCAAGAAGGTCGATCGCGTGATACGCCGGGAGCTCCCGGGCGCCCCCGTAGAAGCGCTGCTCGTGCTGGACGCGACGACCGGGCAGAATGGGATCGCCCAGGCCCGGCAGTTCAAAGCCGCGCTCCCGGTGACCGGGGTCGTGCTCACGAAGCTGGATGGGACGGCCCGGGGGGGCGTCGTCGTCGCGATTGCCCAGGAGCTCGACCTGCCCGTGAAGCTGGTAGGGTTCGGCGAGGGGTTGGAGGATCTCCAGCCGTTTGATCCCCGGACGTTTGCAGAAGCGCTGTTCACTCCGACTCCGGGCTGACCGCGGTTTACATCCGGGCGCCGCCATAGTATCATGTGAAGGAAAATGCCTTTACAGCGACTGCACAACGGCCGGCGCCGGATCGGGCCGCGGGCGCTTGACGGGCGGACTGCGGTGGTCCGCCTCATCGACACCTATGCCCGGCTCCTCACCGCGCGCCAGCGGGAGATGCTCCGCATGCACTACGACGACGATCTCTCCCTGGGAGAGATCGCCGCCCGGTGCGGCGTGACGCGCCAGGCCGTCTTCGATAGCCTCAGGCGGTCCGTCCGCGAGTTGCGCTTGCTCGAGAAACGGATCGGGATCGCCTCGGAACGCGAACGGCAGGCGCGCGCTCACGAGACCACGCTTGCGCGGCTGGCGGCCGTCGAGGGCGAGGTGGCGCGTCTCGCCGCGACCGGCCGCACGAAGATGGCGGGCCTGCGGGACGCGCTGCAAGCCCTACGGGAGTCTCTATGATCTCCGCCGCGGCGTCGCACTACTTCTCTCCGGTTCCGCCGGTGGCGTCGCGGAGGGGGGTCATCGAGTTCCGCGACGGCGATCGCGTCTATCGGTTTCGCACGGCCCCCGGGGTCTTCTCGCAGGCGGCGGTCGACCGGGGAACGCGCCTGCTGCTCGATACCGTCGACGTGTCGGAGGCGCGCCGCATCCTCGATCTCGGGTGCGGGTACGGAGTGATGGGGATCGTCGCGGCGGGGAGAGCCCCACACGCGCGGGTGACCTTGGTGGATGTGAACCCCCGGGCGGTCGCCCTCACCGTGGAGAACATCGCGCTGAACCGGGTGACCAATGCACAGGTGCTCTGCCGGGACGGGTGGGCCCCGGAGGCGGACCAGCAGTTCGATCTCGTCCTGTTCAACCCACCGATCCGGGCCGGGCGCAGCGTGGTGCTCCGGTTACTGCGCGAGGCCCACGCCAGCCTGGGAGCCGGAGGGCGCGTGTACCTCGTGGCCCGGACTCAGCAGGGGGCGCGCACGCTGGGCCGGTTGATGGGCGAGATCTACGAGTCGGTCGCCGAGGTCGCCCGGGGGGGCGGATTCCGAGTGTTCGAGGGACGCCGTGTTTGAGCAACTCCAGGGCCGACTGAGCGAGATCTTTACCCGGCTGCGGGGACGGGGCACGCTGTCGGAGCAGGATGTCGATGAGGCGCTGAGGGAAGTCCGGCTCGCCCTGCTCGAGGCCGACGTCAACTTCAAAGTGGCGCGCGAGTTCGTCACGCGCGTGCGCGAGGCGGCGGTGGGGCAGCAGATCTGGAAGAGCCTCACCCCCGGACAGCAGGTCGTCCAGATCGTCTTCGCCGAGCTCACCCGGATGCTCGGCGCGACGCACCACCCGCTGCGCATGGCGGCGAAACCCCCGACGGTCATCTTGCTCGTCGGGCTCCACGGGACGGGCAAGACGACGACCGCCGGCAAGCTCGCGCTCCACCTGAAGAAGCAGGGGCGGAGCGTGCTCCTCGCCGCGGCCGATGTCTATCGCCCGGCCGCCGTCGCCCAATTGCAGGTGCTCGGCCAGGCCGCCGGCGTCCCCGTGTTCGCGCTGGGCGCGGGCGCGGATCCGGTGGAGGTCGCTCGACAGGCGCTCGACCGAGCGCGAACCACCACGGCGGATGTGGTGATCATCGACAGCGCGGGCCGGTTGCATATCGATAGCGATCTCCTGGCCGAGTTGACCCGGATCCGGGAGGCCACCGCCCCGCACACCACGTTGCTGGTCCTCGATGCCATGGCGGGTCAGGATGCGGTGCGAATGGCCGAGGGGTTCCACGGCGCGGTGCCGATCGATGGGTTGATCCTCACGAAGCTCGATGGGGACGCCCGAGGTGGAGCGGCGCTCTCCGTCGTGGCCACGCTCGAACGGCCCATCTTCTTCGTGGGGACGGGCGAGCGGATGGAAGCCCTGGAGGCGTTCCATCCCGACCGGATCGCGTCACGGATCCTCGGGATGGGAGATGTCCTGACCCTGATCGAGCGCGCGCAGGACCAGGTGACCGACGAGCAGGCCCACGAAATGGAGCGAAAGCTCCGGCGCGCCGATTTCACGCTCGAAGACTTCACGAAGCAGCTGCGCCAGGTCCGGGCCATGGGCCCGCTGGATCAACTGCTCGGCATGATCCCGGGCTTGGGATCGCGC
>Ga0207646_10007237_pt1 | contig 11319 bp, 12 predicted proteins | sample KBSK5502metaG_FD_184343 | JGI IMG/M metagenome (GOLD analysis project Ga0207646, IMG submission 184343) | Corn, switchgrass and miscanthus rhizosphere microbial communities from Kellogg Biological Station, Michigan, USA - KBS K5-50-2 metaG... | ecosystem: Host-associated > Plants > Roots >...
TGGTAGTGCGCCTCGACGAAGAACACTCAGCGTCTCTCCTTCTGCTCGGTCGCGCCGGACGTCTCTTGCAGGTCTCGTTCCGCTTCTGCGATGGCCTGCTCCCACTCGTCGGCGCCCACCGTGCGAAGCTCGGCGAGCAGCTCGTCCTCTTTCACCTTCACGCCCCCGCCCTGGCTAGCCCAATGGGCCAGGAGACGCAGCATTCCGAACGTGGGCGGGCCCAGGATGTCCACGGCCGCACGCAGGCCGTAGACGGCCTCCAGTAGCTCGTCGGCCCTGCCGCCGGGGACGCCTTCGCGCTCACGAATCGTCTCCCTGGCGATCACGAGGTAGTGGTTAGCGGCGCGGGAGCGAGTGAGGCCATGGGCCTCGGCGTAAGCGTCGATCTCGCTCCGGAGCCCCAGATCGACTTTCAGGCTGAGGAGACACAGGCGGCTCGACCCCGCCCCGGTTTCCCGGTCGACAGGCGGCGGCTCCGCGGGATGCTTCTGGCCAAGGACGATGGCCTTCGGGTCGCGAACACGGGAGTTCATGCGACCTCCGAAAGCATCGACCGGAGGAGCTGCTCGACGCTGCTTCCACGGCTGGCGGCACCACGAACGAGGCGGCTCCAAGCCCTCGGAGTCAGCTCGCTTCGGAGTCGTTCGCTCAGGTTTTCTGCGCTCCACTTCGAGGCGGACGTAGAGCCTTCAGTCGTGCCGAGCGCAGTTTCCCGGTCTACCGGACCGCGTGCGGGTAAGTCCTTTGTCCGCCGCGGAGTGGACACGGAGCGGAAGGCCGGGTAGACCGGCTTTATCTTGCAGCGCTCTGTTGTCGGGGCCGGTTTCGGGTCGAGGCGCATCGGGAACGCTCCTAACGACGGTTGATGGAAGAGGGTCCGCCGGGACTGGCGGGAAGGGCGGGCGTGAATACGGCTGTATTACGGGACGACGCCGGCGGGGTGGGTCGCGCCCCGCCGGCGGTGACTACGTTCTGCAGACAGGTCAGCACGGGCTGCTATGCGGTGGCGCGCACGGGGCCAGCCACGTGCGCGGGCGGCTTGGCGCTGAGGGCCTTCTGGAAGTCCGCGTCTTGTTGCAAGGCGATCTCGATCGCCTGGGTGATGACGTAGGTACGGTCCGTGCTGCCGCCGAGGTACTTCGCGTATTGCTCGACGGCCCGGACGAGCTGGGCGGGAAGCCGCAGGGTCACGGTCTCGAGCTCGAGCGCGGCCTTGGGCTGAATGCGACGTCGGGTCACCTGGCCTCCTTCCCCGAAGCCTTCTGCTTCGGCTGGTTGCGGAAGGACGGGGCAAGGGGTGTGCCGGGGGAGGCGGCGGGCCGGCCGTTCTGCCGGGCGAAGCCCTGCAAGGAATTACGGCGAGACGCCGGGAGGTCGGCGGCGGGGCCTCTCTCAGAATTGAGAACAGCGGGCGGGGCCTCTCAGATACGAAGGCGGGCGGGGGTCAGCGGACGCGCGCATTCTCCGCGGGCTCGAGCTTCAGATCACGCATGGAGACGCAGCACACCAGGCCGCCGGCGTCCCATTCCACGTAGACGAGTCCACTGCCGGGGCCGGCGAGGTAGGTCCGCAGTCCGCCGGCTGCGTGGACGGCGGTCACGGTGCCGCGGGTTCCCGGCTCGGGGACGGGGTACGAGTAGGGCACGCACGAGCCGGGGTTCGGGCTAAAGACGACGCGGAGTCCTTGCACCATGGCGACGCCTCTACAGGACTCCGCGCTCGCGATCACTGAACGCTTCGGGCAACCACACCGCTCGCGGTTGCCCGTCGTTCCAGTCGTCGACGAACACGACCCGACGCGTCGCGATGGCGGCGAGGGGCCCGAGCTCTCGCCACTCGTTCGCGGTGGGCGCGGCATTCGGCAGGCCAAAGAGCGCGACCAGGGCACGGCGGGCCCGCTCCCCGCGGAACACCGGGACGCCGTACTCGGCGTCGGTGCCGTGAAGCGCCCCGACGATCACATCACGCCCCGCTCGCGGAGGCTGACGAAGCGGCCGGCCTCGCCCAAGATGAGATGGTCGAGGATTTCGATCCCGAGGAGCTGGCCGGCCGCCGCGAGCCGACGCGTGAGGGCGATGTCCTCGGCCGACGGGTCGGGGTCGCCACTCGGGTGGTTGTGAACTAGCAAGAGGGCAGCGGAGCCGGCAAGGATCGCGGGCTTGAAGACTTCGCGGGGATGGACAAGCGAACTCGTGAGACAGCCGACGGAGACGGTGTGCAGGCCGAGGACGCGATGCCGGACGGTAAGCAGCGCGACGGCAAACACCTCGCGGTCGGTGTCGCCGATGTACTGGGCAAGGAGCGGCGCGGCCTCGGCGGCAACGCGGATCTGCGGCCGGTCGGCGAGCTTCACTCCGGGCTCGCGGACCAGGGCGATGCGGAAGCCGGGAATGATGTACGGCCGGGTTGGGTTGGGGCTCGGCATGGCGTCACGCGCGAAGGACGGGCGGGGGCGGCTCTCCCTCCGCCCCCGCCCCGCCCTTCAGGCCGCGGCCTCGATCTGCCTGCGGTACTCGTCGAGGATCCACGCCTTCACGGTCTTGACCGTCTCCGGGGCCGAGTCGACCGCCCGGAGGTAGTCGAAGTAACGGCGCTCGGTGCCCGCGCCGAACGCGCGCGAGGGGAAGGTCACGTAGAGCTCGCCCTCGGCGCTGCGCCAGAGCGAGAACCCGACGAGGCGCATCCCGGCGAGCGGGCCGTCCTCGAAATGGAGTTCGGCCTCGGTGACGAGGCGCTCGGGACCGTTCTCGCGGGAAACGAAGTGAACCTGGACTGACTTGCTCTTGGACATCGCTCACTCCTTCGGCGCCGCTGATGGATGGCTGGGGCGCTTCAGCCTCGCCGTTTCGGGGTCTGGCCCTTTAACGACTTCCTTCGACCTCCCCCCGGCTCGTAGAGCCACCTGGGGGGAGGTGAAGGACTCAGGAACGACGGCCGAAGGCCTACCTCACGTACGTGGCGACGACGGGGCCGGGGCGGGAGCAGGCGTGACAGCCGGAGCGAAGCGGAGGGAACCCCGAAGGGGCTGGCGCGCCCGCGCAGCGACCCGGCACCCAAAGGAGCACGCGTGCGACTTCGAAGGAAGACGGTCGGGCCGGACTGTCAGAGAGGGCGGTGGAACGGCCGCGTGGCGCGACGACGTGCGCTCGCGGCGATCGACCCACGGCTGGACCACCGGAGCCGCGAGGGCACCCTCGCTCAGAAGACGACGCGCGACGTGGCCGTGGGGGGAAGGCCCCCTCAGGGGGCCGCGCGGTGGGTGGGCGCGGGGGGTCAAGCCGGCGATGGTGAGGGGTGTCAGCGGGTCCCCGGATCACGGGTAGACTTCACCCGACCCCGGCGCCTGCCGCCGGTGGTGGAGGTCCCCTGATTGGCTACCCAGGAGCCGACGGTGTCGGACATCATCCCCGCCGACGTGATCGAGAAATGGCGCAGCCGCTGGGTCGAAGCCCAGCAGGACGCCAACTTCGTCGAACGGCACGCTGCTCTCAATGTGAAGCGCAGCCAGATCCTCCCCGAAATGGTCCAGCTCCTGAAGCTGTTCATGGAAGGGACGATCAAACTCGCCGCGTTCAGGGAGACCTTCGACAGCAAGACTCGGAATGAATGGGACCTCTTCGGGCTGAAGGGACTGTCCGGCGCAATGTTCGTGAACAAGCTCGCGCGGCACCTCGCCGACCAGAAGGCGACGGCGGCCGCTCTCCGGCATGCGTTAGCGGTGCCGGCCAACGACGATGCCGCGCGCGATCAGATCCGCGCGCTCGTGAACTACCTCGCAAGCCAGATCCAAGCCGGGGCGGCAACCAAACAGCAGCTGCAGCCAAACCGATCATCGTTCCTTCTGAGCGCGTGCTGGCATGTCCAGAGTCCGGACCGGTGGCCAATTACGTTCCAGTCGGCTCGGAAGGCGCTGAAAGCCGACGGCCTTCTTTCAAGCGACGTGAAGGGGGGCGACAGGTACATCGCCTTCTCGCGCGTCTTTCGCCGTCTGGCCGAAGAGCTCGGGATTTCGCTGTGGGACCTCGAGCACTTGTGCGTGCGGACGACCGAAGGTCCCATTCCGGATCCCGATGGCGGAGACGGCACCGATGGAGACGCGCCTCCAGTGCGTAACCGGGTCTGGCTTTTCGCACCCGGCCGGCGCGCGGAGCGCTTCGACGAGTTCTTTCGCGAAGGGATCATGGCGATCGCGTTCGGGAATCTCGGCGACCTGAGGCAGTTCCCTGACGTCGAGGCGGCGAACCGGGCCATTCGGGCGACACGAGCGCGCCCGACCAATCCCTTCCAGGACGCGCTCGCCTGCTACGAGTTCGCCCACGAGATCCAGGTGGGCGACGAGGTGTACGCAAAGCGCGGGATAAACCAAATCGTCGGCTATGGGATCGTGACGTCCGACTACCAGTTCCAGCCCGAGCGTGCGCCCTTCGCCCACGTGCGAACAGTCACGTGGAAAAAGCGTGGCCAATGGCCATCGCCCAAGCGACTGGTCACAAAGACCCTGACCGAGATCGGCAAGAACCGGAACCTCGTCGCGCAGCTCCGCAGCACCCTCCAGTTGGAGGACGTTCAGGAGATCCCGGAGCCCACTCCGATCCCGGAGTACACGATGGCGGACGCGGAGCGAGACCTCTTCATCCCCCGCTCCCAGATCGAGGAGGCGCTCGAGCTGCTGAGCTACAAGAAGAACCTGGTGCTCGAAGGGCCGCCCGGCGTCGGCAAGACCTTCTTCGCGAAGCGCCTCGCCTATCTCTTCCTCGGCGAGAAGGACCCCGATCGCATCGAGCTCGTCCAGTTCCATCAGTCGTACGCCTACGAGGACTTCGTGCAGGGATATCGGCCCAGTGAAGAGGGGCGATTCGTCCGGACGGACGGACCCTTCATGCGGTTCTGCGACCAGGCGCTGCAGGATCCGGGCGCCAGGTACGTCCTCATCATCGACGAGATCAACCGCGGCAACCTGAGCAAGATCTTCGGCGAGCTGCTGCTGCTGATCGAGGCGGACAAGCGGAGCGAGGTCTGGGCGACATCGCTCACCTACAGCCGGGACGGCGAGAAGCCGTTCTACGTGCCCGACAACGTCCACATCATCGGGACAATGAATACCGCCGACCGATCGCTGGCGTTGGTCGACTACGCCTTGCGCCGGCGGTTTGCCTTCATGGCACTGCCCCCGGGATTCGAGGTCGCGGCATTTGCGCAGCACCTGAGGGGATTGGGCGTCGACGCATTGCTCGTCAACCGGATCATTGCCCGCGTAAGCCGCGTCAATTCGGTCATCCGCGACGACAGGAACCTGGGCGAAGGGTTCTGCATCGGTCACAGCTACTTCTGCCAGAAGGGCACGGGCGTCGACGAGGGCTGGTACAAACGCATCGTCCGCACGGAGATCCAGCCCCTCCTCCGGGAGTACTGGTCCGACGACGCCGAGCGCGCGGCGGAGGCGGTCGCCCGCCTTCTCGACGACGACTAGGGCGACGATGGCCGTCAGCATCCGGAACGTCTACTACCTGCTTTGCTACGCGCTGGACTACCTCGAGGCGCGCGACCTCGTCGACGTCAACGCGATCCCGGGCGATCGCGTCGAGAACCTCCTCGGACAGGTCCTGCGCGACGGCGTCTCGCAGCTGGTCCGCCGCGGGCTGGATCGCGGCTACGTCGGAGCTGTTGAGGATGGCCGCCGGCTTCGCGGCAAGGTCCTGGTGTCGGAAACGGTCCAACGCATCCTCCTACCGCAAGGGCGTGTCGCGTGCCAGGTCGACGATCTCAGCTATGACGTGCCCCATAACCGGGTGCTCAAGGCGGCGATGACCGCCCTCATGGGCATCCCTAGCCTCGACGATGGCATCCGCCGGGGCCTGCGCGACCACTGCCTGCTGATGCGCGAGGTCTCCGACGTGGATCTCTCGCCCGCGACGTTCCGGACGGTTCAGCTCCATCGAAACATCGCGCGTTACCGCTTCCTCCTGGACGTTTGCCGGCTGGTGGATCGGAGCTTCCTGCCGCAGCCCGGCACCGGCCGCCGTCGTTTCCGCCCGTTCACCAGCAGTGATCAGGAGATGGGAGCGCTGTTCGAAGAATTCGTCAGGAACTTCCTCAAGCGCGAGCAGGACGCCTTCAAGGTCGGGATCACCAAGGTGCCATGGGAAGCCGTTTCCGTCAGCGGATCAGATCTCGCCTGGCTTCCGGAGATGCGCACGGACGTCCTGCTGACGAGCCCCACTCAGCGCATTGTCATCGAGACGAAGTACACGGGGACTCCGAACCAGGCCCGCTACGGGGGTGTCCGCAAGCTCATCTCGAGTCACCTCTACCAGCTGTCGACGTACCTAGCCCACTTGACCGTGACGAGCGGTCCCAGACCGATTGGCATGCTCCTCTATGCGGGCAATCACGAGGATCAGCATCTGGAGTATCGGCTCGGCGGCCACACGATTCTCATTCGCAGCTTGGACCTGGCCCTGGAATGGCGCGAGATTCACCAACGCCTGCTGGGCCTGAGCGCGGAACTCGAAAGCCGTGCTCCTGTGTCGGGCCGCGAGGCCGGGTCGCTGGTCGAGGAGCCACGAGACGACGCCAGCGCGCTGTAGCTGCTCGCCTCTGGATGTTGGGCGAAGGATCGACGGCTCCGGAGGGCCAGTTATCACCGACTACGAGGTCTGCGCGACGCGCGTCGCCGACCAGGATCTGTGGATCCCCTCGTTGGAGAAGCACAAGCAGGCTTTCGGTCGGCCACCGCGGATGGCGGTGGCGGAAGCGAGCTTGCCTCGCGTAAGAATGAAGTAGCGGCGACGGAGTTGGGCGAACCTATACCCCGCGTCCGGGCGGCGTCAAGGATTGCGTCGGACGTCGAGTGTGTAGATACCCCGGGCGGCGGAACGGCCACGTGGCGCTTCGACGTGCGCTCGCGGCGAGCCGACGCACGGCTGGACCGAAGGAGCCGCGAGGGCACCCTCGCTCAGACGACGACGCGCGACGTGGCCGTGGGGGGAAGGCCCCCTCGGGGGCCGCGCGGTGGGTGGGCGCGGGGGGCATAGACGACGGGCTGGCTGGATAGGTCAGGGGCGGGGACTACCCCGCCCCTTCATAGCTGCCGTCAGCTGCTGCTGCCTTTTTTCGCCTTCCCGTTCGATGCGGCGATCTCTGCCTTGACGGCGGCCTCGATCTTCTTCGCGTCCACGCCGTAGAGCTTGGCCGCCTCGAGCAGGCGCTTGCCGAGCGCCAGGGTTCCCCACGTCGAGTAGGCCGAGCGGGTGATGACGAGCTCGAGCACGAGCGCCCGCAGCTTCGCCGCCTCCAGCTGGCTGACGTGCCCGGCGAGCGTCTCCTCGGGCCGCACCTTCTTCTCGGACCAGCCCCGCCGCTTGCACACGCTGTTGACGACCTCGTGCCAGGAGCCATCCGCTATTCCATCGAGCAGGAGCCGCCAGAAGGCGGCGGCCGGCTCCTTCGCCTCGGCCTTGCCGATCACCGAAGCGACGACCGCGCTTGCGGTGCGTCGCAGCACTTCCAGGCGCTGGCGGCGCGCAAGCTCCTGTCGCTTGGCCGCTGCGGCGTCTCGCTGCGCGCCCTCGGCGTTCCGCGAGGGCTCGATGAGGGAGCGGTGACCAGCCTTCTTGAGGGCGGCGGCGGCGTCACTGCGGAGGATGAGCCGGTGGACTGCGCCGTCGTGCGGGTTCCGGGCGATCACGTGCTTGGGAGCGAGCTTGCCGAGCAGCCCGGCCCACGTGCGACCCTTCGAGTCGTCGAGGCAGTCCGCGTCCAGGTCGTAGTACTCGCCCTCCCAATCGAGCCGGCCATAGCGGAACACGGCCTTGGCGTCCTTCTCGGGCAGAATCGCCACGGCGCCCTGCTTCGCCTCGGCCTGGAGCCGCTGCCAGTGCGCCTCCTTCTTCGCCGCGAAGCACGCCGCGTCGGTGCAGAGGTCGCCACGGGCGACCTCGGCGAACAGGGCACGGTCGTTGCCGGTCCGCTTCGGACACGTCGAGCAGGCGCCGGCCGCCGGCACGAGCGCGCGGTCGTTTGTCGGAAACGACGCGTCCGCGAGCGACAGCATGAAGTGGGTCTGGATGTACTGCGCGGCAGCCTTGAAACTCATGGGCTCGCCCATTGGCCCCGCCATTACGGCGCTCCCCGCCTCGGCTTGATGCTTAGCGTTCGGGATTCGGGCCACGAGCAGCGCGACGGAAAGCGACAGCTTCCCGCTGCGAAGCGCCTCCTTCGCAGTCTTGGGCAGCTCCGCGAGCTTCACGCGGCCACGCACGTACGCTGCCGACTTGCCGACCTTCGCGGCGAGCGCGTCCACCGTGCACCGCTGCTCGCTGAGCAGCTTCTTGAAGCCTTCCGCTTCGTCGATCGGATCGAGGTCCTGGCGCTGGAGGTTCTCCACGACCGCGATCTGGAGGGCCTCCTCGTCGGACGCCTGACGGATGATCGCGGGAATGCTGCCCAGATCCGCCAGCTTGGCGGCGCGGTACCGTCGCTCCCCCGCCATGACCTCGTACTCGCTGCCGTCGCGTCCGGCGGTGACGGGACGGACGAGGATCGGCTCAAGCACTCCTTGCTCTCGGATCGAAGCCGCGAGCTCCGCGAGGGCGGCATCGTCGATGCGCCGGCGCGGGTTGTCGGGCGAGACACGGATCGCGCGGAGCGGGAGCGCGGTCATGGTCGGGGCGGTCGAAGGGTTCGTTGCGGTCGTCATCGGGCACCTCCTTGCGGGGCCGGCTCTCCGGCGGGCTCCCGCGGCAAGAACGGCTGTTGATGGAAGGCACCCCGGCCCGGCGCGGCCGGGGTGCCCGGGAGTCAGTTCGCGAGTCCTCCGGCCATGCCGAACAGGCGGCCGAGGTCGCTGCTCGCGGACCACGCACGCGTGGGCGGCAACACCTGGACGGCGCGAGTGAAGGAGTTGTGCAGGCCCCACAGGGTGCGCGGGGCGCAGTCGGGCCGGTCGTCGGCCGGGTCGAAGTAGTAGGAGTGGACGGGACGGAGGAGCCGCGCCGGGACGACGTCCGCGGCGACCGCGTCGTAGATCAGCTCCTTCGCGCGCGCGTCCGTCACGGGCGTCTCGCGCAGTCGAGCAATGTGGCCCGCGAGCTTGGTCGTCTCCTGTTCGTAGCGGTCGAACCCGGCTCGTACCGCCTCTTCGATGGCGAGGCCCGAGGTGTGCTTCCGGCGGAACGCAAACGAGGAGCCGGCCAGGGCGAGGTTGTCGCACACGAACACGCGCGCGCCGGCAACGCCACGGAGCGCGAGGGACTGGTCCTGCGAGGAGCGGAAGCCGAGGGCGAACCCCGACTCGGCGTCGAACGCACAGCGGAAGTCGAGCACGCCGAACAGGGAGGCTCCCTGATGGCCGATGGCGTACTCCTCCTTGGCAATCCCGAACCCGCGCCGTCCGGCCTCGGCGCGGATCGTCTGCACGAGCACGTCGTGACGGAGCGGCCGGTGCCGCGGACCAAGGGCCGCCGGCTCGGGCATGGCCTCAAGCTCCGCGAGGGCGACCTTACGGGCGCCGCAGTGGGCAACGAGGGTGGAACCGTTCTGCATCGCATCACCTCCTGGGGGCTGGCCCCGATGGAGCGCGCGGGGCGCTCTCGAGTGGCCGGTTCGAGGTGGAGTTCCCCAAAACCGACTTCCTTCGACCTCCCCCCGGCTCGTAGAGCCACCTGGGGGGAGGTGAAGGACTCAGAAACGACGGCCGAAGGCCCGCCTCACGTCCGTGGCGACAACGGGGACGAGGCGCGAGCACGCGTGACAGCCGGAGCGAAGCGGAGGGAACCCCGAAGGGGCTGGCGCGCGCGCGCAGCGACTCGGCCCCCAAAGGAGCACGCGGGCGACTTCGAAGAGGAACGGTCAGGCCGAAGCGAGGCGGGCTAGAGGGTTCGGTGAGGCGGTTGCGTTCTCCCCGCCCTTCCACGAACCTGTCGAGCATGGAGCAAGCAACTGCGCGGCTCTGGAGAGAAGGAACGCGGTGGGCCATCCAGATCGAGATCGACGGAACCCCCTACACCGAGCGGGACTATCCGGACATCGCTAACGCGTGCCATGCCATCGCGTCGATCCTGCGTCAGCGCGGTGAGCGAGCTACGGACCTTGACGAGAGCGAGTGCGACTCGTGCGACGAGGGGCTGGACCTGCTGACCTGCTCGCAGTGCGGGGCCGATGCGTTCGTGCGGACCTGCGACCACGGTGGGGTGCGGCCGATTCGGATGCTCAAGGACGCGCTCTACTGTCGGACGTGTCGACCCGGAGAGCGCCCGTCTTGATCAGGTAGGGCGGCGGAACGGCCGCATCGCGCAACCTCGGCGCGCTCGCGGCGAGGCACGCCACGGATGCACTGTCGGAGCTGCGAGGGCGGCCCCGCTGAAATGACGACGCGCGATGCGGCCGTGTGGGAAGGCCCCCTCAGGGGGCCGCGCGGCGGGGGCGCGCGGGGGGGGGAGCGGAGGAGTCGTTCAACTCACCGCCCTATCTGCCGGTTGCTCCACGGCCTCGCTCACGGAGAGATCCGTCTCGTACCAAGCGCTCGCATCGCTCGCACTCGAAACGACCCTGCTGCTCCAACGTCGGACGGAGGGATTCCACGTCAAGAGGTTGTATGACAGCGGCTGCTGCTCCACTCCGAGGGAGCTCCCGCAGCCAATGGCCGTCACGCCGCGGGCGCCAACCGGAGTGTTCACCACCCAATCGACGCGTCTGGGGACATGCTTGTGGCCGTGAAGCGCCAGCGTGACCGAACGATGTCCGCACCAATTGAGAAACGCATCGCCGTTCTCCATCGCCAAGAAATGCTCCTCGCGAAAGCCCACACTCTTCAGCAACCGTTGGAGCGGCGACTCCGCGACCACGTCAAAGGGCACCGGGTGGTGATGAAGAAGCGCAATCCGAAGGTACTCCGCGACCCGCGGGTCCGCGTTGATCTCGCTGTCCAGTGCCGTCCCCACGTCGCGTAACTGGGCGGTTGTGATGTGACCTCGTGCCCAGTTTCCCTCCTCGGACGAATCGAAACACAGAAAGACACATGCGTTCTCGTGGTCAACGACCAGGTGGCTCCACTCGAGCCTCACGATTTCTCGAAGGTCTCGGCCCGCCGTGAGCCGCCACCACGAGAGCGAGTTCCCGAGAAGCCGCATGTCGTGATTCCCGGGGACGACGATGATCTGGTTCCCTGACATCTCGCGGAGGTCGGCCCGAAAGTCGTCGAATGCGTCCGCTTGTCGGCGATTGGGAGTGTTCCAGAGATCGCCCGTAATGACTACGCGCGACATTCGAGACATCGTCTTGACTCGCCCGCGGAGATGGGCTTTGAGGTACCTGACGTTT
>Ga0207646_10007238_pt1 | contig 11319 bp, 13 predicted proteins | sample KBSK5502metaG_FD_184343 | JGI IMG/M metagenome (GOLD analysis project Ga0207646, IMG submission 184343) | Corn, switchgrass and miscanthus rhizosphere microbial communities from Kellogg Biological Station, Michigan, USA - KBS K5-50-2 metaG... | ecosystem: Host-associated > Plants > Roots >...
GCGCCCGATGAGGGCCCGGGCCCGTTCAGCCTGAAGCTCGGAGACCGCACGCTCTCCTTCCAGAAGCAGCGTGTGCGATGGCAGCCCCAACGTATGCGCAAGCAGCCACTCGGCTTCCCTGACCGGATTGGCGATGCCCGCGGTCTTCAAAGCGGTCCACGCCCATCGGCGCAGTTCGCCGATGGTCGCCCCTGCCGCGACCAGGCTCGCGCTCATCTGTCCTCCGACTTCACAATCATTTGTCATCCTGTTCCAGCGTCTGGTCCGCGGCGATCAAGCCGTCGATGATCTCGTCCAAGTCACCCGCAAGAACCTGATCCAATCGATGCAAGGTCAGCCCGATCCGGTGATCGGTCACCCGGTTCTGGGGAAAATTGTAGGTCCGGATCTTCTCGCTCCGGTCGCCCGTGCCGACCTGGGACCGCCGCTGCTGGGCGATTTCGCTTTCCTGCTTTTCCCGTTCCGCCTCGAGGATGCGGGACCGGAGATTGCGCATCGCCTTGTTTCGGTTCTTGAGCTGCGACCGTTCGTCCTGGCACGTCACGACGACCCCGGTCGGGATGTGTGTGATCCGAACGGCCGAATAGGTCGTGTTCACGCTCTGCCCGCCCGCTCCGGAGGAACAGAACGTGTCGATCTTCAAATCCTTGGCATCAATCTGTATGTCCACTTCCTCCGCTTCCGGCATAACCGCCACCGTGACGGTGGAGGTGTGAATGCGGCCGCTGGCTTCCGTCGCCGGCACGCGCTGGACCCGGTGGACGCCGCTCTCGTGCTTGAACCGGCTGTAGGCGCCCTTCCCCTCGATGAGGAGTACGGACTCCTTCACGCCACCGATCTCGGTCACGTTGGAGTCGACCACTTCGACCCGGAAGCGGCGCCCTTCCGCATACCGTGTGTACATCCGGACGAGCTCGGCGGCGAAGAGAGCTGCCTCATCGCCCCCGGTGCCCGCCCGCACTTCGATAAACGTGTTCTTCTCGTCGCGGGGGTCCTTCTGAATCAGGATCTCGCGGGCGCGCGACTCCAGCTCGGCCCGCTTGGCCTCCAGTTCTTTCAGTTCCTCGCGCGCCAAGTCCTTCATGGCCGGCTCGGCACGGGAATCCTGCAGCATCGCCTCGGCCTCGGCGGACTGCTTCAACAGGGCACAGAGCTCGCGATAGAGGTCCCCTTGCGGAGCCAGTTCCGCCCGCTCCTTGTTCAGCTTTTGGATCTGCGCCGGCTGCGACAGGACAGCCGCGTCCGACAGCCTCCGGTCGATTTCCCCGACCCGCTGCGCGGCGGCCTCCAATTTGGCCAGAAGGGGCGCTTCCTTCACGGCAGGCATGATTTCTCTCCCCTCAAAAAACAACAACACCTGCCCCACGGGAGGCAGGCGTTGCCGGGAACCTCTCTGGAACTGCCCCGATCAGGCAGTCTTCTTGCGAGTGTACTTTTTCTTGAAACGCTCCACACGTCCTTCGGAGTCCACGATTTTCTGCGTCCCCGTATAAAAAGGATGGCAGTTGGAACAGATATCCACCTTGATATCTCCCACCGTCGAACGCGTCTTCAATTTGAATCCACAGGCGCAACTGATGGTCGCCTCCTTGTACTCCGGATGTATTCCAGCCTTCATGACACGCGTGCTCCCCTCCAACCCACCTACCGGTTCATCGAGTCCAGAAAATCCTTGTTCGTCTTCGTCCCCTGGATCTTGTCAATCAAAAATTCCATGGCTTCCATCGTGCCGAGCGGGCTCAGGACCTTGCGGAGGATCCACATCTTGTTGAGCCGTTCCTTATCCACCAGCAACTCTTCCTTGCGCGTGCCCGAGGCGCCTATTTCAATCGCCGGGAAGACACGCTTGTCGGCCAGACGGCGGTCCAGATGAACTTCCATGTTCCCGGTCCCTTTGAACTCTTCGAAGATCACGTCATCCATGCGGCTCCCGGTGTCCACTAGGGCCGTGGCCATGATCGTCAAGCTCCCGCCGTCTTCGATGTTCCTGGCCGCACCGAAAAAGCGTTTGGGCCGCTGGAGGGCGTTGGAGTCCAACCCTCCGGACAGCACCTTGCCGCTGGGCGGGGCGATCGTGTTGTACGCCCGGGCCAGACGGGTGATGCTGTCGAGCAGAATCACCACGTCGCGCTTGTGCTCCACCAGCCGCTTCGCTTTCTCGATGACCATCTCAGCCACCTGGGCATGGCGCTGGGCCGGTTCATCGAAGGTCGAGCTGATAACCTCCGCCTTGACCTGCCGCTGCCAATCGGTGACTTCTTCGGGCCGCTCGTCGATCAGCAGGACGATCAGGACGATCTCGGGGTGGTTTTTGATGATCGCCCGGGCGATCGCCTGCAGCATCATGGTCTTGCCGGTCCTGGGAGCTGCCACGATCAACCCGCGCTGGCCTTTCCCGATCGGAGTGATCAGCTCCATGACGCGGGTGCAGTATTCGTTCGGATCGAACTCCAGGTTGATTCGCTCCTCAGGATAGAGGGGCGTGAGGTTGTCGAAGAGAATCTTGTCGCGGGCGATTTCGGGGTCCTCGAAGTTGATCTTTTCCACCTTGAGGAGGGCGAAATAGCGCTCGCTCTCTTTGGGCGGGCGGATCTGGCCGGAAACGATGTCGCCGGTTCGCAAATTGAATCGCCGAATCTGGGATGGAGAGATATAGATATCGTCCGGGCCGGGGAGATAATTGGAGTCGGGAGCACGGAGAAACCCGAAACCGTCCGGAAGCGTCTCCAGCACCCCTTCGCCGTAGATAACCCCGTTCTTTTCGGTCTGAGCCTGGAGGATGGCGAAGATCAACTCCTGCTTGCGGAGATTCGCGGCTCCGTCGATCTTCAGCTCCCGGGCGACCTCGTTCAGTTCGGTGATGTTCCGCTGCTTCAGCTGGGTCAGGTACAAGACTGCCTCGTTGGTTGTCGTCGCTTGGGACATATCACTCCTTTACCTCCCTAATGAGCCGATGTTGATGCCTGTACCGGATGGAATCAAAACCCTCTAACGGATAAATCACTTTGGTTTCATTGAGAACTGACCTGGGGAAGAATCACAGAGGTGGTCGACTTTAAAACTGAAAGTAGCATAACCCTCCACCAGCCTTTTGTCAATACCAACTATAGGGGCCTCCAGGACAGCCCTTTACGGGGCCCGGCGCCAGGGTTTGACGTGTATAAAGCCCCCTTGTTATCATGAAGGACCCTATGGAAGGCCGCACGTTCACACTGATTGAAGCCAAACAACTGCTCCCCCAGCTTGAGGAACAGCTTCTGGCCGTCAAGAAGGATAAGGAAGTCCTGGTCCATAGCCACGGGGAGATCAAGCGGGCCAGCGCCAATGCCCAGGCCAACGGGGGCAGCATCGCCGGCCCCCGTTACATCCGCGCCCTCGAGCGGATCAGCGACAGCGTGGAGGCCATCCAGGAAATGGGGATCCTGGTCAAGGACCTGGACATCGGTCTCTGCGACTTTCCTTACCTGCTGGGCGACCGTGTCGTCTACCTCTGCTGGAAGCTGGGCGAACAGGAAATCAACTTCTGGCACGAGGTCGAGGACGGGTATGCCGGCCGCAAGCCCATCGAGACGCTGACCGAGAGCGAAATGTGATTTTCGTCATCATCGGGTACGACGGCCCGGACGGTCAAGCCAAGCGCAAGCTGCATCGCCAAGCTCACCTCGAGAGAATGGATCCTCTGAACAAAGCCGGGAAAGTGGTTCTCGCGGGGCCGCTCACCGACGGGGCCGGCAGCCTCATCGTCATCGAAGCCGGCTCGCTGGAGGAAGCCCGGGCGTTCGCCGCGGGAGACCCCTATGTCACCAAGGGAATCTTCGCCCGCTACGAAGTCCACCCTTTCGCTCAGGTCTATCCGAAGTCGTAGGCGGGTTATGTCGCCTGCGACTATGGGGTCCTGTCGGCTCGGCATCCCGCCGTGCTCCAAAAAGCTGCGCGCGGCGGGAGCCCTGCACCCGCCGCCACCCCTTCGCCTTTAGCGACATTGGACTAGCGCCGGGACCCGCCTTAGATAACTTCGATCAGGTCTTTCTTCGTCAGCACCTGCTTGGAGGGCAGCGGCTCGCGGAAGATCATCTTGGAATAGCAGGCATAGGTCACGTAGCAGTCCTGCAAGCAATATTCGGCGATTTCTTTCCCCCGACCGGAGTGCCACATCTCGGCCACCTGTTTGCCGGAACCGGACTTGGTCTCCACGCCCAAGACTCGCGCCAGCACATCCAACTTGATCCAACCGCGACTCTCCCAGTTGCTCCAGACCGCCTGGGTGTCGTAGACAGGCTCTGTCCGGAATTTGGCCAGGCTGATCTCGAGGGCCGGCTTGACTTGATGGATGATCGACCGTTTTTTCAGAAACGGCAGATCGAAGCCGAGGCCGTTGTGGGCGATGAAAAGATTCGGCCTGGCGTTTGCCATCCACGCCCAGAATTGCTGAAGCAGCTCCCTCTCCCGGCCGCCGTACCAGGCCGTGGCCCCCTGCGGCTCCATCGCATCCGAGAAGGAGATCGCGCCGATGCACACGATCCGGCTGAAAGTCCCATCGAAAGAAGACCGCTCGTAGTCCTTGTCCTGCTGAGCGGCTTCCCCGGCCTCCAGCAGATCCTCAGTCGTCGCCAGCTCGACGCTCGCCAGCTTGGCCCACTCTTCTTTGGGCGCCTGGACTGTTTCGATGTCCAGCACCACTTTCATGAAGTTTTCCGACCCTTGCCCTGCAGCGCTTGCACCAGCGGCCGGTCGGCGGGCGGCAGGGGAAAGCGGGGCAGCTCCTCCGGCGTCACCCAGCGGAGGTCGTCGCAGCCCAAGGGGCGCGGGTGTCCGTCCTGAATCGAGCACCGAAAGAAGTGCAGTTCGACCGCCTTCTCCGGATAATCATGCCGAATGATCTGGAACAATACCGGGCCGCTGACCTCGACACCGAGCTCCTCGCGCACTTCCCGACGAAGACATTCTACCAGGGACTCGCCCCGTTCCCGCTTGCCTCCTGGAAACTCCCAGAGCCCTTCTAAGTGGACACCCGCCTTCCTGCGGGTGATCAAATAGCGGCCTTCATGGAAGATCAGGGCTGCCGCGACCTGGATGGGCTCTGCGCTTGCCACTAGCGACCCGTCCCCGCTTTAAATGGATAAGTCTTGCAAAAATCCTTCATCGGACAGAGCAGACAATAGGGATCACGGGCGGTGCAGACCATGGCGCCGAAGTCCATCAACGCCTGATTGAAGTCATACCCCTTGCCCTTAGGAACCATCGCCGCCGAAAGGTCCCACAAGGCGGCCTTCTGTTTCTTCGGGTCACCCTTCCCCACGAATACCCGATGGAGAACCCGCATCACGTTGGTGTCCAAGATCGGCGCATCTTCCCGAAACGCGAACGCGCGAATGGCGCCGGCCGTGTAGCGGCCGATGCCCTTGAACGCCTGCAGGCGCTCGGGATCTCTGGGCAGCGTCCCGCCGTAGCTGGCGACCGACTCCCGAGCGATTGCGTGAAGGCGGACCGGGCGAATGTTGTAGCCGAGCGGATACCAGGTTCTCTTCACTTCCGAGAGCGCGGCTTCGGCCAGATCCTCCATCGTGGGGTACTTGGTCAGCCACTCCCGGTATTTGGGAAGCACGCGGTCCACCTGAGTCTGCTGGAGCATGATTTCGGAAACCAGGATCTCGTAAGGCTCGGTCGTCTCGCGCCAGGGAAGATCGCGGCCATGCTGGACATACCACTTGAGAAGACGTTCGCGGAATTTGCGCTTCAGAAGAGGCGGAACGGGAATCGGGCGCCGTCTCTGTCGCTGCCGGGGAGAGCGTTTGTTTCCGTTTGACCGGGATGGCCGCGTTGCACCCACGCGGTGTCTTCCTCTAAGACCGAGTGATTTCAGCGGCGGAGATCAGCTCCTTGGGGAGCAGGAATTCGACGTCCTCTTCGACCACCGTCACCTCTTCGACTACCTCACCGCCATGTCCCCTGAGATAGTCGACGACTTCGGTGACCAGCACCTCAGGGGCCGACGCGCCGGCTGAGATACCGACTGCCTTGATGCCCCTAAGCCAGGACGGATCGATGTCGGCGCTCGAGTCGATCAGGTAGGAAGGGACGTCGCAATGCTCGCCTAATTCGCGCAGGCGGTTCGAGTTGGAGCTGTTCGGTGACCCGATGACCAGGATCACATCCACCATTTCCGTCAGTTTCTTGACCGCGTTCTGGCGGTTCTGGGTGGCGTAGCAGATGTCTTCCTGGTGGGGGCCTTTGATCTTCGGGAATCGCTTATGCAGGGCGGCTACGATGTCCCGACACTCATCCACGCTCAGCGTGGTTTGGGTCACGTAGGACAATTGTTTCTGATTCTCAACGTACAGATTCTCCACGTCCTCCACGGAACTGACAAGGTGGAATTTGTCCGGGACCTGCCCCAGCGTCCCGATCACTTCCGGGTGGCCAGCATGTCCGATCAGGATCAACTCATAGCCCTGCGTGTGATCGCGGTTGACCTCATTATGGACCTTGATGACGAGAGGGCAGGTCGCATCGATGATCTTCAAGCCCCGCCGCTTGGCCTCCTCCCAGACCGCCTTGGCAACGCCATGCGCGCTGAAGATCACTGTCTGGCCGTCCGGAACTTCGTTCAGTTCCTCGACGAATACCGCTCCCTTCAGCTTGAGCGAATTGACGACGTGGCGGCTGTGGACGATCTCATGCCTGACGTAGATCGGCGCTCCGTAGGCCTTGAGTGACAGCTCCACGATCTCGATGGCGCGGTCCACGCCCGCGCAAAAGCCTCTGGGACTGGCGAGATAGATCTTCATATCCTTAGCTCATTGCTTTACCTTATTGGACTCTCGAATAGCAACTTCTTTCTCCTAAAAGGAGTCTCCCCATTGCCGGCTCAACGACTACCGGCCTCGACACCGCGCCACTCGACGGCGCCGAGCCCGCTGCTCCCGAGGAACACGTACATGAGGCTGAAAGTTCCCACAGACTGATCTTTGTAAGCGATGTTCGGATAGCGCGCATCCCGATGGGACCCGACGTACTGAAGCGCCACTCCATGGCGGCCCCAAATGCGCAGCGTGAACGACGCGTTCCCGCGTGCGATGTTCTCCCACCCGTGCGGCTCTGTGGAGCCCACGCCACTGACATAGTACTCATGCCCTGTTAGATCAATCATAACCCTATCGCCGAGGATGAGACGGAGCGCGAGCAGCGCCTGCGGGGTAACGCCATAGTGGTAATCGCGGTCACCCGTGCGGCGAATGCTTCCGGCTGCCCCGTAGCCGGCGCCACCGAGGGCCGTGCCCTGGAGTGCCACCGCGCGCGAAAGCCACCACTGCCACGTGGTACCGAGCGAGAGCGCAGAGCTGGAGACCCGAAAGACCTGCGGCGATATATAGTCGTAGCTCCCGTAGAGGCCCCACACTCCGCGATAGGAGTCGCCTGACGCATAATCAGTTCCGAAAAGGAGACCGCGGGTGTTAATGCTCTCGAAAGTGTTGGCGGTAACAGCGGTGAAATGGAAGTCAAAGTAGTCGAAGGGGCGCGTGTAACTATAGCCGGGCTTCCCGGGGAGCCCGTAGGCGAAGGAGATGTCTCCGGTCGCCCCATTCTCTTTGACAGTGTCTGAGACGTTGTGGCTGGTCGAAGTCAGCGTCGCGCCGACCTGAAAGCGCGTGAAGATGGCAGGGTCGTGGCTCGGGTACACGGCGTCGAACCGGTTGCCGAAGACCAGGCGGTTGAAGCCGGTGGGCGGTGAGATCACCGCCGCGCCCAGTTCGCGCCAGAACCCGGGCGCCCCGTCGCCTTTCTCGAGCAAGAGGCTGGCCATCCGGAAAAGCGGCTCGCCCAAGAAGGCCCCGCCGATGGGGGTCGTGATCATGTCGTTGATGGAGGGCGCCCCGGTCTCGCCCGCTATCTTCCAGAGAAAGCTGCCGGCGATATCGTACCCGAATGATTCCCAGAAGTTGAGGCCGGCCGATCGCGCCAATCCGTGGAATATGGATCCTTGAACTGGATGCAGGAACTGGTTCACAGCGAACGGGTCAGTGTCGATCACCCACTTAGAGTCGGTCAAGTTGTGCCAGGCCGACTTGGTGCCAGTACGGTATGTCTCCTCCGGCTCGACGAAGTGCCGGTCGAACTGATTGAGCAGGAAGAGGAACCCGATGACCTCGACGGCCGGAATGACATAGCTTCTGCCGGCTCCCGTCTCCCAGGACAGAACGGTCTTCGGCACCTCAGAGGGGGGCGGCGCGGGAGCGGCCTCAAGCAGCGCCTGCAGCACCGGCGTGGCAGCGGGCTCCTCGGCGAAGCCTGTACCTTGCGTCGCGAGGACGAGTACGAAGGCGTAGGGGAGGAGCGCCCAGTAAAACCCACTGGTATGGCGGGATCCGCTCACGATCTCAAAACGCTACTTTTATTCCCACAATCAGTTTCTCCTCCCGGCTGAGTCGTTCTCCAGTGCAAATCGGCCCCAAGGCTAAACGACTCTTGAGGACCCTGTCAAGCGCGGCGTCGGTCGCAGACAATCACTGATTCTCTGCCCTACTCGGTCCCTAAATAAATTTAGACATGAGCAATTGTGAACAGACTGCACACGATGTAGCTGTTAGGTTCGAGCATCGGTAATAGGCCAACTGAAGGCTTTTCCTGGGAGGTCACCCATGCCCGAGATTATTCAATCCGTCCATGCTCTCGCCGGCGTCTTCATTCTCTCCGCACTCGCGATCCTTCTCGGTTTCGGCTTCCGAGGTCTCTGCTGGCCCAAGGCGCTGCGGCCGAATGACCGCCAAGCCTATCCACACTACGCCCAGTTGCTACGTAAGACGCCGTTCTGACAGGTGGCCAGAAAAGCCATGGCACAGAAACAGACTGTAGCGGACCGTATCATGGGAGAAACTTCCCTGATGACCAAGATGGCCAGCGCGGAGGCGAGTGACGCCGGCCTGTGTCCCCGGTGCAGCGGATTCATGGTGCAGGAAAGGTTCGAGGACTTGCCGGGGGATTTCGCCGGCCTGCCTTTCCAAGCAGTCCGATGTGTCAATTGTGGGGAGATTCTTGACCTCCTTATTCTGGAGCATCGCAACCAGAGACCGCAACCACTGAACAACCGTCGGCGTGTCCACCAGCAACTCTGAGGCTTAACTCCCGGAGGTGGTGCTCTACTCGATGTCATTTCGATGAGGTTCCAGGGCCCATCCTCTGATGGCCGTATCGAAAAGGAGGCTTGCCATGACACCCAATGTACAAGATCTCCGGCTCCCCCTACTGGCGCATCTGCGAGATTCCGCGCAACGAAAGATGCCGTCAGACCGGCTCCTGAAGTGGCTATTCGGTATGGTCTTTCTGCTCAACCTATTCTATTTCATCTCGTGAGCAATAGTAACCAGACTACAAAAGAGGCCGGCCGATAAGGGTCATACGCGATGTACACTATCGCCGTTAGGACTGCAGCAGACGTGAACCCTGAACCGCAGAGTACCCCGGCCGGTTCCGTAGGAGAGCTCCCTCCCATGGAAGGGACGTCGTCGCCGGACCCGACCCAACTTACCGTCCGCATGCCGGTGAACGCGCGAGGCCTGGCACTTGCCATTTTGGCCACCGTGGCCGTGGTATTTGCGCTGCAGTGGGCGGAGAAGTTTTTCGTACCGCTCCTGCTCGGCATCATCATGGCATACACCCTCAATCCCCTCGTTGTTTGGTTGGAGCGAATGAAGATCCCTCGCATGGTGGGTACCAGCATTGTGATGATTGCCCTCCTGTGTGCGGGCGCCTTTACGACGATGTCGCTGCGCGGTCAGGTGCAGACGATACTCGAGCAGTTGCCCGAAGCGGCGAACAAAATTTCTGCAACGCTCCTCGTCATGCGGAAGGGTCAGCCCAACACCATGCAGAAGGTGCAAGCCGCGGCGCGCGAGATCGATAAGGCGACAAGCCAGGCAGGGGAAGCCCATGCGACGCCCAAACAGACTGCGTCACACGTCGTCGTTGATCGGCCCGCGTTCAATCTGGGCGACTTCTTGTGGGCGGGTTCCTTGGGGGCTTTAGCATTCATCAGCCAAGCCACCATGGTGCTTATCCTGGTCTTCTTCCTCTTGCTGGCTGGTGACACGTTCAAACGTAAGCTGGTGCGCTTGACCGGCCCATCGCTGTCGAACAAGAAAATCACGGTGCAAATCTTGGACAACATCAACGTATCCATCCAGCGCTACATGTTCACGCTGCTGGTGGCCAACGTGCTCCTGGCACTCCTTACCTGGATCGCGTTCCGCTGGATCGGTCTGGAAAATGCAGGCGCATGGGCGGTCGCTGCAGGTTTACTGCATGTCATTCCTTACTTCGGGCCCGTTCTTATCGCAGTAGCTACGGGAATGGCGGGCTTTTTGCAGTTCGAGTCACTCTGGATGGCGCTGTTGGTGTCGGGCAGCTCGCTGGCGATTGCCACCTTCGTCGGCATGTTTGTCATCACATGGATGACCGGCAAGCGCGAAAAAATGAATACATCGGCGGTGTTTATCGCGTTGCTCTTCTTGGGATGGTTATGGGGGGTATGGGGCCTGTTGCTCGCCATTCCCATCATCGGCATGGTGAAGGTCGTCTCCCAGCATGTGGAAGAACTCCAGCCGTTGGCTGAGTTGCTGGGAGAATGAAGGCCTACTGCTTTACGGGGGGCAGGTCAGAAGTCGCATTATTTTGTGAACGTCTTGTCAAGCACAGACTCACGGTAATTGAATAGTTCCTTCGTGAGCCAATCTGCGCTTGGTGTTGGGCGATGATCAGCGCATCGCACCCAGTAAGGTTGGCCGCTCAGCATGCTTTTTGAGGCAGCCAGCTCGATAAACTCCTCGGGTGTCTTAATTTCGAACAGTAAGGAGTCATACTTCGTCTTTATATGTTTCGCAGCCTCTTCGGAATTGTATTCTTTGTCATTTCTAATAAAGACACAACCGGACTTTTCTACATACCGTAAAAGATGATCAATGGTTTGCAGATAAGCGTTATCAATTGGTGATGCCACTGCAGATGGCACCAAGAGCATTCCGAGAAGGCTCAAGCATACGAGATACTTTCGTATTCGATAATATTCTTTTCCCATCAGTTGACCTGCCCCGATTGTTGTACCGCCTTCAATGTGAGTCATATTATACCTGTCCATGCCGCAGTATACCAGCTACAGCGGGTGGCGTCTGTTCACAATTGCTCAGCAGTCTGTGAATTCAGGGTTCGTTCCCGCCGCCGCCGCCGGCCATCAGTCGTGGAGGACGATACTCATGAGGGAACTATGAACGTGCAAGCCGTCTTCCAAGCCGGCGTTGTAGCTGATCAGGCCCAGCTTGGAAGACG
>Ga0207646_10007239_pt1 | contig 11318 bp, 9 predicted proteins | sample KBSK5502metaG_FD_184343 | JGI IMG/M metagenome (GOLD analysis project Ga0207646, IMG submission 184343) | Corn, switchgrass and miscanthus rhizosphere microbial communities from Kellogg Biological Station, Michigan, USA - KBS K5-50-2 metaG... | ecosystem: Host-associated > Plants > Roots >...
TGAAGCACGGCGCGGACCGTCTCGAACGCCGCCAGGCCTTCTTCCTTCGACGCCGGCGCCGCGCCCGGGGACATCGCCGGCCAGAGCGCGGCCGCGACCGAGAGGAGGACCACGGCGGGGACGGTGGCGCGAGCGGGTGCGGAGGGGCGGAGGGTCTTCATCAGGGCTGCCTCCCGGTGAGGTTCACGCGAGCCGGAACGGGAGCCGGCGCAGCCGCTGTCCCGTCGCCGCGAAGATCGCGTTGGCCACCGCCGGCGCGACCGGGGGCACCCCCGGCTCGCCGATGCCCCCCGCCTTCTCCGAGCTCGACACGATGTGCACCTCGACCTCCGGCATCTCGTTCAGCCGGAGCAGCGGGTAGTCGTGGAAGTTCGACTGCTGCACGCGCCCGTCCTTGAAGGTGAGCTCTCCGTGCAGTGCCGCGGACAGGCCGAACGCCACCGCGCCCTCGACCTGCGCGCGCACGCCGGCCGGGTTCACGCACACGCCGCAGTCCACGGCGCACACGACCCGGTGCACGCGCACGCGCCCGTTCGCGACCGACACTTCCGCGACCTGCGCCATCCAGCTTCCGAACGACTCGTGCACGGCCAGGCCGCGCGAGCGTCCTCCCGCGAGCGGCCGGCCCCAGCCCGCCTTCTCGGCGGCCAGGTTCAGCACGCCGAGGTGCCGCGGATGCTCGCTCAAGAGCCGGCGGCGGTATTCGAGGGGAGGCTGCCCCGCGGCGTGGGCGAGCTCGTCGACGAACGTCTCCATGACGAAGGCGGTGTGGCTGTGTCCCACCGAGCGCAGCCAGAGCACCGGGATCGCCTTCTTCGGCGAGTGGAGGTCCACCAGGTGGTTCGGAGTTCCCTTGACGTAGGGCGAGTCCGCCGCGCCCTCGACCGACGTGTCGTCGACGCCGTTCTTGATCATCATCGGCGCGAACGGCGTGCCTTCCAGGATCGACTGGCCGACGATGGTCTGCCTCCAGGCGACGGGCTTGCCGTCGGCGCCGAGGCCGACGCGGAGGCGGTGCAGATACATCGGCCGATAGTAGCCGCCGTGGATGTCGTCCTCGCGCGTCCAGACGACCTTGATCGGCGCGCCGCCGCCCGCGGCCTTCGCCACCTGGACGGCCTCGGAGACGAAGTCGCTCGTGGGCGTCGCCCGGCGGCCGAAGCCGCCGCCGAGGAACATCGTGTGGATCTTCACCTGCTCGGGCTTCAAGCCCACGATCTTCGCCGTCACCGACTGGTCCATGGTCTGGAACTGCGTGCCCGTCCACACCTCGGCCCCATCGGGCCCGATCCTCACCGTGCAGTTCAGGGGCTCCATGGGCGCGTGGGCGAGGTAGGGGAACTCGTACTCCGCCTCCACGGTCTTCGTGGCCGTCCCCATCCCCGCGTCGACGTCCCCCGCCGCCGCCGCCTTCACCCCGGGCGTGCCGGCGGCCGCGCGGAACTCCTCGCGCAGCCCGTCCGTGCTCAGCTGCGTGCCGGGGCCGAGGTCCCAGTCGATCTCGAGCGCATCGCGCCCGAGCTTGGCCGCCCAGAAGTGCTCGCCCACGACCGCGATCCCCGAGGGGACCTGTACGACGGCCTTCACGCCGGGAACCGCCTTGGCCCGCTCCGCGCGGAAGCTCTTCACCGTGCCGCCGAAGACGGGCGCGCGGGCCACGACCGCCGTCGACATGCCGGGAAGGCGCACGTCCATGCCGAACTGGGCCCGGCCGGTGACCTTCTCCGGAGAATCGAGGCGCTTCGTCGGCCGGCCCACGATCTTCCAGTCCTTCGCGTCCTTGAGCCGGACCGCCGCCGGCGGCGTCCGCTTCTGCGCCGCGGCCGCCAGCTTGCCGAAAGAGAGCCTCTTGTCGCCGCTGACGACGAAGCCTGCCTCGGCCCGGCACGCCGCCGGATCCAACTTCCACTGCTCCGCCGCGGCCTGGATCAACATCTCCCGGGCCATCGCGCCCGCCTGCCGATAGCGGTCCAGCTCCGACCAGGTCGAGCTGGAGCCGCCGGTCATCTGCATCCCGAACGCGGGATGAGCGTAGACGGGCGCGGCCGGCGCCTCCTCGACGCGCACCTTCGCCCAGTCGCAGCCCAGCTCCTCGGCGACGAGCATCGGCAGGCCCGTCCACACGCCCTGCCCCATCTCGGCGTGGGCGAGGATCACGGTGACGCTCTCGTCCTCACCGATGCGCAGGAACGCGTTGGGGTCGGGCAGAGCGGGCGCGGCCGGCGCCTGCAGCGCGGCCAGCCCGGTCCGGGGCGCGACGTAGAAGCCGATCACGAGAGCGCCGGAGGTCTGCAGGAAGCGGCGACGGGTGAGGCCCGCCCGGGCGCTCACGCCGTCCTCCCCGCCAGCTCGGCCGCCCGTTTCACGGCGGCGCGGATGCGAAGGTAGGTGCCACAGCGGCAGAGGTTGGCCGACATGGCATTGTCGATGTCGGCGTCGGTCGGGTGTGGCCGGGCCGCGAGCAGCGCCGCCGCGGCCATGATCTGGCCCGGCTGGCAGTAGCCGCACTGCACGACGTCCTCCTCGATCCAGGCCTGCTGCACGGCGTGCAGGCCCTGGGGGGAGAGCCCCTCGATCGTCTTCACGGCGCGTCCCTGGACCGCGGCCGCGGGCGTCACGCACGAGCGCACCGGCTGGCCGTCGAGGTGCACGGTGCAGGCGCCGCACTGCGCCATGCCGCATCCGAACTTGGTTCCGGTCAGCCCAAGAATGTCGCGCAGCACCCAGAGGAGCGGCATGTCGTCGGGCGCGGCGACGTCGTATTCCTTGCCGTTGACGTTGAGCTTCATCATCGACCCCCCACCCTATCCCTCCCCACGTAGGGGGAGGGAAACGCCCTTGCGAGCGTTGCCCCGCCTTGTGATCCGTCTTGACACGGATCCGGCCCGGCCGTCAACCCCCTTTTTTGTCCGGTTCCGGAAGCTCAGTCGACGGGCTTGTCGCGAAGGACGGGGTAGAACTGCACGAAGACGTTGTCGGACGCCGCGTGCTGGCGGTGGCAGTCGAAGCACCGGGAGCGGGGAAACGGAGTCGCGGTCGGCTGGGCGCCGTCGCCGAAGCTGAAGTAGGCCCAGCCGTCGGGAAACCGCTCGACGTCCTTCACCGCCGCCTCCAGGGCGAGGCGCCGCCCCTCGAAGAGACCGTGTCGGCTCGGAGCGACCTTCTGCGCCGCCTCGTGCAGCTCGAGCACGAGCATCGTCTTGTCCGGAAAGCGGCCGGTCCGCCGGAACTCGTCGTACGACTCGGGCCGGAGGTAGACGTGGTGGAACTCGCCGGGGCCGGTCTCGTGGGAACCCTCGCTGTAGGAGAGGCCGAGGGAGGCACCGACGAAGATCCAGCGCGGGTAGCCCTGCGGGCGGAGGAGCGCGCCGGCGGCATCGTAGGCGGGCGCGGCCGGCGTCGGCGCGGGCCGCGCGCCGTCGCCGAGGGCCCCGAGCAAGGGAGCGGCGGCGAGGATGACCAGCAGCCGCCGCGGCGTGGTGCGTAGACCGCCGACGCCGACCGAGGTCGACCCTTCCCTCAGCACCATCGCCGTAATCCTACCCCGGTCGGCCCCCCGCGCCATGGGAAAGAGCCCGGCGACCCGAGTAACATTCACCGTGCAAACCGCTGAGCCGGAGACCCGCGTGCGCATCCAGGTCGCGAGAGACCACGAGCAGATGAGCCGGCGCGCCGCGGCGCGCATCGCGGCGGCCGTCCGCCGGAAGCCCGCCCTGCTGCTGGGGGTCGTGACCGGCGCGAGCCCGACGCGCACGTATCAGCGACTGGCCGAGCGCCGCGCCGTCGAACCCTCGCTCTTCCGCAGGGTCCGCGTCGTTAAGCTCGACGAGTGGCTCGGCCTGCCGCCCCGCCATCCGGCCTCGTGCGAGAGCTACCTCCGGGTGAATCTGCTCGGTCCCCTGGGAATTCCCCGGGCCCGGTACCAGGGCTTTCAGGCACGGCCGAAGGATGCGGGCGCGGACTGCGCGCGCCTTGCCCGCTGGCTGAGTCGTCACGGTCCGATCGATCTCTGCGTGCTGGGGCTCGGACGGAACGGTCACCTGCTCATGAACGAGCCGGCGGCGGCGCTGCGGCCCGGACCCCACGTCGCGCGGCTGGCGGCGAGCACACGGCGCCACTCGATGCTCGAAGGTCTGAAGACGCTCCCTCGCCGCGGCCTGACCATGGGGACGGCGGACATCCTGCAGTCGAGGGCGATCCTGCTGCTCGTCTCCGGCCGCCCGAAGGCCGCGCCCTTGCGGCGGATGCTGAGCGGCCGTGTGACCACTCGCTGTCCGGCCTCGTTCCTGTGGCTGCACCCGGACGTGACCGTGTACTGCGACCGCGCGGCCGGCCGTGCGCTGGCTCGGAGGCAGCGCTGAGCGCGCGCGGCGGAGCGGTCGGGATCGACATCGGGGGCACGAAGATCGCCGTGGCCACGGTGGACGAATCGGGCGAGGTGGTCCGCGAGGCCACGATCCCGACGGAGCCCGAGCGAGGATTCGCTTCCGGCATCTCCCGCATCACCGCCACCGTGACCCGGCTGCTCGCAGACAGCGGCTGGAGCGCGGGCGAGCTTCGAGGAATCGGCCTCGGCTGCGCGGGGCCCGTCGATCCGGCTCAGGGGACGATCCTCAACCCCCACACGTTGCCGGGCTGGATGGGCGGCGACATCGTGACGCCGCTCCGACGCGCGTTCGGTTGCCCGGTCCGGCTCGAAAACGACGCGGACATGGCCTTGATGGGGGAGTGCCAGGCCGGAGCCGGCCGCGGCTTCGATCCCGTGGTGATGCTCACGTTCGGCACCGGCATCGGCGGCGCGGCCCTCGTGCGCGGCCAGGTGCTGCGAGGCGCCGCCGGCGAGCACCCGGACATGGGCCACGTGCCCGTCGACCCCCGCGGCCCCCGCTGCTACTGCGGCACGAATGGATGCTTCGAGTCGCTGGCGTCGGGCGCGGCGCTGACCGCGGCCGCCGCCGCTCACGGCCTCGGCGACGGTCGCCAGCTTTTCGCTCGCGCGGCTCGCCACGAGCCGGCGGCCGAGGGTATCCTTCGCGACGCGCTGTCGGCGGTGGCCCGCGCGACCTGGACGATCGTGCACGCGCTGCTGCCGGAGCGGCTCATCCTGGGCGGAGGCATGATGGACGAGCACTACGAGACGTTCGCGGCGGCGGCGAACGAGGCGATCGCGGGGGCCACCCTCGCGCCAAAGGGACGAGTCACGGTGGCGCGGGCGGCGCTCGGGAACCGGGCCGGGGTCCTCGGGGCGGCGAGCGCCGTCCTGAAGCGGCAGGGGACGGAGTGACCGTGCGTCCAGTCGGCGTCGGGATCATCGGCTCGCAGTTCGTCTCCTCGATCCACGCGGAGGCCCTCCGCGCGTATCCGCACGCGGACATCCGCGCGGTGGCGTCCCCGACGGCGGGCCACGCCAAGGCCTTCGCCGAGCGCTTCTCCATCCCGCACCACCTCACCGACTACAAGAAGCTGCTGGCCATGCCCGAGATCGACATGGTCGTGGTCGGCGTGCCCAACGACCTCCACTGCCCGATCACGCTCGATGCGGCCGCCGCCGGAAAGCACGTCGTCATGGAGAAGCCGCTCTGCCTGAACCTGGCCGAGGCCGATCGGATGATCGCCGCCTGCCGCAAGGCGAGCGTCAAGCTGATGTATGCCGAGGAGCTGTGCTTCGCCCCGAAGTACGTCCGTCTGAAGCAGCTCCTCGACAGCGGCGCGCTCGGCAAGCCCACCCTGCTCAAGCAGTCGGAGAAGCACGACGGCCCCCACGCCCCGCACTTCTGGGACGTCGAGCGCGCCGGCGGCGGCGTGACCATGGACATGGGCTGCCACGCCATCGAGTTCTTCCGCTGGATGCTGGGCCGGCCGAAGATCGCGTCCGTCTACGCGCAGATGAGCACGAACGTCCACGGCGAGAAGACCCGCGGCGAGGACAACGCGATCCTGATCCTCGAGCTCGAGGGCGGGGCGACCGCGATCGCCGAGGTGAGCTGGACCAAGATGGGCGGGATGGACGACCGGGCCGAGGCTCACGGCTCCCAGGGCGTGGCCTACGCCGATCTCCTCCACGGTAACGCGATCGAGACCTACAGCGCGGTCGGCTACGACTACGCCGTGGAGAAGGCGGGGTCGACGAAGGGCTGGAGCTTCACCATCTACGAGGAGGCGTGGAACTACGGCTTCCACGGCGAGATGGCGCACTTCGTGGACTGCGTCCGGAACGATCGGAAGCCGCGGGTGACCGGCGAGGACGGCCGCGCGGTGCTGGAGGCGGTGTTCGCCGCCTACGAGTCGGCCCGGACCGGGCGGAAGGTGGCGCTGCCTTTCGAGAGCGCCGCCCGCAAGCCCGTCGACCTGTGGCGGGCCCCGAGCGGCCAGTAAGCATGGCCGGCCAAGGACTCGAGCGTCGCGAGGTCTTGCGCATCCTGGCCCTCGCGGCCGGCGCCAGCACGCATCCGGGTTTCTCACGGTGGAGCTTTGCCTGCGGGCACGGCGGCAGCGGCCTGGTCCAGATGAAGCCTCCGCGCTACACGCCCCGGTTCTTCTCGGCCGACGAGTACGCGACCGTCGAGCGCCTGGCGCGGCTCATCATCCCGAGCGACGGCAGCCCCGGCGCCCATGAGGCCGGCGTCAGCGAGTTCATCGACTTCATGGTCTCGAGCGATCCGGGCGTTCAGTACCGGTTCCGCTACGGCCTGACCTGGCTCGACGCCCACGCCGGCAAGCTCCACGGCGGCCCCTTCCGCACGCTCGACGAGCCGGCGCAGAACGACCTCCTCGGGCGCCTGGCCTACCGCGATCGGTACCGCGACGGCGAAGACGAGGGCCGTGCCTTCTTCAAGCTGATCCGCGAGTACACGATCATGGGCTTCTACACCTCGAAGATCGGGCTCGAGCAGCTCGACTACCCGGGCCTGCGCATCTACGCCGAATCGCCAGGATGCCCGCACCCCGACGATCCGGAGCATCGGCGGCTGCCCGCGCCGAAGCCCTGAGGCGACGCCATGGCGGCGAAGACCCCCGAATACGACGTGATCGTCATCGGCACCGGCGCCGGAGGCGGCATGGCCATCAAGACGCTCTGCGAGGCGGGCCTCACCGTCTGCGCCCTCAACTCCGGCCGCCGGCTCGATCCGGCGAAGGACTTCCGCAACCACCGGCAGCCCTACGACATGGTCTACCGCGGCTTCGGCGATCCCCGCAAGCGAGACGGCTTCTACCACATCGAGAACGAGTACACCGACGGGCTCTGGGAGCACGGCATCACGTACACGACCGCGCCCGGCACGAGCTGGGAGTGGCCGCGGTGCCACGCCGTCGGCGGCAAGACGAATTTCTGGGGCCGCTCGGCCGCGCGGATGGGAGACATCGACTTCAAGACCGCGACCGTCGACGGGGGCTACGACGTGGACTGGCCCGTCTCCTACGACGAGATCGCGCCCTACTACAGCCGCGTCGAGCGCATGATCGGCGTGGCGAGCACGGTGCAGGGCCGCCCGAGCAACCCCGACGGCGAGTACCTGCCGCCGATGAAGCTGCGCTGCCTCGACCACATCCTCGGGCGCGGCTGCGATTCGCTCGGCATCCCCTACCTGCCGGACCGGCTGGCCCAGCTCACCGTCGCCCACGAGGGCCATCCGCCGTGCCACTACTGCGGAAACTGCACGGAAGGCTGCGACACCGGCTCCTTCTTCTCGACGCCCTGGTTCTTCCTGCCGCTCGCGGAGAAGACAGGCAAGCTGGAGCTGCGCACCAACGCCGTCGTCAGGAGCATCCTCGGGAACGAAGACGGCCGGGCCAGAGGCGTGGCCTACGTCGACCGGGAGACGAAGCAGGAGGTGGAGGTCAACGCGAGAGCGGTGGTCGTGGCCGCCTCCTGCGTCGAGTCCGCCCGGATCCTGCTGAACTCGACGTCCCGGCAATGGCCGAACGGCCTCGGCAACTCGAGCGGCCAGGCGGGGCGAAACCTCTGCGACCACCTCTACGGCACGACCGGCTACGGCTACCTGCCGCAGTTGCTGGGCCAGCCGTCGTTCCCGGACAACGTGTCGGCCAGCCAGGTGGTGTGGATGCCGCGCTGGCAGAACCTGCGCAGCCCGCACCAGGAAAAGTTCGTTCGGGGCTACTCGATCTATCCCACCGGTGGATGCGGCGAGTTCCCCTGGTACCACGAGCAGATCGAGGGGTTCGGGAGCCAGCTCAAGCGGGACATCAAACGGCACTACCCGACGCCGGTGTCGTTCTATTGTCAGATCCCGTCCCTGCCGAGCGCCACGAACTACGTGGACATCGATCCCGAGATCAAGGACCGGTACGGCATCCCCGTCGTGCGGGTCCATTTCCAGTGGGGTCCCAACGAGCTGCTCATGTGGGAGCACGCGAAGCAGGCCACGGCGTCCGTCATCCGAGCCGCGGGGGGCACGGTGTGGGGCGCGGGGAAGGAGCCGTACACGCCGGGCTGGAGCCTGCACGAGACCGGCACGCTGCGCATGGGGAACGATCCGCGAAGGTTCGTCACGAACCCCTTCGGCCAGACCCACGACGTCGGCAACGTCTTCGTCGCCGATGCGAGCGTCTTCCTGGGCTGCACCGACAAGACGACGACGCTGTCGATCCTGGCCTTCGCGCTGCGCACCAGCGAGCACCTGGTCGATCGGCTGCGCAGAGGCGCGGTCTGACCTGGCGTGCCCTCAGCGGGGGGACGCGACGAGCGGCTCGACCACGCCGCGGCTCTGGTCGATGACCACGAACCGGTCGACCGCCGGCACCTCATAGGTGACCGCGGGCCCATTGGCCCAGCGCACCTCCAGCCGCTCGACGCGCGTGGCGGTGCCGAGGCCGAAGTGCACCCGCAGATCGGATTGGGAGAGCTGGCTGCGGCCGCTCGCCACCTCGCCCCGCATGCGGACGCCACCCGCCGTGCAGTACACGACAGAGCCAATGGCGTCGCGCGGGCACTTCCGGGCGGGATCGCCCACGAGCCGCACGGTGAGCCAGTGGCCGGCGCGATGGCCTCCGTCGTTGCGCAGGAGCACCGGCGCCTCGTCGATGTTGTTGATCAGCACGTCCATGCCCCCGTCGTTGTCGATGTCGCCCACGGCCAGCCCGCGGCTTGGCCACGCCACGGCCATCGCCGGCCCCGCCGACCCTCCGACCTCCACGAACCGCCCCTTCACGTTGCGGAACAGCAGGGGCCGCTGGCGGTAGGACGTGTTCCAGTCGAACCGGTCGACGAGCGGATACACGTGCCCGTTGGCCACGAGCAGGTCGAGGCGCCCGTCGTTGTCATAGTCGAGGAAGGCCGTGCCCCAGCCGAGAAAGGGGATGCTGGGACGGCCGATCCCGGCCGCATAGCTCACGTCCGAGAACAGCCCGTTCCCGTCGTTGTGATACAGCACGTTCGAGTCGTCCGCGAAGTTGGTGACGTGGATGTCGTCGCGCCCGTCGTTGTCGTAGTCGCCGATCGCCACGCCCATGTGGGCCTGCTCGCGGCCGGTCTCGTCGAGGGCGGCGCCCGACGTGTAGCTGACGTCCTTGAACGTGCCGTCGCCCTGGTTTCGATAGAGGTAGTTCGGCGTGGAATCGTTGGCGACGAACAGGTCGAGCCGGCCGTCGTCGTCGAAGTCGAAGAAGGCCACGCCGAAGCCGTAGAAGCCGGCGGCGTCGGCCACGCCCGCGCGAACGCTGACGTCGGTGAAGGTGCCGTCGCCGTTGTTGTGGAAGAGGTGGTCGGGCGCTCCCTTGAGCCCGCGCGGGCCGCACATGACGGGTTGGCCGCGGTACTCGCAGTACGGCAGGCCGGGGGAATAGGCCGCGCCCATGCCGCGCTGCTCGGGCGCCGGGCTCGGCGCCGGGCCGGTGTCCTTGACGGCCGCGCCCGCGCCGGGCGGGGCGGGGGGCAGGTGGGCCGGGTCGAGGCTGATGTAGCCGGCCACGAACAGGTCGAGCTTGCCGTCGCCGTCGTAGTCGCCGAAGGCGCAGCCGGTGGACCATCCGTCCACGGCCACCCCGGCCGCCTCACCGACGTCGGTGAACGTGCCGTGGCCGGTGTTTCGATAAAGCCGGTTCCGGCCGAAGTTGGTGACGTAGAGGTCGGGCCAGCCGTCGTTGTCGAAGTCTCCCACGCAGACACCCTGGCCCCAGCGTCCGTTGGCGACACCCGCCGCGGCCGTGACGTCGGTGAACGTGCCGTCGCGGTTGTTGTGGAAGAGAGCGGCCGAGGGCGCCGGCTCACGGCCGGCCAGCGCCGCCCAGGTCGATCCGTTCACGAGGTAGGCGTCGAGCCAGCCGTCGTTGTCGTAGTCCCACAGCGCGACGCCCGAGCCCGTCGCTTCGATGATGTAGTTCTTGTCGGGGCCGCCTCCCGACACCTGCCGGAAGGACGCGAGGCCGGCGGCGCGCGTCACGTCGACGAAGGCCACGCCCGGGGCCGCATCTGCCGACGGGGCCGGAGCAGCGACGGTGGGCGGGACGGGCCGCTGCGCCGTGAACAGCAGGAGCAGCGATGCGGCCGGGAGCGCGAGTCGGCGGATGCGGGCGAGGGGCAAGGCGGGGCTTGCGCGGTTACGGTTTGTCCAGGGGTGGAGGCGGCTCGCGGGGCTTCTGCTGGCCGAGCGGATCGGCGGATTGCGCCGCGTCGACGGCATCCGAGGCCTGGCCCTGGACGAGCTTCTGCACGCGGGCGAACGTCGCCTCTGCGTCCTGGGTGCGGCCGAGGAGCCGGTACGCGCGGCCCAGCAGATACTGCGCCTGCAGCATGCGCGGCTCCAGCTTCGCGGCCGTCTCCAGCTCCGGGACGGCGGCCGCGGTCTGTCCCGACTGCAAGAGCGCATGTCCGAGCGCCAGGTGCGCGGGGGCCGAGGACGGATCGAGGCGAAGCGCTTCGCGGAAGCTCAGGATCGCCGGCGCATACTCCTGCCGGTAGGAACGGCAGACGCCGATGCCGTAGAGCACGTCATAGTTGTGCGGCGCAAGCTCCGCCGCTCGCCCATAGTAGCCGAGGGCGTCTTCGAACCGCGACTGCCGGCGAATCAGGTCGCCGAGGGCGATCAGCACCTCGAGCGAAGCGGGTGCCGCCTCGAGGGCCGCCTTGTATTCGGCCTCCGCTTCAACCGGTCGCTCCTGGACCACGTGGAGGTCCCCGCGGAGCTGATGCGCGCGGGGCGAGTCCGGAGCCTGGGCGAAGAGCCGGTCGTATTCGCCCTGGGCGAGCACGCCGCCCAGGATCGACAGGTAGTAGAGCGCGTCGGTGTTTCGGGGCTGCAAAGCGAGCACTCTCCGGAATGCTTGATAGGCGTCCTCGAAATGCCCCAGCGCGGCTTCCG
>Ga0207646_10007240_pt1 | contig 11318 bp, 8 predicted proteins | sample KBSK5502metaG_FD_184343 | JGI IMG/M metagenome (GOLD analysis project Ga0207646, IMG submission 184343) | Corn, switchgrass and miscanthus rhizosphere microbial communities from Kellogg Biological Station, Michigan, USA - KBS K5-50-2 metaG... | ecosystem: Host-associated > Plants > Roots >...
GCACAACGATACCGCCCTCAAAGAAGCTATTCACGCGGCTCCTGGTACGATCAAACAACTGGTTGGGCATGACCAGGTCGCGGGGTGCAATATGCTCACGCAGGCTACCAACAGAGCTGACCGAGATAACCCATTCGACACCAAGGCTCTTGAGCGCCCAGATGTTGGCACGCACAGGTATTTCAGTTGGCGAGATACGATGCCCGCGTCCATGACGGGGGAGAAAGGCCATTGAAACACCTTCTACCCTGCCAACAGTGATGACATCGCTGGGGTCGCCGAAAGGCGTTTGTACGGAGACCTCTTCAACGTCGGTCATCCCTTCCATGCGGTAGAGCCCGCTGCCGCCGATCACACCAATAGTCTCACGTGGCATTCTATGAGCCTCCTTGTAAAGGCATTGCGGGCACGATGATGAACTTTAACGACCAACACCGGCCATGTCGTAGGCGGCGCATTCATGCCCGCACCGCCGATGTATCGGCCTGGGGAGCGCATCGACGGGCCGATACATCGGCGGTGCGCCAATAAATTGTGCGCCTACGGGTATTACCGCTGTTGCTTGTTAAACTTCATCATCGCGGCCCTAAATTCTGATCTTAATATAGTGTAATTTGCCTACCTTGAGAATAGCGCCATCGATCATAGGCACGATAAAATCGACATCGCGAATGCGCTGTGGCTCGCTTGCCTCACCTGCCGGGAAAAACGAGACTCCTCCCTGCTGGACAAGGCGGCGCGCCTCACCTTTACTCTTTGCCAGCTTTGTATCGACTAACAAGGTGAGAATGTCTACAGGTTGAGTAAGTTGATAGTCAGGTATATCGACCGTCACAACGCAACTCCCTCGATAAGTTCTATCGCTTAAGACGGCATTGTAGCAGAATATGGGAAAGTAGTCGAGCGCACAACGCATAGGATGGGACCGACCACTCCTATAAGCGCTACGAGTCGTGGAGGGATGCTCCCTTTCCCCCGCCAATAGGCTGGTCTCGTTTCCAGTTGTGCCCTCCTTTCAAATCCTTTCTACTTCTACTCATGAGGGCTGATGCCTCTGCTCCCGCCTTCAGACCGCTCCGCCCGAACTAGCAACAGCGGGCGAATTCTTCGTCCTGCAATACGAGACGCGACGCTCCCTGTCAAAAGAGCATCCAGTCCTGCTCGTCCGTGGCTGGCCAGCACGATCAGGTCAACGTTCAGGCGCTCGGCCAGGGCAAGTACCATAGGCACGATATCGCCTCGCAAAACTTCAGCCTGTGCCACTACTCCTTCCGCCCGGCAGAGAGCGACAGCCTGTTCCAGGTAATCCGCAGCATCCTGTTGTGACAGATCAAGGATAGCCCGCATGGTAGAGGGGAGGAGTAAGCCCGGTACTGCTTGTTCTCCCGAAAGCGTTGCCAGGGTTGGAATCACCAGCACCAGGTGCAGTTCTGCGCCGAAGGCACGGGCTATCGCGATGGCTACAGGAAGCGCTGGTTCGTGAGCGGCTGTACCATCGAGCGGGACGAGGATGTGCTGGAGATTGATGGGGTAGGCAGAACCATCCTCTCTCGGAAACAAGAGCAGGATTGATTGAGTACCTAGCTGAAGAGCACGCTGCGCGTTGCTGCCAAAAAGGAGTTCCCGCAGTCCACCGTGACCATGCGTACACATGATGACCAGGTCCGCGTTCATCTCCTGAGAATGCTGGACAATGCTGCGAGCTACATCGTCTTCTTTGTCCCGATGCACATGTATTTCAACTGGTATAGCAGATGAGCGCAAACGTGTCGCGATCTCCTCGAGATAGGCCTGCGCCTGGGCAACACTGGTCAGGTGCGGTTCTCCATGAATGACTGTTGGAGGATGCTTTTCCACGATATGTAGCAAGGTCACCTGTGCGTGAAAGCGGCTTGCCACCTGCTGGACAACAGGGAGCACTGACTCCGCGAGACGCGAACCGTCGAGCGGGACAAGAAAACGGAGATTGCCTTGATTCTCATGTTGTAGCATAGTCATCAACCTCCAAAGAAAGTCTGGTAGAGTAGGAAGATGTTGAGCGCGATGATGAGCCCGGCGACCACGCCCGCAAGCACTGTCGTCAGCCGGTGATTCACCAACTCCCCCATCACATCTTTGCGCCGGGTGAACATTATAAGAGGGACAAGGGCAAAGGGAATACCAAAGCTGAGGATCACCTGGCTTAAGACGAGCGTTCGTGTTGGCTCAAGTCCAATGATGATGACAAGCAGCGCTGGCAGCATGGTGATGCTGCGGCGTATCCAGATCGGGATACTCCGGCGAAGAAAGCCCTGCATGATAATCTGACCTGCCATCGTTCCGACCGTCGTGGATGACAGACCCGATGCTATCAGCGAAATGGCAAACACCCAGCTTGCGGCCTGCCCCAATAAAGGAGTAAGTGTCTTGTACGCCTCTTCTATCGTGCCAATTTGACTCAGGCCGGCGCTGAAGAATGTCGAGGCAGCCATGATCAGCATGGCCGCGTTTACGCATCCTGCCAGGCTCATGGCGATAAGGACATCAATCCTCTCAAAACGCACTAACTTCTTGAGCAGTCGCGGTGTGCGAGCGACAATGCGCCCCTGCGTAAGAGCAGAGTGCAGGAAGATGACGTGCGGCATCACCGTTGCGCCGAGAATCCCCGATGCCAGTAGGATGCTCTCAGTGCCGCTAAATTGCGGGATAACGGCGTGATATGCGATCACTCCCCACGGAGGCTTTTCAAGGAACGTTTCAATCACATAGCAAAGCGCAATCACTCCGACCATGGCTGTGATCACTGCCTCCATCGGCCGGAAGCCGTAACGCTCCAATCCCAGGATGGCGAATGTCACGATAGCCGTTATGAAACCACCCCACAGGAGTGGAATATGAAAGAGTAGCTGGAAACCAAGTGCCGCGCCCAGGAACTCAGCCAGGTCCGTTGCGATAGCCACGATTTCCGAAAGAACCCACATGCCCAGGACGACTGGTCGAGGGAAATGCTCACGGCACAACTCGGCGAGATTGTGGCCAGTGGCAATACCGAGCTTGGCCGAGAGCATCTGAATGAGCATGGCCATCAGGTTGCTTGCCACAATGACCCAGAGCAGCATATAACCAAAGCTTGCGCCCGCTTGAATATTCGTTGCGAAGTTGCCCGGGTCGATATAGGCGACACTGGCGATAAACGCTGGGCCGAGGAAAGGCAGGAGGCGGCGCATGAACCCTTTGTTGCTCTTCCCACTGAGTACCTCAGCGGCGGCGCGTATAGTGCCAGCATCACCAGATCCGATTTCAGTTGTAGTTTTCTGAGGTTCAGATGGCATTCTGTAATATCTCTGGTTATTGCTTTACATGATCAAGGTGTATTTTGAACATTCCGTATACCTATTACAATACTACCATTGTTTATGACTTGATTCACTCTACCTCTATCTGCTCACTGGGCAGGTGCCCAAGGACGAGCAGGTCAAGCAACTGGATACCTACCTGGTGCTCCTCGCCGAGCATGGCATCACTGCCTCGACCTTCGCGGCACGTCTTGTGGCTAGTACCGAGTCAGACCTCGCGTCGGCAGTTAGCGCTGCGCTGGGGGCGCTCAAGGGTCCGCTGGATGGGGGCGCAGCCTCCAAGGTCCAGGACATGCTCGAGGCCATTGGGACGGTAGAGCACGCCAAGGATTGGTTACGCAATGCCCTGGCGAGGGGCGAGCGTGTGATGGGCTTCGGCCATCGCATCTACGAGATGGAAGATCCACGTGCCGAAGTGTTGCGTGAGATGGCCCGCACGGCCAATCCGCAGGAGTTTGCGCTGGCCAGTGGCGTCGAAGCAGCGGCACTCCCCTTGCTCGAAGAGAAGAGGCCTGGTCGACACCTGCACACCAACTTCGCGTTTTACTCCGCTATCCTCTTAGACGCGGTCGGTTTGCCTGCTGACCTCTTTACCCCCACCTTCGCTGCCGGTCGAGTAGCAGGCTGGACCGCCCATATCTTAGAGCAGGTTGGCAACAATCGCGTGCTCCAGGTCACGCGGCTGACACAGTTCGACCCAGTTCAAAGGCATTTGCGGGCAGGTTGGCACGAATCACTTGAGCTGGCCGAAGGCTGACGAGATTGAATGTACGCTTCGTGTTGCTGGAATAGTCACAGAGAATCGCTCAATCTGTACCCGAGATGAGGCTCGGTGATGATATAGCGTGGGTGAGCAGGGTCGGGCTCAAGTTTAACACGTAATCGGCGTATGACCCCTTTGACGTAATCGGTTGCGTCACTGTATTGAGGGCCCCATACCCGCTGCAGGAGCAGATGAGTAGTCAACACCCGTCCAACGTTTTTCGCCAGCTCTTCCAGCACAGCATATTCGATTGGTGTGAGAGTGATGGTGCGGTCCGCGACGGTGACTTTGTGTTTCTCAGTATCAATCTCTAGATCGCCGCAAGTGACCCTGGTAGCCACAGATTTGCTTCCCCGGCGCATTACAGCCCGGACGCGGGCAAGTAACTCAGCCAGGCGGAAAGGTTTGACCAGGTAGTCATCGGCACCCAGATCGAGTACCGACACGATATCGGCCTCGCTGCCCTTGACGCTCAGCACAATAATCGGCGTTTCGGAGTATTCGCGGATGCGCTGGCAGACTTCCAGGCCATTGAGGCGAGGCATCTCTAAATCCAGCAAGATGAGCTCAGGAGGTTCGCGCTCGAACGCGGCTAAAGCCTCCAGACCGTCGGTAGCAGTCGTCATTTTATATCCGTAGGTGGATAGGGCCTGTTTCACTGCTACCATGATGCCAGGATCATCATCCACCAGAAGAATTCGCTGCCTGGTTAGCATAAGGCCGCTTCTCCTTCATAGTTATACAGCACAGTCCACGCTCTCTAATGCCTCGAGGCCGATAGGAGGCGTAGTGGGCAATGGCAATGAGATACGAAAGATGCTGCCACCTCCTGGTCGATCCTCCACCCAGATTCGTCCACCATGAGCTTCCACAATCCCCCGGCAGATAGCAAGCCCTAACCCACTGCCTGCTTTGCGTGCCCTGTGATCTCTGTCGAGGCGATAGAAGCGTTGGAAAATCTTCTCATGCTCTCCTGCAGGTATGCCCGGACCGCGATCAGCCACCGAGATCAGCACATCGGTCCCTGTCCACCTGGCCTCCACACTGACCTTGGAAGATGCAGGGGAATATTTGCAGGCGTTCTCTAAGAGGTTCCACAGCACCTGGACGAGGCAGTCAGGGTCAACGTAGTGGAGTGGTAGATCCACCGGTAGGTCTCGCTCCACCCGGCATCCACCATTCAGTTCTTCAAACTTCGTTATAGTATCGGTAATCAGTACAGGGAGCTCAGTCCAGTCACGATCGATGGACAGCACTCCGCCTTCAATGCGCGAGAAGTCAAGTAACTGGTCAACAAGGCGCCCCAACCTGCTGGCCTGACCGGCGATATTATGCAGCAAATGTTCTTGTTCCAGGGCAGACTGGATACCCCCCCGGTCGAGCAGACTCTCGACCGAGGCACGAATAGCGGTAAGTGGTGAGCGCAGATCGTGTGAAACAGCGGCGAGAAATCCGCTCTTGAGCCGATCAGCTTCACGCAGGGCCTCCATTTCACTTGCGGAACGCAGCAACTGGGCATTTTTCAAAGCCAGGCCGAGCTGTTGCCCTATGGTTGTATACAGTCCCAGGTCTTCCTCCGTGAGTCCGCGAGGATTATGGCTGCCGATAAGCAGGACGCCGAGTAGTATCTTACTCGCAAGCAACGGAATAGCCATCAGTTCGCTGAATCCGGCAGCATGAAGGGGCTCATGCAAAACGTACCCATCGCTCTTCACGCTACATACCAGGAGCGATTCTTCGGTGGCAGCGACCAGACGCGCCACCTCATAAAGCGGTCGCAAGGGAAGCTCATGCAGGTCGAAAGGCACTGATGCGGATATGCCACAGTGAGTGACAAGGGCCAGGTCATCTGTATTGTGATCGAGCAGCAAAACCATGCCGGCATCCAGGTCCATAATCTCAGCGATACGCTTTAGAACCAGGTCAAGGTGCTGGTTGGGATCGGGCAGGGCACTGAGAAGCTGCGCTATAGAATTGAGTACCTCAATACGTCGATTGTGTTGGTGCAGGATGTCGAAGAGCCTCGCATTCTCAATTGCTGTTGCTGACTGAGCCGCGAGAGCCAGGCCGAGTCGTACATCATTGATGACCCAGTGATAGGGCATAGACCTGGGGGCAGCAATGAAACCAATCACTCCACGAGCTGTTACCAGGGGAAGCAGTGCCAGCGAACGGACACCCATCAACTCGAAAAAGGCAGCAGACAAGATGGAGGAGGAGAGGATATCGTCAATAATCACCGGCTCGCCGCGTTCCCGGATCAGTGAGATTGCTTCGGTCTGCCCGAGCACTTCTTCTAGATCTCGCAGGGGCTCCAACTGCGCTGAGTTCTGCCTGGACCAGATGTAGGGAGACGTGACTTCACCCGTGTCATCAAACAGGAAGACGGCAGAGCTTTCGAGCTGTAACAGTTGCACCGCCTGCTCGGCCACCTTTTCAAGAGTGGCCTGTAAGTCAAGACTGGCACTAACAGCACCTGACGCGGCTGCCAGGAGTTCCGCATCGCGTGTTCTGCGCTCCTGTAGATTCAGCCGTAGTCGCATGTCATCGACTGTAGGATGCTTCAGTGATTTCGCATCAGTATGATCCCGCTGTATATTGTTATTAATCTCTCGCCCCAGGGAGTTCACACCACCGAGAAAACCGGCTGTGATTGGTTGAAATACCGGCTGGTGCGCCTTCGGATTCGAAGCAATAAGGAGCGCACGCAACTCTTGCTGAACCTCAAGAGCGGCTGCTGCCAGGGAACTGGTGAGAAATGGACGTATGAGACGATAATCGCCTGTCACATCCAGCACACCTATTACCTCGCCCGTAAAGGGATGCCGGATAGGAGATGCCGTACAGGTGAGGTCTTGCCAGCCATCGCAATAATGCTCTGCTGCCATGAGTTGCACGACATGACCATCGGCGAGAGACGTGCCAATAGCATTCGTGCCGGCCCCCGCTTCGCTCCAGTTACCGCCTGGAACGAAGTCGATGTGAGCAAGACGCCGGCGTATCATCGCATCACCAACTACGTCCAGTAGACACCCTTTGGCGTCACTTAGCACTACGACATAACCCGAATCGGCGAGAAAGTTCGTGAGGCGATCCATCACGGAGCGCGTGGCACGTACAAGCAGTTCATTGGCCTCGCGTATTTGATGGAGTTGGGACTCCCTGGCAACAACGAGCGGCGCACAACGTCGTGAGGGGTTGACGTGCATATCAGAGCAGCGCTGCCAGGAGTCCAGGATCATAGAGCGAGGTGTATAAGTAGCAAGACTTCCTGCGGACAAGAAGTTCTCGCGAATCGTTCTTAGCTGCCGGGCAGTACGCTCGATTTCCAATGGCGAGGCGATAGACAGGTTAACACGAGCGAGTTGGTTTGGCATACCTCTACCTCAGATTTGGCAATGGCCGCTGTGCCATCACCTCTCATGCGAAGCTATAGACGGTCTGCAGGGTAGGAAAATATTTTTACATCGTATCACTAAAGTTATGAACGCTCAAAGTAGTTTATAACATATGACCGTGGCTTTGTCTATGAACAAACAAGCTAACGGCTATATTTTTTCACCAATTTTTCACCGAACCTCCCTTGATTATCACCTTCCCCTCACTAACTCTATGTTACCATTTTAGTAAGTGTGGGGGTGTTGGAGGTATTCATCTCATCAATTCTCTTGATGTGGATACCTCGCTGCAGGAATACGTCGCTCCATCTTAGATAGTAAAGGCACGGCAGGCAATGCAAGCATCAGAATTGCGTCGCTGATGTTGCTCAAAAATGCTGCCAGACAGCAAATACGTATTTGCATGCAAAAGCGCATGCGATGTAGATTAGCCAACGTAGTGCTTCACCCAGAAGAGTAGGTTGATCAAGTTGGACAAGTTAGAGACAGCCTGGCGGCTGTCAGACAAGGAGAACAAGCAATATGGCTCGTAGCAGCATTACTAAGGCGTACCAGAAGATCCAAGAGCTTTCCTGGGAACCAACGTTTGTCACACCAGTGCAGAAGTATCCGACCGATTACAAGCTCACGAAAGGTCCTAAGAAAGAACCGTTGAAGCAGGTAATGCAATCCTATTTCCCTATGCAAGAGGAGAAGGATAATCGCTCCATGGGGGCCATGGACGGAGCGCTCCGTGGCAATATGTTCCGCTCGACGCAACCGCGCTGGATGGAGTGGATGAAGCTCTTCCTGGGCATCATTCCGTTCCCCGAGATTTCCGCGGCTCGTGCTATGCCCTTGCTTACCTCAGTGGTGCCAAACCCAGAACTCCACAACGGACTGGCACTTCAGATGATTGACGAGGTACGTCACTCGACAATCCAGATGCACCTGAAGCGCTACTACATGAAGAACTACATCGATCCTGCCGGGTTCGATACTACCGAGAAGTCCTTCGACAGGTGCTATGCGGGGACGATCGGGCGGCAGTTCGCTGAGGGCTTCACCACAGGCGATGCGATCACCGCGGCCAATATCTACCTTCAGATTGTTGCCGAGACCGCCTTCACGAACACGCTGTTCGTGGCGATGCCATCGGAGGCCGCTGCTAATGGCGACTACCTCCTGCCCACAGTATTCCTCTCGGTCCAATCCGACGAGTCACGACACATCAGCAATGGCTATGCCACGCTCTTGATGGCTCTGGCCGATCCTGAAAACCAACTGCTGCTGGAACGCGACCTCCAGTACGCCTTCTGGAACAACCACTGCGTTGTCGATGCGGCAATTGGTACCTTCATTGAGTATGGAACGAAGGACCGTCGCAAGAATCGCGAGAGCTATGCAGAAATGTGGCGGCGCTGGATCTACGATGACTACTACCGCAGCTACCTGATGCCGCTGGAGAAGTATGGTCTGAAGATCCACCACGAGGATGTTGAGGAGGCCTGGGCCCGTATCGCCGACAAGGGCTATGTGCATAAGACGGCACAATTCTTCGCCACTGGCTGGTTCGCCAACTTCTGGCGCATCGACCCCTTGACCGAAGAAGACTTCGAGTGGTTTGAGTTCAAGTATCCCGGCTGGTACAACGAGTATGGCAAGTGGTGGGAACACTATGCACGCCTGTCCAAGCCCAATGGGCACAAGCCCATTGCCTTTGAGGACGTTGGCTACGTGTATCCACACCGCTGCTGGACGTGCATGGTCCCCTGTATGATCCGTGAAGATACTATCATGGATACAGTAGACGGCCAGGTACGGACATACTGTTCCAAGACGTGTCATTGGACCGATAAGTATGCGTTCCGTGGTGAGTACGAGGGTCGCCCAACACCAGCGATGGGCCGCTTGGTTGGCAAGCGTGAGTGGGAAACCGTCTATCATGGCTGGGAGTTGCCTGACGTCATGAGGGATCAGGGCTTCGTTCGCCCCGATGGTAAGACGCTCATCCCTCAGCCGCATGTGATCTTCGATGACAAGGCCATGTGGACGTTGGACCATCTCAAAGGCATTGAGTTCCAGAGCCCCAATGTGTTGCTCAACCAGATGACACCCGAGCAGCGGGAAGCATATATGGCAGAGTATCGCAAGGGCTTCACCATCAAATAGAGTCGTGCAGGGCACCCACCCCTGGCGGGGCGCGGGAGAAAGGAAGAGATTGCGCTCATCTCCCGTGCTCCAGCTAATACTCTTGACGGATTGCAGGGGAAGGAGCAAGTTGCTTTTGTCCTTATCTTCTGCGGTCCCGGTAATACTCCGGAAGAAAGAGTTGCAGTATGGCTACACACAAAGTTCGATTTCAACCGGTCAACATTGAGATCGACGTGGATGAAGACGAAACCGTGCTCAACGCTGCGTTTCGTCAAGGTGTATCACTGACGCATGGATGTAGGGAGGGGCAGTGTTCAGCCTGCAAATCATTTCTCCTCGACGGCGATATTGAGATGGAGAGATACTCCACCTTTGCGCTTCCAGAGTATGAGAGCGATGAGGGATATGTCCTGCTGTGCCGTTGCCATGCCTATAGCGATTTAGAAGTTGAACTGATCAACTATGACGAGGACATCATCCGGTTGGGTATCCCCATCGAGTCTTACCGGACGATTGTCGAGGAAATCGAACCCCTTACCCATGATATCAAACGCCTCGTACTCAAAATCGCTGAACCGGGAAGAAGGATGAGGTACAATGCCGGTCAGTACGCCTCTCTGCGTGTCCCTGGCAGCGAAGAGCACCGTGCCTATTCTATGGCCAACACCCCCCGTACGAACGATCGCCTGGAATTCATCATCAAGGTGTTCCCAGGTGGATTGTTTTCGGGACTGCTGGAGGGGGGCATCACTATAGGCCAGGAACTGGAGGCGGAGGGGCCCTATGGTGTCTTCATGCTTCGTGAGAAGTGGGATAGCGACATCATCTGCATCGGTGGTGGCTCTGGAATGGCTCCACTCTGGTCGCTACTCGACGATATGGCAGAACGCGGTGTCAAACGCAAAGCTACCTTCTTCTACGGAGCCAGAACCCGCAAGGACCTGTTCTACCTGGATCGCCTGGAGCAGTTGGCGGAACGACTACCTGGCTTCCGGTTCGTGCCGGCCCTCTCTATGGCTACACCTGAGGACGATTGGGACGGGGAGACGGGCTTGATCACGGATGTTCTTGACCGCAATGTGGAAGCCGGTCAACTTGCAACGCAAGCTTACCTTTGCGGCCCACCCCCTATGATCGACGCAGCTATTCCTGTGCTTATACGCAAGGGGATCAGCGAAGATCGCATTTTCTTTGATAAGTTTACTCCCACAGGTAAAGTAGAGTAGTTCATTTAAGCGCAGTAGCTCGAAATGGAGGAAAGGACCTATGGCAGACCCAACCATTGATACTGGGCCAGCGATTCACATCACGAACGCACAAGCGGGTGCCGCTACGTTTTCGGGATCAGACAGCCGGAACTTTAACTATTTCACGCCTAAAGGACGCCACGCCAGCATGTATGAAGATGTGACGATGGATGTTCAGCCCGATCCCAAACGGTATCTCTTGCAGGGCTGGCTTTACGCCTTTGCCGATGGAACCGCGGGATACGACGAGTCATGGACGAAATTGAAGTCGATCGACTGGCATGCATTCCGCGACCCCAATGAGCAATGGCACCGCACTATCTACATTCGCCAGGCAAACACAGTTCGCCAAATTCAACAGACCCTTGCTATGGCGAAGAACGAAAATGCATTTGCAACCTGGGATACGAGTTGGGTCAAGTGTGTCGAGACGCATGTGAGT
>Ga0207646_10007242_pt1 | contig 11314 bp, 2 predicted proteins | sample KBSK5502metaG_FD_184343 | JGI IMG/M metagenome (GOLD analysis project Ga0207646, IMG submission 184343) | Corn, switchgrass and miscanthus rhizosphere microbial communities from Kellogg Biological Station, Michigan, USA - KBS K5-50-2 metaG... | ecosystem: Host-associated > Plants > Roots >...
CAGCGACAGCTGTTCGGGAGATAAGGGGTGGCGAATTTTCAGTCCAACTTCATCGTAGCCGTTACGGTCAAGCAGTTGGAACAGCTTCGGGCGTTACGCCAGGAGCTAGATGCACTGCGTGCACTCGGGGGCAAAGGCTCCCAAATCGCCATCAAGATCGATACGTCGACCATCGATCCCGCCCTGAAGGAAATCAAGCGCAAGGTTCGCGAAGCCGGTCAGGATGTGGGGGCCCAAACTGCGACGTCGGTTGGGGGTACCGGCCGTTCCCAGTCGTCGGGTGAGCTTACGCGTGCAGTCCAGGCGCTTACGACGGAGCTTCAGCGTCGCCGTCCAGGTGCGCCATCTCCGGCAGCGGCAGCGCAAGCTACGCTCGCCACCGCGGGTCGTGGAGACTATCCCGCGCACGCGCAGCAGGTGGTTAACAAGCTACGGGCAGAGATCAAGCGGCTGCGTGATGAGACGTTGCGGGAGATGCAGAAGACTGGCGTGGAACTGTCCGAGCAAGAGATGCTCCGGCTTGGAACCCGCGTAGGTCGGCTCGAAGATCGTATCAAGAAGGTCACCGCAGCGATGTCCACTGGGGGCGGGAAGAAGACTTCCGTCACGGTGCCTGTCGGGGCGGGAACGACGCCCAGCGTAGGCCAGGCGGCCGTCACGTTCGATCTCAAGCCGCTGCAGGCTACGCTGGACAGCTTGGCCCGCATGATCCAGCAGAAGATCGTGGGGCCGCTGAGCAAGCTGGCCGACATCGATTTGACAGGGCTGGGAACGGGTGCGGCTAGGGCCGGTCGGAAGCGGCGTGGTGGGGCTGCTGCCGCTCCTGGAGCTCCTGCCGACACCTATGGCCCTGAACTGACTGACGAGGACCTGTCGCTCCTCGAGCGCGGGAAACAGCGCGCATCTCGCCAGGCGCAAGAGACCGTCGGTCGTCGTGCCCGCGCGCAGGCCGCTGCAGCGCTACGTCGGAAGGAAGCCTTTGACAAGCTTGACGATGCGACCCGTGAGCGTGTCGAACAGGCCGCCCAGCAGGGACTCGTATTTGTTCCGGGTGGGCTCCCTGGTCTTCAGCCTTCGAACCGCGGACGAACGTCCGATGTGATCCTGGCCGAGCTGCATCGCCGGGCATCGAGTGTCGCGCTGAGCGCCGGTCGGGCACCGTTGCGGGAAGACATCCAAACGTTTCCTCCTGGTGCCAATGAAGGGCTTGCTGGACAGTTGCGGCTTGGGGATCCCGTCACGACGAAGTTGGTGATGTCATTTGCTAAGGGCGAAGCCAGCCGAATCAAGGATCGGCTGGCCGAGCTGAAGGCTCGCGGGACATCGGCTGCTGAATTGCAGACCTATGCGAAGTCGTTGGCCGCGGACGCCCAGCAGGCCGTCGAGCGGAAGTTCGACATTCCCTCGGGCGAGTTCAGTTTCTTCACGTCGCGCAATGCCGACGTCGTTCCCAAGCGCATCACGGCGTCGAAGGGCGTGCGGATGCTCGAGTCGATCAATCGGTCGATCGAGGCGCTCGAGAAGTTTGGTGATACCCCCGAAGGACAGACGCTCACGGCCGGACTTGCCCGCAGCATGCGGTCCGGACTGCGTCGCGGTCTCCGAGTGCTCAAGCCGGTCGTGGAAGCCCTCGAGACCGGTACCCAACTGACCCCTGAAGGTAAGCAGGCTACCCAGGCGCAGTTCGAGAAGATCCTCCAGTCGTTCCCCTTCCTGAAGCAATTCGCCGCTCCGGGCTTCTCCCCCGCGGACATTCGTAGCACGTACAGCAGTTTCCAGGCCGTCCAGGAAGCCGTTCGTCTCGGGTCGAATGTGACGTCCGTGGTGGCACCGGTACGCGGTCAGATGATCGCTCCGGTTGCGACCCGGTTACAACGACTGGTTGGTGGTGAAGGTCGCACCGGCCTGATCGACTACTACGCCCAGCGGGCGCAAGACGAGACGCTGTCTGAAGGGCAGCGGAAGTTTGCCGCCAAGCGGCATCAGCAGGCGCTCGAAGATCTCGAGAAGAGTCTGCCCACGCCGGCAGAGCTGGCGAAGTACATCCAGCGGCAACGAGCAATCGAGAAGGTCATGCGGGGCGTGCGTTCCCCGCTGAAGGAAAACGCTCTGGATGTGGGTGAAGGGCCCAGTGCGCGCATGGAGCGCGGATCGAGCGTTCGTGAGCTGACGCAAGAGGAGATTGCGCATGAGCGCGACTACGTCCGGGCACGCGTCGATCGTATCAATGAGTATCGCCGCAAGAAAGGCCGCGCGGCACTGGACTTCCCGGCGGCTGAGCGTGAGCTCGAGCGGTTGCGCGACCAAGCGTTGCAGATCTCCAAGGGCTACGAGGCGACTCCGCTCAAGGCTCCTGGGGCCGGCGAGTTCTTGCCCGGCTCTCCTCGGCGAGCGTTGCACATTCCGGCCGGGTTCGCCGGTGAGCTCGATCGGATCGGCGGATTCCTGAGTGTCGTGGGTCAGTCGCCTACTGGCGCGGCGCGTCTGGCGCAAGCAGAAGCGCTGTTGCGTGCCGGTGGCGCTGGCGTCGGTGCACCACCCCCGCCTCCACCTCCACCCCCGCCTGGTGAAACACCTCCGCCGACTGGTGCAACGCCACCTCCAGGCGGTGGCGATTGGGTTGGCCGCATCATTGCCGAGCTCCAGCGGATCTTGGCAGCCATCGAACGACTTGGGGCTGCCAAGGGTCCGGCTGGGACTGGTGGCGGCTTGCCTTTTGCCAACCTCACACCCGAGGAACGGAAGGAGCGGTTCGATCTGCGCGGCAAGCAGTTCGAGCTCTCGAAGCAGCGGGAGCAGCGGCTGGCGAGTGCCGCTCATCAGAAGGGAGCGCAGGCAGAATACGCCATCAACGCGAAGGAGCAGTTGGGGTTAGAGGCTCTGGGACAGTTCGGTCCGGCCGACTTCACCCAGGTGACCGACCAGCTGTTTCGCGATCTCAACTCGATGGCAACGATGCAGGACCGCCTCAACAAACTGCTGGCACGGATCAAGATCCGGCAGAATCGGGGTGCGAATGCGGACGATCTTCGCCGGCAGTTTGGGACAACGGGCGAATCGTTGTTGGCTCAGTACGGGACCGTCAACCGCCTGGTCGACTATGCCACCCAGGTCTATCCGAAGCAGTTTGCGCCCGTAGCGGGCGACGTAGACGCATTGCGGGGTGCCTACACGAAACGTGTGCAGACGCAGGAGAAGTTGCGCGGTGCGACCAAGGGTAGCGATGAGGAAGTACGGCTGCAGGAGCTCCTGAGAAAGCGCATTGATCTCGAGGAGAAGCTTGGGCAAAGGGTACGTCAGCGTGCAGCGGCGGTCGTACAGTCGATTCGAGCGTCTGAGCGCGAACACAGCTTCTTCGAGCGGTTCAATGAGACGCTCCGGCGCGTGCTCTTTTATACCGGAGCCAGCTTCCTTGTCTATCGGCTCACCGGAGCTCTCGGCGCAGCCGCGCAAGAGGCGATCCGCTTAGAGTCGTCGGTCGCCCGTATCTCGGGTGTGCTTGGCGGTGGTGGTATTGCGCAGCGTCGGGATCTCCGGGCTGGCATTATCGGCGCGGCGCAGGATTTCGGTGTCCCGCTAGAGCAGGCCAGCTCCGCCATTCAGACGTTCGCGCAGGCGGGCTATCGTGGTCCGCAGGCGGTCACGGCGGCGCGGGCTGCATTGGCCGGGCAGGTGGGCGCGGGACTTGAAGCTGGACAGGCGCAAGAACTGCTCATCGCTATCGATCACATTTCCAACGGTGCCATCACCTTCGAGAACATCTTGGACCGGATCTCGCGCGTCGAGGCGACGCGGGCGGTAACGGCTCAAGATCTAGCGGTGGCGCTACAGCGTACGGGTTCGTTGGCATCGCAGCTGCAGCCGAATCGGCAAGGAAATGTCGACTTCGCGGACCTCGTCATTGGGGCAACGACAGCGATTGTCGAGCGCACACGGGTGAGCGGGAATCAGGCGGCGACTGGTCTACGGTTTATCCTCTCCCGTTTGGCGGCGCCGGAAATCGCCAATCGTCTGCAAACCGGCTTCGGCATCAATCTCGCTGCGAACAAAGAAGGAACCGAGTTGCGCTCCCTCTATGACATCCTGGCCGATGTTGCTCGCAAGTACAAGGAGTTGAGCGACCCGAATCAGCCTGGTGGACCACGGACGGCGGAAGCCTTCCAGCTACTCAACACCGTTGGTGGCGCTCGCCAGGTCAACCTTGCCGCGGCACTGCTCGGGAATTTCCAGGACGCGCTGGCAACCGCTCGCGAATCGTCGCAGGCCATGGGCGATACAGCGCGGCGTGTGGCGATTCAGATGGACACCCTCGAGAAGAAGCTCGAGCAGACCAAGGCCGCGTTCTCCGGCTTTATCAGTTCGCTCCTGGAGAAGTCGGGATTGCTTGAGGCGATGAAGGCCGTGGTCGACGGTCTAGGTAAGATCTTCAAAGCGGGCGCGGGTTCTGCTGCGGCAGGTGGTGTTGGGATTGGCGTGGTGGGAGCTTTGGCCGGTCTCGGTGGCGGCCTCCTCGGGCAGGCCGGTCATGCTGTCGAAGCTAAGGGTGTTGCGAAGTCGCTGGTTGCTCTCCGTAACCTGGGCAAGTTCATCTCACTTCTCGGCTCCGCAATCGCACCATTTGGGTTGTTGCTCACTGCAGTCGGTGTGGTCATCGCGGTCGCGACATTGCTGCATCGGAAGTCAGCCAAGTTGCGCGAAGAGGCCGAGCGGTACGGGCGGGCGGAGGTCGCAAACTTCAACCCGGAGCAGCTCGATGTTGTCAAGAAGTATAAGGAGACCGCAGTAAGTTATGGCTTCTCCCAGAACGAGTTCTACGCGCGTGTGAGTGCGGCGGCAACGACGGCTCGAGAGCAGGTGCTGAATAAGTATCCCAACGCAGGACCGTTCTTCACCGGTGGCAAGGTTCCGAAGATTCCCGACTTCCGCGAAGACCTCACCAAGGCCTTTGTGGATGCGTTGTCCAAGAACGTTCCGGAAATCGGCCGCATTGAGGATCCTACCGAACGGCGTCGGGTCGCGCTCGAACTCCTCAAGAACTCAGCTCTGGTTGGCAGTGAACGCGCTGGGCGGTTCTCCGCTGACCTCCAGCACGACCTCCAGCAGGAAGAGGAGCAGATTCGAGCGCGGCTGGAACAGAGTGCGCGAAGTGCACCCATCTCCGCTCAGGGAGCCTTTGCTGGGTTGAGTCAGGAAGAGATTCGCCGCCTGCGTGCTCCACAGGGCGCTGGCTTCGGATACCGGGCATCGAGTGTTCGGGCTCGATTCGGACTGGGTGCGACCGATGAGATCAGGGGACAGCCGTTGGAGCTCTTGCGTAGTGAGGCATACCGTGAGGCGTCGGCCTTGTTCGGGAAGCCGACTGGCGCGCTGCTTGGCACGACGCTACCCGGAGGTGAGACGGTTCTCGATCGGGTCGTGGAGTCAATGGTCAAGAATGGGTCCACGCTCGGTCAGGCATTCGATGACCTGGCCCAGACGGTATTCAAGTCAGCTGAGGGACTGAAGCTGCTTGACAAGGCGATCGATCGGGCCATCGACACCGGCTTCATCGAACAGCCAGGACCGGGTGTGACCAGTACAGCTTCCGGCGGACAGCAGTTCGGCGATCTCTTCTTGAAGCGATTTGTGGAGCGCGGTCGGCTCAAGGTTAAGGAGTATCGGGAGCGCAATCTGCCTGCGCAAGCGAAGGAGCTTGAAGAGTTACTTAACGCCCAGGAATCACCTGAAGGCGCCGGTGCCTTCAAAGCTATCCTGGGTAAGCGACTCGGCCGCGGCCATCTGCGGGATCGGTTGCTGGATGTCTTGCTGCAGTTCACTACTGCTCGAGAGGGCGATGCAGCCACGGCGCAATACTTCTCCGGCGCGGGTCTGTCGTTCGATCTCGACGCCGCGCGGGCTGCTAGTTCGCAACAGGCGTTGCGAGGCTTGGCGGGTGTGCCGGCGCAGATCCGTGCGGATCTCATTCGCAACCGGTCGCGGCTCATCGGGGCGGGAGCGACCGAAGAGGATATTCGCGCTGCGGTGGAAGAAGGTGGTCGTTCTCAGTTCTCTGCAGGTACGCTCAAGCGCATCAACGCAGCCTTCGACAAGTTCGAGCAGCTGCCAGAGGCGGAGACGCAGAACTTGTTGCGCAACGTGGAAACGCTGTCACAGGCGGTGAAGGCGGTGACCGGTCGCGAAGACGTACTGGGACGTCTTGACAAGACCGATAGGGAGAAAATCCTCGGTCTCGCGCAAGCGGGTCCTGCCGATCTGATTGCTCCGGCCAACTATGATCTCCTGATCCGCGTGTTCCAGCAGCTGGCCGATGCGGATCAAGCACGCCTTCGTGCGAAGATTGCGCAGAATCGTGAGCTAGAGCGACAGGTCGTCCTGGAGCAACAGGTGCTCGAACATCAGCAGACGCTCTCCCAGATCGGGCGAGAGTCGGCGGTACGTCGAGCGGATATTCTCGGTGGGCCGGGCGCCGGTTTCCGAACTCGCCTTGCTCAATTGCCGTCTGAGACGGAGGAAGCGCGTCGGCGGATCAACGCACAGTTTGATGCCGAGAACAAACTGGCGGTAGCTGCGTCCACTGCAGGCGAGTCGCTCGAGGATTTCCGCGAGAAGATTCGGGCGATCGAGATCAAGCGCGAAACGGCACTCGCGCGTCTCGGTCCTGAAGAAGAAGAGAAGCGTACGAAGTTGATCCAAGACTTCCAGGATCAGGTCCTACAGACGACGATCCAAAAGATCGACCAGTTGGTATCTCAGGCCACGGCCGGTCTGCGTCAGATCTTGACGGATCCTGAGCTTTCGAGGAAGACCACGCCACGTCAGTTGATCGAGGCAACGGCAGGCGGGATCGGTCAAACGATGTTCCAGCAGATCGGGAACAACTTCATGGATGCGTTGACCGGTCCGCACGGGATCTTCGGTGGAGCATTGCGAGACTTGTTCCGGTCTCCGGCTCAGATTGAAGCGGATCTGATGTACGATGCTACCTACAAGGGAAGCTACGAAGGTACCGTCGATGGCAACCTTTACGCGCAGGGCAAGGAACCGTTGTATGGCGGACCTAACGCGAAGGGAATCCAAGGTATTGTCAATGCGATTTTGCTAGGCGGTAAGGCGGAGGGTGCAGATAACAAGAGCAGTATCAAGAAGGCGGTGGCACAGTTCGTCGGAACAGCTGGTGGTACACTCATCGGTGACGCAATCAGTCCTCACAAAGGATCGAACTACTCTTCCGAGGGGGCAGCAGTAGGTTCGGCCATTGGAAGTCTCATTCCAGGTGTAGGCACGATTATCGGCGGAGTGATAGGTGGAATCTTCGGCGGTCTGTTCGGGAAGAAGCGGCCGCCTGCTCCGCTTCCAGAGATGCAGGTGCTCGAGCGGATCGATCGGAACACCCGCGAAACGATCACCGCGATCGAGAATCAGACGACGCAGCTGCTCACGTTGGACTCTCGCTTGCTAAACGTGCCGTCGACCTTTACCGTACCCGGCTACCGGCCTATAGGGGTTGGTGGCGGCCTTGGCATGGAAGGTGGTATGACCGTCCAGCAGTCCGTGAGCATCACGATCACGGATTCGCGGGATCCTGAGGCGACGGCGCAAGCCGTGGCTCGCGCGCTGCGTTCGGAATCGCGGCGGGCGGGGACGTTCGTGTCGACTCGTGGGTAAGGAGGCGACGTGAAGCTGCTAGGTCTGCTGGCGGTGTTGGCGGTCCTTTACGGGAGCCAGACACCAGATGTGGTCGGCACCTGGGCGCGAACCCGATACGGCCGACCGGTGGATAGTCTCGTGTGGGTGTTTCGGACCAACGGAACGTATACCTATCGTGTGGTGGATATGGCGTACGGTCCCCAAGGGCTGCACGTGGCGGGTGTCGATCGTACCACTGGTCGTTGGAATGTGCGTCCGCCGGCAGGGGCGGATGAGGGTAATGAATCGGTGCTGTGCATCGTGGCCGATGTCACCAAGCGATCGTTCTGCAGTCACTACCACGTCCGGACGCTGACCTGGGAAGACGAGTGCGATACCCGGCTTGCTACGTGTCTGGATAGGAAACGCGAGTTTCCTGAGTTCAAGGCAGGAAATACCATGTTCCGCTGGGGCGAGATAATCTACTTCCGCCAGTAACTTCCGCGCGTTTCGCGTCCCCACCCCGGCCGCTTCGACTTATCAGTAGCCGGGGGCCGTGTTTTTGGGGGTGTGGGAACGGGTGTGGGGTAAGCCGCTTCCCGCTTCGGTGCTCCGGAGCCGGGCGCGGCTTTTGTGGTTTCTACGGGGAGGTGCCGGGCATGGGCTTCTTGGTCCTTGGGAGCGAGCCGGGTATGCCGACAGTCGTAACGAAAACGGTGAAGCCTGCAGGGGGCGGTGACTATCTCTCCCTCAACGCCGCGATCACTGGCGAAAAAGCCATTCGCGCGGACCTCGTCACGCGCAACGAGGTTCTGCAGCTGGAATGCTACGCCGGCTCGGACACCACCGCCGCCACCATCGACGGCTTCGTCACCGATCCCGATCACTACATCCGAGTGTATGTCGCGTCCGGCGAGGGCCATGTTGGACTCTGGAATGATGCGAAGTACAAGCTTGATGTTACCAACGCCAACGCCCTCGTCATCAGCGACAACTTCGTCCGCGTCGAAGGTCTCCAGGTCCGACTGAATCAGACGGCGGCAGCGACCACGCGGGCAGTCACGGTCGGGTCCGCGCTGGTGTCTGGTGCCTACGACATACGCCTCATCAACTGCTATCTCCGCGGGAACTTGTCGGGCTCGAATGGGTGTGACGGCTTCATCAATTCGAACACCGACGACGGCAACGGTAAGGTGTACCTCGTCAACTGCGTGGCGGAAGGCTTCCACGATCTCGCGACCAGTTGCGTAGGCTTCAACTTCCGCTCTGCGCCGACGCTCCAATCCGTTTTTGCCTACAACTGTACGTCCATCCGGTGTCAGACGGGATTCCAGGTTCGTAGCTACGTCCGCTACAAGAACTGCGGAGCGATCGACGCCTGGAGCGCGTTCCCGGCGAACACCGCGCATGCCTCGAGCACCAACAACGGCGCCACGCGAAAGTCGACGGCCAGCATGGGGTCGAACTTCAAGCAGCCTGTGGCAGTGCTCATGAAGGATCCGTTGGCCGCGGACTACCGTCTCCAGACCGGCGACAGTGGGTTCAAGGCGAACGGAGTCGACCTCTCAGCCGACGCCAACTTCGCCTTCGATTACGACATCACCGGTGCGACCCGGACAGGCACCTGGTCGATTGGCGCGTACCAGGAAAGCAACGCGGCCGTGCAGGATGTCGTGTGGCTCTGGGCTGGCGGCGTGAAGACCACGACGGCACAGGTCAAGGTGCGGCTGGTGCTGGCCGAGGCGACGAGCACCGTCAACCTCCGAGTGAGTACCGCGTCCGACCTGTCCAATCCCACCATCTTCGGACCGGTATCCGCGCCGTCGAGCTCGAACAACGTCGCGACCTTCAACCTCACGGGTCTGTCAGCCAACACCACGTACTACTACGGTGTTACGATTGGCGTGACTACGTACACCCGGAAGGGGAAGTTTAAGACGACCCCATCTGGAGCTGCGTCGTTTGTGTTCGCCGTCGGTGGCGACTCGGACACGGGCGGAGCGGATCCGGTGTTCGATGAGATTCGGACGCAGAATCCGTTGTTCTTCATGTACCTCGGCGATGCCCACTATCAGGATGTCGCGACCAATGACATTACCGAGTTCCGCAAGGCGTATGATCTGACGCTGCTGGCCACGCCGCAGTTGAACATGTTCCTCAATACGGCCGTCGACTACGTCTGGGATCATCACGATTTCGGTGGCGCCAACTCGAACAAGAACGCGACTGCGAAGCCCGCGGCGCAGGATGCCTATCGCGAGAACGCTGCGCACCACACGCTGCCAGCAGGGGATCCGGGTCAGTTCGCGATCTACCACTCGTTTGTGGTCGGTCGGGTGCGGTTCATTGTGACCGACATGCGGTCGGAGCGCAATCCGAATTCCGATACCGACAACGGCTCCAAGACCATGATGGGGGCCACCCAGAAGCAGTGGCTCAAGGATGAGATCCTCGCGGCGAAGACCGCTGGACAGGCGGTGATCTGGATGTCGCCAATCCCTTGGGTGGCGGCAACCTCAGCCGGTCAAGATCACTGGGGTGGATTCAACACCGAACGCAAGGAAATCGCCGACTTCCTCCAGTCGAACAATGTCGACTTCCTGATTCGCATCTCCGCGAATGCGCACATGGTCGCGCTTGATGATGGTACCAACGACAAGTTCACCACGGATGCCGTGGGGAATGGATTGACCACGTTCCATGCCGCGCCGCTGCGCCAGAATGGGAGCACTGTCGGCGGGCCGTACAGTCACAACACGTTCTCCGGTACGGGGAACGAAAGTGAAGGCCAGTACGGACTCGTCACGGTGACCGATACCGGCGCTAATACCATCTCAGTGCAGATGGTCGGGAAGAAGTACCAGACCCAGCTCCTGACCTACACGAAGGTGCTCAACGTCCCCACCGCGGGTAGCGGCGGTCCGACCGGTTCGACGAAGACTGTCACCGCTGCGGGTTCGCTTGGGACGAAGACGGTTGTGAAAACCGTCAAGCCAAACGGTGGTGGAGACTACATCTCCATTGCCGCGGCCCTTGCTGCTGAAAAGGTTATTCGGCCGAACCTGGTCTCCAACGACGAGATCCTCCTCCTCGAGTGCTACTCCGGTCGGGATGTGGGTGGGACGGCAACGATCGATACGTTTACCGTCGACGCCACACACTACGTCAAGATTGCGCCGGCGGCAGGTCACGGATGCCCAGGCTTCTGGGACGAGACCAAGTACTACCTCGACGTAACCAACGTCAACGGCATTGTCATCAACCGCAACTACGTGCGCCTCGATCGCGGGTTGCAGGTCAAGCTGAACGTGACGTCGGCTGTCACGGTGCGGGCGGTGACGGTCGGAACCGGTCTCGCCGGGGGTGCCTACGACATTCGGGTCATCAACTGCTACATGAAGGGTGTGTTGAGTGGCACCAACGGGTGCGATGGGTTCATCAACTCCAATACGGACGATGCAAGCGGGAAGGTCTACGTCGTCAACTGTGTCGCCGACGGATTCCGGGACAAGGCGACCGCGTGCGTTGGATTCAATGTGCGGTCGGCACCGACGCTTCAGTCGGTCTTTATGTACAACTGCACCGCCATCAACTGTCACCAGGCGTTCCAGCCACGGAGCTACCTCCGAGCGAAGAACTGCGCGGCGATCGATGCCTGGAGTGCGTTCCCGTCAGGCACGTCTGCCCA
>Ga0207646_10007243_pt1 | contig 11314 bp, 8 predicted proteins | sample KBSK5502metaG_FD_184343 | JGI IMG/M metagenome (GOLD analysis project Ga0207646, IMG submission 184343) | Corn, switchgrass and miscanthus rhizosphere microbial communities from Kellogg Biological Station, Michigan, USA - KBS K5-50-2 metaG... | ecosystem: Host-associated > Plants > Roots >...
CCCTCGGAGGCGATCGCCACCTTCAAGGACGCCCACGAGATGCCGCTGCCCGAGTACGGCTGCACCTGGGCCGGCGACGGCGGCATGGATTTCTTCCTGGGCAACGAGGCCCAGCAGGGCATCTTCCGCCTGATGCACCACATCTACAACAAGGCGAAGCTCACCAAGCACCCCCACCTGATGGACATCGCGATGTGGCTGCTGCAGTCGGACAACCTCCACCTGATCCAGTGGTTTTCCAAGAGCGGCAGCCAGGCCGAGGTCTCGGCCTACTTCACCCCGGACGAGTGGTGGGAGCTGGGCGGTCTTGGCATCCTCCGCGAGCAGCAGCGCGTCTACGTCAACTTCCTGCGCGCCATGGACGAGTACGCGTGACCCTTGCTGTCTGATAGACATCCGACCTAGAATTTCGAATGGAATGGCGAGGAGGGGACTCCGATGAGTGTTGTCCCAGCGTCTGTTCCCGGCAGCGATTTTCCCCCGGTGGTCGTGGCGGATGACGACCGCGATGTCCGGACCATGTTACGGACCCTCCTCGAGCTGGATGGTCACGAGGTGATGGAGGCCAAGGACGGTGACGAGGCCTGGCGCCTTTGCCTCGAGTGGCAGCCGTCGGTGGTGGTGGCCGACATCCAGATGCCGGGCCTCGACGGCCTGCAGTTGTGCCGGAAGATCCGCTCCAGTGAGTACTCGGCCGGCATCAAGGTGATCGTCTACACCGCCGGCATGGCGACGCCCGAGGAAGCGCGACGGGCGGGCTGCGACGAGTACTTCCTGAAGACCGATCCCCTGCCGAGGCTGCGGGACAAGGTCCGCCAGTACGTGAGCGCCCGGACTCACTAGCCCCGAATACAACCTGTATTCGACCGCTGCAAGGTCGGCTCCGCCGGCCGGTTATACCGCAAGGGTGCCTTCCTTGCCCGTGCCGGCGTTGCCGGCCGTCATCGATCTGTCACTGGTCGCCGTGGCGTTGGGCTCACTGCTGATCCTCCGCCTGGCGCATGGCGCGCTGCCCTGGGGACACCTGATGATCGCGGTCGGCCCCGACGGCCGGCCGATGCGGCCGCGCGTGAAATGGCACCTGTGGTCGATAAGCCATGGCGAGTCCCCGCGCCTCGCGGCCATCGGCGGTCTCGCCTCGGTGGCGCTCGGCTGCGCGGCGGCGGCCGCGCTTGGTCCGCGGCTGTTCGACTCGGTCGTGCATCCGGTCAACTCGGTGGCGACGACCATGATGATCTTCACCATCGCCGTCTCCACCGTGCTGGTCCCGCTGGGATTATCGGTCTTGATCCGCGCGACCCTCGACCTGGCCGCCCGCCGGTCCTCGATGGTCGGCCTGGTGGTCGGGATGCGGCGTGACGCGGGTGTCTTCGGCCGCAGCTACCGGATCGCCGTGCAGACGGGAGACAAGGCGATGGCCAAACGCCTGTGGGCGGACTCCTTCCGGGTCAACCGCGCCATCTTTCAACGCCTCAGCCCGGGCGATCGCGTCACCGTCGAGTACTCGCCGCGCCTGTTTTACGTGTACAAGATGGTGCTGCCTGAACCGCTAAAAAAAGCGGTGGTTAGCTAGACTCTTCGATCGTGACGCGACCCCTGCATGTGGCGTTCGTCTGGCACATGCACCAGCCGTATTACAAGGATGACCTCCAAAACCAGTTCCTCCTCCCCTGGGTACGGTTGCGTTGCGCCAAGGACTACTACAAGATGCCGGCGCTGCTCGCGGACTACCCGGCCATCAAGCAGACCTTCAACCTCGTGCCGGCGCTGGTCGCCCAGGTGCAGGACTATGCGGACGGTCGTTTCTCCGACGTGTACCTCGAGCTTGCCCGCCGTCCCGTCGCGGAGCTGAGCGCGGACGAGCGCGCCTTCGTGGCGCGCTGGATGACCGAGTCGAGCCAGATCCGTCGGGTCCGCGATTACCCACGGTACGCCGAGCTGGCCCGAAAGCGCGAGCAGGCCTGGCCGCGCGGTTCCCTTGACCTGGCCCGCCTCTTCAGCGATGCCGAGCTGCGCGACCTGCAGGTGTGGTTCAACCTCTCCTGGATCGGCCCGGAAGTGATGGAGCGCGATCCCGTCATCGCCGAGCTGGTGCGGCGAGGCCGCGACTTCGCGGAAGCCGACAAGGAGCCCGTCTTTGACACGCAGCTCCAACTGCTGAGCAAGGTGCTGCCCACCTATCGCGAGGTGCAGGACCGTGGCCAGGCCGAGCTGATCACCAGCCCCACCTACCACCCGATCCTTCCGCTGATCGCCGATATCGGCGTCGCGCGGGTCGCGCGACCGGACCTGGCCATGCCCCGCCGGCCCTTCGCGCATCCGGAGGATGCCGCCGAACAGCTGCGTCGTGGCATCGAGGCACACACCCGCAGCTTCGGGATTCGGCCACGCGGCCTCTGGCCACCGGAAGAGGCCATCTCTGAGGACGTGGTGCGACTCGCGGCCGACCAGGGTATCGAGTGGATGCTCAGCGATGAGGCCATCCTGGCCCGGTCGCTCTCGAGCTCGGTCACTCGCGACGGCGAGGGGCAGGTGATGCAACCCGAGGTGCTCTATGGGCCCTATCGCGTGCAGGCCGGTGGTTCGCCGCCCATTCACTTGCTGTTCCGCGACGGACGCCTGTCCAACGCGATCGGCTTCGAGTATCAGAATTCGGCCCCCGACGAGGCGGCCAAGGACCTGGTCGATCGACTCAAGGCCATCGGGCAACGCCAGAAGGACAGCCCCTTCCTCGCCGTGATCGCCCTGGACGGCGAAAATTGCTGGGATTTCTACGAAGCGAACGGCAACCCGTTCCTGCGTTCGCTCTACGCGCGCTTGAGCCGCGAGCCCGAACTGAAGACCGTGACCGTCTCGGAGTTTCTCTCGGAGTTCCCGGCGGAGCGCTCGCTGTCACGCATTCATCCGGGGTCCTGGATCAACGCCTCGTTCGACACCTGGGTCGGTGACCATGAGCACAACGCCGCCTGGGACATGCTGGCCGACGCCCGCGATCTCCTCAGCGAGCGCGAGCGCGACGCCATCGACCAGGAGCAACTGAAATCGGCGCGCCGAGAAGTGCTGATCGCGGAAGGCAGCGATTGGTTCTGGTGGTTCGGCCGCTCGCACGACTCCGGCATGGACCAGATCTGGGACAGCCTCTTCCGGCTTCACCTGCGCAACATATATATGTCGCTCGGCGAACGCCCACCGGCGAACCTCTACCAGCCGATCGTGAGGGCCGCTGAGGGAGCGGCCACCAAGCGGCCAGATCGGAAGATCAGCCCCAAGCTGAACGGCGGGGTCGACCAGGACGAGTGGAACGCGGGCGGCTATGTCGACGTGACGGCGCTCTTCGGCGCCATGCATCCACCCCGCGGTGCGGTGCGGCGGATCTGGTTCGGCCATGACGACCGCAACCTCTATTTGCGCTTCGACCTCCTCGACCGCCAGGCGACGCCCCCGATGAAGCTGGAGATGTTCTTTTCCGGGAGTGCGGCGCCGAGCGGGCCCGCCAACACCGATTTCGGTTTCGAGCCGGCCTTCCGACTGACGGTGCAGCGACGGGAGAGCGACGTCGAGCTCGAGCTTGAGGCCGTGACGCCGGGCGGCGGGACGTCTCGCTGGACCGGTCGCGCCAGGGTCGGCGACGCGATCGCGTTCGCGGTGCCCTTCCATGCTCTCGGCCACGACCCCGGTGATACGCTCCACATGGTGGCGCTCGCCCATCAGGACGGCGAACCGGTCGAACAGCTGCCCCCAACCGGCTCGATCGCGGTCCGGGTGCCGGGCGATGTCGCCAACGGCGGGCCGAACCGGCCGTTGAAGATCCTGCTGGTGTCGGCCGAGGTCGCGCCCTTTGCCAAGGTGGGTGGGCTCGCCGACGTGGCGGGCGCGCTGCCGAAGGCGCTGCGGGCCATGGGGCACGACGTCCGGGTGGTGATGCCCCGCTACGGCAGCATCGATGTCGACAAGTACGGACTACGCAAGGTCGTGACCAATCTCGGTGTCCCCCTGGCGCACCAACCGGTCAACGCCGACGTCCTCGAGGGACGGATCGGTAACGAGGTGCCGATCTACTTCATCGACAACTCGCAATTCTTCGGCCGCGAAGGCATGTACGGCTTCTGGGACGATGACGCGCGCTTCATCTATTTCAGCCGGGCCGCGCTCGAGATGCTGCGGCCGCTCGATTTTCAACCCGACGTCATCCACGTCAACGACTGGCACACCGCCGTCATCCCCAACATGCTGGCTCGGCTCTATGCCGGCGACCCGTTTTTCGCCGATGTCGCGACCGTTCTCACCATCCACAACCTCGCCTTCCAGGGGGTCTTCGGTTACGGCACCCTCCACCTGGCCGATCTCGAGCAGTGGGGGCTGATCAAGCCCGGTATGCCAGGGCTCGACGACATCGTCAACCTGCTGGGTCGCGGGATCTATTTCTCGGATGTCATCAACACCGTCAGCAACCGCTACGCGGAAGAGATCCTGACGCCGGAGTACGGCGAGAAGATGGACCCGCTGCTGCGGGTGTTTCGCAGCAAGCTGCACGGCATCATCAACGGCATCGACTACGAAGTCTTCAACCCGTCGGTCGACACGTCGATCGCCGCCCGCTACGACATCGGCAGCGTCGACAAGAAAGTCGAGAACAAGCTGGCGCTCCAGAAGGAGGTCGGGCTGCCGCAGGATCCGGCGATCCCGATCATCGGCCTGATCTCACGTCTCTACGACCAGAAGGGGCTCGACCTGATCGCGAACATTATGTGGGGGTTGATGCGGCTGAACCTCCAGCTCGTCGTGCTCGGCGCCGGCGACTCGCGGTACGAGGAGATGTTCCGCGCCAGCGCTCGCGACAACCCGCAGAAGGTCTCCGCCACCATCGGCTTCAAGCCGGTGCTGGCGCAGCACATCTACGCGGGCTCCGACATGTTCCTGATGCCGTCGCGGTTCGAGCCTTGCGGGCTGGGCCAGCTGATCAGCCTTCGATACGGGACCATCCCGATCGTGCGCGCCACCGGCGGACTCGCCGACACCATCGATGACTGGGACCCGGTGCGGCAGACCGGCAACGGTTTCGTCTTCAGCGCCTACGACCACTGGGACCTCTTCGCCCAGGTGGTGCGGGCGCTCGAAACCTTCCGCCAGCCACAGCTCTGGCAGCGGCTACAGGCCAATGCGATGGCGACCGACGTCAGCTGGGCCAACTCGGCCGAGAAGTACATTCGGCTCTACCGGGCGGCGATCGTCAATCACGGCGAGGCTCGCGAGTACTCGGCCGCGGCCGCCGGCCCGTACGGCTGGTAGCCGGTCGGCGGCCCCCGAAAAGGGCACCGGTCTAATAGAGCTTAATATTTGGACGAATTTCTTGATGTCTTGACACCCGGTAGGTCATGATTACGGCGATTCGGCTTTGAAGACCCCGTGAAAACGCCGATACATCAACCCCTGGAAGGGAGGTAATTGACGTATATGGACGATTCAGTCGCTCGTCTCCGATGGCTTCGGGTACCGGCACTCTTGACGGTGGTCGGGCTCGTCGTGGCGGCGTGCGGAACCTCCGCCCCCACCACGAGCAACCTGGCGAAGGATCAGACGCTGCGGGTCAACATCGTGACCGAGCCCAACAGTCTCGACCCGGGGCAGGAGCAGTACAGCTACGAGGGCGCCGTCGGCGCCTCGATCAGTGAGGCCCTGCTGAAGATCAAGCCGGACCTGTCCGATGCCGCGCCGGCGACAGCCGCAAGCTATAACGTCTCCTCCGACGGCCTGACCTGGACCTTCCACATCCGTTCGAACGCCAAGTGGAGCGACGGCAAGCCGGTCACCGGCGCCGACTTCGTCTTTGCCTGGCAGCGGATCCTGGATCCGCGCCTCGCGGCGCCATATGCCGATCCCTTCTTCGATGGCACCATTGCGGGCGCAGCGGACTACGCCAACCTCGATCCGACCAAGGACGCGGCCAAGATCCCGGACTTCCTGAACGGGCTTGGACTGTCAGCGCCGGATGCCAGCACCTTCGTTGTCAAGCTGCAGGCACCGTCGCCCTTCTTCAAGTGGATCGCCAGCCTCTGGATGTCGGCTCCGGTTCGCAAGGACGTGGTCGACCAGTACGGCTCCGACAAGTGGGCGACCTCGCCGACCTCGCTGATCACGAACGGCCAGTACAAGGTGTCGGAGATGGTCTCGAAGGACCACATCACGCTCGTCCCCAATACCAATTACTGGGGCGGCGCGCCGACCGTGACCAAGATCATCAACTACGAGATCTCGGACGACAACCAGGCCTATGCGAAATATCTGAATGGCGAGCTGGATACGGTGAACGTCCCGCTGGCCAACACCGACCTGGTCAAGAACGATCCGAAGCTCAAGAACGAGATCAAGTTCGTCCCGCAGCTGACACTGTTCTGGATGGACTTCAACACCCGCAAGGCACCCTTCAACAACAAGCAGGCCCGCCTGGCCTTCTCGAAGGCGATCGACCGCAACGCGCTGGCCACCGACGTGCTGAAGGGACGGTCGAGCCCAGCCGACTACTTCATTCCCAAGGGCATGAACGGCTACCGGCCCGACCTCGGGAAGAGCCAGGAATTCGACGCGGCCGCCGCCAAGACCATGCTGACCCAGGCGGTCGGTGATCCGAGCAAGATCACGATCGACTTCCTGATCCGCAACATCACCGCCAACAAGCAGATCGGCGAGTTCATCGCCGACCAGCTGCAGACCAACCTCGGCGTCAAGGTCAACCAGGTCGTTATCGACAGCAAGACCGTGACGACGCGCCTCCGCAAACACGACTACAGCCTCTACGTAGGCGGCTGGGGCGCCGACTACCCGGACGACCAGGACTGGTTCGACATCTGGATGACCGGTAGCGGTAACGTGTTCGGCGGCTACAGCAACCCGGACTACGACGCGCTCGTGAAGAAGGCCGATGTCGAGGCGGACGCGAAGAAGCGCCAGGACCTCTACGACCAGGCCCAGAAGATCCTCATCGATGACGCGGGCGGCGGCTTCCTGTACCAGCGCAACTACATGTTCCTGGTCAAGCCGTACGTCCAGGGTCTGACCCCGACCGCGCAAGACTTCGAAGACGTCGGTGACTGGTTCTGGGGCAAGGTCTCGATCGGCCAGCACTAGAGATCACGCTTGGCAGTAGCACAGGGCGCCCCGCCGCGGGGCGCCCTCATCGCCTTCAAGATTCCACGGGGCCGAGGGGCCAGCCTGGGGCTGTACGTCGTCCGGCGGATCCTGTGGTTGATCCCGGTCCTCTTCTTCGTCATCACGATCACCTTCGTGCTGATTCATTTCGCCCCCGGCAGCCCATGGGATAAGGAAGGCAAACAGCTCTCGGCGGCGGTGGTTCGCAACCTGAACGCGAAGTACGGTCTGAGCGATCCATTTATCGTCCAGTACGGCCGCTACCTGGTCAACGTGGTGCATTTCGACTTCGGCCTCTCGTTCCAGTACGAGGACCAGCCGGTCAGCAGCCTGATCCTGAAGAGCTGGCCGCCAACCGCGACCATCGGCCTCCTCGCCTTCCTGATGATCGTGGTCTTCGGGATCGGGACCGGCGTCGTGGCTGCCCTCCGGCAGAACACCTGGGTCGACTACATCGTGGTTGGCTTCAGCACGATCGGGGCCTCGACGCCGGCCTTCGTCGTCGGCATCATCCTGATCATCATCTTCTCGGTCACGCTTTACCGGGTCACGGGCGGCAATTTCTCCTTGCCGACCGGTGACTTCGCGCTCGATCAGCACTTGATCTTGCCGGTCGTCACGCTCTCGGTCCTGCCCATCGCCTTCATTGCGCGCCTGACTCGAGCGAGCACGCTCGAAGTCCTACGGCAGGACTACATCCGCACCGCCTGGGCCAAAGGCCTGCGCGAGCGGCTCGTCGTCACCAAGCACGTCTTGAAGAATTCGCTGATCCCCGTGGTGTCGGCGCTGGGGCCGACCTTCGCGGTCCTGATCACCGGGTCGGTCATTGTCGAGAGCGTCTTCAACATCCCGGGAATCGGCCGTGCCTTCGTGATCGCCGTCAGCTCGCGGGATTACCCCATGATCCTGGCCACGACCATCCTGTTTTCGGTGGTCGTGGCGCTGGCCAACCTCATCGTCGACCTGCTCTACACCGTGATCGATCCGCGGGTGAGGCTCGGCTGATGGCCGCCGCCGCCGTCTCGCTGGAGCAAATCGACTGGGAAAATCCCGAGCAGATCGGGCTCTGGCGGGACGCCTGGCAGCGCTTCCGCCGAAATCCGATCGCGGTCGGCGGGCTGATCTTCGTCTGTCTCCTGGTCCTCGACGCCTTGCTCGCGCCGCTGCTGGTCAGCGTGCATCTGATCGCGGATCCTCTAAAGCAGAACGTAACCCACACATATGCCGGCTTCAGCCTCCAGCATCCACTCGGCACCGACTACCTCGGCCGCGACCTGCTCAGCCGGGTGATGTTCGGCGCCCGGATCTCATTGATGATCGGCTTGACCGTCCAGGCCATTTACCTCGTGATCGGCGGCACGGTCGGCCTCACCGCCGGCTACTTCGGGGGTCGGGTGGACAACCTGCTGATGCGCTTCGTCGACATCTGGTATGCCTTCCCCGACCTGCTCTTCCTGCTGGTCGTGGTTGCCGTGCTCGGGCCAAGCCTGTTCACCATCTTTGTCGCCATTGGCGTCATCGGCTGGGTCGACCTCTCCCGGCTGATTCGCGGGCAGGTGCTCTCGCTCAAGGAGAAGGAGTTCGTGGAAGGCGCGCGTGCCGCCGGCAGCGGTCCTTCGAAGATCATCCTTCGGCACCTGCTGCCCAACACCCTCGGCCCGATCATCGTGAGCCTGACCTTCGGCATCCCGCGGGCGATCTTCCTCGAGGCTACCCTCAGCTACCTGGGGGTCGGCATCCCGCCACCCACCCCGAGCTGGGGCATCATGATCCAGGATGGCTACCAGGCGATCTTTGCCTACCCACACCAGGTGCTGGTGCCGGCGCTGGCGCTGGCCGTCACCATGCTGTCGTTCAGTTTCATCGGAGATGGACTGAGAGACGCCATCGATCCCCGAATGCGAAGATAGCGCTGTGGCAGCGCCTCTCTTGCGCGTCGAGGACCTGCGCACGCAGTTCTTCACCTCGCGCGGCATCGTCCACGCGGTAGACGGGATCAGCTTCAACGTCAATCGCGGGGAGACGGTCGGCATCGTCGGGGAGTCGGGCTCGGGGAAGACGATGACCGCCTTTTCCATCCTGCGGCTGGTCCCAGACCCCGGACGGATCGTCTCTGGGCGGATCCTGTTCAAGGACCAGGACGTCGTCCAGATGAACGACGACGACGTCCGTGAGTTTCGCGGCAACGACGTCGCCATGATCTTTCAGGACCCGATGACGTCACTCAACCCGGTGACCAAGGTCGGGACCCAGATCGACGAGGCGATGACGGCCCACGAGCGCTTCTCGAAGAAGGAGGCGCAGGCGCGAATCATCCCGCTCCTCCAGCAGGTGCGGATCCCCGAGGCGGCGCAGCGGGCACAGGACTACCCGCACCAGTTCTCGGGCGGGATGCGGCAGCGGGCCATGATCGCCATGGGCCTGTCCAACGAGCCGGAACTGCTGATCGCCGACGAGCCGACCACCGCCCTCGACGTCACGGTCCAGGCGCAGATCATCCAGCTGCTGAAGCAGCTCAATCGCGACGTTGGGGCAGCCATCATCCTGATCACCCACAACATGGCTCTGGTGGCCAGCCTCTGCCAGCGCATCATCGTGATGTACGCGGGCCGGATCGTCGAGGAAGGGCCGGTCGAGCAGATCTTCGACAGCCCCCAGCACCCGTACACCTGGTCCCTGCTGCGTTCCGTCCCCCGGGTCGACGTGGCCCGCGCCGAACGCTTGGTCAGCATCAAGGGGTTGCCGCCGGACCTCGTGCGCCTGCCGCCCGGCTGCAAATTCCACCCCCGTTGCCGGTTCAAGATCGAGAAATGCGAGAGGGAGGAGCCGCCCCTCGAGGAAGTGGCGCCCAACCAGGTGGCTCGATGCTGGGTGATGATGCGCAACGTGCCGCAGGAACAGCGAGAGGAGACCAAGGCCGGAGAAGTGTCGCGCGAGGCGGCGACCGAGCTCAAGCAGGCCGGATCCGGGTGAAAGTCGCCGAGGCCCCTCCCTCGACCGAGCGCCGCGTCGACCCCGTCATCCTGCGGGTGGATAACGTCTACAAGCATTTCCCGGTCGGCGGCCTCGGCGGCGGAGCCGTCCGAGCCGTCGATGGGGTCAGTTTCGAGATTCGCCGGGGGGAAACGCTCGGGCTGGTGGGGGAGTCCGGGAGCGGAAAGTCGACCCTGGGCCGGGTGATCACCGCCCTGCATCCGGCCAGTGGTGGGCACGTCTTTTTCGAGGGGAAGGATGTGACGAAGCTGCGCGGCGGCAAGTTGCGACAGATCCGCCGGCAGTTGCAGATCATCTTCCAGGACCCATTCGCCTCGCTCGACCCCCGCATGACAGTCGGCGAGATCATCGCCGAACCGCTCGACAACTACGGACTCGCCCGCGGCCGGCAGCGGCAGCTGCGCATCCAGGAATTGTTGCGAGTTGTTGGCTTGAACCCGAACTTCACCAACCGCTACCCGCACGAGTTCTCTGGCGGCCAGCGGCAGCGCATCGGCATCGCCAAGGCGCTGGCGTTGAACCCGTCGCTAATCGTCTGCGACGAGCCGGTCTCGGCGCTCGACGTCTCGATCCAGGCCCAGATCATCAACTTGCTCCAGGACCTGCAACGGGAGTTCAACCTCACCTATCTCTTCATCGCCCACGACCTCGCCGTGGTCCGCCATATCTCGAACCGGATCGCCGTCATGTACCTGGGGAAGATCGTGGAGATCGCCGACCGGTTCGATATCTACGACCGTCCGCAACACCCCTACACCAGCGCCCTCCTCAGCTCCATCCCGGTCCCGGACCCGCGCCGCGAGGCCAACCGCGAGCCGATCCCGCTCAAGGGCGAGATTCCCTCGCCGGTCAACCCGCCGAGTGGCTGCCGCTTTCACACCCGCTGTCCGATCGCGCGCGTCCCCGGCGTGTGCTCCGAGATCGAGCCGCCGCTGGTCGCGCACGGACGCCCGGGGCAGGTGGCCGCCTGCCACTTCGCCGGCGAGCTCAGCGCCAGGTCGGCGACGGAAGCCCGCTTGCCGTCGGCCTGACCGCTGGCACCCACTCCTTCGTCGATCACGACCATCGACCGGCTGCAACGATGGGAGTTGACGCTCCTCGAGAAGGCCGCCACGCAGGTGCCGGTGGAGGTCATCGCACCTTTCCGTGCCATTCCAGGACGGACCGGCGAGAT
>Ga0207646_10007245_pt1 | contig 11309 bp, 6 predicted proteins | sample KBSK5502metaG_FD_184343 | JGI IMG/M metagenome (GOLD analysis project Ga0207646, IMG submission 184343) | Corn, switchgrass and miscanthus rhizosphere microbial communities from Kellogg Biological Station, Michigan, USA - KBS K5-50-2 metaG... | ecosystem: Host-associated > Plants > Roots >...
CGACGCGCCACCGCACTTTCCTCGTACAGGCGATCGAAGTGATCGCTGCCGCGGCGCAGCAGCTCCTCGGCCGAATGATGCTGCACGACCATCATCGCGATGTCGTTTACCTCGACCGTGTACGGAACCGAGAGCACCGGACCGTGCGCGGTCGCGATGTAGACCGGCTGGTCGTCGAGCACCCAGTCGGCGACGTATTCGATTCCGGCTTCGGCCAGATGATCGATGGTCTCGAAGGTCTCTGTCAGGCCGGGACTCTCCCAGCCGCGCGGTGCCTTGCCGGAAAAGGCGCGAATCGCCTCGATCGTATCCGCAATCGACGCCCGCTGGTCCTCGACCTTGTGCATCGGCGTCTGCAGCCAGCCGTGACCCATGAACTCCCACCCTGCGTCCTTCGCCGCCTGCGCGATGCGCGGATAGTTGCGGCACACCACGCCGTTGATCGCGAGCGTAGGCGTCACGCCGAATTTCTGCAGGCAGTCGAAGAGCCGCCAGAAGCCTACCCGCATGCCGTACTCGTGCCAGGCCCAGTTCGGCAGGTCGGGCAGCAGCGGCTGACCCATCGGCGGCGACAGCACGGTGCGCGGCATCGGCCTCTCGATGCCCCAGTCCTCGACATTGACGATCGTCCATACGACCATGCGCGCGCCGCCCGGCAGTACCAGCGGCGGCCGGTCGACGATGGCCGAATAGGGGACGCGCTCGCGCGGTGTACGTGGCGCCGTCATTTGGCGTCATTCCCGCGCAAGCGGGCGTAGCCCGGGTTGAGCGCGGAGCGCGATACCCGGGACCCCGGGGTTCGCTGGCGCTCACCCCGGGCTACGACGTGCAATTCAATGTCGTGCAGAACCGGATCGGACTCGCGCGCAACCTCGTTTTCGATCAGTGCGCCGCAGCCCGGACAGAAGAACTGGCGGAACACAGGCCGGTCGTCGATGTAGCGCCGGTAGTCGCCGATGTTCGGGTTCGCGGTGCTGATGTCGGACTCGCGCCGCACGCAGTGATCCTTGTAATTGTCGCGCAGGGGCCCCAAGTCGGCGGCGCACTTGAAGCAAGCTAGCCGCAAGCCACCCTTTTCGCGGCGCAGGTCGAGATTGTCCGTGACGCGCAGGACCCGTTCGCCGTCGAGGTGCGCAACGCCGCCGTCTTTTTTGCGGTTCGCTTCGCGGCGGCCGCTGCGCAGCAGTCGCGTCGCCGCCGCGTCGACGATGCCTTCGGCCGTGATCACGACACCGTAGATTTCGCGCGCTGCCGCGATCGACACGGAGCGGCTCTCGATCACGTCTTCGCGGACCTTCTCCGGCTCACGCTCGAGCGGATCGCCGAAGCCTCCTGCCGCCGACCAGATGACCGCATAGACGTCCCCGGGTTGCTGCTGGAAGTTCTCCTGGCGCAGCTGCAGCGTGACTTCCCGGCCGTTCACCTCGGCGATGTCCGTCGGCATGTTGCGTGCGGCGAAGCGCTCGACGATGTCGGTTTCGCGCTTGAACTTGTACACATTGGTCGTCGCCGGGTACCCGCCCATCATCCCGGGTGAGGTCGGGATGGCGTTGCCGGAGGACAAGGTATCCTGCGTGATGACGTCGGTGTGGTGCGGAATGAAGCAGGATTCGGCCGAGAGCCCGCCGCGATAGCGTCCCGCGCCTCCGGAATCGATCACTTCCTTGCGGTACAGGAACAGCAGCGGAAAAGTTTGTTCCGTGTGCTCGACGTTGGGCAGCTTGCAGATCGGCGTGCGCGACTGGCCGCCGGTCGAGATCCCGTCGCCGGTGGCGAACGCGCCGATCGCCCCGCCGATCGGGTCGACCAGGATGTAGCCGTAAGGATCGCCCCACTGGTCGATCCCGCGGAAGATCGTCGCCGGCCATTGGCTCGTGCCGCCGATGCACATGATGTCGTTGCGCATCTCGGGGTCGCTGTGGATCATCTTGGAGAGCGCGTTGTAGGCGGGGTACACCGAAATCTCCATCGCCTGGATCGGCGCCGTGGACACCGACGCGGGGAAATTCGCGCAGTTGAACGTTCCCGGAGTCGGATCGAACTCGACGTGGCGCAGGGCCCCGGCGATGCAGAAGTACTGGTCCCAGCACAGCAGCTCGTTCAGCGCCACCATGATCGAGCCGCGCCAGCCGGAGTAGGTGGCGTTCATCGCTCCCGCCTGCGGCGCCGTGCCTTCGTTCTCGAAGACGAGCTTGGTGCCCGTTTTGCGCAGCGTCAGCATGACGCAGTAAGTGCGGCGGTCGCCCGGACGGCAGCACTCGACGTAGGAGCGCTCGCGCCAGACGCCGTCCGGCAAGCGCTTGAGCTTTTTCAGGAACGCGGCTTCCGCGTTGTCGATGATGCGCCTCATCACTCCCTTGACCACTTCCGGCCCGTAGCGCCCGATCAGCGCCAGCACCCGGTCGCGGGCGGTGATGTCGCCCGCAAGCTGGGCGCGAAAGTCGAGCGCCACCGCTTCGGGCTTGCGCGAGGAACGCAGGTACAGCTCCTCGATGTCGCGCCGGATCTCGTTGCCTTCGACGATCTTCACCGGCGGGATGCAGATCCCTTCCTCGAACGCGGACTCGGCCGAGCCGCAGAACGACGACGGCGTGATGCCGCCGAGATCGTATTGATGCAGGCAGTTGGTCACCCAGCAGAAAAGCTCGCCCCTCCAGAACACGGGGCAGATAAGCATCACGTCCTGCTGGTGCGCCGCCCCGACCCAGGGGTCGTTGGCAAGGAACATGTCGCCGTCGCGGATGCCTGGATTGTCGCTGCGGTATTCGAGAATCCATTTGACCTGCGTATCGGTGACGCCGGACATGTATTGCATGTAGGGCCCGAAGTACACGAACTCGCCGTCCTCGGTGAGGATCGAGGGATTGAGGTCGAGCGCGTACATGGCGACGGGCGAGCCCGAGAGGCGCTGGATCGTCGCGCCGTGCTCTTCGTTGACATGCCAAAGCGCATGGCGGACGACCTCGTAGGTGATCGGGTCGATGTTTTTGACGTGCTTGGTCTGCAGCTTGAGCTTGGGCGAGATCGCAAGCTTCTTCGGCGGCACGTAACCCATGTTCCTGCCGTCGAAGGCGGTGCTCTTCATTTGGCTCACTTTGGGCATGATCATGATCCGAACCTGATCTCGAAATTGCTCAACGCATCGACCTCGAGCGAGCGTCCCGGATGCACGACGACCGTGGTATCGGTGGTCTCGATCACGGCCGGCCCCCGCATGCGGTTGCCCGGCACGAGCAGCGCGCCATCGTATATCGGACTCGTGACCGCTTTCTTGAGCTCGGCCCAGTAGATGTTCCGCTTGCCTAAAAGGGCGCGCGCGCCCGGCATCGCGCTCCGCTTCCTCGCCGCGGTCAGCTTCGGAGGCCGCGTTGCCGCCGTGGCGCGCAGGCGCAGCGTCACGATTTCCAGTCGCGCTTCGGCGTACGACGAGCCGCGTCCGTAAAGCTGCTCGTAGCGCGTGTAGAAGCGGCGGCTCAGGCCTTCCGCGAACGCGCCGTGCAGGCGCTTGCCGGCGAGCAGCACCTCAACCTCGTTGATCTGGCCGCGGTGGCGCATATCGAGCGAGAACCGGAAGCGGCGGCGTGGCTTCGCGATACGGTCGCGGTCCAACTGCACGTTCGCCTTTTGCTCAAGGGCTTCAAGCGTACGGTTGATGCGGGCCGCATCGAACGGGCTCGCCTGGATGTCGACCTGCTCGTACACATGCAGGATGTCTGCGGAGGCCGCCCCGAAGGCGCACCAGGTGGAGGCGATTTCCTTCTGCGGGATCACGACCCTCTGCACCCCGAGCTCGTAGGCGAAAACACCTGCGTGCGCGGGGCCCGCGCCGCCGAACGCGAACAGCACGAAGTCGCGCGGATCGAATCCTTTCTCGACGGTCATCTTGCGGATGATGTCTGCCATCTTGAACTCGGCGATCCGGGCGATGCCGCTCGCCGCCTCCATGAGCGAGAGCCTAAGCGGAGCCGCGACGCGCTGCACCGCGGCGATGGCTTTTTCACGGTCGAGCCGCATTCGCCCGCCCAGAAAATTCTCCGGATTGATGGTGCCGAGAACGACGTCGGCATCGGTCACCGTTGCGGTCGTGCCTCCCTTGCCGTAGCACGCGGGTCCCGGGTCGGCGCCCGCCGACTCCGGCCCGACGTTGAGCGTCCTCGAGTCGGCATCGACGCGCGCGAGCGATCCGCCGCCCGAGCCAATCGCCTGGATGTCGACCCTGGGCAGGAAGTATTCGTATTGCACTACGTTGGAGACGAATGAATACGCCGGATCCCCGTCGAAAACGATGCCGACGTCGAACGAAGTGCCCCCCATATCGGTCGTGATGATATTCGGGCAGCCCATGAGCCGGCCGAGAAACGCCGATGCGGTGACGCCAGACACGGGCCCGGAGTCGAGCGTGAGCAGCGGCGATTCCATCGCCTTGTCGACGGAGATCGAGCCGCCCGCGCATTGCGTGATCTGCAGCGGCTGCACGTACCCCGACGCCTTGAGCTGCCGGTCGAGATTGCCGAGGTACTTCGCCATCACCGGACCGATATAGGCGTTGAGCACCGTCGCCGTCATGCGTTCGTATTCGCCCCACCTCGGCGCGATGTCGACCGAGCAGGAAATGAATAAATGCGGAGCCAGGTCGCGGATCATCTCCTTTACGCGCAACTCGTGCCGGGGCTCCTTGAACGACCAGAGAAAGCAAACCCCGATCGCCTCGACCTCCTGCAGGACGAGGCGCCGGATCGCGTCCTCGGCCTCGGTTTCATTGAGCGGCACCACGACCTCGCCGAAGCAGTCGACGCGCTCAGAGACGCCCTCGATGAAACGCTTTGGCACGATCGGCACCGGCTTCCGGCTCTCGGGAAAGTGCACGACCTTGCGGATGTCGCGCGAGGTCACTCCGCGCGAGCCGCGCATGATGTGAATGGCGTCCTCGTGGCCGCGGGTCGTGATCAGGCCGACACGCGCCCCTTTTCTCTGGATGAGCGTATTCGTGCCGACGGTCGTTCCGTGCGTGAGCACCGCGACGTCGTGGCAGAAGCGTTCGAAGGAGAGGCCGAGGCGACCGGCGGCCAGGCGCATCGCCGCGAGCATGCCTTCGGCGAAGTTCTCCGGCGTCGATGGCGATTTGGTCGCGGTGATCCGGCCACCGCGGTCGAGCGCCACGCAATCGGTGAACGTGCCGCCGATGTCGACGCCGACGAGAAGGCTGGGCACGTGGTCGCTTCTGCGCGTCACTGCGCGGCAAGTATCGATGCGTGTTAAGCGATTCGCGCCGCAGGCGTCGCCCCGGCGAAGGCCGGGGCCCAATTTGTTTCTCCGAAATTGGATCCCGGCCTACGCCGGGATGACCTCCACATGCACCCCTCGCCAGGATGATGGCTACTTCTTATCACCGTCGAACTCGAAAGCGTCGTGCGAGTCGGTATTTACCTCCACGCCGGTCAAGGCCGACTGCACGGCACCGCTGACCATGTGCAGGCGGTTGCCGACGACGGCACCCGCCAGCCCAGCACGCGATACCGGCAGCGACGGCAATATGGTCCATCGGTTGCTTGCCGGATCGTACGCCTCCAGCGCACGGAAGGTGTACATCATCTGCGCGTTCTGACCTTCGCCGCCCGTGACATAGATGCGTCCGCCGTGGACGCCGGACGCCATCGCGCTGCGCGCCGACGGCATCCGCGCGCGCACATTGCTCCAGGCGTCGGTGGCCGGGTCATATTCCTCGACGATATCGATGTTGCTGCTGCCCGCGGTGATGAACGCGCCCCCGACGCGCCCGCCGATCACGTAGATCTTGCCGTTCACGACACCCGCGGTCGCGTGATTGCGCGGGGTCGGCATCGCGCTGCGCTGGCGCCAAGTATTGGTCGCGGGATCGTATTCTTCGACCGTTCCCACCGACACATGCGGGCGTGCTGGGTGCACGGTTGTTTCCTTGGAGCCGGGAGGTGTCGTCGCGCCGCCGATGACGTAGATCTTGTCGCCGGCCGCGGCGGCCACTGGGGAGCCGCGCTTGGTCGGCATGGGCGCCAGCGCTTTCCAGCCGTCGGCGACCGGATCGTATTCCCACACGTTGTCCACCGGCGTCCACGCCGCCGGACCCGAAGCCGGTAGCACGAAGCCGCCGAACGCGTAGATCTTGCCGCGGTACTCGGTAAAGGCGACGTGGTGCGTCAACACCGGCATTGGCTTTTTCTTCGCCCACTTGTCGGTCGGCGGATCGTATTCGTAGACCATGCCGATCGGCTTCCATCCGGGCGCGAGGCCGCAGAAGACATACATCTTTCCAGCCGCCGCGACGCCCAGCAGCTCTTCCGCGGGCTCCGGAAACGGCGCGAGCTTGATCCATTTGCCCTGCGCCTGTGCCGTCGCAGGCAGAAGCAGGCCGAGCCACAGAATGATGAGACAAATGCGAAGCGGACCGATGGCGCCCATCATGTTTCCTCCTTGCGCGATTGCGGCCGTCCCGTTTACCGGAGCTGGCGCCTCTAGCTTAATCCTCGCAAACGGACGCACACAAATCGCGGTTGGGCATGCCATGCATAGCAGGAATGGATGGCACTCGCCGTGTCGAGAAACGCCGAGGCGAGGAGCGCGGGCGCGGTGCTGAGGTGTCCTAACCCAGATTTGATCTTGCAGTCAGTGTCAGATCGGACCCGCGCCTGACGGTCTCAGTTCGGCCAGAAGCGGCCTTTCGTCCGTACTCAATATCAAGGAACAGAGCGGACCTTCATTGTCCCGCAAGCGTATCAAACGCGACGCCTCCCGGAGCACTGCTCTTGCGCTCGACGGTGCGTTCGCACTGCGACGCAAACTTAGTCCGATTCACGTGAGAAATGAGCGGCCAACGAGTGCCAAAATGGGCAGTGATGCGAGATCGTTGTTGTACTCACTAAGCCCCAAACCACATTGAAACTGTGCCCTCGTTGCAGTCAAATTGGCACTCAACGAGCGGATGTCACGTGTCCGTGCAGGTGCTTTGTCAACTCGCAAGTTCCGTCGGTATTACTTCAGCTAGTGGCGTCGATTCAGCATTGCAGAACTCCTGAAACAAACTCTGCTGCATCGGTTTGGCGATGAAATATCCCTGTGCCATGTCGCAGCCGATAGCTTTCAGCGCGTCCCATTCCGCCTGAGTTTCCACGCCTTCGCCGACGCTCTTAAGGTTCAGGCGGCGCGCCATCTGGACGCTCGACTCGACGATGGCGAGCGACGAGGGGTTCGTCGAGCAGTTCTTCACGAAACCCTGGTCAATCTTAAGTTCGGTGAATGGCACGCGCGTCAATTGCCGCAAGCTGGAGAATCCCGTTCCGTAGTCATCGACCGATAGGCCGAAACCATGCATCCTCAAGCGGGTGAGATTTTCCAGCGCGGGCGCAATCTCGGTCATGGCGGCCGTTTCGGTGACCTCGAGAATCATATTGAGTGGATCGAGCCCGGCCGCACGAACGATCGCGGTGATCCGTTCGGCTATTGTCGTGTCGCTCAGCGAGACCAGCGAGAGGTTCACCGATACCGTCAGTTCCAAACCCCGCTCGCGCCACGTCGCGCATGCGCGCGCCGCCTTCTCCAGCATGAGCAGCGTCAGCACGTCGATCTCTCCGCTTTGCTCAAGCGGCGCAATGAACGCATAAGGGGGGATTACGCCGTGGTCGGGGTGGCGCCAGCGTGCCAGCGCCTCCGCACCAAGCACCCGGCCGTTCGCCAGGTCCACCTTGGGTTGAAAGAACGGCTCAAACTGTTTCTCGCGCAAGCCGTGAAGAATTTGCTTGAGACTGAAGCCCGGAGCAATGCTGGGCACCTGCGCGGGCTGCGGCCGTGCCGGTTCGTGCAGTACGATCAGTTTTCTGAGCGCCTCCAGCGTCACCGGCTTCTCGATTGTGCCAAGCACCCGCACATCGTAAGCACTGGCCATCTTTGACACCGAGCTCAGCAGCGCGTTGGGCTGCGCGCTGGCGATGATGACCGAGACTTTCCGGTTCAGCCGTCCCAGATGGCGGATGAACTCCATGCCGTCCATTTGCGGCATGTCCAGATCGCACACTACCAAGTCCACTCGCTTCGTGCCCTGAATCAATGCCAGCGCCTGCTTGCCATCGCCGGCCTCCTGCACTACCGGAACGCCCAAGGAATGCAGCATGCGCGCCAAGGTTCGGCGCTGGAAACCGTCGTCCTCGACGACCAGCGCGATCAAAATGTCAGGTAGCGTCATGTTGCATCCCGATTGCGCCGGCCGGGCCGGCAATATGCGCTTCAAGCTTCTCCAGCGCGCGGTCGATCACCGGCTTCGCGGCAGCAGCGTCCTGCATGCTGCTTTGTCTCGCGGCGCTCTCCATCGATTCGCACGCCGCCGCCAAAGCTTGCGCCCCCACCATCAGGCTCGATCCCTTCATGCGGTGGGCGATGCGCAGACAAACCGGAAGGCTCGGCATGAGCAGCGCTGCCGTCAGCGCGGCGATATCGGATCGGGTCTGGGTCATGAAATCGAGCAGGATCTCCGCCCGGTCGGCCGGAGTAGCCGCGATTTTGTCCAGCGCGATAAGGTCAATAGACGACACTTGCGAGCGACCCAATCGCGCCTCAGCAGCAGCGTTGATCGTCGCAGTCGCGGCGGACGGCAGCCACTTCGACAGCATCTCCTTCAATTCGGTCAGTTCGGCCGGCTTGGTCAGAATATCGTCCATGCCCGCGGCATGACACTGGGCGGTCGCGCCGGAGAGCACATTGGCGGTCCAGGCAATGATGGGTGTCCGGTGCCGGCCTTCCTTCGCTTCGATCTCGCGGATGGTCCGCGAAAGAGCGTACCCATCCATCCGTGGCATGTTGCAGTCGGTGACGACCAGGGCGTATCCGCCGGCCTGCCACAGGGCCAGCGCCTCCTCACCGCTCGCGGCCGACTGCACGCGCAGCCCCAGCGCCGCGATTTGGCGCGCCAGCAGTTGGCGGTTGGTCGGGTGATCATCCACTGCCAGCACGAGCGGGCCTACGCTTTGTGCGGGCGCCACGAATATGGGTGTGACGACGGGCATCGCTCCGCTCACAAGGTTCGCCGGCTCCGCGTCGGAAATCGGCAGCGTGAGCGTCACACTCATGGTGGTTCCTTCGCCCGGCGCGCTCTTCACCTGGATCGTGCCTCCCAGCATCTCCGCCAGGCGGCGGCTTATTGACAACCCGAGGCCGGTCCCGCCGTACAGGCGCGCCGTGATCGCGCCCGCCTGCTCGAACGGCTGAAATAAGCGCTTTTGCGCTTCTGGCTCGATGCCGATTCCGGTGTCCTTTACCGACAGGCTCACCGTGTCGGCGCCGCCGCCACGCTCGAGTAACTCCGCGCGGACTTCGACGTACCCTTGGGTGGTGAACTTGAGAGCGTTGCTCACGAGATTGTTGAGGATCTGTGACACCCGCATCGGATCGGTCAGCAGTGACGGACTGATTCGCGAATCGACGGCGTCTTTCAGCGTGAGATCATTGGCGCTCGCCACCGCGTGGAATGTATTCACGACCCGGTGCAGAAGTCCTGCGATAGAAACGGGCTCCAACCGGATCTCGAGTTTCCCCGCCGCGATCTTGGAGTGGTCCAGAACGTCGTCGATGATGCGGACTAGGCCGCGGCCCGAAAACTGTGCGATTTCCAGCGTCCCGCGTTGCTCGCTATCGAGTCGAGAGAGGGCGAGCAATTCCATCATGCCCAGCAGACCGTTAAGCGGTGTGCGGATTTCGTGGCTCATGGTGGCAAGGAAGGTGTCTTTGGCAGCGTTGGCCTGTTCCGCCTCGTTCTTAGCAGCGACTACAGCCTGCTCGGCCCGCGCGCGCGCCGCCTCGACTTCTTTGCGTGCGGTGTTGTCGGTGCCGATCAGTAGATAGCCGATGATGGCGTCCTGCGGGTCGCGCAGCGCGGTGACCGAGACCATCGCGGGGAAGCGGCTGCCGTTCTTGCGGACATAGGTCAGCTCGTAAATATCCTCGATGCCACGTGACGCCTTGAAGGCCAGTGCCTCAAAACCCGGCGCAATCGTGGTTCCGAGCTCGAGGCTCAATGCCTTGGCGCGCGCGATTACTTCCTGCGGATCGGAAATGTCGGCCGGGGTGATCTTGTTCATCACTTCGGCGGCCGTGTAGCCCAGCATCCGCTCGGCGCCGATGTTGAAGATCTGAATCACGCCCTTCGCATCCGTGGCGATGCTGGAGAAATTGGCGCTGTTGAAAATTGCGCTCTGCAGAGCCCCCGCCTTGAGCAACGCCTCTTCCGCCTGCTTGCGTGCGGTGTTATCGGTGCCGATCAGCAGATAGCCGATGATGGCGTCCTGCGCGTCGCGCAGCGCCGTGACCGACACGACCGCCGGGAAGCGGCTGCCATCCTTGCGGATGTAGGTCAGCTGGTAAATGTCTTCGATCCCGCGCGAGGCCTTGAACACCAGTGCCTCAAAGCCCGGCGCAATCGTGGTTCCGAGCTCGAGGCTCAACGCCTTGGCGCGCTCGATCACTTCCCGCGGATCGGAGATGTCGGCCGGCGTGATTTTGTTCATCACTTCGGCGGCCGTGTAGCCCAGCATGCGCTGGGCGCCGACGTTGAAGATCTGAATGACGCCCTTCGCATCGGTGGCGATGCTGGAGAAGTGGGCGCTGTTGAAGATGGCGTCCTGCAAGGCTCCCGTCTTGAGCAATGTTTCTTGGGACCGAGATTTCATGATGTCCTCAGGGATCACGCTGCTTTTCGCCAGCGCCCTCACTCAAATCGGCTGGCGGTGGCGCGAATAAGGTAGCTCAAGAATTTGTGAAGTTAAGGCCGTCTGCCGCTGCAGCGACTACCGGGCCGAGGTTTCCATGACGTAAACCGAACGCTGCTCCCGCGATGAGCCCGAGGATCGCTCCGGCGACTGCGCCGTTCGCAGTGCTCTTCCCTTGACTGATTTGGCGGGCGAAGGTCTTGCACTCGGCCACATCGCGGTTGTGTTGAGCTGGATCAACTCCCTTCGTGTCGGTCAGAGGGCGCTACTCCGAGGATCGAATGGTTGAGCAACCGGCCCTCACGGTCATCATGTGACGATGAGCGCGATTGATAGAGCCTCCAGCTTGCTTGTAAACACGTTGTTTTCCTTGAGTTTGCGGCACGAGTCCGCATCGATCAGCCAGAAAGGCGCATTTCTAAGAAACGAAAGCAAGAAACAAGCCTTGTGCTCCATCGCTCGCGCATGCCTAGACTAGATAGGACCGCGCCCGGCGAAGCGCACCGACGGTATGTGCGCTACCGAACGGAATCAGATTCATAAGCGAGCTATTCTTTAAGGTTGAGCGATGCGGCAATCGAA
>Ga0207646_10007246_pt1 | contig 11307 bp, 8 predicted proteins | sample KBSK5502metaG_FD_184343 | JGI IMG/M metagenome (GOLD analysis project Ga0207646, IMG submission 184343) | Corn, switchgrass and miscanthus rhizosphere microbial communities from Kellogg Biological Station, Michigan, USA - KBS K5-50-2 metaG... | ecosystem: Host-associated > Plants > Roots >...
CTGGTGCCGTGCACACCGATATCTTCCGCTCAATTAGATACCTCCCGAATCCGGTCCCAAGAGGAGCTCTAAACCCGTCACGCGGCCAGTCCGCCAGAACTCGTACATACCGCCCAATAGAATCACGAGAGCAGCCAAGAGGCGTCGATGGAAATGCATGCCATCCAGTCTAAGCAAGCATCCATGAGTTCAGGCTGTATTGTCGACCAACTCGGAAGTAATCGTGGGGCAGATATAGAACTTGTCTCAGTTTAGGGGTTCACTCCATTGACCAATAGAGGAGGATACAGATTGCTGTGGAATCGAGAAGTGCTTTAGAATCAGTGGTACCGCACGACGCGCCCGTAGCTCAGCTGGATAGAGCGTGTGCCTCCGAAGCACAAGGTCGGGCGTTCGAATCGCCCCGGGCGCGCCACATCTATCCGAATGTTTTTCATCATTTGAATATCGAGGCTGTCTCTTCGCGTGCGAACGCCAGGGCGTCACTCTGTCGCGAACTCGCAAAATGCAAAAACTGGATTTTGTGCGAGCTTTTAGATAGATTGTGCGCGCGCGATGCCACAATCTCTTCCCCTGACTTCACTCTTGTACGGAGCAGCCTCATGAAAATTCGCCAATACTCTCGTGTAATTTTCATTGAAGTCGTGGTGTTGGGCCCTGTTCGGATGCTCAGGCTGGCCGCACAAGAAAAGGAAGGAAAGCCCATCGTCGGTCCAGCATCAGCCGCAAAATTCGGCTCCATTCCAAATGCGCCGGAATTTTTTACGGTAGCTGTAGAGCGTGGTGACCCCAGTAAGGGACCGTCCGTCATTCTTGCGAAATTTGCTCCTGGATGTGTAGCGCCATTTCACTGGCACACGCCAAGCGAGACAGTGATATCGTCAGTGGGTCACTGCAGACCCAAATGAAAGATGACCAGGCGTTCGTCGCGCACCATGGCGATTTCGTTTACATGCCCCCGCACCACGTTCCATCGCGCTACTTGTCTGAGTTCCAATCCCTGCTTGGTCTTTCTGACCTCTGATGCCGCCTTTGACATCCATTGGGTGGACGGGGCGCAGCCAAGAGATTTCCTTGGACGCCGCTATGAAGGCGGCAAAGCCAGCAAAGGCCTCTCTGGCGCTACTTCGATGCTGTATTCGTCCTTCTTACCGCGCGAGAGGGTAGGCGAGGAATACGATCAACGCTCCTGAGGCAATAAATCCCAATATCAAAAGTAAAATCCCTAATTGTGAATCCGAAACCAGCCGGCGTGACTGTACCCAGCGACCCATTCTCAACCTCCGCTTCCCGCACAGTAAGCGGGCCAATGTTGGTTCTGAATTGAGCAAATCAGCGCCCAAACACAAGGGATTCATTCCTTGTAAGTGGTCCTAAATAGCAGACTTATTTGGTTTAAACGGAAGTACTAGCTGGGTACTAGGAAAGGTTGTACATCTTTGCAGAAGAGTCTGTCCCGTAACGGGATCGCTCCCCATGGGCGGCGCACGTCGAGCAACCGAATACGACAACGCCCTTCCCTCCCTGCGCGACTAGTGGCGGCTCATCAACGACGGGCCGGTATGACGGCTGACGAAGCCTAGTGCCAATATACGAATGCAAATCCTGAAATCGCCGCCAAAACCGAGGCGGTCCAATATGCCTGTGGAAGCCATTTGGGCCGCGAATTCTGATTTGCATTGTCACGATATTTTCGGAAGGTTTTAAATACTTCTTTCGGCTCGAACAGGCCGGGGACCGACTCCCCAATGGGCTTTAGCTTTGACGCGACATGGAGATATAAAATCCAGGCCACGACCCCAAACGAAAACATTGCAGCCAACAAAAGTACATGGGTCATATCCGTTTCTTTCCAGCTGTTGAATCCGATGCCGTGTATTCGAGGATTTTACACCGAGAAAACCAATCAGTGACGCTTTCGCCGTCTGCTGGCAAGGCTGTGACTGCCGCTCTCGCCACCATGTTCTAAGAGGGCCAGAAACGCATCGGTAGGAAACGGCAGTTGCAGCTTGCAGCACCTTCGGCGTTGAATCGCTGCGGCAGTTGTATGCTGAAGACGAAGACGTCCCGCGGGAGACAGTCCTATGGTACTCAAAGCCCCAATCGAATCCGAGCAACCTGGCGATATCGCAAGGTATTTTGACCGTGAAGGTTTGTACCGGACGGAATTTGATGGAAGAGTCCCCGTCTATATTCGTTTGGCTGTTCGGACGGAGTACGGCGAGCTAAGATTTCTGATTCTGGCGCTGTTGTCGTGGGTTCCCGCAGAACGCGTTGAAGTATTGCCCTGAATCTCCTACCTTTCGGCTGTGATTTGCGGTTGGTTGTGCCGGAATGAAAATATCCATGAGATGGCTGCTCTTCGAATACAAAGGGCTTGAACTCGTTATCTTGTCAAAACCTTTCAAGACGAAGATGCTGGCTGAGAAGGCGCGTCTCAAATATCCCGACCGCGTACGTAAGAAGATTGGAATCGGCCTGCTCGGGTATAAGCATCATAGACAGTGCTATTACTGTTCTCTGAGTTAATCCCAGAGGCTAAGAAGTTCTGGTGATTGACCGAAGCAGCGTCGTCCCAAATACTGGGGCTAATCACACCCGAATACTTCATCGGCGGGACGCACAGCGGAAGACAAGGCTGGTGCGTCCTGCCCCTCCACCAACTTCAGCGAAGATCCACCCAAATTTTGGCAACCATGCTCGCCGGGCTTCCGAGCTTCCCCGAGTTTGCCGTCCCAGGCTCGCGTAACCGATTGTTGACTCCCGGGAATATCTCGTAGACAACGTTTGCGTAACTCTCAGTAAACATTCCACTTATCTTTCGGCGATAGAAATGCATCAATGCAAGGGCCACCCTCAAAAGTGACGCTTGCGTATGGACATTAACCAAGCAAAGTGGTTTTTGCGAGTCTTCGCGGATGGTAAGAAGCTCGACACGGCTACCATCAGAGAGTTGTATCTGTCGGGCTACATCGGAATCGAATTGCTCTCACCGGGAAAAGAGCCGCTTCCGACGGTCATAACCGAAAAAGGGAAGCGAGTCCTGGAAATGTAAACTTGCTTTCATTTATCTTTCGAATCCCGCACTTCGTTTCTCCGCTTCCACTCTGCACATTCGCCTGATTTGTACCGAGGTTTGCTAACTAGATCGCTCGAACCGGTGGTGTCACGAGCAGTTCTCGGATCCTACTCACAAGCTTGCTGTCAGATATTTGTTTAAGCTCTTGCTCTACACGGCCGAAATGTCTTTGGCATCTTGCATGGTCGGCCACCCAAATGTGAAATAAGCGCCTAAGTTGAAACATTGGCAAGTGAATCTCACAAGCTCAATTCAACATCATCTCCATGTGTGGCGACGCTGCGACAAAATCGCTGAGGAAAGTTCTAAAATCGTCCTCTTGGGCGCGCTATTATACGACCACTCAGATCACGTCGTACCTTAATTGTCTGCTGGCAACGCTATCACCGCGCGGTCGGCAGCCATCGCTGATAAAATCTGCTGCTCAACAGGAGCGTCCACGCTATGAAGCTCATTCGATTTGGACAACCAGGACAGGAAAAGCCGGGCATACTTTTGGACGACGGTGCGCGGCTGGACGTATCCGGATTTGTCGCTGACTACGATGAGGACTTCTTCGCGGACAATGGTTTGCACAAACTACGCGTCTGGCTGGAGATGCATGCATCCTCCGCCCCGCGCGTCGCGAATTCGGTTCGACTTGGGCCTCCCATCGGCCGCCCCAGCAAGATCGTGTGCATCGGACTGAATTTTCGCGATCACGCCGCGGAAAGTAAGCTGGAGCCTCCGAAGGAACCGGTGATCTTTTTCAAGTCCACTTCATCGCTCGTGGGACCAAACGATTTGTTGAAAATTCCGCGCAATGCGGAAAAAGTCGATTGGGAGGTGGAACTCGCTTTCGTCGTGGAGAAGCCGGCCACGTACGTATCAGAGGCCCAGGCGCTCGAACACGTTGCAGGATTCGTCCTGCACAACGATTATTCCGAACGAAGTTTTCAGCTGGAACGCGGCGGCCAATGGGTAAAAGGGAAGAGCGCCGACACGTTCGCTCCTCTTGGACCATTTCTTGCGACACGCGACGAGCTTCCAGGCTTCGATCGGCTCGGCATGTGGCTGAAAGTAAATGGTGAATTCCGCCAGCGCAGTTCCACCGCTGAAATGATTTTTGGCGTGCCGTTTCTGGTGTCCTACATCAGCCAGTTCATGAGGTTGCTGCCGGGCGATGTGGTCAGCACCGGAACGCCCGCAGGCGTAGGCCTTGGAATGAAGCCGCCGCAGTATTTGAAGCCGGGCGATGTCGTAGAACTCGGAATAGATGGCCTCGGCGAATCGAGACAAATTGTGGCGGCGTAGGGAACTAAGGAATCTCTTACAAAAAGCATGGTGGTTATTTCGGGGCTTCCGCTTGTGCGGCCGAGTACAACGGAAATCCGCTGTCGGCGTTTTTCCAGAGCGACAGAAAATTGTTGTACGACGCTTGCGCCTCGGCAGTCTCGCCGTTCATTGTCCGCGCCCGCGCCAATCCCAGTCGAGCGAGCGCTCCGATCGGTTCATTTGACACCACGCCGGACCAGTTCAGTATTTTTTGAAATTCTGCGGCAGCCGCTCCGCCCTGATGTTCCGCCAGCAGCGCCTCGGCCCGAACATAAACTGGATACAAATAGGTCGAATAGCTGCTGCTGCCCGCAAGCCCTAATTCGTAAGGCGACGCGGCTCGCAAAAATTCAATCGCTCGCGCGGGGTCTCCATCACTCAGCGCGACCTGCGCATAAATCGTGGGCAGGTAATTGAACTGCACAATTGTGTCTTCCGGAAAACGGCTCTTCAACACGTCTGCAAATTGGACCGCCTGGTCCTTGTCCCCTACCATTGCGAGGGCTAGGCTCGCGACAAATTCCACGTCTCTTCCGTTCGACGACTTTAACGCGTTTGCCGCATAACGTCTTGCTTCGGCGCCGTTTCCGAACAACGCTTCTCGCAACGCCGCCGCCGCTTCGCAACCTGCGGCTCGTTCTTTGCGTCCCGCACGGTTCGCGGAAGCTACCGCTTGCCGCGACAGCTCCCGGGCCGTGTTCAATTGCCCAAAGTACGCCGCGGTGTCTGCCTGGTAGTACAACAACACCGCCTCATCGCCAGCGCGGTCTGCTGACCAGTTCACCTGCTCCGCCATTCCTGCGTCGTCGCTTTGCAGGAACGCCAGCTGATACAACGCGTATCGCATGTCTGGCGAATCCAGCTTCTTGGACGCCGCTTCCGCGGCGGTTGCATGCGCCTCCTTCGCGCGGTTCATATTCACCAGCACCGTCATCAAGTTTCCATAATTCAGTACGTCATTTGGCGCCAGCCGCAAAGCCTCTCGAAATTCCCGCAAGGATTTTTCGTACTGCCCCAAAGTTTGATAAACCACGCCGAGATTCATCGGCGGCACCGCTTCGCGCGGATAGGTCTGTGCCCACAGCTCGTACACCTGCTTCGCTTTTTCCAGATCGCCAGTCACAAAATGATGATAATGCGACTCGATGTAGAACTTTTCCCGCTCGCTCACCTTGGCTCGAAGCTCAAACGCCCGCCGGGTATTTTCCGCGGCGAGTTCCTTTTCGCCCAAATTGTGATAGGTGGTTCCCAAGGATGCGTACGCCATCGCCAAGTTCGGGTCCAGCCGGATCGCACGCTGGAAAAGAGGCACGGCCGCTGTAAAGTTTCCTTGCGCGATCATGGTGCTGCGTCCCATCGAATATGCCTGCAAAGCTTCGAGAGAAGGCGTCGTGGCCTGCTCAATCGGCGTTGCAAGCTTGTGTACCGACTTCAGGGATTCGCCAAGCCTGCCGCGCAGCTTTGTCGCCGCTTCGCCGAGCGCGGCCAGCACGTGCTCTTTGCTGTCTGCAGTGGCTTGTTCCTGCGCAAGCTTATCGCCTGTCTGACAATTGACCGCGTTAATTCCCAGCACATACTGGGTTCCTAAACTCGAGATAGTCCCGCTCAGGTATGCTTTACTCCCGGTGCGCTCGCAGAGTTCACGGGCAATCTCGGGCGTCAACTTTTGGTCCTCGGGCCTTCCCATTAGTTGCAGCGTTTGGCGTGTACGTTGATCCGAAATCAAGCTCAGGAACGGCGATTGCTCAAGTTGCACGGCGAGTCCTTGCCGAAGTGCATCGTCAAAAACCGTGTCGCCAGTCTTGTTTGTGAAGTCGGCCAGCACGACCGTATCAGTTTCGGTCAGCGCATGGGCCCTTCGCGTGTCGTAAAGCCAGCCGCCCGCTGCCATCGCGCCGATTGCCACTGCGACTCCGGCTGGAATCGCCCATTTGTTTCGTTTGGTCCACGGCATGCGTTTTGTTCCAGCCGTTGCCAGCAGCAACGAGCTGGCCGTGTGGCCTGACTCGTACACGCGCCTCAGCACTTGCAAATCGGACCGAAGTTCCGCCGCGCTCTGGTAACGCTGTTCTTTGTTCTTTTCAATCGCCTTATTAATGATGGCTTCAAGCTCAACCGGAATCTCCGGATTTACGCTCCGCACCGCAGCCGGAGGCCGGCTCAGGATTGCTTCGATGATGATGCCGCCTGTGCCTCCAGGGAACGCCTTCTGTCCCGTAGCCATTTCGTACAGCAGTAGCCCCATCGAAAATATATCCGCGCGCGTGTCCAGGTCGTCGCCACGAATTTGTTCTGGCGACATGTAAGATGGCGTTCCGCTGATCACACCGACGATCGAAATCGGCTCCTCAAGAGAAGGATGAGATGAATCCGTCGCATCCTTGTCCCCGCCGTTCCTGCTGATCAGCTTGGCCAAGCCGAAATCCAGTACCTTCGCCTGCCCGCGTTTCGTCACAAAAATATTCGCCGGCTTTATATCGCGATGGATGATGCCTTCGGCGTGTGCGGCATCCAGCGCATCGGCGATCTGGATGCCCAGATTCAGAATTTCTTCGATCAGCAGCGCTTTGCCATTCACGTGCCGGCGCAGCGTTTCGCCTTCGATGAATTCCATCGCCAGGAATGGTCGTCCGTCCTGCTCGCCGATATCATGCACTGTACAGATGTTGGCGTGATTCAGCGCGGAAGCAGCCAGCGCTTCCCGGCGAAACCGCTCCAGCGCCTGCGAATCGTGCATTAAATTGTCAGGTAGAAATTTCAGCGCGACGTAACGCTCAAGACGCAAATCCTGCGCCTTGTACACAATCCCCATGCCGCCGGTGCCCAGCTTTTCAAGAACTCGATAATGTGAGAAGGTTTGCCCAATCATCGACGCAGAGCGCTTTCAATTGCCGCATTTAAAGCGTTTGATCGTCCGAGTTGATTCCGCTCAGTGCGTCGCTGGCCTTTCGCCGGTCGGTCTTGGGCGGCTTCGGCGTACCCACAACCGTCAGCATCCGCGTTCCCTCGCCGTAGGCATCCGTCACAGGCGCCGTTTCCTGTTCCAGGATGATGTTCTTGTTGCAAATCGTGCAGACCATCGAACCGTACGCTTCGCCGTCTTGTTTCAAGAAACGGTTAAAGCGCATCACCCGGCCGCAACACACTGGAATCCAAACTTTTTGAGGACTTTCTGGGCTCATACGCCCCTCTCGCCTTGCAGGTTGGCAAAGTATATACCGGAACCCCGCCCCCCAGCGAATTCTGATTTACCTCAGCAGGCTCGTCGCTCGGCCAGAAGCACTCGCAAGATTCCCTTTGCTAGAGCGGGCGGTGCGTGAATTTCTTGCCGCTTTTGTATTCGCTCGCGATTTGTCCGCTTCCGCGCAGCTTGTATTTGTAGGTGGTTAGACCTTCCATTCCCATCGGGCCCCGCGCGTGCAATTTCCCGTTGCTGATTCCTACTTCAGCCCCCAGGCCGTAGCGGTAGCCGTCCGCGAACCTTGTCGAAGCATTGTGAAACACACCGGCCGCATCCACTTCACTCAGGAATTGTTCAGCGGCCTCCAAATCTTCGGTGACGATCGCTTCGGTGTGACCGCTGCCAAATTCATGGATGTGCGCGATGGCCTCTTCCAATCCATCGACGACTTTTATGGACAAAATCAGATCTCCGTATTCGGTTTCCCAATCTTGTTCTGACGCAACCTTTACGTCACTTGCTGCCGCCCGAGTCCGCCCGCAGCCCCTCACTTCCACTCCCGCCGCACGCAACTTGTCAACGATTCGCGGCAGAAATTCCTTCGCTATATCCATGTCCACCAGCAACGTCTCCACCGAGTTACAGGCCGCCGGGTAATCCGTTTTCGCATCCATCACGATACATTCGGCCTTCTTCAAATCCGCCGCCGCGTGCACGTACACGTGGCAAATCCCTTCGCCGTGGCCCAGCACCGGAATCCTGCTTCGCCGCGAAATCTTCTCCACGAACGTTTTTCCACCGCGCGGAATCAGCAAATCAACGTCGCGTTCCAGCGTCAGCAGCTCCATCACATCCGCGCGTGAATGCAGCATTTGCGCTGCACCGTCGGGCACTTGGCCGGACTCCGCCAGCGCCTCCCGCCAAATCGTCATCAGGGATTCATTTGTGCGAGCCGCTTCTGCTCCGCCCTTCAGTAAAATCGCGTTGCCAGATTTCAGTGCGAGTGACGCAACCTGAGGAACCACGTCGGGCCGCGATTCAAACACCACCGCCACGACTCCCAGCGGGCACGTCTCGCGTGTAAGCACCAATCCCTCGTCCAACTCCGTCACGGCCAATCGCCGCCCCAGCGGGTCCGCGAGCTTCGCGACGCCACGCACCCTATCCGCCATTTCATGAACGCTCTTTTCCGTCACGCGCAGCCGCGCCAGCATCGCTCCGGACATTTGTCCCGCTTGTACCAATTCTTCCGCATCGCCAACATCGTCCGCGTTAGCCGACGCAATGCGCGTTGCATTTTCTTCCAGCCGCTTCGCAGCGGCCTCCAGTAAGGCGTTCCGCGTGGCTTCGCTCAATACCGCAAGCTTCCGCGAAGCAACTCGCGCCAGTTCCGCAGCCCTCGCCGCAGCGAGGCTGGTCGGATTTTCCGCCGTTTTCTCCGCGTGCGTCTCGCCGCCCGTTGTGCCACTCATCCGGCCGCCTCAAGCACTACAATATTCTCGCGGGTAAACAATACGCGCGCCGCAGCTTTTTCTCCGTCCGCATTTCTTTCGTCGCTCGCGTACGCCGCAATTCCGCGCGCAAATTCGCGTCCCGCAGTATCTCGAATGCTCACCACATCCATCGGACCAAATTCGCGCTCCACGCGCACCACTCCCGAATTCAGCAGACTAGCCTTGCCCGCTGTAATGGCGCGTTGCGCTCCCTCATCCACCACCACTCGCCCGCGCACTCCCGCCGCGTATGCAAGCCAGCGCCGCTTGCCCCGCATTCGGGTCGCAGGAGCAAACACTGTTCCCATGCGTTCTCCCGCAAACACTCTTTCCAGCGCCATTGGATTCGCCCCGTTTGCGATCAGCGCCACGCCTCCGCAATTCATCGCAATCTCTGCCGCTTCAATCTTGGTGGTCATTCCGCCGCGTCCGCTTTGCGCCCCTATTCGTGAAGGTCCCGCAGCCGCCGCTCGAACCTCTTCCGTCACGCGTGCCACGAATGGCTCCAGCTCGGGTTGTTTCGCGCCAGTTTTCTTCCTCAAAAATCCATCTACATTCGTCAGCAGTACCAGCGCATCCGCTTCCATCCCGCTCATCACCAGTGCCGCCAGGCGATCGTTGTCGCTGAACGCCGCTTGCCGTCGTCCATCGACGCTTTCCAACTCCGCCGTCGATACCGTGTCATTCTCATTCACCACCGGCAGCACTCCGAATCCCAGCAACTTCTCCATCGTGCGCCGCAGATTTGAATATCTTCCCCAATTGCTGAAATCCTCTTCCGTCAACAAAACCTGCGCAATTTTCCGTCCCAGCCCGTCAAACAGACGTTTATACGATTCCATCAACAGACTCTGTCCTGCCGCTGCGCACGCTTGCTTCACAGCCATGTCTTTTAGTCTTGATGGATGCAGCCCCAACAAACTTCTCCCCAGTCCCACGGCGCCGGACGAGACCAGCACCACCTGACGTCCGTCTTGCATTAGTTGCGCGATTCCGCGCGCAATCGGTTCCACTCGCGCCGCGCAGACGCCCCCTTCCTCGTCGGTCACTGTGCTCGTACCGAGCTTGATCACCATTCGCCGCGCTGCCTTCAACTTATTGCGCGCTTCGATTTCCCCGCTGGAAACTGAATTCACAGCCCGTTATTCCTCGCTTCCATCGCCACGATGCCTTTCTATTTGCCGTCTTTGCCCTCGTAGCTTCCACTCGACTTGCCCGTTTGCTAACGAGGCTTCATTTTCCGACAACTGCCGCTTAATTCTTCATCAATTGTTGGCCCTGGCAGTTTATCGTAAAGTCTAGAGGCCCGTGACGCCTGCGCCACGCCATGAAAAAACTTCGCATTCTGGTTTCTCTGACCACCAACGACAACGATTATCAGATCGAACAGGCGAAGTCCGCCGAGGAAACCTCTCGCCGCCTGAATATCGAAACACAAATAGTCTACGCGGAAAACGACGCGATTAATCAAAGTACGCAACTGCTTCGCGCGATCCAGGCCGCTCCGCAGGACCGTCCGGACGCCATCGTTTTCGAGCCTGTTGGTGGAACTGCGTTGCCCCAAGTCGCCAAAGCCGCCGTCGGCGCGAACATCGGATGGGCCGTGCTCAACCGTGAAGCGAGCTACATCGCTGAGCTTCGTCGCACGGCGAAAGCTCCAATCTTCTGCGTAAGCAATGACCACATCGAGATCGGCCGTATACAGGGGCGGCAATTCGCCGCACTTCTCCCGAAAGGTGGCAGCATTCTCTACATTCAGGGACCGTCGGAAAATTCCGCGGCCAAAGATCGCGCGCAGGGAATGTTGAGCACCAAACCGGCGAATCTTCAGGTCACTACTTTAAAAGCACAGTGGACAGAGGAGAGCTCTCTGCGTTCTGTTCGGTCCTGGCTGAAGCTTACCACTTCACAAAAAGCCCTCATCGACCTGATTGGCGCTCAGGACGACGCGATGGCCATGGGCGCGCGCAAAGCCTTTCAGGAAATTACGAACGAATCCGAACGCGACCGCTGGCTCAGGTTGCCCTTTACCGGTTGTGATGGTTTGCCCAAAACGGGATATGCCTGGGTCCTTAGTGGCCTCTTGGCAGCAACTGTTTTCGCGCCGCCCAACTCCGGGCAAGCGATTGAAATGCTCCATCGAGCACTCACAAAGGGCCAGGAACTTCCCGAGCGTGCCCTCACTGCGCCGTCTTCCGTTCCTCCGCTTGCGGAATTGAAGCCGAAATTCCAATAAGAAT
>Ga0207646_10007247_pt1 | contig 11307 bp, 9 predicted proteins | sample KBSK5502metaG_FD_184343 | JGI IMG/M metagenome (GOLD analysis project Ga0207646, IMG submission 184343) | Corn, switchgrass and miscanthus rhizosphere microbial communities from Kellogg Biological Station, Michigan, USA - KBS K5-50-2 metaG... | ecosystem: Host-associated > Plants > Roots >...
CTACGACAACCTGAAACTCCGCCGGGGTGTCTTCGTCTAACCCGCCGGCTGAAGGCGTTCGCATCCACTGGAAGCAGCTGCCGCCGGCGGTGAAGCAAGCCATTGAAGAGCGGATCGGCGACACCATCGTGGAAGCGGCGACCCAGCCTGGCGGGTTTTCGCCGGGCCTTGCGGCCCGTGTTCGCACACGCGATGGCCGCCGACTCTTCGTCAAGGCAGTGAGCGAGCTTGCAAACCCGGACACGCCGAGCATGCATCGTCGGGAGGCGGAGGTGGTGGCTGCCCTCCCACGAGATGCGCCGGTGCCCCGACTGCTGTGGAGCTACGACGAGGGCGGCTGGGTCGCGTTAGGTTTCGAGGACATCGAGGGCCATCTGCCCATTCAACCCTGGCGAGACGACGAGTTGCGATTAGTAATAGATGGTCTTTATCGGCTTCACGCCCTCCTGACCCCATCGCCCATCATCAGCACCAGTGCCGAGGATGCTTTTGCGACAACAATCAAAGGGTGGCGCGAACTGAAGGCTACGCGGGCACCGCTTGATGCATGGCCGGCGCGCCACCTTGACCGGTTGATAGACCTTGAGGCGCAAGCCCCGGCTGCTACAAAGGGCAATACGTTGCTGAACTTCGACGTGCGGGCCGACAACATCCTGATCGCCGGCGACCAGGTCTTCTTCATCGATTGGCCATGGGCTCGGATCGGTGCGCCCTTCGTCGAGTGGCTGGGGTTCGCTCCGTCGGTCCAGATGCAGGGCGGGCCCAGACCGGACGACCTGCTGCACATGGTCCCGATAGACGCGGTCGACGACGACGCGATCAACGCCGTTATCGCTTCACTCACCGGCTATTTCCTGGCCCACGCACGGAGGTCGCCACCGCCCGGTATCCCAACACTCCGCGCCTTCCAGGCCGCGCAAGGCCAAATTTCCCTCGAGTGGCTCCGCGCAAGGACAGGCTGGGGATAGCTACGTGATGACGTGCGTCGCGGTCGTTGGTTCGGGCTCTTCGATGATGTCGAGGGCGGTGGCCTGGCTGATCCAGTACTGAACATCGGATCGGCTCGGCGCTCCCGCGAGCCCGACCGCGTCGGCGAGCTTCGAATGCAATGCTTCGGCATCCTGCGCGCGCAGGTCTTTCATGGTCTCGATGCCAAAGCGCCGGATGGTCTGCAGCTCGCGCTCCATGCCCGACACCTCCATCAGCGTGCATTGGTGCGCAAACCCGAGCAGCCGGTCGGCGGTGATGCCTGTTCGTTTCGAAAGGCGCTTGCGGTCGATTTCCAGCGACGTGCGATGGAGGAGCTGGTTGGTGTGCTTGATGCCGGCCGCACGCAGGCGGCGCACGTCGGAGTCGGAGATTCCGCGGAGGTACTCGAGCGTTCGGTACATCACGTAAAGGATATTGGTTGTGGAGTGCCCCCACCCCGTTCCGCAAAGCGGAACGGACCTCCCCACAAGTGGGGAGGGCCTTGATCTCATATAATTCAGCGCACCCCGCCGCCATTGGAGTAAACACAGCCTGAATCAGAGCCGGCTCGCAACCCGTGACGCGGTTACCCGGGAGCAGTCTGGCCTCGAGATCGGGATCGGGCGGCGCGCGCGACGCGCCTACGGTTTCGACGAGGTCGCGCTGGTACCCGGTGGCGTCACGCTCAATCCCGACGAGGTCGACATCACGTTTTCGATGGGCGATCGCTTCCGGCTGGACATCCCTGTGTGGGGAGCGGCCATGGATGGAGTGGTCGACGTCGACTTCGCGATCGCGATGGGCAGGCTCGGCGGGGTAGCCGTTCTCAATCTCGATGGCGTGCACACGCGCTATGCCGACTCGCGGCCGATCATCGAACGAATCGCCGCGGCCGACAAGTCAACCGTCAACGCCATTCTCAAGGAGGCGTATCGCGAGCCGGTCAAGCCCGCGCTGATCACCGAGCGCATCAAGGCGATCAAGGCCGCCGGCGTTCCGTGCGCGGTCTCAACAGTTCCCGCGCGGGCCGAGGAGCGCGCGGAGCTGGTGCAGAAGGCGGGCGCGGACGTCCTGGTCGTCCAGGGGACCGTGCTCACTGCGCGGCACTCTTCTCGGTCGTATCACCAGCTCGCGTTCGATGAGCTGGTCAACAAATGCGACATCCCGATCGTCGTCGGCAACTGCGTCCACTACGAGACTGCGCTCGAGCTAATGGAGACTGGCATCGCCGGCATCCTCGTCGGGGTCGGCCCCGGTGCCGCATGCACGACCCGGGGGGTACTGGGCGTCGGCGTGCCACAGGTCACCGCGACCTCCGACGTGGCGGCGGCGCGAGACGAGCACATGCGCCGGGGCGGCATGCGTGTCGCGGTCATCACCGACGGCGGCATGCGCATCGGCGCAGACGTCTGCAAAGCGTTCGCATCAGGCGCCGACGCGGTCATGATCGGCACCCCGCTTGCCGGAGCCGAAGAATCGGCGTCGAAGGGCTACAACTGGGGGATGGCGACGCCGGATCCCAACCTTCCGCGAGGCACTCGCGTGCACGTGGGCACCAAGGCGACCCTGAAGGAGATCCTGCTCGGCCCCGCCCGCGTCGACGACGGCAGCCAGAACTTCGCCGGGGCCCTGCGTTCAGCGCTTGGCGTATGTGGCGCCCACGACATCGCCGAGTTCCAGCACGTGGAGATGGTCATCGCGCCTTCGATCACATCTGAGGGCAAGTCGCTCCAGCAAGCGCAGCACGTGGGCATGGGGAAGGGCTGACCTGAGCCGGACCGCCACGGCTGCCCGGCCTGGCAAGGAATCGAGCCCTGCGATGCGCCAGCAAACCGTCCTTGTCCTCGACTTCGGATCGCAGTTCAGCCAGCTGATCGCGCGCCGGGTGCGCGAGGCGAAGGTGTACTGCGAGCTCGTGCCCGGGACGACCCCGTGGTCGGAGCTGAAGCAGCGTGATCCCGCCGGGCTCATTCTGAGCGGCGGCCCCGCGAGCGTTTACGAAGCCGGCGCGCCACAGGTCGACCCGGAAGCGCTCCGGGCTGGAGTACCGGTGCTGGGAATCTGCTACGGCATGCAGCTCATCGCGCACCACCTCGGCGGCAAGGTCGACCCCGGCCGCGCGCATGAGTACGGTCCCGCCCTGCTCGCGGTGCGAGAGCGGGCCTCGCTCTTCGAGGGGTTGAACGGCGAGCTGCCGGTGTGGATGAGCCATGGCGATGCGGTGACGGAAATGCCGCCCGGCTTCCACGCCCTCGCCTCCAGCGGCAACTCACCGGTCGCGGCTTTCACCGACGGCAACGGCATCTACGGGATCCAGTTCCATCCCGAGGTCGTGCACACGCCGAGCGGGCGCGAGGTCCTACGTAACTTCCTCTTCCGCGTCTGCAAGTGCGACCCGTCATGGACGGCGGGGTCGTTCATCGCGGAGGCGGTCGAGAGCATTCGCGCGCAGGTTGGCTCCGGGCGCGTGATCTGCGCTCTGTCGGGCGGAGTCGATTCCGCGGTCGCGGCTACCCTCGTGCATCGCGCGGTTGGCGATCAGCTCACGTGTGTGTTCGTCAACAACGGCCTCTTGCGCAAGGAGGAGGCCGAGCGAGTGCTGGCCGTGATGCACGGCAACCTCGACATGAACATTCGCTACGTCGACGCCACGGCGCGATTCCTCGAAGCCCTGCATGGAGTCGTCGACCCGGAGGAGAAGAGGCGCATCGTCGGTCGCGAGTTCATCACGGTTTTCGAGGCCGAGGCGACGAAGCTCGGGCACATCGACTTCCTTGCGCAGGGGACGTTGTATCCCGATGTGATCGAGTCCACCGCCCCCGACGTGGCGGCGACCGCGGTGAAGATCAAGACCCACCACAACGTCGGCGGCTTGCCGCCGGGCCTGCGGTTCCAGCTCATCGAGCCGCTCCGCTACCTCTTCAAGGACGAGGTGCGCGCGGTCGGGCTGGAGCTTGGGATGCCAGAGGAGATGGTGTACCGGCAGCCATTCCCGGGCCCGGGCCTGGCGATCCGCTGCCTGGGCGAAGTCACCGCGGAGCGCCTCGAGATTCTCCGCAACGCCGACTGGGTGGTCGTCGACGAGATCAAGCATTTCGGCCTGTATCGCCAGGTTTGGCAATCGTTCGCCGTGCTCACACCACTCGAGACGGTCGGCGTGATGGGCGACTACCGGACGTACGCCAACGTCGTGGCGGTGCGAGTCGTGACCAGCGAGGATGCGATGACCGCAGACTGGGCGCGCGTGCCATACGAAGTCCTCGCCCGCATCAGCAACCGCATCGTCAACGAGGTGAAGGGCGTCAATCGCGTCGTCTTCGACATCACGTCGAAGCCGCCGGGCACGATTGAGTGGGAATAGATTCGCCCGGAGTGTCTCGCTTGAATCTATTTGTGGGGGAGTGCCCCCCCACCCCCCGACCGCCGGGCACCATCGAGTGGGAATAGGCTGAAGGTCCTCGTCGTCGGTTCGGGCGCCCGCGAGCATGCGCTCGTCTGGAAATGTGTGCAGTCCGACCTGGTCGAGCGCGTCTACTGCGCGCCCGGCAACGGCGGCACGGGCGGCATGGCGCGAAACATCGCCATCGGCGCGGCAGATGTGGTTCGCATCGTCGATTTCGCCAAGCGGGAGCGGCTCGGTCTCGTCGTCCTCGGACCGGAAGCGGCCGTGGAGGCCGGGGTGGGCGACGCGCTGCGCAAGGCTGAATTCAACGTCTTCGGTCCAAATCGAGGCGCCGGCCGCATCGAGTCGAGCAAGTCGTTCGCCAAACAATTGATGGTGCGCGCCGGGATCCCAACGGCCGAGTTCGCCGTCTTCACGGAAGCCGATCCGGCACGGGCGTGGGCGCGAGATCGCCACGGGCAGGTCGCCGTCAAAGCCGATGGGCTCGCGCGCGGCAAGGGCGTGATCGTCTGCGCGAACGTCGCCGAAGCGAATGCGGCGATCGACGCGATGCTCGTCCAGGGCCGCTTCGGCCGCAGCGGAGCGACCATCGTGCTCGAAGAAAAGCTCGAAGGACCCGAGCTGTCGGTTCTCGGAGTCACAGACGGCAAGCATGTCGTCGCGCTCGCGCCGGCGCGGGACTTCAAGCGCGCACACGACGGCGACCGCGGACCCAACACGGGGGGCATGGGCGCGTATTCGCCGCCGGCCGGCGTCGACGGCGCGGTCTTGAGCGACGTTGTCGAGAAGGTGCTCAAGCCGGCGGTAAGCGAGCTGGCCTCCTCGGGCGACGCGTTTCAAGGCGTCCTCTATGCCGGCCTCATGCTCACCCCGGACGGCATTCGCGCGCTGGAGTTCAACGCCCGGTTCGGCGACCCCGAAGCGCAGGTCGTACTGCCTCGCCTCGAGTCGGACTTCGTCGCCCTGGCGCTGGCGTCGGCCAAGGGCACGCTCGAAAGCCATCCCGACCTGAAGTGGGACCCCCGCGTTGCGGTCGGCGTGGTGGTCGCATCCGCGAACTATCCCGATGACGCGCTCGTGAAGACGGGATTTCCAATTCACGGCCTGGCCGAGATGCCGCGCGGCGTCCAGATCTTCCACGCGGCGACGAAGTTCGAGCCGAGGCGCGGCCTCGTCACGGACGGCGGGCGGGTCGTGACTTCGGTCGGCCTCGGCGACACCGTGGCCGAGGCGCGCGACAAGGCGCTCGCCGGGGCCCGGCAGGTACGATTCCAGGGGGCTTTCTTCCGCTCGGATATCGCTCTGGAGGGCGTTTAGTGCAGCCTGTCGTCGGCATCATCCTCGGCTCGCGCTCCGATTTGCCGCTGATGGAGTCGTGCGTCAAAGTGCTCGATGAGCTCGAATTGACGCACGAGCTCACAGTTTGTTCCGCGCATCGCAACCCCAAAGGCGTTATGGAGTGGGCGACTTCTGCACGTGAACGTGGGCTCAAAGTCGTCATCGCAGCTGCAGGCGGCGCCGCGCATCTTCCCGGCGTGGTCGCGGCCTGGACCGACCTGCCGGTGATCGGAGTTCCCGTCCCCACACAGCATCTGGGAGGCGTCGACTCGCTTTACTCGATCGTGCAGATGCCGGCCGGCATCCCGGTGGCGACCGTCGCGATCGGCGAGGCCGGCGCCAAGAATGCGGCGTGGCTGGCGGCTCGCATCATCGGCATCAGTGACAGCGCGGTCGCGCAGCGCCATCTGGAGAAGCGGGCGGCCCTCGCGACGTGACGGCAAGGAAAGCGCCGCGCCTGCGACTGCTCGACACGACGTTTCGTGACGCCCAGCAATCGCTTCTCGCCGGTAGCTTGCGCGGTGACGAGATCGTGCCCGTCGCGGCGAAGATGGATGCCATCGGATTCGTCGCCATGGAGGCGTTTGGCGGCGCCACTTTCGAAACGCAGGTGCGGCGGCGAGAAGATCCGTGGGCCTATCTACGCAAGCTGAACAAGGCCACGCCGAACACGCCGCTGCAGGCCTTGATCCGCGGCCAGAACCTGGTGGCCAATCGCAACTTCGCGGATGACGTCGTCGAGCTCTTCATCAAGCACTCCGCCAAGAATGGCGTGGACGTCTTCCGCGTTTTCGATCCACTCAACGACCTTCGGAACATGGAGGCCGCGATCGGCGCGGCGTTGAAAGCGAAGAAGAAGGTGCAGGGCACGCTCTGCTACGCGGTGTCACCTGCGCACAGCCTCGAGCTGTGGGCATCGGTCGCAAAGGGACTGGTCGACATGGGCTGCCACGAGATCGTGGTCAAGGACACTTCCGGTCTGTTGAGCCCGCAAGCTACGTGGGAGCTCGTGACGGCGCTGAAAGAGGCCGCCGGAGTCCCGATCGACGTCCACTCGCACTGCTCGAGCGGCATGGCCCCGATGGCCTACATGGCCGCTGTCGAAGCCGGCGCCGAAATCCTGGACGTCGCCATGTCGCCCCTCGCGTGGGGCACGTCTCAGCCGGCCGCCGAGAGCGTCGTCGCCGCGCTGCAAGGCGGCGAGTACGACACCGGCCTCGACCTCGACAAGATGTGGGACGTCCAGGCCGATGTCGAGGCGCTGCGTCGAAAGCATGCAGATGAGCTGAGCCAGGTCGCGGATCGAGTCGACGCGAGCATCCTCCGCTACCACCTGCCGGGCGCGACCCTCGAAGACATCCACCGCCAGCTCGCGGCGCATGACGCGTCAGGCCGCCTCGCCGAGGTGCTCGAGGAGGTCAGCCGCGTCCGCCTCGAGCTCGGCTACCCGCCCCTCGTGGCGCCGATCCGGCAGATGATCGCGACGCAAGCTGTGTACAACGTCATCGGAGGCGAGCGCTACGCGACCGTCACGCAAGAGCTCAAGGACTACCTGCAGGGCCTTTATGGGCGGCCGCCAGTCCCTGCCGATCCTGAGCTCCGACGCCTTGTGCTCGGCCGTGAGGAGCCGATCACGATCAGGCCCGCCGACCTTCTCGAGCCGCAGGTCGAAACCGCGCGGCAGCATCTGCGAAAGCTGAACCTGGACACGAGCGACGACTCGGTGCTGATCCAGCTGCTGTTTCCCAACCTCGCCATCGACTACTTGCGCGAACCCACACCCGCCGCGCAACAGAACAAGCGCCCGGCGGCGGTGACGATCGCGGACCCCCCGGCGCCAACGCCTGCGCCGGCACCAGCGCCGGTGTCCGCGACGAATTCGACTTCGCCGTCGTCTAGTGCGGAGTTCGAGGTCGAAGTCGAGGGTGAGGTGTTCAAGGTCCGCGTAAGCGGCTCCGGAATGGTCGTGGCCCCTGCCACCGGCTCGGTCGCGACCGCAAATCCAGCGCCGCCGAGGACCGGCGAGGGCACGGTTATCGCTCCGATGCAAGGGCTCATCGTCAAGATCCCGGTCAAGCCGGGCGACGCCGTGAAGCTCGGCGATGTGGTCGCCGTGCTGGAGGCGATGAAGATGCAGAACGACATCGTCACCACGGTGGCCGGCACTGTACGCGAGGTTTACGTCAACGAGGGCGAGGTCGTGAGCCCGTCACAGCCTTTGCTCGCGGTCGGATGAAGCGCAAGCTTTTTAGCAAAGTCCTGATCGCCAATCGCGGCGAGATCGCGATTCGTGTGATGCGAGCGTGCCGAGAGCTCGGCATCGCGACGGCGGCCGTCTACTCGGATGCGGATCGCAACGCGATTCACGTGCGCTACGCCGACGAGGCGCATCACATCGGCGGTGCGGCGCCCTCGGATTCTTACTTACAGCTGGATCGCATCGTCAAGGTCGCCCACGACTGCGGCGCCGAAGCCATCCACCCGGGTTACGGCTTCCTCTCCGAAAAGGCTGCGTTCCCAGACGCGTGTGATGCCGCGGGCATCAAGTTCATCGGGCCTCCCGGCTCGGCCATGCGGGCGCTCGGATCGAAGCTGGCGGCGCGAAAGCTCGCGGCTGAGAACAGCGTGCCGGTCACGCCTGGCAGCGGCGCCATCTCCGACACCGCGGCCGCAATTGCGGCTGCGAAGCAGATCGGCCTCCCGGTGATGGTGAAACCTTCGGGCGGCGGCGGCGGAATCGGAATGAAGGTGGTCGAGTCCGAGGCCGAGCTGGCCGCGGCGATCGAAAGCAGCGCCCAGGCGGCGCGATCGGCCTTCGGCGATCCTACGATCTACATCGAGCGCTACGTGCGCAAGCCGCGGCACATCGAAATCCAGGTCATCTGCGACAGTGACGGCAACGCCGTGCATCTTGGCGAGCGCGAATGCTCGATCCAGCGCCGCCACCAAAAGATCATGGAAGAGACTCCGTCGCCGGCGATCACGCCCGAGATCCGGTCCGCGATGGGCGACGCCGCCATCAGGGCGGCGACCGCTGCCGGCTACATAAACGCGGGAACCGTCGAGTTCATGTTCAGCGACGGCGAGTTCTTCTTCCTCGAGGTCAACGCGAGGCTTCAGGTGGAGCACCCGATCACCGAGGCGGTCACCGGCATCGACCTCGTCAAAGAGCAGATCCGCGTCGCCGCCGGCCTTCCGCTCAGCTTCACCCAGCAAGAGGTGATGTGGACCGGGCACGCGATCGAGATGCGCATCAACGCCGAAGATCCGGCTCGCAAGTTCATGCCGAACCCGAAGCGCATCGCGCGCTGGGTCGCGCCGGCGGGACCTGGTGTTCGCGTGGACTCGGGATTCGGCCCGGGCTCCGACGTCCCGCCGAACTACGACTCGCTGATCGCCAAGCTCATCGTTCATGGATCCGACCGCGCCGAGGCGATCGCCCGGGCGGGACGCGCGCTGCGCGAGTTCGTCGTGGTCGGCCCGGCGACCACGATCAGCTATCACCGCGCCATCCTCGACAACGCGGACTTTCGATCGGGCAATCTGAGCACGCGCTTCATCGACGACCACCCTGAGCTCGTCGAAAAGGCAAAGCAGCTCGCGGCGGACGTCTCGCCGTTCGATTACGGACCTGATCCTCGCCACGTCGCGGCGGCCGCGGCCGCGGTGGCGGCCATCACTCAACGCACCTGAGCAAGCTCTCCCATCCGCCTGGGGGCCGGCCGTTCGAGGTCGCCGGCACATCGATCGCGGGCCGCTCGGGGCTGTTCGTGGTCAAAGAGGATGTGATCAAGTTCGCTGACGGGACCGAAGCGACCTACACCGTCGTCAACAATCCCGACTCCGCATTCGTCGTCCCTTACTTCGACAACGCCGACACGATGCTCGTGCGCCAATGGCGGCACGCATGGGACGAGTCATCGTGGGAGGTGCCGGCCGGGACCGTGGACGCGGGCGAAGATGCGATGACCTGCGCGCGCCGCGAGCTCGCCGAGGAGACCGGGCTCATCGCCACCCGCTACACGTCGCTTGGCGTGGTTCACGGCGCCGCGTTCCTCACCGGACTCGCGCACATGTTCCTGGCCGAAGGCATCACCGCCTCGGATCGCAATCCCGAAACCTACGAGCAGGACATGGAGGTGCTGCGCCTGCCGTTCGCCGAAGCACTGCACGCCGCGCTCGACGGTGGCATCGCCCACTCGGGCTCGGTGACCGCCCTCGTGCGCGCCGCGCGCGCGCTCAATCTTCTCTAGCTCGACGGCGAAGGAGATGCCGGCGGCGTAGCTGGGGGCGACGCCGGCGGCTCAGGCGACGGGGTTGGGCTCTGCGCCTCGTGCTGCTTGCCGGCCTTCGAATTGTCCGGGCCGGCGAAGGTCAGGTCGTACTCGGCTGCGATGTTGTTGCCACCCACGTCCTGAACGGTCGACAGAACCACCAGCTTGTACGTCTTGCCCGGCTTGAGGTCGAGGTTGTTGAACGAAACGGTGCGGCTCGAGTAGACCGGCGTGGTGCCGATCTGCTTGCCCTTGTTGTCGAGGATGATGACGCCGGCCGGCACGGTTGACGCCAGCAGGTCGCTGTCGAACGTCACCTTGACTGTGCCCGGCGTAACTTCGACGCTCACCACCTCCGCGCCCTTGCCCAGGGTCAGGGCGGGCCCGGTCGTGGACTGATCGACCAGGAACTGCTGGCTGCCTTGGGTCCGCACCAGGGTCAGCGTTTCTTCATAGGTGCTGACGTCGATCTTGTCGTGAGAGAACACGAGCCGCACGACGAACTGAGCAGTGTCGGGCTGAGTCTCCGTGATCTCCTGCGTCAAGAGGTAGTAGCGGGAGAGGCTGGGGTCGCCGCCGACGAGGAGGTTGAGCCCGGGATTGGACCCGGCGTACACCTTCCTGCCGTTGTCATCGAGAAGAGCGGTCGCCTTCTCCAGCTGCCCTGCCTTGCGGGCGTCCATGAATGCCTTCACGACGGACGCCGCGGCGTCGAGCGTTGAAGGCTTCGAGGGCGGCGGAGGCGCGGACGCGGTCCACAGAGCTCCAGCCCGGAAGTAGGTGAAGGCCGTGCCGTTCGGCGCCCAGACCGGACGCTGGAAAGTACCTTCCGCAAGTTTGGTCAGGCTGGTGCCGTCGGGGCGGACCTGCCAGAGATCCGTGTCGCTGCCAAGGATGATTTCGTCGGCGCTCGACCAGCTCGGGTCGCCGGTCGGCAGCGTGGAGATCGTCTTCCCGAACACGTCGGAGGTGACCACTGCCTGCGGCCCTGTATACATGACGCCGGTCCCGTCAGGCGACCAGCCCATGAACTGGGCCCCGGCCACGCCAAGCGCCACGCTTATTCCGGTCGCGACGTCCATCACCTTCAGCGATTGGTCTTGCGTGTAAGCGAGGTGCGAGCCGTCCGGCGAGAGGGAGATGGCGGTGACGGCGCCGACCGACGGCAGCGAGGTCACTTTCACGGGGCCGTCCGTGGCCTGCTTGTAGACCCCGTCGACGGCCGTCCATTCCACGAGCCCTCTCGCCCAACCGACGATCACGGCCGCGGGCGCGGGCACGACCTCGGACGTAGCGGCCTGGCCGATGTTGAGGATCTCGATC
>Ga0207646_10007248_pt1 | contig 11307 bp, 10 predicted proteins | sample KBSK5502metaG_FD_184343 | JGI IMG/M metagenome (GOLD analysis project Ga0207646, IMG submission 184343) | Corn, switchgrass and miscanthus rhizosphere microbial communities from Kellogg Biological Station, Michigan, USA - KBS K5-50-2 metaG... | ecosystem: Host-associated > Plants > Roots >...
TAACTCGTTTAACTCGACGCCTCTAGTCCCTCAGGGAATTGGCCCATTTTTCAGCATACTCGCCGACGATGGGCAGCTTGTAGTATCTGCCGCGAGCCGCTTTGACCATCAAGACAATCCAGCAGATGAAGGAGACGAACAACAGCCCGGCGCTGAGGGAGCTAAGCAAAGGGATGTGGCTGAACACAGTCGTCACAATGCCTATCGCACCGAAGAAGATGAGGGACTGCATGGCGTGGAAGCGCACAAAGCGATTCTCTCTCTTAAGCAGGAGGAAGATCAGGCCGGTGATCCAGCCGCCCAGGTAGCTCAGCCAGCCGGCAGCGGGCGTTCGCAAGATCTTTTCAGAAGGGCTGATATAGCCTGCAGGTGGCGCAAAGTACGGCTGCCCATAGTGCTGCTGAGAAGCATAGAGTTGCTCTTGCTGCTGGTATCCTCCCTCAAAGGGCGGGTGATAGCTCTCTGGAGAGCTTTCCTGAAAGTCGTTGGAAGCCTCGAGCGGCTGCGCTGTGGCCGCTCCTTTGTATCCATCATAGGGAGTATGAGCTTCGTTTGAATACTTTTTCATGAGTGTATAACCTTCTTTCAATTTATGCGGGGTGACCGCTCTACAGAGCCTGTACCACTGGCTCAATCTATACCAGAAGCATAGCTCCATGACGGCATGCAGGTCGAGACACGAAAGTGTTGTTTGGAGTGTTGTTTTGTGAGGGGAGTAAGGAGCAGTTCTTAGGAGCAAGTGTGCGCGCACACTGCCGTTGAGGCTACAACAGGCCCAACTCGCGGGCACGTGCGACCGCTTCGGTGCGCCTTTCGACCTGGAGTTTGCCAAAGATTTTCCGGTTGTGTCCTTTCACCGTATCCAGGGCGAGGAACAGCCGCTCGCTGATCTCCTGATTCGAGAGCCCTTGCGCGATGAGGTGGAGGACTTCCAGCTCGCGCTGGCTGAGTGGCTCGAGCAGGGGCTGGACGGCAGGCTGAGATGAGTTGTCTTGGCGTTCCTGCTCCTCGGCTTTAAATACCGCCAGCAACTTCCTGGTATAGTCCAGCATGATGCCCTGAGTCGCGGCTTCAGACAAGAGGTGCGCCATCGGGGGACCTTCGTCGACAAAGAGACGGACGAATCCGCCCGGTTCTGCCAGCGCCAGCGCCTCAACGAGCAGGTGCACCGCTTTGTCCTTCTCGCCGTGTGCCTGCAGAGCGACTGCCTGGAGCACCATCACCTTGAGCAACTCATCCTGCCAGCCCTTTGCCTCCATCAGACCGCGCCATGCTTCCAGCAGCGCCAGCGCCGCGGACATGTCGCCCTGGGCCAGGTCTACTCTGGCCTGGATGAGAGGGAGTTCGTGCGCCTGCGCCAGGTGAGCAGCGGCCGCAAGGTTGCCCTGGCGCAGCAACACCAGCACTTGCACAGCAGCCACATCGGGAAGGCGATACACAAAGTTTTGCTGGCGCGCGGATTGACCGGCCTGAGCGAGCAGATCAGCGGCGCCGTCCACATCCCCCGCGGCTAGTTTCAGGCGGGCAAGAAATACCTCACTGATAATGAAGCGGTCGATCACGCTCTCATACTGTCGCGCCAGGTTGAGACTCTGTCGCCCGTGCTGCTCGGCGGCATCCAGGTCGTTCCATTCGTGGAGGATACGGGCCAGGCCAAGATGCGCTTCGTTGATAATCTGCAGCGGCTGATCACTCCCCATTTGCAGGACGCGCCGGTAGGTCTCGGCTGCCAGGTAGAGCTGGTTGTCTGCTTCCTGCACGTTGCCCAGGCCGATGGTCGCCAGGATAATGGTGAAGATATCCCCGGCTGCCTGGCTGAGAGCAATGGCTTCGGTATAGGCCCGGCGGGCCGCGGCACGGTCTCCCTGGAACATGTGGGCAACCCCCAGCGTCCAGTGTGCGGTCGCGCGCATAGACTGGTTGTCCGGGTGCAGGTACTCCAGGGCGCGGTGCGACTGGACAAGCATGGGTTCTACCTGGTAGCGGGTGAGCGCCAGCGTCGCACGGGCCTCGGCAATTGCCCCGACCAGGTTGCGGGTCTCGTCGTCCTCTTCGGCGCCTTGCATGGCGGCTTCAGCCGCCTGCAGTTTCTCTTCCACGCCGGTTGTCTGGCCAATCACCAGCAACAGCGAGGCATGCCTCCACCACAACGAGGGCCTAGAATTCAGCACGGTCACCGGCAGCGACTCCAGCCAGTCCAGTAGCGTAGTCACCGCGCCGCGAAAGTGCCGGGGAATCCCTTTTCCTCCCATCAGGCGCTCGGCGCGCTCAATTTCATGGGCAGCAGCGGCATGGCGAAACGCTTCTAGATAGAGGCCATTGTCCTCAAACCACTGGCTGGCGCGGATATGCAATTCGTTCACCTGGCTTTCCGCATCGCCTGGGATGCTCTGGCGCAGTCGCTGTCGCAGCAGGTCCGCGAAGAGATGGTGATAGCGGTACCAATGCCGCTCGTTGTCCAGGGGGATGATGAACAGGTTGGCGCGGTCGAGCAATTCCAGGGTGGCTTGCCCGGAAGCGGAGGAGTCGAGCAAAATGGCATCACACAGCGGGCCGCACAGGCGCTCCAGGATAGAGGTGCGCAGCAAAAACGCCTGGACGCTTTCAGGCTGCTGCTCAAGAACTTCTTCAAGCAGGTAGTCCATGACGAAATGGTGACTGCCGGTGAACGATGTGATAAAGCTGGCGGCGTCAGGCTGTCCCTGTAATGAAAGCGCGGCTAATTGCAGGCCGGCGATCCAGCCTTCGGTGCGCCTTTCCAGGGCGGCGATGTCTTGGGCTGAGAGGCGCAGGCCCATCACCTGGTTGAGAAATGCGGCGGCTTCAGAGGGAGTAAACCGCAAATCGGCGGCGCGCACTTCCGTCATGCGGCCACCGGCGCGTAAGCGGGCCAACGGCAGCGGTGGATCCTCGCGGGTGGCGATGACCAGGTGCATGTGTGGTGGCAGGTGCTCGAGCAGAAAGGTGAGAGCCTGGTCAATCGCCTTGGCATCAATCACGTGGTAGTCGTCAAAGACGAGCACGAACTGGTCTGAGATGCTGGTCAGGTCATTGAGCAGTGTTGTCAAAATCGCTTCGGTTGGCGGTGGCTGAGGGGATTGGAGCACGCCCAACACCCCTTCCCCAACATGCGCCGCAATCGTCTGCAAAGCAGCCACGAGGTAGGTCAGAAAGCGTGCGGGATCGTTATCCCCTTCGTCCAGTGACAACCAGGCTGCCGGTCGCTCGATTAAGGCGAGCCACTGGCTGACCAGCGTGGTCTTCCCAAAGCCGGCGGGGGCCGAGATGAGGACCAGGTGGCGGCGCAGCCCCTCGTTCAGCCGCTCGAGCAGGCGCGGGCGGCTGACAACCTCAGGCCGAAGCGGAGGCATATACAGTTTTGTGGCGAGAATGGGCGTGGGTGACGGCATGCCTGCTTCTGTTCCTTCCTGGGCGGCCTGCCTTGTTCTTCTCTTCGTTCTTCCGAGCGCGCAAGAACCGCTGCCGTGGCAGTGAGATGCTTTCAACAGCACCTACGTTCGATGGTTACATCCTGTCTCTCTTGCTCTCTCTCCTGGCTTCGGCCTGACAAGATCATAGAAGAAAAAAGGGTGTCAGTCAAGCGGCCAGGGCGATCAGGGCGATGATGGCTTTGCATTCTCCGACGCTGCGCTCAGGATGACATTGTCGATAGCGGTTTTTGAAAATCATTATTGACTGTTGGAGGTTGTCAACGCCCTCTACAGGCCGATAATGATTTTTTACAATCAAGATCGGTAATATTCCTGTAGGTGCCGATTTATCGGCTACGATGCCCGCCAGCCCGCTCTCCTAGCCGATAAATCGGCATGTGTGCGATAAATCGGCACCTACGAAATGGCCGATCTTGTTCGTTAAATTTCATCATCGGCGCCTACGGAAATGTCATCGCCCGGTCGGCGCGTGAGCGAGCCACAAGCGCACCGGTGAAGGCGATGAGCGCAATCGAAATGCCCGCGACCTGGGAAATGCCCGCGACCTGGGCGAGGAGGGTGAGCGCGAATCCGTCGATGATCTCACCGATGCACTCGGCCTGGTCGAGGAACGAGTGCACGGTCGCCCGTACATCGCTCGTGGTGCGCCGGTTCACCCAGATCACGCTGACCGTGCGTGTGACGTTGAAGGCGATGCCGCTCACCAGCAGCACACCGGCGCCACCGATGAGGGCGTCAGGGGCCACAGCCAGCACGACCAGGCCGAGCATACCGATGAAGCACGTGAGCGCGTAAACGCGCCGGGCAACGCCCACGCCGTCGAGGCGGGCCTCGACGATGCGCAGCGCGACGAAGCCTGCCGCCGAGGAGCAAATGCCGAAGGCCGTATACCACAGCACGGGATCGCTCGGAAAGCCCAGGTTGACGAGCTGCCTGGGAAACAGCCATCCGACCAGGGCCGCGCCGTTGATGAGCATCATCGCGACGAAGACCAGCAGAACCTCGTGGTCGCGGCGCGCCAGGCTGACTCCGAGCCGGAAGATCGAGAGCGACGCGCTCCACCGCTGCTCTCGCGTGGGACGGAAGTTGCGCTCGGTGAAGCGCGCCGCGACGAAGAGTCCGAGCGCCGCCATGCTGGCGCCTGAAACCACAATCGCGGTCGCCAGGCTCGTTGCCCAGCCAAGCACACCGAACACGATCATCCCCGTCGCCCCACCAGCGAGGTCCCGGCGGGCGCTCGTCGTCAGCACGCGAGCGATCCGCTGGGGTTGATCGAGCTCGTCGGTGATCCACGCGACATCGGCGCCGGTCAGGAAGGTCCACCCTGATCCCCACAGGACCTGCGTCACCAGGATCAATGGAAACGCCGTCACAAGGCCGGTCATCACCATGCCGGCGGCCAGAAACAGGTGCCCGATCACGAGCGGCCACTTGCGGCCGATCGCGTCGGCCCAGACGCCGGTAGGGATATCCGCCAGCGCCAATGTGGCCGACACGACCGTGCCGAGCAAGACGATCTGGGAGGCGGACAAATGCGCATCGACCACGAAATAGAGGCCGGACGTAAGCACATAGCCCCGGTGGAACACCGCGCGCAGATATGTCCACCGCAAGAATGTCTTCACGACGCGCATAGCTCTCTCTTCTACTCTTCACTCAAGAGCGTTGCAATCTGGCATGAAAAAACACAGATCTGAGTGCACACCCTAAATTGAGGGCAGTATCTTGAAGTGGAGTTCACTCCATTTCCCTGTGCTGGCTACCTAGCACGTCCGTTCTCAAAAGACACAGTTTTTACCCTCGAATTTCGCCGGTGCCATCCGTCTTTTCCCGCCTTCTTACCAGGATCTCTTAGCCCGAAGGAAGGCCATGGTTGTCCAGATCACGACGGATTTTCTGCCTGTTCCCCAAGTGCCATCCGCCTTTTGTCCGGGTGTTTCCTGTCTTCATCTGCTATGCTCTCGGTATGGCGGCCAGGCCAAGACCCGTGTCTCCACCATGCAACGTCAAGGGCCCTGCCACCTCAACCCCTTGCTTGTAGGGGTGGAGAGCAGTCGGGATGGCCTTTCGTAGATGGAAAGAGATGGTGTCTTTGGTAACCATGGTGTTGGCTATGGAGAGAATCCGTTGAACAGAGCAGGAAAAGATGACGAGCATACCCATCACGATAGGTTGGACCGTTGCGCTTCTTGCGGTACATGCTCTTTCGTAGCCGCACGAATGAGGCGACGGATCGTTTCATGCGAGACACCGTATGCAGCTGCCACTGTGCGCAGAGGTTCCTTCTGCTCCACCACCTGCTGCATGATCAGCGGCCAGTGTTCAGTGGGAATACCGTATGTGGGGTGTTTTGGCCCTGGTCGCCGTTTGCTCACCATCGGAGGAGGGCTGACGTCATATGCACCGTCGTGGGCGAGCACGTCTTGTACCTTGAGATACAGTTTGCCAGCAGGGGCAAGGAAGAGATATAAAATTGGTGACAGCGTAGTCGAAACCCGTCGGTTCCGCTGAGATTATTTATGGAAATTTCTAGAATTAGTAGAACAAACGTTCTACTACCTCGGCTACTTCCTCTCAACACACGCTCCTCAGTGGGTCAATCTGCAAAGGATTTGTGGAAAAGAGAAGGGAGTGGTATGCTTTCTTTGTCAGAGAGGGACCCACATCGAAAAACAGCAAAGAACCAGGTGAGACATGGGCGCACGAGCAAAAATCGCACTTCGTCCTTTGAGCGAAGCCGAACAGCGCAGCTTGCAACGGGTTGCCAGGGCCAGCAGTGAACGGGTCGATGCCGTCAAACGCGCCAAAGCCCTGCTGGCAGTAGCCGCGGGGAAGAGCTTGACCCAGGCCGCCAGCCTTTCGGGTCTCTCGCGTGAGGGCGTCTCCCAGTTGGTGGAACGGTTCAACCAGCGAGGGCTGGCGGTGTTGGTGATTGCTCCAGGGCGAGGCCGCAAGCCGACCTATGGAGCCGAGGCGCGAGCCCACGTGGTGCAGGAGGTGCGCCGACAACCCGATCGCCAGAGCGATCAAAGCGCGACCTGGTCGCTCAAACTCTTGCAGCGCGCGTTACGGCGAGCTGGTTTGCCCGCCATCGGGGCGACCACGATTGGGCGCATCTTGCATGAGGAAGGCTACCGTGTGCAGCGCGACCGCACCTGGTGTGACACAGGGATCGCCTATCGGGTACGCAAAGACGGGGTCTACCGCGTGCGCGATCCGCAGGCCCAGGAAAAAAAAGATTGATCGAGCTGGCCTATCGTGTAGCGGAGGCATGTGGATTGCCTCTGTGGTGCCAGGACGAGGCTGGTCCCTATGCCACCCGACCTCAACCTGGAGAAAGTTGGCAGAGAGATGCCCACCCCAAGCTGCAGCCGCATGAATACTTGCGCGATGGCGGAGCCAAACTGATGACCTTGTTTCGCCCGGCCACCGGCGAGGTGCGGGCCAAAGGAGTCACGTCGGTGACCAATGCGGTCTTGCATCCTTGGCTCAAAGAGCAATTGCTCGCGGTGCTAAAGGCAGAGGACAAGGCGAAGGCCGCAGAGGAGGAACCGTCTCCACCGCCCACGCCAGCGGAACTGGCTGAGGCTCGCGAGTGGGAGACCTGGGTCGGCTGGCGGCTCAATGACTCCTATCCTCCGCTACGCATGATTTTGGTGTGGGATAATTTGGCAGGCCATCACAGTGACGCCATCGTTCGCTGGCTCTTCAAACATGGCATCATGCCGCTCTACACGCCGCTTTCCGGCTCGTGGTTGAATATGGCTGAGTCGATGCAGCGCATCCTGGTGCGCCGGGCCTTGTCTGGTCAATACCCGCAAAGTCCTCAAGAGATCATTGACTGGCTGGAACAGACGGTGGCTGGCTGGAATGAGGACCCCACCCCGTTCGTGTGGCATGGGAAGCGCCGAGAGCGCAGGCAGCGTGCACGGCTCAAACGTCTCGCTGGCTCTGGAGCGGCAGTTCTGGCTTACGCAAGTTAATTGCAGATTGACCCACTCAGAGATGCCTGACTGATTCGTCGTCAGTTTCCGCGTTCCTCTTCGCTGAGCTACCTCTGTCCGGTTGCTTATGAACAATTGATGGGGTAGCCTGCATGTTTCGGGTCTCCACAAAAGCGGGTGAATCTCAGCTTGAGGAGACGGTGGACAGTGGAATGGATGACCTCTCCTCTTGAGGAGGAAGTCTGAAGATGGAGCCAATCAAGACACCAAAGAAGTGCCAGAGAGAGGAGCATGAACACGAGCATGAACAAAAACATATGAACGGCCATACGAATCCTCGCTGCTTGAAAGGTATGGCAGGGACAGTTTCCTGATCATAAGGAGAGTCGGAAGGGCCTATCAAGCGTGGGGGAGGAAAGTCCGAATTATCCACCACCGTGAGAGGGAGTATCAGCGCAGCGAAGAATCCACGCCTGGGGGACGTAACGACAGCGCACGTGGATTCTTCGCTGCGCTCAGCATGACAGCACAGCTAGCTCTCTATCGTTTGCCACAGTTGTAGCTTGTGGTTTGATACTACCCGGTTCTACACGACTGAGGAAGAATAGCAAATTGAGCCAGGACGCAATGCAAAGGAGGATATGCAATGATTATCTTTGACGAGGATAGAGCATCCGACTCGCCTTTCGTCGAGCGGGTCTGGCGCAGCCATAGCGAAGGGGCAGACCCGTTTCTCTCGATAGCTACCAGTCGCTGCGAGCTTGTGTTGAGCAGGCTCGAGGGAGAGATCAGCATGACGATGCGCGGGCCGGAGACGAGGGCTACGCCGATGGGTAATTGTCCCGGTGGCGGAGAATGGTTTGGCATCATCCTGAGGCCCGGTGCGTATCTCCCCCTGCTCCCTCCTGAAAGGCTGGTGGATGGACAGATAGACCTGCCCGTCGTTTCGAGAAATGCCTTCTGGTTCTCTGGCTCGACCTGGCAGCTGCCGAACTACGAGAATGCTGATACTTTTATTGATTGGCTGGCGCGTCAGGGCCTGCTTGTATGTGACCCGGTGGTCGATGCCGCGTTACAAGGGCCTTTGAAGGGCTGCGACCCTCGTACAGTCCAGCGTCATTTCAGGCGTTCGACCGGACTGACACACAGTACTCAATGGCAAATTGAACGCGCGCGTTACGCTACCTGCCTCCTGCAGGAAGGTGTCTCCATTCTAGATACGGTTCTCGAGGCAGGTTATTTTGACCAGCCGCATCTGACGCGCTCGCTGAAGCGCTATATCGGGCAAACACCCGCCCAGATCCGAGAGCAAAGCCGGCCTGAGCAGATGTCGATTTTGTACAAGACATTGCCGGTTGAACATGGCATACTATCACTATCTGGTACATAAAAAAACAAAAAAGGAGAAGAACATGAGAAAAATTATCGTTCTGACATTCGTCACACTTGATGGCGTCATGCAGGGTCCCGGCGGGCCGGAGGAGGACACAAGCGGTGGTTTTACATCCGGCGGGTGGACGGTTCCTTTGTTTGACGAGTCCCTTGGCCAGATAATGGCCGAGCAAATGAGCAAGCCCTTTGACTTATTGCTCGGCAGGAAGACCTATGAGCTTTTCGCAGGATACTGGCCGCAGCACGTTGAGGAAGGACCTGGAATTAATCAAGCCACAAAATATGTTGCCTCGCATTCGCCGAGGGAGTATACGTGGGAGCGTACAGTGCTTTTGCAGGGTGACGTTGTCGATGAGATCAAAAAGCTGAAAGCGCAGGATGGGCCTGATCTGCAGGTGCATGGCAGCGCCAACCTCATCCAGACGCTTTTGAAGCACGACCTGGTGGACGAGCTGTGGCTGAAAATCTTCCCGATCACGCTGGGCACCGGCAAGCGCTTGTTTGGCGAAGGTAGCATTCCAGCCGCATTTACCCTGCGCGAAGCGAAAACGACGCCGAAAGGCATCATTGTTGCCTCATTTGAGCGTGCGGGAGACGTACAAACGGGGTCGGTTGCCTGATCGTTCACCTTGAAGAAAAAACACCCGAAGTGAAGCTTGCATAAGCTCGCGCATGGACGCAGCCTTCGCTTCGGGTGTCACGCTCATGACCATCTGTAAAGAGGAGAATCCTATGCCAACAGTCACTTCTACAGACGGCACGAAAATTGCTTTCGACAGGGTTGGGTCAGGCCCGGCCGTCATCCTGGTCAACGGTGCGACGGCGTATCGTGCCTTTGACCCGAGTATGACACACCTGGCCGAACTGCTTGGAAAACACTTCACGGTTTACAACTATGACCGGCGTGGTCGTGGCGCGAGCTCCGATACGCGGCCTTTCGCCAAGGAACGCGAGATTGAAGACCTGCAAGCGCTGGTCGAGGACGCCGGCGGCAAGGCCATGGTCTTTGGCATTTCGTCGGGCGCTGTCGTGAGCCTGGATGCCACTGCTGTCACGCCGGGCATTACCCGCGTCGCGGTATATGAGCCGAGTCTCATCGTCGATGACAGCCGCCAGCCAGGGCCTGCCGACTACGCGGAGCATCTCATGCGGCTTTCGGCCGAGGGGAAGCGCGACGAAGCGGTCGAGTACTTTTTGACGCAAGCCGTGGGCATTCCGGCCGAATACATCGGTGGCATGAAGCAGGATCAAGCAATGTGGTCCAGCGTGACCGGCGTGGCACATACTCTTGCCTACGACGCGGCGTTTGTCGGCGATGTCATGCAGGGCAAACCGCTCCCACCTGATCGCTGGGCCAGGGTAACAGTTCCGGTGCTAGTGGTTGATGGTGGTGCGAGCGACGCCTGGATCCACCACGGCGCTGATGCGCTGGCCAACGTCCTGCCACACGCCAGCCGCTACACGCTCGCGGGGCAAACCCACATGGTTGACCCCAACGCGCTCGCCCCGGTGCTCATCGAATTCTTTCAGCAATAGCACCGGGAGCGGAATGGAAGTTTTCCGCTCAACATTCTGAACTGAAACGCAGGAAAGAGAGGCGCTTGCCGCAAAAGGACTCTCGCTCCTGCTTTTTTTGCCAGAGAAGATTCATGTAGAGCTTCCCCTCGCCAGTATTGGTGATCGACACGACTTGAGCCGGAGGACTGCCCCTGCATGGCATTATAAGCTTTCATGCTTTTCATACCACCTGGCTCAATCTTTCCGCTCACCGCTGTTGGTCTGCGGTGTGGAGCTACTTCCGCATCTGGCACAACACGGTAATCTGGAGGCGCTAACGGTTGGAAACCGCTACGAGTGGGTTAGTGACGCCGGACTGTTGCTTGTGATCGGGCGAGTTGGAGCTTCAGATAGAGCTTCCCGTAAGGGGAAGCAAAGAGCGCCAACGTTGGTGAGAGTGAGACCGGCACCCATCGGTTTCTCTCTCACCAACGCTCCCCCTACTGCTTGTTCCGCATAGCAAGCTGTATCTCGGGCTTCAAGATTGTGTGCCGGAGAGCGAAAGTGTTCGCCTCACAGCTTCTATCTCCCCAAAGACCCTGGCATCTTCAATCGCCATACCAGATGCTAGCCTTCAGGCTACCGCTTTCTCGAACGGATATCCTAAGGTAGGATAGGCGGCTGGCGAGGTACCGCTTTCGCAGCCCTTTTCCATCCGCGCACCTGGCGAACCGACCGTACGAGTTTCCAGGTAGTCGGCTCGCCGGTTTCCGCTTCTCTCCCTTTGGCCTCTGCGCATTTCGCGTAGCCGCATCGGGTTCAAGCGGTTCCCCTGTCACCCTTCGCCCTACGACTGGCTTTCCCAGTCCCGCCTTTCAGGTCGTCACGCCTGCGACTACTACGGTGACTCCGTCCCCTTTAGATTCGCACCTGGTAGGGGATCCCGTGTTCCGTCACCATGAAACGTATCGAGCGCAACGTAGGTGCCTCACACATCACCTTCATGAGACCTCATTGGTCCC
>Ga0207646_10007249_pt1 | contig 11306 bp, 13 predicted proteins | sample KBSK5502metaG_FD_184343 | JGI IMG/M metagenome (GOLD analysis project Ga0207646, IMG submission 184343) | Corn, switchgrass and miscanthus rhizosphere microbial communities from Kellogg Biological Station, Michigan, USA - KBS K5-50-2 metaG... | ecosystem: Host-associated > Plants > Roots >...
GCCGGCGCGCGTCGCCCAGGCCCTGCGCCTCACGCGCCGCAGCCCGCTCCTCGGCCGCGATCACGGGGAAAGCGCCTCTCTACCGCCGGACGACGGTCTCTTCGACCTCTGGTATCCTCAGCGAGCCGGGGGGCGCTAGCGGCGCGCCCCCCGGACCCCCCGCTCGCTTCGCGCGAATGAATCGCGCTACGTCGATCGAGCTGGGGGGTGCTAGCGGCGCACCCCCCAGACCCCCCGCTCGCTTCGCGCGAGTGAATCGCGCTACGCTCGCAGCAGGGCTACGATAGGTGGCCCCTGCATCCGATAGGCAAATGTTTACCGGGATCGTGGAAGAAATGGGCCGGGTTGCCTCCGCGGAACGGCGCGGGGGCCTCCTTGTCGCGCGGGTGGCCGCCCAGCGCGTCCTGGAAGGCCTCGAGCGCGGGGGCTCGATCGCCGTCGACGGCTGCTGCCTCACGGCGGTGGACGTCGATGGCGAGGGCTTTACCTGTGAGCTGACGGGAGAGACGCTGGCCCGCACGGCCTTCGCCGAGCGGCTGCGGCCCGGCGTGTGGGTGAACCTCGAACGGCCGATGCGGGCGGACGGTCGCTTCGACGGCCACATCGTGCAGGGTCACGTGGACGGCATGGGTACGGTGCGCGCGCTGAGCCGCCAGGGCGCTGGCGCGGAGCTGGAGGTCGCCCTGCCCGCGGGCCTCGAGCGCTATGTCGTGGAGAAGGGCTCGATCGCCGTCGACGGCGTCTCGCTCACGGTGGCGGGGGTCGCTCCCGGCGTCTTCCGGGCGGCGCTGATCCCGTATACACTTGACCACACCAGCCTTGGCCAGGCCCGCGTGGGCGGGCCCGTCAACCTCGAGGTCGACGTGATCGCGAAATACGTGGAGAAGCTCCTCGGCGCCGCCCGGCGCTAGGGGCACGAGCCGATGCCGAATCAGCGCGGGCCCTTCAGCACGATCCCCGAGGCGATCGAGGACGTCCGCGCGGGCAGGATGGTCGTGGTCGTCGACGACGAAGACCGCGAGAACGAGGGAGACCTGACCGTCGCCGCCGAGAAGGTCACCCCCGACGTCATCAACTTCATGGCCCGCTACGGACGGGGGCTCATCTGCCTGCCCATGACGGGCGAGCGGCTGGACGAGCTGCGCATCCCCCTGATGGTCACCGACGAGGAGAACTCCGCCCGCTTCGGCACCGCCTTCTGCGTGCCCATCGAGGCGAAGGCGGGAACGACGACCGGCATCTCCGCCGCCGACCGGGCGCGCACCGTCCTCGCCGCGATCGACCCGAAGACGCGTCCCGCCGATCTCGCGCGTCCCGGCCACATGTTCCCGTTGCGGGCGATGCCCGGCGGGGTGCTGGTGCGGGCGGGGCAGACCGAGGCCGCCGTCGACCTGGCGCGGCTGGCCGGCCTCTACCCGGCGGGCGTCATCTGCGAAGTCATGGACGAGGACGGGACGATGATGCGGGCGCCCGGCCTCCAGCAGTTCTGCCGCCAGCACGGCCTGCGCATGGTGACGATCAAGGACCTGATCCAGCACCGGATGCGGCACGAGCGCCTGGTGCGGAAGATCGCCGACGCCAGCCTGCCCACCCGCTACGGCGACTTCCGGATCCACGCCTTCGAGAGCCTGATCGACGGCCGGCACGACGTCGCCCTCGTGATGGGCCAGATCAAGCCCGACGACGAGGTGATGGTCCGGGTGCACTCGCAGTGCCTCACCGGCGACATCTTCGCGTCCTCCCGGTGCGACTGCGGCGACCAGCTCCACACGGCGCTGGAGATGATCAGCCGGCAGGGGCAGGGAGTCCTGCTCTACCTCCGCCAGGAGGGGCGCGGGATCGGGCTGATCCACAAGATCATGGCCTACCAGCTCCAGGACCAGGGCCAAGACACCGTGGAGGCGAACGAAGCCCTGGGGTTCAAGGCCGACCAGCGTGACTACGGCATCGGGGCCCAGATCCTGGCCGAGCTGGGGGTCCACAAGATGCGGCTGCTCACCAACAACCCGCGGAAGTTCGTCGGCCTCGAAGGCTACGGGCTGAAGATCGTCGAGCGTCTGCCCATCGAGATCCCCGCCTCCGACGCCAGCCGCCGCTACCTCAAGACCAAGAAGGAGAAGCTCGGCCACTTGCTGCGAGGCATCTGAGGTGGGGTACAAGCAAACGGCAACAGCTGCGAGCGAAGCGGGATTCACTCCCGCGGAGCGAGCGGGGGTTCAAGGGGGCGCGCCGCAGCGCCCCCTTGCTCACTGATGATTCAGCCCTTCCTGAAGACGGTTCCGCTCTTCCGAGAGCTCGACGACGACGAGCTGGCGCAGGTGCTCATGGTGAGCCTCGTGAAGCGTTACCCGCAGGGGTCCGTGATCCTCACCGAGGGCACGCCGGGCGGCCAGCTCCACATCATCCACCAGGGCCAGGTGCGCATCAGCAAGGTCGTGCCCGGGGTCGGCGAGGAGGCCCTCACGATCCTCTCGCCGGGGGATTTCTTCGGGGAGGTCGAGTTCTTCGACGGATCGCCGGCCTCCGCCCACGCGATCGCCCACATCGAGTGCGAAATCCTGGCCATCCCCCATCGAGAGGTGGAGGTCCTCATGCAGAGCCGGCCGGGGCTGAGCGCCAAGTTCCTCTGGGCCTTCGGCCGCACCCTCGCCGGCCGCCTCCGGGATACGAACCAGCGCATGGCCAGCCTGCTCGCCATTTCGCGTGCCTTTTAGGCGGCCTCATTGAGCTGGGGGGCGCTAGCGGCGCGCCCCCCAGACCCCCCCTCGCTCCGCGCGAATGAATCGCGCTCCGCTCGGGCTAAATTGCGGCTGCGGCGGGCTTTAGTTTGACAGCCCGCGCCCACATGCCATAAGATCAAACGTTCATTCGTTGCCTAGCCCTCGCGGCAACGCACAGGACGGAGGCGTGTTGCCGCGGCGCCCGCGGCCTTTTTGAGGTCCACCAGTTCGTGTTCGACTCGCTCAGCGACAAACTCCAGGGCGTCTTCCGCAACCTCCGCGGCCAGGGGTCCCTCACGGAGACGGACGTCGACGCCGCGCTGCGCGACATCCGTCTCGCCCTGCTCGAGGCCGACGTCCACTTCAAGGTCGTCAAGCAGTTCCTCGAGCGCGTGCGCGCCCGCGCCACCGGCCAGGATGTCCTGAAGAGCCTGACTCCCGCGCAGGCCGTGATCCGCGTCGTGCGGGACGAGATGGTGGAGCTGCTCGGAGGGACGGAGGCCAAGCGGCTGGAGACCTCGGCCCGCCTGCCCTCGGTCGTCCTCATGACCGGCCTGCAGGGCTCGGGCAAGACCACGACCACCGCCAAGCTCGGCCGCTGGCTGGCCAAGGCCGGCCACCATCCCCTCCTCGTTTCGACCGACGTCAACCGGCCCGCGGCGCGCGAGCAGCTCCGCACGCTGGGCGACAAGAACGCGCTCAAGGTCCACCATCCCGCGGAGCTGGGCGAGCCGCGGGCCATCCTGCGCTCCGCGCTCGAAGAGGCGCGGGCGGTGGGCCACGAGTTCGTGCTGGTGGACACCGCCGGCCGTCTCCACGTCGACGACGAGCTGATGGCCGAGCTGCAGGAGCTGAAGGCGCTCGCCGAGCCGAGCGAGATCCTCTACGTCGCCGACGCCATGACCGGCCAGGACGCGGTGCGCAGCGCGGAGGAGTTCCAGAAGCGCGTCGGCATCACGGGTATCGTGCTCACCAAGCTCGACGGCGACGCTCGCGGCGGCGCCGCCCTGTCCGCGGCCACCGTCACCGGCGCTCCCGTGAAGTTCGCGGGGGTGGGAGAGAAGGTCGAGGAGTTCGAGCCTTTCCAGGCCGAGCGCATGGTGGGCCGGATCCTCGGCATGGGCGACGTCCTCGGCCTCATCGAGAAGGTCGAGGAGGCGGTGGACCTCGAGCAGGCGGAGGACATGGTCCGGCGCCTCCGCCGCAGCGAGCTGACCCTCGACGACTACCGGCAGCAGCTCGCCCAGGTGAAGAAGATGGGATCCCTCGACCAGGTGCTGGGGATGATTCCCGGCCTGGGCCAGGCGGCAAGACAGGTGGACACCGAGGCCGGCGAGAGGGAGATGAAGCGGGCGACGGCGATCATCGACTCGATGACGCCGCACGAGCGCCGCGAGCCGTCGGTGATCAACGGCAGCCGCCGCAAGCGCATCGCGCGCGGCAGCGGCACCAGCGTCGAGGACGTCAACCGCCTGCTGCGGCAGTTCGCGCAGGCGCGCAAGCTCATGAAGCAGTTGGGCGGCGGCGGCAAGATGATGAAGCGCTTGGCCGGCCGCATGCCTCAGTTCAGATAGGGGAAGAGACAAGAGCATGCTTTCGATCAGGTTGAGACGGGCAGGGACGACCAAGAAGCCGCACTATCGGGTGGTGGTGGCGGACTCCCGGGACTGGCGCGACGGCCGCTTCGTGGAGGTGCTGGGGCACTACGACCCGCGGCACGACCCGGCGGTGGTGAAGATCGACGCCGAGCGGGCGCAGTACTGGATCGGCAAGGGCGCGCGGCCGTCCGAGACGGTGCGCAGCCTGTTGAAGAAGGGGGGCTCGGGGGGGGCCGTATCCCCCCCGCTTGATGAGGGAGGGCGGGATTCACTCCCGCGCGACCGAAAGAAGACGGCCGGGGAAAAAGCAGAGGGCTAGGGTGAAGGAGCTGCTGGCCATGCTCGCGCGCGAGCTGGTGGAAGAGCCGGCCCGCGTGTCGGTCACGGAGTGGACCGAGGGCGACATGACCCACCTCGACCTCGAGGTGGCGCCCTCGGACCGCGGCCGCGTGATCGGCCGGCGAGGGCAGACCGCCGACGCGCTCCGGGCCGTCCTGGAGGCCGTGGGCCGGCGCCGGGGGACGCCCTGCGACGTGGAGATACTGGATTGACGGGGAGGGCCTTCGCGGACATGGTCACGATCGGCCGCATCGTCCGGCCCCAGGGCCGCAAGGGCGAGGTCGTGGTGGAGTCGCTCAGCGACCGCCCCGACCGCTTCCCGTCCCTCCGGCAGGCATTCGTCGCCGGGGAGGCCGGCGCCGCCCGGCCGGTGCAGGTCCGCGACGCGTGGCCGCACAAGGGGCGGTTCGTGGTGAAGCTCGAAGGCGTAGACTCGATCGACGATGCGGAGCGCTACCGCGGCCTCGATCTGCGGATCCCGGAGGAGGACCTCTCCCCGCTGCCGGCGGGCTCCTACTACCATCACCAGCTCCGAGGCCTGCGGGTGGAAGACGCCGAAGGGCGCGAGGTCGGCCGGGTGGCGGACGTGATGGAGACCGGAGGCGGGGCCGCCGTCCTCGTGGTGCGCGGAGCGAACGGCGAGACGCTCATCCCGCTCGCGGATGCGTTCGTGCGGGCGGTCGACCTGCCCGGCGGGCGCGTCGTGGTGCTCGTGCCCGAGCTGGTGGACGCGAAGGACTGATGCTGCGGATCGACGTGGTGACGATCTTCCCGGCGATGGTGGAGGGGCCCCTCCGCGACGGCATCGTCCGGCGCGCGATGGAGGCGGGGCTCGTGCGCATCGACGTCCACGACCTGCGCGCGTTCACCGAGGACCGGCACCGCACGGTGGACGACGCGCCCTTCGGCGGGGGACCGGGCATGGTCATGAAGGCGGAGCCGTTCTTCCGCGCCCGTGCGGCCGTGCTGCCCGCCGGGCCGGGGCCGCGCGACGCCGTCGTGCTGCTGTCGCCCCGCGGTGTCCCCTTCGACCAGGCCACCGCGGAGCGCTACGCGCAGCTCGACCGCCTCGTGCTGCTGTGCGGCCGCTACGAGGGGATCGACGAGCGAGTGAGGGAAGGAGTCGCGACCGAAGAGGTGAGCCTCGGCGACTTCGTGCTGACCGGAGGCGAGGTGGCGGCCCTGGCCCTGATCGAGGCGGCGGTGCGCCTGATCCCCGGGGCCCTGGGTGACGAGGGCTCCGCCGGCGCCGATTCCTTCGCCGACGGCATCCTGGACTGCCCGCACTACACGAGGCCGGCGGTGGTGCGCGGCCAGGGCGTTCCCGACGCGCTGCTGTCGGGCGACCACGGCCGGATCCGCCGCTGGCGCCGCAAGGAGGCGCTGCGGGCCACGCGGCAGCGACGGCCCGACCTGCTCCGCGCCGCCCGCCTGAGCGCGGAAGACCGCGCGCTCCTGCGCGAGATCGAGGACGAACAAACTACCGCGACCGTCGACAGCGTCGCGTTGAGCAAGGACTAGGCCAATGAATCCGATTGATAGCATCGAGGCCGGCGACCTGAAGAAGGGCCTGCCCCGCATCACCGCCGGCGACACCGTGCGCGTGCACGTGCGGGTCAAGGAGACGGCGGTGAAGGAGGAGATCAAGGGCAAGCCCAAGGAGACCGAGCGCGAGCGCGTCCAGGTCTTCGAGGGCGTGGTCATCGGGCTGCGGGGCGCCGGCGCCCGGGCCACCATGACCGTGCGCAAGATCTCCTTCGGCCACGGAGTGGAGCGGATCTTCCCCCTCCACGCCCGGACGATCGAGAAGATCGAGGTGGTGAAGCAGGCCCGGGTCCGCCGGGCGAAGCTCTACTACCTGCGCGAGCGGAAGGGCAAGGCCGGGCGCATGAAGGAGAAGCGCGCGGCGGCGATGACCGAGGTCTGAGCTCTCGCGCCGCCCGAGCCCATGGCGCCGGATCCCGTCCATCCCGCTCGCGGCCGCCGGCCCCTGGTCCACCGGGGGCAGGAGCTGCGCTGCTCGTGGGCGTTCGAGGAGGAGGCCCGGGCCGAGGGTCGGCTGCGCGTGGCCGGCTGCGACGAGGTGGGACGAGGTGCGCTCTGCGGGCCGGTGGTGGCGGCGGCGGTGATCCTCGGGGAGGGGTTCGATCCCGAGGGGATCGACGACTCGAAGCGGCTCACGGAGCGGCAGCGTGAGAGGCTCGCCGCGCGGATACGCGAGACCGCCCGGGCCTGGGCGCTGGGCTGCGTGGAGCCGCGGGAGATCGACCGGCTGAACATCCTCCGCGCCACCTACGTCGCCATCCAGCGGGCGGTGAGCACGCTGTCGGACGCGCCCGACCTGCTCCTGGTGGACGCGCTGAGCGTCCCCGGCCTCACCCTCGTCCAGAGGGCGATCATCAAGGGCGATGCCCGGTGCTACTCGATCGCCGCGGCCTCCATCGTCGCCAAGGTGGCCCGGGACGCTATGATGCGGGTGTGGGACGAGCGTTATCCCGGCTACGGACTCGCGCACAACATGGGATACGCGAGCGAGGATCACCGGGAGGCCATAAGACGGATGGGGCCCTCCGAAATTCACCGCCGGTCCTTCCACGGGACCCAGCGATGGCTGTTCTGCTGAGCTGAAGAGGGCGAGTGGCCAAGATCAACCCCGTCAAGGTCAAGCAGGACGCGGACAAGCTGGAGAAGTCGGGCCGGCTCGACCAGGCCATCGTCCTGTATCGCCAGGTCGTCGAAGACAACCCCCGCGACTGGAACACCATCAACAAGATCGGCGACCTCTACGCCAAGATGAACAAGATCCGGGAGGCGAGCCAGGAGTACGCCAAGGTCGCCGACTTCTACGCCAGGGACGGCTTCCTCCTGAAGGCGATCGCGATCTGGCGCAAGATCAACAAGCTCGACACCTCGGCCCCCGAGCCCTATCTCAGCCTGGCCGAACTCTACGCCAAGCAGGGCCTCATGATGGAGGCCAAGAGCCACTACCAGATCGTCGTCGACGAGTACCTCAAGCGGGGCAAGACGCGCGAGGCGGGGGACGTCCTCAAGAAGATGGCCGAGATCGACCCCGGCGATCTCAAGGTCCGCAGCAAGCTCGCCGACCTCTACACCCGTGAGGGCAGCGCGGGCAAGGCGGTCGACGAGCACATCGCCATCGCGGAGGAGCTCCACAAGAAGGGCCACCTCGCCGAGGCCCTGCAGGTCCTGGAGAAGGGCCTCAAGCTGGATCCGTCGAGCAGCCGGCTGCGCTCGGAGCTGGCCCGCATCCACCTCGTCCAGCGCAACTACGACAAGGCGGGCCATTACCTCGAGGAGGCCCTCAGGGGCTCGCCCAACGACGCCCAGATCCTCGCGCGCCTCGGTGAGGCTCACCTGGGCGCGAAGAAGATCCATGAGGCGGAGTCGATCTTCAAGCGCCTGCTCGCGCTCAACCCCGACGACGACGACGCGCGGGCCCAGATGGCCCGGGTGTACCTCCAGCAGGGGCAGCTCGACCACGCGTTCGACCAGCTCCAGCCGGTCGTGGACCGCCTGATCGAGCGCAAGGATGCCGCCCGCGCGGCCACGCTGCTCCAGCAGATCGTCCAGAAGAACCCGTCCCACGCGAAGAGCCTGCAGAAGCTGGTGGACGTCTACCGTGCCGGCCAGAACGAGACCGCCCTCGTCACCACCTACTCGCAGCTCGCCGAGGCCTACATCAACCAGCAGGACTTCGGCCAGGCGGCCACGGCCCTCGAAGCGCTCGTGCAGCGCGAGCCGCAGAACCAGCAGCACCGGACCAAGCTCGCCTTCGTCAGGAGCAAGCTCGGAGGGCGCGCCGCGCCCGCCGCCGCCGCGCCGACGCCCGCGGCGGAGCCGTTGCCCGAGCTGATCGAGGAGGAGTTCGACCTCTCCCAGGGCGAGGTCGCGAGCAACTTCGACATCGGCATCTCCGAGACCCCTTCGGCGCCGGTGGCCAGCGCTCCGGGGCGCGCGACGAAGCCGGTCAGCCGCCCGGTCATCGAGGCCAGCGGTCCCTTGAGCGACGAAGACAAGGAGTTCATCGAGGAGCACCTCGGGGAAGGCCGCGTGTTCCGCAAGTACGGCCTCATCGACAAGGCCGCCGACCAGTTCGAGGCGGTGGTCGTGCGCTTCCCGGACAACGTGGATGCGCGCAAGGAGCTGCTCGACGTCTACAAGGAGAAAGGGCTCGGGGCCAAGGTGGCCGAGCAGTCCATGGCGCTCGCCGAGATCTTCCGTCTCAAGGGTGACGTCGCCGCCGCCGAGACCCACGAGGCCGAAGCGCAGCGCCTCGCGCCCGGGGCCGCGCCCGCTCCCGCGCCCGTGGCGGCCCGGGCTCCCGCGCCCGCCGCCGCGGCGGCGTCCCCGGCCCGGCCGGCGGCGAAGCCCGTGGCCCCTCCGGTGCCGTCCGCCAAGGCGCCCCCGGCCGACGAGGGCGAGCTGATGATCGAGGAGCAGGCGGCACCGCTCGTCTCGAGCGACGAAGAGGAGATCTCGCTCGAGGTCGAGGAACCGGAGGCCGCCGCCGCGCCCGCGCCCGTCGACGACGCCAGCATCGACCTCGGCGTGGAGGCCGGCGGCGACGAGGAGCTGCCCGCCCGCTTCTTCGACGAGCCGGAGGCCGCCGCCGCGCCGGCCGCCGCCGACGAGCTCGCGATCGAAGCGTCTCCCGCCGACGATCTCGTCCTCGAGGAGGAGCCCGCACCGCCGCCGCCCCCGCCGCCCTTGAAAGCCGCTCCCCCCCGGCCCGCCGCGGCCATGCCTCCGTCCGCGCCCGCGAAGGCGGCCGCGGCCAAAGCCGCGCCGGCCGGCCCCGCCGTGCCCGCGGACCTGCAGAGGGTCCTGGAAGAGGTGGAGCAGTACGTCTCGCTCGGGTTCATCGACGACGCCAAGGAGGCGTTGCGCGAGATCAGCGCCCGCCATCCGGGCCATCCCGCCATCCAGGCCCAGCTCACGCGGCTCGGCCTGGACCTCACGGAGGAGCCCGAAGCTGCGGCCGCGCCCGCGGAGGAATCGCTCGAGGACTCGCTGGGAGGGTTGGGCGCGGAGGAGGCTCCCTCTGCGGGGGAGGCCGCGGACCTGCTCTCCGAGCGCGCCGCGGAAGCGGCGCCCGAGCTGTCGGCCGCCGACTCGGGCCTCGACCTGAGCGACGAGCTCGGCGAGCTGTTCGGGGCCCAGGCCGCGGTCGAAGAGGCCCCGGCCGCCGCGGGCGGCACGGACCTCGGCGACGCCGGCCTCGCGGACATCTTCAAGGAGTTCAAGAAGGGTGTCGACAAGCAGCTCGGCAAGGAGGACTACGACACCCGCTACAACCTCGGCATCGCGTACAAGGAGATGGGCCTGCTCGACGAGGCCATCGCCGAGTTCCAGCTTGCGGCCAAGGACGAGGCCCGGCTCCTGGAGTGCAGCAGCATGCTCGGAATCTGCTTCATGGAGAAGGGCATGCCGAAGCTGGCGGTGAAGTGGTTCGAGAAGGGGCTCCAGGCCCCGGGCCGCGACGAGGAGGAATACGCCGGCCTCCGCTACGACCTTGCGATGGCCTACGAAGCGGACGGGGAGACGAAGAAGGCCCTCAGCCTGTTCACCGACCTCTACGGCCAGGACGCGAACTTCCGCGACGTGGCGGCCAAGGTGCGGGAGCTGCGCGGCGCCGTGGGCTAGGACCGGGCCTCTGGCCGCGCTCCGGTGGCCGTCTTCCTCTCCGTGCTGAGCACGTTCCTCGTCGGCCTCATCCTCGCCATCGCTCCGTGGACGTCGCTCTGGGACGCGAACTACCTCCTGGGGCCCCATCCTCTCCTGCGCGCGGTGCTGCTGAGCGCCTTCACGCGGGGCACCGTGAGCGGTCTCGGCCTCGTCAACATCGTCCTCGCCCTCCACGAGGCCCGCCAGCACCTCCTGGCCGATGGTGACGGCGTCTGAGCCGTCGCTCATGCTCGTGAGCGACCGCCGGCGGCTGCCCGGCGGCGACCTCCCCGCCCTGGCCGCGGTCGCGGCCGCGGCCGGCGTGGACTGGATCCAGGTGCGGGAGAAGGACCTGTCCGACGGCGCGCTCGTCCGCCTGGCTCGCGCCGTGGCGGAAGCGGTCGCGCCCACGCGCACCCGGGTCCTGGTCAACGGCCGGCCCGACGTGGCGGAGCTCGCGGGCGCCCACGGTGTGCAGCTTCCGGAGGAGGGCCTGCCGGTGGCGGAGGTGAGGCGCTGCTTCCCGCGGTTGATCCTGGGAGCGTCCCGCCACTCGCTCGACGGCGCGCGCCGGGCCGAGGCGGAAGGCGCGGACTTCGTGCTCCTCGGCCCCGTCTTCGCGACGCCGGGCAAGACACAGCCCCCTCTGGGCCTGGGCGCGCTCGCGGAGGCCGCCCGGGCGCTGCGCGTGCCCGTCCACGCCATCGGCGGTGTGAGCGCCGAGACCGCGGGGGCCGCGCGCGGAGCGGGAGCACGAGGCCTGGCCGCCATCCGTCCCTTCCTGGAGCGTGACGTCGCGGGGGCCGTACGCGCGCTGCGCGCCGCCGCGGCCTCGGGCGAGGCGAGGTCGCCGTCCGCGTGAGCTACCTGTGGGTGGTCTTGCCGGCGGGCCTGGTCTTCACGCTGGCGCTCGCGCGGCTCGCGCGGCTGCGTCCCTCGTTCCGTCCGCTCGTCGGCCCGTTCG
>Ga0207646_10007250_pt1 | contig 11306 bp, 9 predicted proteins | sample KBSK5502metaG_FD_184343 | JGI IMG/M metagenome (GOLD analysis project Ga0207646, IMG submission 184343) | Corn, switchgrass and miscanthus rhizosphere microbial communities from Kellogg Biological Station, Michigan, USA - KBS K5-50-2 metaG... | ecosystem: Host-associated > Plants > Roots >...
GCCATGCGCAGGCACGTCGTCTTTCCGCACCCGGACGGGCCGACGATGGCGACGAACTCTCGCGCGCGCACTTCGAAGCTCACGTCGTCGACCGCCGGAATGTCCTTCCCGTCGCGACGAAAGTGGCGCGCCACCCGGTCGAAAACGATGTCGCTCATGGCCGCAAGTAGACCAGCGCCTTCATGCGATCACCCGGCAGAAAAGCCGCCGTCGACGAATATCGTCTGGCCGGTGACATAGTCCGAGGCGCGGCTCGCGAGAAACAGCGCCGTTCCCCACAGGTCGGGCAGCTCGCCGTTGCGTCCGACGAACGTGCGCTGCGCCATCTGAGTCCAGCGCGGCTCATCATTCACGACGGGCGCCGTCAGCTCGGTGGCGAAGAACCCCGGCGCGATCGCATTCGCGTTCACGCCGTGCCGTGACCAGGCCTCGGCTTGGGCGCGCGTGAGCTGCGCGATCGCGCCCTTCGACGCACCGTACGGCGCGCAATCGGCGAAGGCCCGCACCGACTGCAGCGACGCGATGTTGATGATGCGACCGAAACCGCGCGCGATCATCGCCGGGGCGAGGCGCTGCGCCAGAAAGAACGGCGCGTCGAGATTCAGCCTCATCGTCGCATCCCAGTCGTCTTCCGTTACGTCGAGAATCGATTTCCGGCGGTTGGTTCCGGCGGCGGACACCAGTATATCGGGTGCCCCGAAGGATTCGCCTGCTCGCGCGGCGCATTCCTTGAGCGAAGCGCGATCGGCGAGATCGCAGGGCAGACTCGCCGCGCGGCCGCCCGCATTGCCGATCTCATCGCGAACGGCATCGAGCTTGAAAGCCCGCCGAGCCACGAGCACCACTGCCGCGCCGGCGCCGGCGAATGCCAGCGCGATGGTCCGGCCGATGCCGGAGCTCGCGCCGGTCACCACCGCGACGCGACCGGAAAGATCGAACAAGCTGGGGCGAGACATGCGCGGTCAGCTCTCCACCGGCACACCGCGCTCGAAGCGCTCGTGCGGGAAGTATTTCGCCAGCCGATCATCGGCGGTGCGCGCGTGAGCCTCCATGCCTTCCAGCCGCGAGATGCGCGCGGTGACCTGGGCGATGTCGCGGTTGGCCTCGCGCGTCATGCGTTGCCAGGTCACGGTCTTCAGGAACTTGTGCACGGACAGACCGCCCGAGTAACGCGCCGCCCCCTTGGTGGGGAGGATGTGGTTCGGACCCGACGTCTTGTCGCCGAATGCGACCGTCGTTTCCTCGCCCAGGAACAGCGAGCCGTAGCAAGTCAGGCGGGCGAGCCACCAGTCGAGATCGCTCGCATGCACTTCCAGGTGCTCCGGCGCGTAGCGGTCAGAGACTTCCGCGATCTCCTCGCGCGTATCGGCGAGCACGACTTCGCCGTAGTCGCGCCAAGCGCTCGCGGCGGCGTCGCGCGCGGTCGGCGGCAGCTTCGCGATCAGCTCCGGCACGAGCTGCATCGCCTCGACAGCGAGCGGGCGCGAGGTGGTCATCAGCCAGGCCGGCGACTCATGACCATGCTCGGCCTGGCCGACGAGGTCGCAGGCGACGATCGCGGCATCCGCGCTCTCGTCGGCGATGACCGCGACTTCGGAGGGGCCCGCGAACACGTCGATGCCGACTTTGCCGAACAGCATGCGCTTGGCCTCGGCCACGAACTTGTTTCCGGGTCCGACGATGATGTCCGCCGGCTTACCGGTGAACAGACCGAAGGCCATTGCGGCAATCGCCTGCACGCCGCCCAGCGTGAGGATCGTGTCGGCGCCAGCGACCTTCATCGCATAGAGGACCTGAGGATGAATGCCCTCGCCGCGATAAGGCGTCGAGCTGGCGACGACGAACGGAACGCCCGCGGCCTTCGCGGTGGCAATCGCCATGTAAGCCGATGCGATGTGCGCATAGCGCCCCGTGGGAACGTAACAGCCGGCCACATTGACCGGGATCAACCTCTGGCCGGCCGTGAGCCCTGGCTGCATCTCGATGGTGAATTCGCGGATCGATTCACGCTGGGCCTGCGCGAAGCGACGTACTCGCTCCGCCGCGAATCCGATATCATGCTTCACGGCTCCCGGGATATCGCGAATCCGCCGCTCGATCTCTTCCGCTGTCATCACGATCGGCCCCGTCCAGTGGTCGAGCTTCGCCGCGTAATCGCGCACCGCCTGCTCGCCGTTGCGCGCTATTTCTGCGAGCATCTGCTCGGCGACCTCACGGGCGGTTGCGGTTTCGGTTTCCGGCGACTTCGCGGCTCGCTTCAGGTACAGGATGGACACGGCCGACCTCCAATCATGCTCTGCCGAACCTCAGCCCAGAGAGCGAACAATCGCGTCAGACGGTAAGATTGCCGTCACGGAGACGTACGGTCACGGGAGAATGCACATGTCTGGAACCACATCCATTGTCTCACGCACAATTCTTACGTTGGGCCTCGTTCTCGTAAGCGTTGCCGGGTCATCGGTCGGGTTCGCCCAGGCGCCCACGGCCGCGCAAGGAAAAGTCAAGGTCGAATGGTTGGGCCACGAGTTCTATCGGCTGACTTCTCCCAAAGGCGTGGTCGTCATCACGAGTCCCTGGCTTGCCAATCCGGATGGACCGGTTTCCCTTAACGATCTGGCTCGGACGGATTTCATTCTCGTTCCAAATGCTCACACCGATGACATGGGAAATCCGACCGAGATCGCGGCGCAATCGGGAGCAACGGTCATTGCTCCTGCACCGCTGGGACGCTGGCTGATCGCAAACGGACTTAAAGAGGATCAGTTCCGGCGAGCGGGTATCGGCGATCGGTTTGTCCTGAAAGGCATTACCTTCAAGATTGGTCCGAGCGCCCATGACAACACCCTTGCGACGGGCGCAGACGGCGGCCCTGCCGCATCGTTCTTCATCACGTTCGAGAATGGTTTTACCGTTTTCTTCAACGGTCACTCCACGCTTATCGCAGATCTCGCGCTCTACGCCTCGGTCTACCAGCCTGATCTCGCGATCCTGGGACTCGCCGGGGATCCACCGGAGTTCGCTCAAGTCGCACGCCTCCTGACAACCAACAATTCGAAGCTGCGCACCGTAATACCGAGCCATATGCGTCCCGGTGCGCCCATCCTGACCGATGGGAAGCGGGAGCTGGACCGCTTGGGCATCGCGGGATTGATGTTCGTGCCGGAGTTGAGAAAAGTGTACGAGTACTAGGTGCATCGGGCTGTGTCGTGCTCGCGTATCCGCCTCGCCGCGCTTATCGCGCTCTCCGCGGTTGCCACGGCGTGCGGCGATAGTACAAATCCTCTCACGTCTTTCGAAACGCGCTGCGCGACGCTTCCGCCGACGCATTTCGAAGTCGTCGCGGTGCCGCTCGAGTTCGAGCGCGATGACTCGCAAAGCATTGCCGCGCTGACCCTCAAGCGCGGTAGCGCCTTTGCTACGCATCGGACGTCCGGCCTAACCACGGCCGTGTTCGGACAAAGCACCGACATCCGGCTGAACGTCGGCGGCCGGCGGGCCGGTGAGCGCAAGGCATAGCGCGGACACCGCCATCTGCCCCGAAGCCGGAGCGATCTCCTCGAGCGCCAGGACGCGGTCAGCAGTTTAGTCGACGCATGAGCCCTGAACACCAACGGCTAGCTTTCGCGCTGCTGCTCTCCCTGCTGTTTCACGCGGTGCTGTTGAGCATCATCTTCGGCGGCCAAGGACTTGGGCTTCCGGGCTTCGGCTTTCCTTGGCGAGATCGACGAATCGAGGTGCCCGACGTGCGCGTCGTGCTCGTTCCGACGGATGTCACAGCCTCGGAGCCGGCGATTACGTCGGCCGCGAAGCCGACGATCACGTGGGCCACCGAGCCTTTGCAGCAGGCGCCGATCGAGCCGTCTGTTGCCACCGGACCGGCCCCGACTCCATCCGTATCGCCTGCTCCGGCCGTGCGAAGGGAGACAGTAGCGATCCCGCCCGCGGCCCGGATTAGGACAGAAGCTAAGTCAAAGCGAAACGCCGTGGCGCGCGCGGCCCCTGTGAAAGCGCCCACGCGCGCCGATCGGCCCGATCAAGTGGCGCCTGCGAAGATGCCGGAGCCGGCCGTTGTCGAAGCGGCGCCGTCCGACAAGCCCGCATCGGTCGTGGAAGCAGCTCCTTCGGCGCCTGTCATTGCAGTACCGCCAAGCGCTTCGAGCCCGGAGACCGCGACGCCGGCGGTTGAAGATGCTCGCGACGTCGCGCAAGAAGCCGCACGGCTGGCAGCGGTACAGGAGGCGCAACGTCAAGAGATCGCACGTCAGGAAGAAGCGAAGCGCGCCGAGGTCGCGCGACGCGAGGCTGAACGCCAGGAAGCCGCGCGACTGGCAGCGGAACAGGAGTCGCAACGTCAAGAGGTCGCGCGTCAGGAGGAAGCGCGACCGGCAGCGGCCCAGGAGGCGCAGCGTCAAGAGGTCGCACGGCAGGAAGAAGCGGCGCGTGTCGAGGCCGTACGACGGGAGGCTGAACGCCAGGAGGCCGCGCGACGGGCAGCGGCACAACAGGAGGCGCGGCGTCAAGAGGTCGCCCGTCAGGAAGAAGCGGCGCGCGTCGAGTCCGCACGACGAGCGGCTGAACGTCAGGCGGCCGCGCAACGGGCGGCGGCACAACAGAAAGCGCAGCGTCAGGAGGTCGCCCGTCAGGAAGAGGCGGCGCGCGTCGACGCCGCGCGAAGCGAGGCTGAACGCCAGCAGGCCGCGCGACGGGAAGCGGCACGGGAGGCGCAGCGTCAAGAGGTCGCCCGTCAGGAAGAAGCGTCGCGCGTCGAGGCCGCACGACGGGAGGCTGAACGCCAGGAGGCCGCGCAACGGGCAGCGGCACAACAGGAGGCACAGCGTCAAGAGGTCGCGCGCCAGGAAGAAGCGTCGCGCGTCGAGGCCGCACGACGGGAGGCTGAACGCCAGGAGGCCGCGCGTGTCCGTGTCGAACAAGAGGCCGCAGCAAAACGGGAAGCCCGGCTCCAGGCAATCGGACGTCAGCTCGATGAGGAAGCCGCCCAGCGCGAAGAGCTCGCGGCTGCCGCTCGCCTGCGCCCCACGCTACCCCTGTCGTTGAGCACCGCACGTCGAGTCAGGTTATGGGGGCGCACCGATCCCAACGCCGAACTCATCCGGTACGCGGAGGCGTGGGAACGGAAGATCCAACTCAACACGCCTGTCGACACGGTCCGCGAAGTGGCGAAGCGGCTCCGTATCAATCCCATGGTGACGGTGGCCATTCGAAGCGACGGATCGGTGGAGTCAGTGACTTTCGTTCTCTCCAGTGGCATGCCGGAAGTCGATGAAGCGATACGGCGCATCGTGCAAAGCCACGAGCACTACCAAGCGTTCCCGCCTGCACTGGCACGCGACGTCGACGTGATCGAAATCCGCCGAACGTGGTTCTTCGACACGGCCGTCCGGTTTTTCTGATGGGAGAGTGATGGGAAGTGCGACGGCGCCGTGCGCACGGGTATTCGCCGTGCGCCGAGCAAGGGCTGCCGGGCGTGGAACAACCGGTGAAGACGTTGCCGTTCTCGATCACGACGCGCTTCAGTCGCTCCAGCGCGGGGGGCGCGGTCCTCGGCCACATAATGCTAGCATCGCGGTCGCCTGACCGGTAACGCGTTTCTTCCTGGACACGAATCCATGCTAACGCCCGAGGAACTTGTAACCATTCCGCTCTTCTCGACGCTGCCGGCCGACGAGCTCGAGCAGCTCGCAAAGAGAGTCGCGGACATCCATCTCATCGCGGGTGAATATGCGGTTCACGAGGGCGAAGAGCGCGCCCTCTTCGCCGTGCTCGCGGGCAAGATCGAAGTCACCAAGCGGATCGACGGCATCGAGCGCACGATCGGGTGGCGCGCGCCGGGCAAGATCTTCGGCGAAGTTCCGATCGCGCTCGGCGGGCCGTTCATCGGCAGCTATCGCGCGGCGGAGGACACGCGCGTGATTCGGGTCGAGGCGCCGCAATACTACGCGCTCGCCGCCGCATCGCCGGAGATCTCGGAAGCAGTCGGCGCGCTCGCGCGCGAACGCATCGGAGGACTGCAGGGCCTCGCCGCCGAGGCACCCCAGGCGCAGGTGACGATCGTCGGACACCGCTGGGACACCGCCTGCCACGATTTGCGCCGGTTTCTCGCACGCAACCAGGTGACGTTCGACTGGGTGATGCCCGACGATCCGAAACTGCCCGCGCGGTGGCCCGCGCCTCTTCCCGGCGAGAGCGATTGCCCGGCACTGCGCCTCGCCGATGGCACGACGCTGTTCCGGCCGCAACCCCGCGAGGTCGCGCAGCGCCTGGGATTGCAAACGAGCGGCCGCGCTACCGACTACGACACGATTATCATCGGCGGCGGACCGGCAGGTCTCGCGGCCGCGGTGTACGGCGCGTCCGAGGGGCTGAGCACGCTGGTGGTCGAGCGCGAGGCACCGGGAGGTCAGGCCGGAACGTCGTCGCGGATCGAGAACTATCTGGGCTTTCCCAACGGCGTGTCCGGCGACGAGCTCGCGAGCCGCGCGTTACGGCAGGCAAGGCGGCTCGGGGCGGAAATTCTGGTCACGCGCAACATCGTTCGCCTCGATACGGCAACCCGCGCCGTCTACCTCGACGGCGACGACGCTGTTCGCGCGCGGACGGTCATCATCGCCACGGGCGTGAGCTGGCGCCGCCTTGCGATCGACGGGGCCGAGCGGCTCATCGGCAAAGGCGTCTCGTACGGCGCGGCGCGCAGTGAAGCGAGCAACACACAAGGTCTCGACGTTTGCCTGATCGGCGCCGGGAACTCGGCCGGTCAGGCGGCGCTGTTCTTCGCCAACCACGCGAAAACGGTGACGCTTCTCGTCCGGGGCGACGCTCTGGAAAAGAGCATGTCTCATTATCTGGTCGAGAAGATTCGCAGCAAGGCGAACATCGCGGTCGAGCTGCGATCCGAAGTGCAGGCCGTCCATGGCGAGACTCATCTGACGGCGATCGACATCGCGGATCGCGCCACCGGAACCGTGCGTCGCCGCGACTGCGGCGGACTCTTCGTGTTCATCGGGGCCGATGCCGAAACCGAATGGCTGCCGGCCGAGATCGCTCGCGACGGCCATGGATACGTGCTGACCGGCGTGGACGCGGTGAAGTCCGGACGTTGGTCGCGCGACCGCGATCCGTATCTTCTGGAAACGAGCGTCCCGGGCATCTTCGCATGCGGCGACGTGCGATTCAGCCCGGTCAAGCGCGTCGCCTCGGCGGTAGGCGAGGGCAGCATGGCGATCGCATTCGTGCAGCAGTATCTGCAGCATGACAACCCGTCGCGAAAGTCGACGGGATAGCGCTTCGCTATGCCTCGACTACGCCTCAGCGCGAGCCGTCGTTCTGCGCCCGCTCGACCACCCGTTGAGCCACCGTTCGACCGAGGGCCAACCCGGTGCGGATGTCGCTGGTGAAATGAATCCCGCCCCCATAGCCGGGCCATGCCCGCCTCGTCGGCCTGGGCGGTCAAGAACGCCGCATCGCGCGGAAAGAGGTAGGAAAGGACGGCGGCCGCCGACCCCGAATAGCAACCGTGCGCCGCGGGGTAACTCGGGTGCGCGGGGACGGGGATGATCGGAGTGAAGCGCGGGTCATAGTGGAAGGGCCGCATCGCCCAATACGTGTACTTCGCGTCCCAGCATGCAACTGCCGCGTCGTAGGTCGCGACGTTCATCAGGGCCTGCACGCGAGCAGCTCGCGGCGGATTGGTGTCCAGCCGGTACTCGAAGATCTTGAGATCTGCCATAAGTATCCAGTGCGTCGTGGTGCCCTTCGGCGTCTGCCAGTAGTTTGCCGCCGCGTTGGTGGCGAACGTGCGCGAGAAGTTGATGACCTCCGCCAGCTCCGCCGCTTTCTCCGCGGAATCGAACGCGGGCGGCGGACCGGGTCGCAACTCACTGCCGGAGCGAAGCACCCACGTCTTGTACGTACCGAACATTGGCCCTAGCGGAGTCGCTCCGGCTGGATAGCGCGCCAAGCTCCACTTGCCGGGCTCGGTGGGCAAGGTGCCGGTCCACGCTACTTCGGAGCCATCGTGCTTGGCGCGCTCGATAACGAGGGCCGCAACTTTGCGCCCCAGCTCTAGGCCAGCCGCCGTATCGCTCGGGTACTGCACGCCTGCAATCTCACGAGAGCGGGCCGCCTCCGCCGCCTGCGCCATGAGCGCCTGAGCGTCGTCCGGGAAAAGATAGGCAAGTACTCCCGCGGCTGCACCCGCAACCGCGGCGTGTTCAGACGGATAGGAGGGACTGCGCGGTGTGGCGACGGCAATCGTGAGCGTACGGTCCGCGGCACTGGGGCGCGGGCGCCGGTAGGTGTATTTTGAATCCCATGCTGCGATGGTGGCGTCGTAGATCGCCACTTGCATCAATGCGACTTGGCGGGACGTGGTCGCCCCAGCGACGTTGTGCTTTGATAGCTCGTCTGCCAGGATGCCATTCCACCGGTAACCCGGTGCGCCTGCGTCCCAGAAACTGACGCGATCAAGCGCGGCCGCGTCACGCCGCGCCACCAACGCGCGCAGCTCCTGCAGCTCGGCGGCGGTGGCGGCCTGGTCGGGAGGCGCCGGGAGCCGCAATTGGCTGCCCGAGGTGAGCACCCACGTCGTCCAGCCGCCGGCCAACGGCTCGACCTGCTCATCCGCTCGTGGGCCGCCGCTCGGCGGGGCTCCAGCGCAGCTCACCAGGGTCAGGCTTGTGAAGATGACTATGGTCAGCGCATTTTTCGTGGACACCATGACGAATCCTCCTTGCCGCCAAGGTCGAACGTTATTGTATGCCTCGGCCCAAATGGCCGCGCCCGGCGAACAATTTGGTACGCAGAAGATAACGCCCGAACCTAGGTCTTCATGAACCTTCTGTTCGCGAAGTTCCCCTGGCCGAAACGGGATCCCGTCGCGGCGCTGCGGACACGGCTCCACGACCATTGCGAGCTGCGCGTGTTTCGCGCGCTCGAAGCCGACGAGGGCTGTGTGTACGCCGTGCTCTCGACGGGGCAAGACGAGATGCGGTTGATCGAGGACGCAATGCGCGACGCACTCGCGACCGCGACGACATCGCGCCTTGCGCTGTTGATGGACCTGGCCGGTGCATCGGCCGGCGAAGCAGCACCCTACCACTACGTCGTGGAGACCGACGTGCTCGCGGAGCGCGAAGCGGACTTCAATGCCTGGTACGACCGCGAGCATGATGTTCAGAGCGGTTTCCGCGCCGGGCTCCGACACAACGGCAGCGAGGCGGTGACCTCGACCCCCGCCCCGCCGCTCTCCTACCACTCCGCACCGCGGCGTCTCAAGTTTATTGCGGTGAGCAGAACCCTACGCCGATACCTTCCCCTTCCGGTGTCCATCCGGCCGTCGCCATCTGCGCGAACTCGTTGGCGTCCGTGATCAGCCGGTGGTTCGGAGCACCGCCCATGCCGTTGTTGTACAAGCGGTAGACTGGAATGGTGCCTGACGGACACGTGCCATCGTTCGATGGCAGTGGGATGCTGAAAACTGGCCCTTCAAGCAACCACCCGGCAATGGCGCCACTCAGTAGCTCGTCGTATTCGTCTTCGTTTGCGGTATAAACATGCGAACTCTTTGGCGAGAACATTGTGCTGAGGAATCGCGATACCGTGGAGCTGAATGCCGGCGCACCGTCAAGCGCATAGACGTTGAATTGTTGGCCAGTACGCCGCCACACGCCGCCAAAAGCACCACCATCCAATGCCGCTATCTCATTCGGGAGAGCAGTCACGAAGTACATATTCCAGCCGGCGTAGTAGTACTCCACAGCCACCACGGTCTTGGGCTGCATTGGCGGCGTCGATCCCGCTAGAACGTCGAAGGGTTGGGTATTGCAGCTTTCGGCGTTGAGTTGCACTGCGATGCTGATCCCACTTGCCGCGGCGGAGTAGACGTGCGAGACGGATACATCGTGCCGGTAGAAGAACTCTCCGGAAACGGGGTTCCTGAGAGAGGGGGCAGTACCGCTCGTAGTTGTTCCGTCGCCCCAAAGGATGGTGTAGGGCTCCGGCCGCGAGAACTCGTCCATGTTCGACGCACGAACTTGAACCGGGACGCCTGCTTCGTAAGGGCCCCCGGAAAGGAAGCACCCAACCTCGGCAAGAGCGCTCCCGGCGAGCGTCGAAACGAGAACGCCGAAGGCAAACGCCAGAACGCGCGCCCGAAATCGGCCAAGCGCTTTTGATCGCGGCAAGCTCATCGTTGTCCCCTTTGTCATTGACGCCGGCGATGCAACACCGGATGACTGCACCTTATGCGGGTGCGCAGAGGATAAACAGGGAATATTGTCGATACCCCATATGAAAATTCACGACGCGGTTCGCGCTACCATTGCACGTCACCTCATGGGGCAGCAGACGCTCAATGAGCGCTCGGTGAGACGGCTCGTGCTACTGTCGCAGTGACATGGGTAGTCAATCGCTTTCCTACCACCCCGCACCGCGGCGTCCCACGCTCGCGCTCCGCGGGGCACGTGCGACGCGCCCGTCCACGTGTTCGGGCCGCAGGCGCGCTTTCCGTTCGCTCCTATCCGCAGCTTCACGCCCTGCGAGGCGCCGAAGGAGAAGCTCTTCGCGCTGCACGCCCTGCTTGGCGTCGAGCGCTGCGTCGTCGTCCAGTCGAATGCGCACGGCCTCGACAACTCGGTAACCGAGGACGCCATCGCGGCGCGCAAGGGGAAGTACGTCGGCATCGCGCTCGTGCCGGTCAGCGTAAGCGATGCCGAGCTGCGCCGGCTCGATGCCGCGGGCTTCCGCGGCGCGCGCTTTCATTTCATGCGCCATCTCGGCGCGTCGACGCCGATCGAGGACATCGTCGCGTTCGGCGAGCGGCTCGTAGATCTGCGCTGGCACCTGGTGCTGCATTTCGAAGGCGCACACATCCACGACCTGGCACCGGCGCTGCTCCGCGCGCCGGTGCCGGTGGTCATCGATCACATGGCGCGCATCGACGCATCGCGCGGCGTCGATCAGCCGGATTTCCGCAAGCTCCTCGAGCTCGTGCGCGACGATCGCATCTGGGTTAAGGTAAGCGGGGCGGAGCGCGCGTCCCGCAAGGGTCCGCCCTACGAGGACGCGATTCCCTTCGCCCGAGCACTGGTCGAGGCGGCCGGCGACCGCGCGCTCTGGGGAACAGACTGGCGGCATCCGAACCTCGCTCACGTGCCCGACGACGGTGTGGTCGTGGATCTGCTGGCGTCCATCGCGCCGTCGGAAGCGCAGCGACAAGCGCTGCTGGTGACCAATCCCGAGCGGCTCTATCGATTCAGAGCGCGCTCGTGAAGCGCTTCGAAGGCAAGATC
>Ga0207646_10007253_pt1 | contig 11303 bp, 9 predicted proteins | sample KBSK5502metaG_FD_184343 | JGI IMG/M metagenome (GOLD analysis project Ga0207646, IMG submission 184343) | Corn, switchgrass and miscanthus rhizosphere microbial communities from Kellogg Biological Station, Michigan, USA - KBS K5-50-2 metaG... | ecosystem: Host-associated > Plants > Roots >...
TATCGCGGCGAGCCAATCTCGAAGCTGGTCCGCGGCCGCGGCATCCTCGGCCCGCTTGGCTTCCACTCCCTTGTGAAGTTCGCCCACCGTGAGCGCGCTTACAAAAAGCTGGCCGGTCTCTGCGGCTGCAAAAAAATCCAGCACCCCTTGATGAGGACGGCGCTTGCGGGTTTCAGACACCACATTTGTATCGAGCAAGTAACCCGCCGCCATGACTACAACTTCACAGGACGTCCGGTGTCTTTGTCTCGCTCGATCGAGAACTCTTCGAATTTTGGACCACCAAGTAGGTGAGCCTTGAAATCCGGCTCGCCCGAAACGAGAGCCCGATATTCGTCAATCGAAAGCACCACGGCGCGCTCGGCGCCATGTCGAGTAATGATTTGCGGGCCTTCGGTGCATGCCTTGTCGATCACCTCGCTAAACCGCGCTTTCGCCTCCTGAACCTGCCACATCGGGTCGGACCCTCAATCAACGGCTGACTAGTATATAGTCAGATAACATAGGGGCCGCAACTGTGGTGGCGCAATGCCGAGTCGGCCTCAGCCGAGCTTCAGCTCGCGCAATTGCTTCACGTCGGCGCGGCCGGCGCTGAGGATGTAGCCGACATCGGAGCCGCCGGTCAGGTAGCGCACGCCAAGCCTCAACAGCCAGCTCTGGAACTCGAAATCCTGGCGCACGCCGCCGACCCCCATCGCCTTGCCATGCGAGCGGGCCGCTTTGGCGACAGTCTCGAAAGCGGCGCGCATGCGCTCGTGCTGGTACTGGCCGGGAATGCCCATCTCGGTCGACAAATCGCTGGCGCCGATATGCAAGACGTCGATGCCCTCGACCGCCGCGATCGCGTCGGCGTTGCCGACTGCTTCCGGCGTCTCGATCATCGCCATCAGCAATGTCTCGTCGTTGAGCCGGCGGCACACTTCGGCTTGACCGATCGCGGCGTAGCCGAGCGCCGGGCCGCTGCCGAACGCCGAACGATGGCCGTTCGGCGCGTACAGGCACGCCTCGACGATCGCCTTGGCCTCGGCGGCATTCTGGACATGCGGCACCATGACCCCCTGGGCACCGCAATCGAGGATCCGCGTTGCATCATGGGGGTCGTGCGAGGTGACCCGCGCGATCGGCGTGATCCCCATGCCGAGCGCCGCGACGCATACCGCCGCCGCGGTTTCCAGCGAGGTCGGATTGTGTTCGAGATCGATATAGACGGCATCAAAGCCGCTCGCCGCCGCGATCATCGCGATATTCGGGGTGCGCAGCTGGTTGACCCCCATGCACAGCACCAGCTCGTCGGCGGCGAGCTTCTTCTTGGCCGAATTCTCTCCGATCGCGGTGGGCATGGCGCACTCCTCAGGGCAGCTCAGATCCCCGCAGCATCCCTTGCTTCAGCGGAGTACGCAACAGCCCATACACCGTCGTCCCGGCGAAAGCCGGGACCCACTCGTCAGGAGCTCCGTCGCTTGACGGGTGATCCCGGTTTTCGCTGGGATGACGGTGAAAAGCAGGCCGAATTCTTACCAAGCCGGCTTGGCGCCCCAGGCGAGGAAGCCGTCGTTCTTGAGGCCGGACTTGCCGTAGGCGAGAGGCTGCCCGTCGAGGCCGAACACGTGGCCACCGGCGGCTTCGAGCACGGCCTGGCCGGCGCCGGTGTCCCATTCCATCGTCGTGCCGAACCGCGGATAGAAATCCGCCTCGCCCGCGGCGAGCACGCCGAATTTGAGGGCACTGCCGCATTTCAGGCGTCCGAGTACCGGCTTGTCCTGAAAATATTCGGCGAGGCGGCGGCTGTTTTCGTGACTGCGGCTGTGCACGACGACAACGCCATCGGGGGCCGGCACGCGGGCCCGGATCGGCGCGAAGGCGCCCCTACCGCGGCGCATCATCGCCGTACCGGGGCCGTGCGCGATATAGGTCAGGCCGATGGCCGGGCCGTGCACCACCCCGAGCACCGGGCGGCCGTCTTCGATGAGACCGATCAGCACGGCGAACTCGCCGTTGCGGGCGACAAATTCCTTGGTGCCGTCGAGCGGATCGACCAGCCAGAAGCGCGGCGCCGTCGGACAGGCAAATCCGGCCTCCGGCACGGTTTCCTCCGATACGACCGGAATGTCCGGATAGGCCGCCATCAGCATCTCGACGATGACCCGTTCCGAGGCGAGATCGGCTTCGGTGACCGGCGTCGCATCGCTTTTCTGCGTGATCTCGCAGGCCGGATCGGCATAAGCGCACATTACGGCTTCGCCGCCGGCTTCCGCAGCGCGCCATGCGATTTCGAGCAGAGGATCCATTTCCACGGTCACGCCGCCTTTTGTTGCGGGACATCGCGCAAGGCGCGCCATAGCCGCTCCGGTGTCAACGGCATGTCGAGATGGTCAATGCCGAGCTCGGCAACCGCGTCCACAACAGCGTTGACCAAGGCCGGCGGCGCGCCGATCGCGCCGGCCTCTCCGGCGCCTTTGATCCCCAGCGGGTTGGTGCGGCACGGCACGACGTTGTAGCGGAAATCGAGCTCCGGCAGATCCTCGGCCCGCGGCAAGGCATAATCGGTCAGCGTGCCGGTGATCAGCTGGCCGCTGCCCTCGTCATAGACACAGCGCTCCAGCATCGCCTGCCCGACCCCCTGCGCGATGCCGCCCTGCACCTGCCCGCGCAGTAGCAGCGGATTAATGACCGTACCGAAATCGTCAACCACGAAGTAGCGCAGGATCTCGATAACCCCGGTCTCCGGGTCGATCTCGACCTCGCAGACATGGCAGCCATTGGGGAAGGTCGGCGTCGAGGGCGTGAAGTGGCCGCTCTCGTCGAAGCCGGGTTCGAGGCCGGCGGGCAATTGCGCCGGGTTGAACGCGGTCCGCGCCACCGCCTCGATCGTCACGTTCCGGTCGGTGCCGGCGATCGCGAAGACGCCGTCCTCGAAGGCGATGTCGGCTTCCGCCGCCTCCAGCATATGCGCGGCGATGCGCTTGCCCTTGTCCACCAGCTTGTCGGCGGCATGGATCAGCGCAGCGCCGCCGACCGGCAGCGAGCGCGAGCCGCCCGTGCCGCGGCCAAAGCCGATCATCGCGGTGTCACCCTGCAACACGCGGATCTGCTCGAAGGGCAGGCCGAGCCGGTCGGCGGCGAGCTGGGCGTAGGCGGTCTGGTGTCCCTGGCCGGAGGATTGCGAGCCCATCAGCACGGTCAAGGTGCCGGCCGGGTCGAAGCGCAATTCGGCGAATTCGTCGGGCGGAAAACCCGATTGCTCGATATAGACCGCATGGCCGAGCCCGCGATAACGGCCGCGCGCCCGCGCCTCGGCGCGTCGGGTCGCAAATCCGCCAGCATCGGCGGCAGCGAGCGCGTCGGTCATGTTGCGGGCGAAATCGCCGCTGTCATAGACGAGCCCGAGCGGTGTCGTATGCGGCATCGCCGCCGGCCTGATGAAGTTGCGCCGGCGCAATTCGTCGGCGGTGACCCCGAGCCGGCGGGCGGCGACATCGATCAGCCGCTCCAGCGCATAAGCCGCCTCCGGCCGCCCGGCGCCGCGATAGGCGTCCACCGGCACGGTGTTGCTGAAGACCCCCTTGGCAACGACATGGATCGCCGGGATCGCATAGACCCCGCTATGCATGACCGCGCCCGAAAAGGTCGGGATCTCGGGCGCGAAATTCGACAGATAGGCGCCCATATTGGAGAGGAGCTCGACCGACAGCCCGGTGAAGCGCAGCTCCTCGTCTAGCGCCAGATCGAGGCGGGTGACGTTGTCGCGGCCCTGCGTGTCGGTCATGAACGCTTCCGAGCGGTCCGGCACCCATTTGACCGGCCGGCCGAGCCGTTTTGCGGCCCACAGCACCAGGACGTGCTCGGGGTAGAGGAACAGCTTCATGCCGAAGCCGCCGCCGACATCCGGGGTCACCACCCGGATGCGGTTTTCCGGGATCTTGAAGACATGCTCGGCCAGCAGGTTGCGCACAAAATGCGATCCCTGGGTCGAACTCCACAGCGTGTAGCTGTCCTCGCCGGGATCGTATTCGCCAATCGCCCCACGCATCTCCATCGAATTGACGATGATGCGGTTGTTGACGAGGGTCAGCGACACCCTGTGACGCGCCGCCGCGGCGGCTCGTCCGACCGCCGCTCCGTCGCCGACCTCCCAGTCGAAACACAGATTGCCGGGATGCTCGTCCCACACGGCCGGCTGCCCGGGGTCGGTGGCGTGCGCGGTATCAACGACCGCCGCCAACGGCTCGTACTCGACGGCGACCTGCTCGGCGGCGTCGCGCGCCATAGCGGCGGTTTCGGCGACGACCATCGCGACCGCGTCGCCGACATGGCGCACGCGGTCTCGCGCCAGCGCCGGGCGCGGTGGCATCGCGATCGGCGACTGGTCGCGATTGGTCAGCCCGGTCATGCAGGGGATCGTCCCGATGCCGTCCCGAGCCAGTTCCTCGCCGGTCAGCGCCGCCAGCACGCCAGGCATAGCCGCCGCGGCTTGGCTGTCGAGCGCGCGGATCCGGGCATTGGCGTGAGGCGAGCGCAGCAGCACGGCATGGACCTGCCGGGGCCGCGCGATGTCGTCGAGATAGCGGCCATAGCCGGTCAGGAAGCGCCGGTCCTCGACCCGGCGGATCGGCTGGCCGATGCCGAATTGTTTCATTAACGCCCTCCGCGCGGCAGCGAATTCAACATAGGGCGCGTCACCCCGGTTCGTCCATCCGAGGGTTGCCGATGTGCGGAATGCGGGAAGGAACCGGCCATCATTGACGTTGTTGGTGTGTCATTGATCTATGTCAATCGGAGGAACGAAACATGAAGACGTGCATCGCGGCGATTGCCGGGGTCCTGCTGGCCGGAATGGCCTGGTTTCAGCCGGCGTCGGCGCAAGGCCTGCCGCAAGGCACCTATCTGAGGAGCTGCAACGGCGCCGCCATGCACGGCGACACGCTGGTCGCGACCTGTCGCCGAGCGGACGGGCGCGAGCAGCGGACCTCGCTCGCGGATGTGCGCCGTTGCGTCGGGGACATCGGCAACAACAACGGCAACCTGAATTGCAACTATGGCGGCGGGCGTGCCGGGCCGGCGCCGGGTTACGGCGAGCGCCGGTATGGCGAGCAAGGTTATGGCGGTGAGGGACGCGAGCGCTGCGGCGGCCTGCGCCGCGAAGCCGAAGACCTGCGCATCCGTATGGACCGGGAGTGGAACCCGCTCGAGCGCTCGCAGACTGAAGGACGCCTGCGCGAGGTCCAGGAGCAGGAGGCGCGCGCCGGCTGCCGCCGCTAGCACCGGCTTGATGGCCGGCGGCTCGCGGCCCCTGGCGGCTGCGGGCCGTCCGGCATGTCGCCTCGGTTGCAAAGCTCGGGTGACGGAGTACATTTCGCCGCAGGCTGGACCGCGGCCCGCTCCTTGCGCTGGCGGTCGGCCCTGCGACGCCGCAGCCAGGAGGACCGTCGATGCTGCCACCAAAGGAAAACGAACTAGTCACCCGCGTCGGAGCGGGAACGCCGATGGGCAATGCGATGCGGCGGTATTGGATCCCCGCCTGCCTGTCGTGGGAGATCGCCGAGCCCGACAGCCCGCCGGTCCGCGTCAAACTGCTCGGCGAGGACCTTGTCGCCTTCCGCGACAGCGACGGCCGGATCGGCCTGGTCGAAGAATTCTGCCCGCATCGGCGCGTCTCGCTGTTCTTTGGGCGGAACGAGGAGTGCGGGCTGCGCTGCGTCTATCACGGCTGGAAATTCGACGTCGAAGGCAACTGCGTCGATCAGCTCAACGAGCCGCCGGAGCATCAGTTCAAGCAGCACATCCACATCACCGCCTATCCGACGGTCGAGCTCGGTGGGCTCGTATGGGCCTATCTCGGCCCGCCCGACAAGATGCCGCCGCCGCCGAAATTCGCCTGGACGCAGGTGCCGGAAGAGCACCGGCATGTTTCCAAGGTCATCGAGGAATGCAACTGGCTGCAGGCCTTGGAGGGCGGCATCGACACCTCGCACGCGCCGATATTGCATCGACTGTTAACCGACAACTCGACGCGCGGCGGGATCAAGCCGTCGAGCCCGTTTGTCCGCGGCAAGGCGCCCAACCTCGTCGTCGACGTTACCGATTACGGCTATCTCTATGCCGGGATCCGGCCGCTCGGCGATTCGGACGTGCACATCCGCACCTATCATTTCGTCATGCCGTTCCATCAGATCCGCCCGTCGCGTTCGGAATCGGGGATTCCGTGCGATGCCGGCCACATCTGGGTCCCGATGGATGACTACAACTGCATGGTCTACAACTGGATGTACTCGACGACCGATGCGCCGCTGACTGAGGAGGACCGGCGGGAATACGGGATCGGCAACGGGCCCGATTTTGTCGACCAGAAGACCTTCCGCTCGAAGCAGAACCGGTCGAACAATTACGGCATCAGCCGCGAGGTGCAGCGCACCGAGAGCTTCACCGGGATCGACGGCATCAACCAGCAGGACCGCGCACTACAGGAAAGCATGGGGCCGATCGTCGACCGGTCGAAGGAGCATCTCGGCCCGGGAGACAAGGCGATCGGCCAGACCCGCCGCATGCTGCGCCAGGCGGTCATGGCTGTTAAGGACGGCGGCAATCCCGCCGGCACCGGCACCAGCTATTACTATATCCGGGCCGGGGAGGAAGTGCTGCCGAACGACGCCGACTGGCACCAGATCATGGCGCCCGACATCACCAAGGAAAAGATCCTCCAGACGGTGTAATCGCAGCGGCCCTGTCGCGAACCCTCTCCCGCACCGCGGGAGAGGGTGGCGAGGCCGACGGCCGAGCCGGGTGAGGGGTTCTTTTCATCGAGCACCTAAATATTGACGGAGCCGGGCGGCGGGCGCTTATTGGCGTGGTCGCCGCATTTTGTTTAATCGCAGGAGAACTGCATGGCTGCGCAGCCTTTTGCCGGGGTGCTGGTCCCGGTTCTGACCCCGTTCACCGCGGCGGGCGAGCCCGATGCCGGCCGCTTCATCGCGTTCTGCCGCTTCCTGCTCGACCAGGGCGCCGACGGGCTGGCGATCTTCGGCACGACCAGCGAGGCCAATTCGATGTCGGCCGGCGAGCGCATGGAGCTGCTCGATCGGCTGATCGCTTCCGGCGTGCCGGCGGCGAGATTGATGCCGGGGACCGGCGCCTGCTCGGTGACCGAGGCGGCGGCGCTGATCCGCCACGCGGTCGGGCATGGCGTCGGCGGCGTGCTGATGCTGCCGCCGTTCTACTACAAGGGCATGGACGACGACGGCCTCTTCACGTTTTTCGCAGGAGTCATCGACCGGGTCGGCTCGTCCGCGCTGCGGATGTTCCTCTACCACATCCCGCCGCAGACGGTGCTCGGCCTGTCGCTCGACCTGGTCGGACGGCTGATCAAGGCCTATCCCGATACCGTGGTCGGCCTGAAGGACAGCTCCGGCGACTGGAACAACACGGCCGCATTGCTCGAGCGCTTCCCCGGTTTTGCCGTGTTCCCGGGCTCGGAGGTGTTCCTCCTCGACGGGCTGCGCAACGGCGCGGTCGGCTGCATTACCGCCAGCGGCAACGTCAATGTGCCCGGCATCCGCAAGGTCTACGAGAATTGGAAAACGCCGCAGGCCGACCGGCTGCAGGCCGAGATCACGACCGTCCGCAAGGCGATCCAGGCCTATCCGATGGTGCCCGCGCTGAAGCGCATCGTCGCGCACTTCCACAGCGACCCGGATTGGGCCGCGGTGCGCCCGCCGATGGTGCCCTTGAGCGAGGCGCAATCCAAGGCGCTTCTCGCCGATCTCGCCAAGATCGGCTTTACCCTCGGCGAGCGCCGCCGCGAGGCCGCCGAGTAGCAGGGAACCGCAGCCATGGCCATGGAGACTGCCCCGGCCCGCACCCCCGAGCGGCAGCAATTCTACGATCGCATCGCGCCGGCCAATTTGGCGCCCTTATGGGAACACCTGCACCGCATGGTCACCGCCGAACCGGCCCCCGCCTGCGTGCCGGCGATCTGGCGTTACCGTGATGTGCGGCCCTACCTCATGGAATCGGGCGGGCTGATCACCGCCCAGGAAGCCACCCGTCGCGTCCTGATGCTGATGAACCCTGGGCTGGGCGGCGAGGCCTCGATCACCGGCTCGCTGTTCGCCGGCTTGCAGCTGATCATGCCCGGCGAGATCGCACCGGCGCACCGGCACAGCCAATCGGCGCTGCGCTTCATCATCGAGGGGCACGGCGCCTATACCGCGGTCGATGGCGAGCGCACCGCGATGCAGCCCGGCGATTTCGTGATCACCCCGTCCTGGACCTGGCACGATCACGGCAACGAAACCGATGAGCCGATGGTGTGGCTCGACGGGCTCGACATCCAGATCGTCAAACTGCTCGGCGCGAGCTTTGCCGAGGGCTATCCGGACGATGTTCAGCCGGTCAGCCGGCCGGAGGGCGACAGCTTTGCCCGCTTCGGTCACAATCTGCTGCCGGTCGATTGGAAACCCGAGGTCAAGACCTCCCCGGTGTTCAACTACCCCTATGTGCGGACCCGCGAAGCGCTCGACGCGCTTGCCCGCAACGGCGCGCCCGACCCCTATCACGGCCACAAGCTGCGCTATGTGAATCCGGCGAGCGGCGAATTCGCGATGCCGACGATCGCCACGTTTGTCCAGCTGTTGCCGGCGGGCTTTGCCAGCCAGCCCTACCGCTCGACCGACGGCACCGTGTTCGTCGTTGTCGAGGGAACGGGCGAGACCCGGATCGGCGACACCAAATTCGCCTGGGAGCCGCACGACATCTTTGTCGCACCGAGCTGGATGACGCATACCCATCGCACGCAGAGCGAGACCGTGTTGTTCAGCTTCTCGGACCGGGTCGTGCAGGAAAAGTTGGGGTTGTGGCGTGAGGCCAGGGGAAATGCCTGATTGGGCAACGCCTCAGCAAGGGTTAAGGGGTATAGCGGGCACATGATTTACCCGGTGATCCTGTCCGGGGGCTCCGGCACCCGCCTCTGGCCGATGTCGCGCTCTCTCTACCCGAAGCAGCTCCTGGCCTTGATCGGCGAGACCAGCCTGTTGCAGCAGACCGTGCGGCGGGTTGCCGGGCAGCCCGGATTCGCCCCGTCGCTGATCGTCGCCAACGAAGAGCACCGCTTCATCATCGCCGAGCAATTGCGCGAAATCGGGGTCGAGGCGGCCGGGCTGTTGCTCGAACCGGTTGGCCGTAATACGGCGCCGGCCGCGGCCGTCGCGGCCCTGCGCATCGCCGAGGGCGCTAGCGACGGGCTGGTGCTGGTCATGCCGTCCGACCATGTCATCGCCGATCCGAAGGCGTTTCATCAGGCAATCGGGCGCGCTGCCGGAGCGGCGAAAACCGGGCGGCTCGTCACCTTCGGCATCACCCCGGACCGTGCCGAGACCGGGTACGGCTATATCGCCGGCGGCAAGCCGATCGAGGGGTGCGAGGGCACGCTTGCGGTCGCCCGTTTCATCGAGAAGCCAAAAGCAGCCGACGCCGAGCGCTACGTTGCGGCCGGCGATTATTTCTGGAACAGCGGCATCTTCCTGTTCCCGGCGGCAGTGTATCTCGCCGAGCTGGAGCGGCTGCGTCCCGACATGCTCGCCGCCTGCAAGGAAGCGCTCGCCAAGGCCAAATCGGACGCCGATTTCGTCCGCCTCGACAAGGCCGCCTTCGAGAAGTGCCCGGGGGACTCGATCGACTATGCGGTCATGGAGCGCACCGCTTCGGCGGCCGTCGTGCCGGTCAGCATGGGATGGAGCGACCTCGGCTCGTGGGACGCGCTGTGGGAGATGAGCGCAAAGGACGGTCGCGGCAACGCCCTCGCCGGCAATGTCGTCGCCGAGGACACCAGAAACTGCTACCTGCGCTCCGAGAACGGGCTCGTCGCGGCGATCGGCGTCGAGGATCTCGTCGTTGTCGCGACCGACGATGCGGTCATGGTGGCGCCGCGCAACCGCACCCAGGAAGTGAAGACGCTGGTCGGCCGCCTGTTGCAGGAGGGGCACGACCAGGCCGACGCCTTGCCCACCGTGCACCGTCCCTGGGGCACCTATCGGTCGATCCACAACGGCCAACGGGTGCAGGTCAAGCACATCACGGTCAAGCCCGGCGCCAAATTGTCGTTGCAGATGCATCACCATCGCGCCGAGCATTGGGTCGTCGTGCAGGGCACCGCCAAGATCGTGCGCGGCAATGAGGAGCTGGTGCTGACCGAGGACCAGTCGACCTACATCCCGCTCGGCACCGCCCATCGCCTGGAAAACCCGGGCAAGATCCCGCTGCACGTCATCGAGGTGCAGTCCGGCAGCTATCTCGGCGAGGACGACATCGTCCGCTTCGAGGACCATTACGGCCGGGAGTAAAACCCCTCTCCCGCCCAGGAAACTCCATTGGGGGAGAGGGTGGCCGAGGCGCCAGCCGAGGCCGGGTGAGGGTGCGTGCCACCCGATATACCCTCACCGCCCACGCCTCCGGCGTGGGCCCCTCCCTCTCCCGCAGTGCGGGAGAGGGGTAACAAACCTCACACTTCCGTCTTGGCGCCGGTGCGGCTGGTGACCAGCCCGTAATGCTCGGTGCGGCGGTGCTTGGCGAAATTGAACACGGTGCGGCGCAGGTATTCGCCGAGTTCGAGGTCGAGATTCGTCGTGATCAGCTCGTCCTCCTCGGTCAGGGCCAGCGCCGCGATCTCGCCGGTCGGCGCGACGATCGCCGAGCCGCCGATCATCGCATGCCCGTCCTCGGCGCCGCATTTCGCCGCCGCCAATACCCAGGCGGCGTTCTGGTAGGCGCCGGCCTGCAGTGACAGCAGGTGGTGAAACATCCGCAGATGCTCGGGCTCGCGGTGGTGGATGTTCTCGATCGGCGTGTTGTAGCCGAGCGCGACGATCTCGACCCCCTGCAACCCCATGACGCGGTAGGTCTCCGGCCAGCGCCGGTCGTTGCAGATGCACATGCCCATCACCGCGCCCTGCATGCGCCACACCCGGAACCCCTCATTGCCGACATCGAAATAGCGCTTTTCGAGGTGTTGGAACGGCGCCTGCGGCAGATGCTCGGAATGGCCGGGCAGATGGATCTTGCGGTAGCGGCCGACGGTGCGCCCATCGGGATCAACCAGGATCGACGTGTTGTAGTGGCGCGGCTCTCCCTTTTCCTGGGTCAGCTCGGCATAGCCGAGGTAGAAGCCGATGCCGAGCTCCTTGGCCAAGTCGAATAGGGGGCGCGTCTCGGGGCTCGGCATGTCGCGTTCGAAATAGCGGTCGATCTCGGCCCGGTCGGTCATCCAGTAGCGCGGAAAAAACGTCGTCAGCGCCAGCTCCGGAAAGACGACG
>Ga0207646_10007255_pt1 | contig 11302 bp, 10 predicted proteins | sample KBSK5502metaG_FD_184343 | JGI IMG/M metagenome (GOLD analysis project Ga0207646, IMG submission 184343) | Corn, switchgrass and miscanthus rhizosphere microbial communities from Kellogg Biological Station, Michigan, USA - KBS K5-50-2 metaG... | ecosystem: Host-associated > Plants > Roots >...
AGGCTACGCGGACGCTGCCGTCTGCCGGACCGTGCTCGAGAACCTCGGCGACCTGAATCCAGCACTCGTCACCCTCTCGGTCTCGCCAACGCTCCTGAATCGCAGCAAGAACGTGCCGATTCACGTCACCATCTCTTACCGGCAGGCCGTCACGTCGCCGCTGCTGAGACTCTTCATGGGCGAAAGCTTCACGACCACCAGCGACGCCTGGAGCCAGTAGCCTAAACTCACCTCGTCCATGGGGGAGTTGCAGTACCACATCCGCGCCAAACCGGGCGACGTCGGCGAGGTCGTGTTGCTCCCCGGCGATCCCGCGCGGGCGGAGCCGATAGCCACGCTGCTCGATCATCCTCGGCTGATCGCGCGGAATCGCGAGTACACGACATACACAGGTGAGCTCGGCGGCCGCATGGTCTCGGTCTGTTCGACCGGCATCGGCTCACCGTCGACGGCGATCGCCGTCGAGGAGCTGGCGGCCATTGGCGCCAACACGTTCATCCGCGTCGGCACCACCGGGTCGATCCAAGAGGGCGTACGTTTTTCCGACCTCGTGATCGCCACCGGGGCCGTGCGCGATGAGGGCACGACCCCCAGCTACGTGCCGCTCAGCTATCCCGCCGTGGCGGACTTCGAGCTCGCGACGGCCATGCTCGCCGCCGCCCGCGCGGCGAACCAGGTTGCCCACGCCGGGATCGTCCGCAGCCACGACGCGCTATACGCGGACTTGCATGCCACGCGCATGCCTCGACGCGAAGAGCTTGAGCAAGCGCTGCAGGTCTGGACCCGGGCGCAGGTGCTCTGCAACGACATGGAGACGTCGACGATCTTCGTCATCTGCGCGCTGCGAAAGCTTCGTGGCGGGTCGGTGCTGACCGTGGTCAATGAGCCCGGCGAAGAGGAAATCGACCCAGCACGTGTGGCCGCGCTCGACCTGACGCCGATGTTCCGCGTCGCGCTCAGTGCCGTCCAACAGCCAGCCAGAGCCTGAGCATGGACGTCGGCAAGACGCTCACGGTCCGGAGCAGCCTCGAGTGGCGCCGCTGGCTGGCAAAGCACCACGCCGACATGAAAGAAATCTGGCTCGTCTATTACAAGAAAACGTCTGGCAAGTCAGGCGTCACGTACGAGGACTCCGTCCAGGAGGCACTCGCGTACGGCTGGATCGACGGGCAGAACAAAACCATTGACGACAAGACCTACGCCGGCCGGTTTACACCACGCAAGCCAAACAGCAACTGGTCGGCCTCGAATACCGCCCGCGTCAAGAAGCTGCTCGCCGAGGGCCGCATGGCTGAGCCCGGCCTCGCCACCCTCCCCGAAAGCCTGCGCCCTGCAACTTCCCTCCCCCGCTTGCGGGGGAGGGCCAGGGTGGGGGCCTCATGACGCTCCACGTCGTCGAGCACCCACTGGTGGCGCACTACCTGACGCGGCTGCGCGACCGGGAAACGACCCCGGACGAATTCCGCGAAGCCTCGGACAAGATCATCACGCTCTTGCTGTACGAGGCGACCCGCGACCTGCGCACCCGGACCTATCGCATGCAGACGCCCCTGGAAGAGACCGACGGCCACGCAATCGGCGATCGGGTGGTCGCTGTCCCCATCCTGCGGGCTGGCCTGGGCCTCGTGGGGCCGGTGCTCGAACTCTTACCCCACGTGACCGTCGGCTATATCGGCCTGGAACGGGATGAGCGGACAGCCGTCGCCTCCCGCTACTACGTCAAGCTGCCCCCGGACATCGCCGGCAAAGCCGTCATGATCCTCGATCCTATGCTGGCCACCGGCGGCACCGCGATCAAGGCGGTTGAGATCATGAAGGAATACGCTCCGGCGAGCGTTCGCCTAGTGTGCGTCGTGGCCGCTCCCGAGGGGATCCAGGCGCTGCAGGCAGCGCATCCGGACGTCCAGATCTTCACGGCGGCGCGGGATCGAGAGCTGAACGCCCAGAAGTACATCCTTCCCGGGCTGGGCGACTACGGCGATCGACTCTTCGGTACCTGACCGGCGGCGTCCTGCTTCTTGTCGTCTGTCTTTCGCTGCTGGTTCAGGCCGGCGCCAGCCGCACCCGTCTACTCCCACGATCCACTTCCTTGCTTGCCGGGCCCGTCTGTGCCCGGACGTTTCGCGTGGGCTTCGTGGCCGACGTCGCCGGCCTCGATTCCAGGGCCGATGCAGCCGGATGGCGCGGCGTTCACGACGGTATGCGTGGCCTACCCTGCGCCCACGCGGATGTCGCCGTCCCGAAGCACCCGGCGGAGTATCGCCAATTGCTGCAGGCCTACGCCGGATACGACCTCGTGATCGCCGGCAGCTTCTTACTAACAGACGCGGTGGCCGACGTCGCCCGGGCCAATCCCGGGACGCGCTTCGTGCTCGTAGACCCGATCGTCGCGCCGGCGGGCCCGGCGAACCTGGCTGTGCTTGTTTTTCGCGAGGACCAGGCGGCATTTCTTGCGGGCACGCTAGCCGGCATGGTCAGCAAGACCGGCGTGATCGCCGGCGTCTATGGTCCATTCGGCGCCACGGACCAGCGCCAACGGGCCGGCTTCGAGCACGGCGCCGCGTATGTGAGGCCGGGCATCCGAGTGCTCGGCGCCTATCAGCCCGCCGCGGACGGCCTGCCCTACGCCAACCCGGGATGGGGCGCGGCGCAGGCTCGCAATTTCGCGCGGCAAGGGGCCGACGTCATCTTCGGGACAGGAGGCTCGACCGGCCAGGGGGCGTTGCGGGGCGCGTCTCAAGCCGGCAGCATCTGTATTGGCGCCGATATGGAGGCCGCGTCGGACCCGGCCGTGAGCGACTGCCTCCTGGCTAGCGCCATCAAGCACCTCGATCGGGGCGTTGCCGTGATCGTGGCCGATGCGGCCGCCGGCCAATGGTCCGGCGGCGCCCACAGCCTGGGTCTTTCCGAGGGCGCGGTCGAGCTGGCTCCCGTTCAGCAACAGCTGTTGGCCGGGCACCTGGACGAGATCCAGGCGATTGCGGCCAAGCTGGCCACCGGGGCGCTGACCACGGGCGCGTGAGTAGAAAAATCTCCAACAATTAACTGTTACAATCGCCCGGTTCGAGGGGTCTCACTACCACTGAAGGGGATGACGCATGAGGAAGCCACCCGTTCGTTTGTTTAGTCTCGGCATCGCTCTAACGCTCGCGGTCGTCTTGGCCGCCTGCGGGAGCAGCACCGGCACCGGCACGCCGGCCAAAGTCATCAAGGTCGGACTCGTGACCGATACCGGCACGCTCGCAGACAAGAGTTTCAACCACCTGGCGGGCGTCGGTTTGGCCAACGCGGCATCGACCGGGAATATCTGTACGAGCTTGACCTGCAAAGGCCAGCTCGGCATCCAGGGGGACGTCACGGAGTCGCACGCGAACTCCGACTACGTTCCTAACCTGACGAACTACGCCACCCGTGGATATGACCTGGTCATCGGCGTCGGCTTCCTGATGGCCGAGTCCGTCGGCACCGTATCGGGCAACTTCCCCAATATTCACTTCGCGATCATCGATGGCGTCGGCACAGACGCGAACGGCAACGACCTCAAGCACGCCAACGTCGTCGGCCTTCTGTTCAAAGAGCAGGAAGCGGGCGCACTCGTCGGCACGATCGCCGGCGTCCTGGAAAAAGACAACGCCGGCGCCAAGAAGAAGAACACCATCGGCTCAGTCGGCGGCATCAAGATCCCGCCGGTGGATCACTACATTGCGGGCTATCAGTGGGCGGCCAAGCAGGTCGACCCCTCGGTCAAGACGCTGAATGGCTACTCGAATAACTTCTCCGATCCGACCAAGTGCGCCGGGATCGCAACGCAGCAGATCTCGCAAGGAGCGGACATCCTGTTCCAGGTGGCAGGCGGCTGCGGCAACGGCGTGCTCACCGAGGCCGGCAAAGAGGGCGTCTGGAGTATCGGTGTTGACGCCGACCAGGGTGCCGTCGACAAGTCCGTTATCGCTAGCGCGCTGAAGCGCGTCGACGTTGCGACCTTCTCGGCCATCAAGGACGTCAAGAACAATGCGTTCAAGGGCGGCGTCACGCTCTTCGGCCTTGCCAACGACGGGGTCGGCTACCAGGCCGACAACGGGACTTTGCCCGCGGACGTGATGACCGCGCTGACCGATATGACATCGAAGATCAAATCCGGCTCCGTCACGGTGCCGGATACGGTTCCGTAGAGCAGCCCGAGTTAGAGTGAAGCGGCCCCATGGCCGCAGCAGCTAAGCGCAGCGCCCGACAGGAGCCGCCGCAGATCGTGAAGAGTCTGCGGCGAACCGGCCGGGCGCTGGCCGTTCCCATCGGGTCTGTGCTGCTCGCGTTCGCCGCCGGCGCGGTGATCGTGGCGGTCACGGGTGGAGACCCCGTCAAAGCCTACGAGGCCCTGGTCTGCGGCGGGTTCGGGCTCTTTTGCTTCGGCGGCGAGCCGTCGGTGCTCCAGCTCTCGAACACGCTGGTCTTTCTTACACCGCTGATCATGGCCGGGATCGCGGTCGCCCTCCCCTTCCGTGCGGGCATGTTCAACATCGGCGCGGAGGGGCAGCTGATCATGGGCGCGATCCTGGCGACGACGGTCGGGATTCACCTCGCGGGCTGGCCGGTGTTCGTGCTCCTACCGCTGGTACTGATCGCGGGCGCGCTCGGCGGCGCGCTCTGGGGCGGCATCGTGGGCGTCTTGAAAGCGACGACCGGGGCACACGAGGTCGTGACGACGATCATGCTGAATTTCGTCGCCCAGTGGTTCTTGCGATTCTTGATCATCGGCGGCCCGCTCCAGCTGCCAGGCGGCAGCTCGAAGTCATCGCCAATTGGTGCGTCGGCTCAGCTCGCGACCCTGATCCCCCATGACAGCCGGATCTTCCTCGGACTTCCAGGTGCCGTGTACCGCGCGCATACCGGCATTTTCGTCGCGCTTGCGGCGGCGGTGGTCTTCGCCTTTTTGCTCTGGCGAACATCGCTCGGCTATGAGATTCGAGCCGTGGGCCAGAGTCAGCGGGCTGCGCGCTACGCCGGCATCAGCGTGCGGAAAACGCTTATCGTCACCATGCTGATCGCGGGCGCCTTCGCCGGCCTGGCCGGCGCGGTCCAGATCGCGGGCGTCGATCACAATCTCACCGATCAGTACTTCACAGACACCACAGGCTTCGACGCGATCGCCGTGGCACTCCTCGGCTTCAACAGCGCCGTGGGAATCCTTTTGTCATCGATCCTCTTCGGCGCGCTGCACGGCGGGGGATCGGTGATGCAGAGCGACGCCGGCGTGTCCGGGAGCCTGGTCTACGTCCTGCAGGCCTTGATCCTGTTTTCGATCGCGGCGAATTTCCTACGCACCGTCAAGCTGCGTCTGCCGGCCTTGGGCCGCCTACCCGCCAGCCCGGAAGCCGAGGTGGCGGCAACGGCCATGGCCGGGGAAACGGACGCGACATTGGCGGGCGACGACAAGGACACGGCATGAATTTCTTTGGCGATCTCTTCGGCCTTTTGGGAACATCGGGGCTGTGGCACTCGTCGCTCCAGTACGCAGCGTTGCTTCTATTGCCGGCATTGGGCGGCGTGATATCTGAACGATCGGGCGTCGTCAACATCGCGATGGAAGGCATGATGCTGACCGGCGCGTTCTTCGGCGTCGCCGCCGACCTTGCCTGGCATAACGTGTTCCTGGCCGTCCTTGCCGCCATGCTCGCCGGCGGCCTGATGGCGGCCATTCACGCCGTTGTCTCGATCCGCTTCAGGGCCGATCAGATCGTCTCCGGTGTCGCGATCAATATCTTCGCCGGCGGCATTACGGTCTTCTTGATCAATCGGCTCTACGGCCTCTCGGACGTGGGCTACGTGCCCTCGCACGATACGCTGCCGAACTTGAACGTTCCCCTGCTGGGCAACATCCCATTCATTGGAGCGGTCTTCTTCAAACAGAACATCATGGTGTACGTGGCGCTGATCGTTCTGGTCGCCACGCAGGTCGTGCTCTTTCGAACGCGATTGGGCTTGCGGATTCGGGCCGTCGGCGAGCATCCCCAGGCTGCCGATACGGCCGGAATCAACGTCTACATTCTTCGCTACGGCGCGGTGATCATGAGCGGCCTGCTCTCAGGCCTCGCCGGGGCGTTTCTGTCGATCGGGCTGGCAAACACGTTCGTGCCCGGTATGACCGACGGTCGCGGCTACATTGCCCTGGCCGCCATGATCTTCGGTAAGTGGACGCCCTTCGGCGCCTTTGGCGCGACGCTGATCTTCGGCTTCGGCCAGGCGATCTACGATGCCAACTCGAGCATTCACGTCTCGCCGTATTTGCTCAGCATGACGCCCTATTTGTTGACGCTCATCGTGCTGGCCGCGGTCGTCCGTCGCAGTAGCCCACCCGCCGCGGACGGCATTCCCTACGTGCCGGGGGCCGAATGATAGACCCGGGCCTCCACACCAACGCCGAGCGCCTGGGGACCAGCGCCGGACCCCTGGCCGTGGAGATGCGCGGCATCGTAAAGATTTTTCCCGGTGTCGTCGCCAACGATCATGTCGACCTCGACGTACGCCAGGGCGAGATCCTCGCGCTCGTCGGCGAGAACGGGGCCGGCAAGAGCACGCTGATGAATATTCTCTATGGCCTGATTCACGCTGATGCCGGCGAGATCCTGATCGAGGGCAAGCCCGCGCCGATGCAGGGCCCACGCGACGCCATCCGGCACGGCATCGGTATGGTGCATCAACACTTCATGCTGATCCCCGTGTTTAGCGTGGGCGAGAACGTCGTCCTGGGTAGCGAACCGGTGCGACCGGGTGGCTTTTATGACTATTCCAAGGCACGAATCGCGATCACGGACTTGACCAGGCAATACGGCCTGGCCCTCGATCCGGACGCCCGCGTCGAGGATCTACCGGTGGGCCTCCAGCAGCGCGTCGAAATCGTCAAAGTTCTCTATCGCGGCGCGAGGATCCTGATCCTCGACGAGCCGACGGGCGTGCTCACGCCGCAAGAATCGCTGGAGCTATTCCGCGTGCTGCGGGGCCTGGTTGATAGCGGCAAGACGATAATTTTCATTTCGCACAAGCTGAAAGAAGTCCTCGAGATCTCGGACCGGATCACGGTCATGCGCCGGGGCAAAGTCGTCGGTCACCTGATCACGAAGGACACCGACGAACAGGAGATCGCCCGCCTGATGGTTGGCCGCGACGTCTTGTTGCGGGTCGAGAAGACCGAGGCGAAGCCCGGGCCGATCGCGCTACGGGTCGAGAATCTGTCGGCAAATTCTGACCAGGGCGTGCCGGCACTGCGCGGGGTGTCGTTCGAATTGCGCCAGGGCGAGATCCTCGGCATCGCCGGCGTCGAAGGCAACGGGCAGAGCGAGTTGGTTGAGGCCCTCGCCGGCACGCGCCGTTCCGTCGGTGGGCACATATTCCTGGCTGACCGCGAAGTCAGCAACCTGAGCGCCGCCACGATAAGACTTGCCGGCGTCAGTCACATCCCCGAAGATCGTCGTGGCGCCGGCCTGGTCCTGAACTATTCCGTCGCCGACAACCTGATCCTGGGCCGACAGCGGACGCCGCTATTTGCCTGGGACGGGCTGGTCCTGCGGCTCAAGGCGATTTTTAATTGGGCTCAGCGGCTGATCAAAGAGTTCGACATCCGGACGCCGAGTTCGACCACCCCCGCGAGAACACTGTCCGGCGGCAACCAGCAAAAGATCATCGTGGCTCGGGAGATGGCGACCCAGCCACGCGTCTTGCTCGCGGCACAGCCCACCCGCGGGGTCGACATCGGCGCCATCGAATTTATTCACCGACGGCTGATCGCCGAACGCGACGGCGGTGCGGCGATCTTGCTCGTGTCCGCCGAGCTCGACGAAGTCAGGTCCCTGTCTGACCGAATTGCTGTGATGTACGAAGGCCGGATCGTGAGCGTCGAGCCTCCCGACGCGCCTGAAGAGCGCCTGGGCTTGCTGATGACCGGAGGTGGAGCCGGCGGTCGGCGTAAAGCTGGCTAGCCCGGCCCAGATTCCCCTCCCCCTGGCCAGGGTCAGGATGGGGGCCTTGTGGGCCATCTTCGCGCTGCTGGCCGGTCTCGCGGCGGCCTGCGGCGAGCCCAGCGCCGCCCCGGACAGCGCGAAGATCCACGTGTGCGTCGCGACCAATGCCGATGGCTTGACGGCCCATACGTTCAATCAACTGGCCGCCGACGGCGCCCGCAGCGTTGGCGCCGGCGTCCAGGTGGTCGCCTCCCACGCCGCCAGCGATTATCTATCCAGCCTGCAGCGCTGTGCCGCCGCGCATCCGGATCTCGTGATCGCAATTTCTCCCGACATGGCGACGGCCGTGTGGCGCGCGGCGCAGCTGCACGCCAATCAAAAATTTGTCCTGGTTGATGCGATCCCGGTCGACGACAATGGCCAGTCGGTCGACATGGGCAACGTGGCCGACCTGCTATTCAACGAGCAAGAACCCGGCTACCTGGTCGGTGCGCTCGCCGGCCTCATGGAGAAAGAAAAAGTCGGCAACGCCAGCCACAATGTTCTGGGCGTCCTGGGCGCCAATCACGGCCCGGCGATCGATCGCTATATTGCCGGCTTCGTCGCCGGTGCGCGCTCCGTAGACCCGGGCGTCATCGTCAAGATCACCTACTCGGACTCGCAGGACCCCGCGTTCTGCAAGCAGCTCGGCATCACCCAGATCTCCGCCGGCGCGGATATCGTCTTCGAAGTGACGGGGCGCTGCGCCTCGGGCTACATCGACGCGGCCTACGACGCATCGGCGTATGCGATCGGAAGCGATAACGACGAGGCCTTTGTTAGCCCCGCCGTGATCACCAGCGCGTTGAAGCGTGTCGACCACGTAGTCGGCCTCACCATCCAGCGGCTTCAGGCCGGCCAGTTCCGTGCCGGTCAGCAGGTCTTCTCGCTGCAGGACGACGCGACCGGATTCAGCATGCCCAGCAGCATCGTTCCCCAGGACGTGATCAACCAGGTGCTGGACATTCGGATCAAGATCCGCAGCGGCGCCATCACGCCGCCCGATACGATCCCGCCCGGCCTAAGCTAACTGCGCGCTTGCGCTGACGAACTCGCGCCGGAGCCGGGTCCGTGTGACCTCGTCGGCGAAGCCGCCTTCGAGCGCCTGCAGATTCATCGCCCAGACCTGATCGCGGGAGCAACCCAGCGCCCGCACAGCGATCTGGAATTCGTGGGTCATCGTGACGGCGGATACCGTCGGAGAGTCCGTGCTGATCGTCACTTTGATGCCGGACTCGTAGAAGCGCCTCAGTGGATGGTCCTTGAGGCGACTCACGGCTTTGGTCTGCGCGTTGCTCGTGGGCGCCATGTCGAGCTGGATGCCAAGCTCCCGTATCGTCGCCATGACTTCGGCATCTTCCTGGGCGCGTACGCCGTGTCCAAGACGTCGCGCGCCCATCGCGATCGCCTGGCGCACGCTCTCGGGTCCGGCCGCCTCGCCGGCATGGATGGTGAGATTCAGCCCCAGGGACCGCGCCATGCGAAAGGCATCTTCGTGCAGGATCGGCGGGTGGCCGGCCTCATCGCCCGCCAGATCGAAGCCGATCACGCCGTCGCTGACGAAACGACCGGCGACCTGCGCCAGCGACAGGTTCTGCGCCGGCGGCATATCGCGCAACGCCGTCACGATAATGCCGCCCTCGACGCCGAAGGCCTTTCGTCCAGCGGCCCAGCCGCTCAGTACGGCCCGGATCACGTCGGTCAACGACAGCCCCTGCTGGGTATGCAGCCAGGGCCCGTAACGAATTTCTGCGTATCGCACATTGTCTTTGCTCAGGTCGTCGCAGAGCTCGTAGGTCGCCCGCTCCAACGCGGGCACGCTCTGCAATACGGCGATGGGCAATTGAAAGTACTCGATGTACTCGACCAGCGACGCGGTCCGGTCTGTTGCTTCGAGAAAGTCCTTGAGCTTCTCCAGGTCGCTCGTCGGAAGGGGGACGCCCCCCACCTTGGCCAGTTCCAGGACCGTCTTCGGCCTTAGCGCGCCGTCGAGATGCAGATGCAGCTCCGCCTTAGGGATCGCGTGAAAATAGGCGGCGTCATCCATCGAAGATTCCGCCGTATGCTATCAGCCCGACTTTCCCCGACCAGCCGGTCTTTCTCCCTCCCGGCTGGGGGTCGCGGCGGGGCCGCTCAGTCCGATCGCGAGCTCGGCCTCACCCGACGGTTCGGCGGGATGGCTTTGAATCGCCCGTCTTTACGCTCGAGCGTCCAGCCTTCTTCGTGCACCATCCGGTGGTGCCGTCGGCATAACAGGGCCAGGTTAGACAGCGTCGTCGGGCCGCCTTTGATCCACCAGACGAGGTGGTGGCCATCGCACCAGTTCAGCCGTCGGTCGCAGCCTTCAAACACACAGTGCTGGTCTCGGGCTTCGAGGGCCCGACGGGTTGACGGCGGGATGGTGCGCGTGGCATGGCTCAACTCGTGTTCGAGCTCGCCGCGGCCCGTGATCCGAATGATCGCCGTATCGCAGGCATAGCGCTGCACCGTTGCCGCCGGCACGGTGCCGCCACCGTCGAGCTCGCCTGCCGGCGCGCCTGGTAGTCCAGCCAGCGTGTCGAGGCTGGCCCGGATGATCAGCTGCGGTCGCGGCCCGGCGCCGTCATGCTTGCCACTGGCACGCTGCCAGCACAGTTCAATCAGCGCGTCGTGCTGTCGTTGGCCAAAGGTCCGGTCGTCATCCTTCATTGGCTTCATGAAGGACTCCAGCGCGCTGCGTAGCGTGGCGCCACCTTCGGCATCGAGCTGACCGTCGATCCGGACCATTCCGTCTTGCGGCTCGCCCAGGTGCAGGTATCGCCGGGCGTGCGCCTTGTTGGCTTCGGTCAGAGCGCCCTCCGCATCGACCTGGTGCTCGAAGTTCTTGGTGACGCCGAGGAATTGTCCCGGGTCATGGGTTTGCGCTGCCTTTAAGAGTCTGCCCTCTTCCTTTTGCACCGCGGCGACCCCAACATGCTCGGCCGTCCGCGCGATCAGCGCCACGTGCTGGTAGCCGAGATCGCCGTTTGCGAAGGCCGTCTCGGTTTTCGGTAGCTTCTCGAGCTGACGGGCGATCTCCACCCGCTCGGCGGCCGCGCCGCCCGACAGCTTGCACTTCCATTTCAGCCAGGCGATGAGAGACACCGCTCCATCGGCTTTGTACTCGCCGGACTGGTCGAAGCGCCGCACCCCACCGGCGAACACGGCCTCCAGAGGGTCGATGCCGCTCTCGCGGATCTGGATCAGGCCTTCGCCCAGGGCCTCGCCGCCGGCCCCGCCAATCCAGGATGCCATCGCCTGGACGCCGTCCCGCATCTTCTCTAGGGCGG
>Ga0207646_10007258_pt1 | contig 11299 bp, 8 predicted proteins | sample KBSK5502metaG_FD_184343 | JGI IMG/M metagenome (GOLD analysis project Ga0207646, IMG submission 184343) | Corn, switchgrass and miscanthus rhizosphere microbial communities from Kellogg Biological Station, Michigan, USA - KBS K5-50-2 metaG... | ecosystem: Host-associated > Plants > Roots >...
GCCGGTAACAGGGTTCTCCGCCGCGTACTTGCTCCCGTCGTCACACGTGGTCACGGTGGCGGTCGTGCTCGTCAGGGCGGTGACGCTGGTCATAAACAAGCGGTCCGTTCCGGCCGGCACCACATCGTTGGCCTTAAGCGAGCTCGTTGCTGCCATCAAACGGGTCAGCGCCTGGCCAGTCACGTACTTCGTGACAGGAGGAACTGGGCGCCAGGCGTACTCGGACTTGGCCCACAGGATCTCAGCCATCTCGAATCCCTGGATGACCTTGGCCTTAGCCGGGCTCGCCGGCAGTGGTGTCGCGAAAATCTGCGTATAAGGCCCGATGCGAGTCGACGCTGCCTGGCTGCTGCCGACAGTGGGACTGGCGGCAGCCGGGCTGGCGGCAGTTGGCCTGGCGGCCGGGCTCGTACTGCTTGGCGCGGTGGCTTGAGATGGCTTGCTCGCCCCGCAGGCCGACAGCACCAGGACTCCGGATACTACGAGCGAGGCGGAAATACGCGACTTATTCAACTCGAACCTCGCAAAAGCAAGATAGGGCACCTATAGCCGGGGATGATCCCACACCTACGTGCCGCCCGTCATCCCTCTCGCCGCCGTTTGCTCGCGGTCGGCCCCATATGACACAGCCGTTCCGCCGCGGAGACTGCCGGTAGCGATGTCGAACGTGCTAGCGGGCGGGTCGCTGTCTATAGCCACCCGCCCGTGTCTGCGAGAGATACGACACCGTACGGGTCCACCAGGCGGCGCGCTGGGCTGGTGAGTCATCTACCCATCAACGCTCGTCCGGGCCGACGGCGCCGCATGGTCATTCATGACAGTCCAGCGTGCGAACGTACTCAAATGCCGCATACCGCTCGATCGTCTGGCCTGCCGCTATCCATACGAGCTAAGCCGCGCTCATGCCGCTGTCCGGCCGTGTAAGCCTTGAGGGCCTCGTCCCCAGATCCGACTCCGGGGCGCCACCCCGGCCAGCGCCGCGACCGCTCGCGCATCGCCGCGGCGTGTCCAGCAGTCCGGCTCGCCGGCGCTGGAAAATTAGATTTGCTCTCGAAAATAACGCAGAGCATTTCAATCAAGTCCTGGCAAGGGCTCTGGCTGATGTCTTCCTTAAACATGCCGTCACGTATACTAACTGCAGGAACAAAAACGACCCCTCGCCAGCCCAGGGAGCACCGCCATGAGCGCCATCGCGACCCCGGCCGCCTGCGAGAGCACAGCGACCGCGAAGCCTGTGATCGTCAACGCGATCGGCCGGACGACGACTGGCGACAACGGCGGGGGCCGCCAGCCGGCTGCGGTGAAGGCGCGCGTGAAGGCGGCGGCCGGCAAGACCGCCCCGGCCAAGAGCATGACGGCGACGGCGATGGGACCGAGCGGGTACCGGGCAGAGCTCGGCGTGCTGACCGACGAGCAGCTCGTCGAGGCCGTCCGCGCCAGCTTCGAGCCCGGCGAGTTCACGCTGACCGACGAGCAGATAGTGGCCGCCATCGGCTGGGCGCTCACCGTCAGGACGGCGGTCACGAAGGTGAAGGCGCTCTTGACGGCCTAGCGCCCCAGCGCACAAGGTCACCGCCGGTCACCGGCAGTGCCCTTTCTCCATTGTCCGGGCGACGCGAAATGCCGCCGGTGATCTTGCGGTGCGGCTCGGGGCCGGGCTGCTGGATGAGTACCTGGAGTTCCTGGCTGTCGCCGCAGCCCGCAGCGCCCGTCAGGCCCCGTACCAGGCCACCCGGCAAAGCCCACGCACCCCCGCCTCTTGCCGGCCAGTGAGCAGATTCTCGTTAATCGTAACTTGGTTTCGTAACGCTGATCCGGTATGTTGTGCTGGTTGGGCCAGCCGCGGCAGGTCTGTGGCAATCGCCCGGCGCCGCGGCGGGCCGGGCGGGGTCGCGACGGGCCGCCGGGCCTGTCGCGCGGCGGCTTACACGAGGCGGAGGTCTTTTATGGGCTCGCTAGTCACCTACCGGCTGCATGATTCGGTGGCGACGATCACAATGGACGACGGCAAGGTGAACGTGCTGTCCCTGGCGATGCTCACCGAGCTCGACGCCGCCCTCAACCGCGCCGAGGCGGACCGCGCGGTGGTCGTCCTGACCGGCCGGGACGGGGTGTTCTCTGCGGGCTTCGACCTGCCGGTCTTGCGGGCCGGCGGCGCGGAGGCGGCCGACCTGTTGCGCGCCGGATTTGACCTGGCCGCGCGGCTGCTGGCGTTCCCGACCCCGGTCCTGGTCGCCTGCCCGGGCCACGCCGTAGCGATGGGGGTCTTCCTGGTGCTGTCCGGCGACTACCGCATCGGGGCCAGTGGCCGTTACAAGCTCACGGCCAACGAGGTCGCCATCGGCATGACCATGCCGCGGGCGGCGGTGGAGATCTGCCGCCAGCGCCTCACCCCAGCCTGCTTCAACCGGGCCGTCGTCCTCGCCGAGGTCTTCCCGCCCGTTGACGCGGTCGCCGCGGGATTTCTGGACCGGGTGGTACCGGCCGCGGAACTGGCCAAGGCCGCCGCAGGCACCGCCGCCGAGCTGGCCAGGCTCGACCTGGACGCGCACGCGGCCACCAAGCTGCGCGCACGGCGGCTGGCGGGAACCGCGCTGCGGGAAGCCATCGATGCCGACGACGCGGCATACCGGGCACAGCTTGCCGCGCAGCCCGCACGCTGACCCAGCCGGATTCCGCCCGCAGCTGACCGCGGGCTGTCCTCGCCAGGGTCGCCCCGTCGCAGGTCTCGACCGCGCAGTCCAGGACAGCTTGCTCGGCACGGCTGGCGCCGAGGCCTGGCACCCGACGCCTGGCACCCGACGCCAAGCGCCCGCGACAGGAGGCCAGGTGGATGAGCAACCAGCCGGGCTGACCGAAGGCCGCGCGCTGCGGCCGGGCCGCATCGCTGAGCGGCGGCCGGTCCACATCCGCCCGGCGAGTGCACGGGACGCTGCCGCCGTCCGGCTGTTGATCGCCGGGCTCACCCCGCTCAGCCAGCACAGGCGGTTCTTCGCCAGCGTATGCCCGCCGTCGGCCATGCTGGTCCGGGCCTTGACCCAGCCGCGCTCCGGGCGGGACGTGTTGCTGGCCTTGTGCGGTGACCAGGTCGTCGGGCACGCGATCGGGGTACACGGCGCCGCCGGCGCGTTCGAGATCGGCGTTGTGGTCGGTGACGCATGGCAGGGCCAAGGTGTCGGCACCCACCTCGTGCGCCTCCTGCTCCGCCGCGCCGTGCTCCACGGCGCCCACACCGTGATCATGGACATCCAGGCGGAGAATCGGCGGGTCCTGCGCGCCGTGCGCCGGGCCTTTCCAGACGGGGTGACCAGGCGCGACCTGGCTGTACTTACCTTTCAGGCAGCGATCCGCCGAAGCCGACAACGAACTGACTGACCACGCCGCTGAGACCGGAGATGACAACCGATGAGAGAACGCTGGTGGGCGGCCAATCCGCGGATCGGCCAGGTGGACCCCGATGACCCGGGCGGGGGTACTCGACCTAGGCGCACCAGGTTCCGCGGCCGCACACCGCTTCGGACCTACGGAACTACTGTGCGCAACTGGTCCCACGGATCGACGGGAAGGAGAGAGCCGCACGTGAGCCACGGCAGCGAGTCGACTGGGCGCAATGCGCATCGCAGGGATCCCCGAGGTGCCGCCGTGTTCTCGGCCATAGACGGCATCGTCCGCCTGCTGGCGGCGCGGAATCGGACGCATTTTGCCTCGCCGCTGAACGAACTACGGCGATTCAGACTCGTCGCGGCGGGGCAGGGCTCCGCGGTCTTCGCCGCGGAGGTGGGCGACTACCTCTCGAACGGGCTCGGAGCGGTTCATGGCGGGGCGCTGGCCATCCTCTGCGACGAAGCCATCGGCTACCCGGTGCACTCGACTCTGGCCATGGGCACCGGATATGCCACGCTGGAGCTGTCGCGCCTCCCCCGGCTCGCTTTCGCAGGTTCGGCAGAGATCCGCTGCGCAGCGTGACGCCGCCCGCGCCGCCGGAGCGCGGCCGACCGGGGCTCTCTCTAGGGCCGGGCAGTCGGCCGGAACGTTCCGAGCCCCGTCCGCCCGCAGAGCAGCTGCTGTGGGCCGCGGAAGAACTGTTCGCCGAGCGGGGCTATCGGCAGACCACTGTGGCCCAGATCTGCGCCCGGGCCGGCATCGCCACCGGCAGCTTCTACGCGCACTTCCGGTCGAAGGCAGAGATCTTCGCCGCGCTGGTCCGGCGGATCAACGCCGATCTCAGGTTCGTCATGCGCGAGGCCATGGAAGGCGCGGGCGGCCAGCGCGAGCTGGAGCGCGCCTGCTTCCACGCATTCTCTGAAATGCTGTCCGGGCGCCCGCGGATCGACCGGATCGTGCGGGAGTCCGAGTTCGTCGCACCCGCCCAGTTCCGTGAGTACTACGAGCGTCTGGCCCGCCACTACGCGCGCGGCGTGCGCCAGGCCCAGCTGGCCGGCCAGGTTGACGTGCGTTACGACCCCGAGGTCATCGCGTACATCGTCGCGGGCATCGGCCACTTCATCGGGATGCGCTGGGCCGACTGGACCGCGGGCGGCCATGTCCGGGAGGAAGTGCTCGATGAAGTGCTGGCCATGCTCGCCCGCGGCCTCACGCCACGCGGCGACACGTTCGGGCAAGGAAACGACCCCGCGTGTTAGCGGCGCTACCCCCGTTGGCGCCGCCCCCTAGCGATGGCTGCGGGCATTCAGCAGGTTGCTAGCCCGGCCAGGAGGGCGCGAACGGCCAGATCCCACCGGCGGTTCACCGACGCCCTGGAGGAGCCCAGCCACCCCGCGGCCTCCTGCGTGGCCAGCCCCTGGGCGAGGGCGAGGAGCGCGTGGGCGATGTCAGTCTGGTCGCCGTCGATGATCCCCGCGTCGATGCAGCGCCGGACCGAGCGCACAATGAACTCCCGGGTGGCCGCTCCCGCCTCCAGCTCGCCCGGGCCGGGGTCGAAGTCGGCGAACGGCCGGGAGAACATGACCTGTGCTAGCACGGGGTTCCGCCGGACGAAGATCCGGAACGTCTGGACCACGCGGATCAGGTCGGCGCGCGGGTCATCCGACTCCCGCAGCCTCGCGAAACGGTCCCCGAGGAGCCGGAAGCCCTCGAAGAACACCTCCCGGACCAGGCCGGCCTTGTCGCCGAACAGCTCGTAGACGGCTGGCGGCGACGTATGGGCCTGCTCGGCGACCTTCCGGGTGGTGAACGCCCCGACCCCGTCCGCGGCCAGCATCGCGACTGCCGCCTGCACTATGTGCTCGCGCAGCTGTCCGGTCCGCTGCTTGGCCCTGGGCACCGTCGAATCCTACAGGGGCTACCTATCCTCGTTACGGAACCACAATACGGTAACGTCCCGGAGTTGCGGCCAGCGTGAGCCACGACGAGAGCCGCACTCGCCGGAGCCGGGTGACTGACCGCCCGCGCCAGTGATTAAACTCACCTCTCTGCATACCTGAGCCCACGGCGCGGTCGGCTGGGTAGGACGGCCAGCGGATGTCGAGGTGGGCGCGCAGCCAGGCCGCCATCCCGGTGCCGAGCCCGACGAGGCGAACAACTGCGCCGCTATGTCGAGGATCTCCTCCCTGCGCCGGCCGCCCGGCGGCGCGGCGGCGGCGCTCCCGGCTGCCATCCCGCTGCCAGTCTCAGGCCATTGGCGGTCTGTCGTCACCGCCACGCACGCTCCCCTTCACCAGGACCGGATTGAGGACCGGTGCCGCTGGTTCCGCTTGCCGGGCGACCTAGACGGCAGGCTGACGACCTGTGGCGAACCACTCCCGCAATAGGGGCTCGAGCGCCCGGCTGACGAGCTCAATGCGCGGGCCGCTCGCGCCCTTGCAGTACGCCCATAGTGCCGAGCCATCAGGAACGCTAGCCGTGGCCTCGGCCGGCATGCCCTTGGCGGCAAGCGCCGCGACGTCGGCACTGACGTCGTCGGACCAGAACCCCAGGTGATGGACTCCCGAGTCTGACGGCGTCCAGATCGTGCCCGGTACCGCCTGCAGGATCTCCAGCCGCGGCTCGGTCAGCGAGTAGGCGAAGCGCATCGCGACGGTGACTTCACCCGAGGGTGTCTGGACGAGCTGGTCTCCGCTGTACTCATCGCACCACCGGTAGCCGGCTGTCTCGGTGAGTAGCGCCAGCGTCGCATCGAAGTCGTCCACCACGATGCCGACATGGTACAGATCAGATGCCTTCATGTGACCCCTTGGGGCAAGACGAGAACCCTGCCGCCCGTCGCGGCGGTCCTTACCATGTCAAACGCGTCAGCGAGCCGGTCGATCCCGACGAGCGGGCCGGCAAGGGGTGACGGGTCTACCACGCCAGTCGCGAAGGCTTCGACGACGGCACGGAAATCGCCTGGCCGGTAAGCCACGGAGAAGCGGATGGTCAGCTCCTTGAGCAGGGCCCCCGCCGGATTCTCGAACTTCACCGGTCCTTCGTGCACGCCTGCGATCACTACCCGTCCGCGGCCTGCGGTGGCGGACACGCAGGGATCGAGGAGGCCAGGATGGCCGACGCATTCAAACACGACGTGGTGGCCGCCAGGCGGTACCTCCGCCGCCGCGGCCAGCACGCTGGTGGCCCCCATGACCTGGGCCAGGGCCAGCCGCGCCGGTCCGGGTCGATGACGGTGACCTGCTCAGCACCCCGGTCCCGGGCCTTACACCCGGATGCAAGTCCGGTTTTGGGGGTGTTGAGCTGGAACACCATCGCTGGCCGCCTCGGCGCGGATAGCGACCTCGTTGCCTGACCGGACGCGCTGCGGCTCGTGCGCTGCGGCTCGTGGTGCGCTGCGCCTCGGCTCAGTGACCGCTGTCCGGTATGGGCGCAGCGGCCGTCCTGGCCAGTCCGCGCGATCGTCACAAAGGAGCAGGAATTGGATTGGGAGTCGGGGCCGGGGCTATTGAAGGAGGCGTAGCCGGACCGCTCGCTGCGCCGGGGCCCAGCGCCGGGTCTGGCCCTGGAACGGGATTCGGCGCGTTGCTTGGCGTCGTATCACCGCCGAGGAAATTCCCGATAGCCTCGGATGCCGACTCGACCGCTGCCTCACCCAATACAGCGGCTATGACGCTTACCACCACGCCACCGATCAAAGCGCCGGGGACGCCTCCTCCCTCAGGGGCTATCGCCTCACCAACCCAGAAGCCTATCTCCGCGCCGAGAACGAAGCCTGCCCTGGCGTTGGCCGCTACGAAGGCCGCCTTGGCAATAGCCGCTGTGACCTGGTCGCCGGACTGCACGCGGATACCGACGTCAACGGCAATGGCAACGTACGGCGCTCTGCTCGCGAGTCGCTCCGCTGCCCCCGCGATCACCTCCAGAGTCTGCTCCCCAGTGGACGGCCGTATAGCATAAAGCGTCTTAGCGGCCAATCTGCTGATAAACGGATCAGCGTCGGCCATCAGCCTGCCGGCCTGCGCAGCCGCTGCATGACGCGCGTCCTCCGCCGTGGTCAAGGCCGCGTCTGTGAAGTGATTGACGACCTCGGGCGCGTTTTCGATTATGGATGCGCCATGAGAGACGAGAAATTGCCCAATTGCGCACTGCAGGCATGTTGGTGCACTCTGCGACGGGGCTACAGCACCACCGCCGGGGCCAGGAGTTGGAGCGGGAGTCGGAGCCACTGTAATGCTTTGCGCCGAACCGCTTCCTGCGCTAGGGCTCGCCCCCGGCCTGGGCCCAGGAACGGGGGACGGCGCGCCGTAGCCCGGGCAGCCTGGTGTCGTATTGTCGCAACCGCCGCCACCGGCGGGTGCGATGAGTTGGCGGCCATTGAGCTCGATGTTGGAGACGGGGTTGCCCGCCCCGAACGTGTAGCGGTTGCCGGTGAACGGATTGGTGTCAAGAGCCATGTCCGCGATGGCGCCGTTGTACATGTCCCTGGACAGGAACTGGTTCAGCGCCGGGTCGTAGTTGCGGAAGCCCATGTCGTACTGGCCGGAGGAGGAATCCCAGCGCATCGCGTTATACCGGTATGCGCTGAACGGCTGCGCCGTGCTGCCCGGACTGGTGTTGGTCTTGTCCGCGCCGGTGAACATCGACGAGTCGTTGCCCCCATACGCGGTGTATCCATAGGTCGCGATCGTATTCCCGTTAGCGCTGGTGACCGCCTCGACGTCGGAGTGGTCGTTGTAGGTGTAATAGCCAGCGGTCTGGGTGCCGTCGCTGTTGGTGGTGGTCTGTGACAGCCGGGTCCCGCCGGGAGTGTAGGTGTAAGACTTTGTCTGCCTGCCGTTTTGCAGTTCGCTGATGAGCTGGCTGGTCAGGCCGATATAGGCGTAGTCGGTGGTTTGCGGTGAACTGGTGCCTATCCCAGTGGTTTGCGAGGTCTTGCGGTCCAGCGGGTCGTAGGTGTAGCGGGCGGTGTCGAGAGTGCTGCTGGCGTTGAGCTGCTGGTGCTCGATGATGCGGTCGAACCCGTCGTAGGTGTTGCGCTCCAGCAGATGCCCGCCAGAGGTGACGGTGTCGAGCCGGCCGAAGGGGTCGTAGTTGTAGTCGGAGGTCACCCCGCTGGTGACCGCGGTGAGCAGCCGGTTGCGGTCGTAGTTGTAGCTGGTGGTGGTGCCGTTGACGGTCTGCGAGGGCCACACGTTGTCGTTGGCGTCGTGGCTGTAGGACTCGGTGACCGCGCCGTCCTTGGTGACCTGCGTTATACGGTCGCGGGGATCGTAGGTGTAGGTCAGCGTATGGCTCAGGTCGGTCGAGTTGTTGTCGGCGGACATCAGCTTCGCGATGTCCTGGGTCTTGTTGCCGTTGGGGTCGTAGGTGTAGGTGTGCTCGGCGACCGTAGTGCCGTCAGCCTTGGCCTCCAGCGAGTGCTGCAGCGACCAGTTGTCGAAATAGGAGTCGGTGACCGTGTTGCCGTTGGGTTTCACCTCGCTGGCCAGCTGCCCGACCGGGGTGTAGGTGAATGTGGTCACCTGCGGCGAGGGGTCGGTGGCCGACTGGGCGTCGGTTTCCTTGCTCAGCAGGTCGCGGGCGTCGTAGGCGAAGGTCGAGGGCGCGCCGTCGTGGCTGCGACTGGTGAGGTCGCCGTTGGCGTCGTAGCCGTAGGTGGTGGTGTGTGCGGTGACGCCGGAGGGCGCGAGCTCAGCGACCTGGGTGACTCGGTTCAGCCCGTCGTAGCTGATCTGGTAGTTGCTGATGGCCGTGCCGGGGCTGGAATCGGTGATCCCGGTCAGGTTGCCGTTCGGGTCGTAGCTGTAGCCGAAGCTGTGCGAGCCGGCCTGGGTGTCGCCGGAGTTGTCCCGCACGATCTTGACGGCATCGGCGACCACGGTGCCGCCAGGGTTCTCCGCGAGCGTGAGACTCTGCCCGGTGCCGTTCTGGGTGAAGGCGAACTTGCCGAGCGGCACCCACGTTCCCGCGTTCTGCGTCTGGTCCACCGCCACGGTGGATGAGCCGCCGCTGAAGGACACCTTGAACGAGGCGTTGGCGGCCGCGCCGGACACGGCGGGGTACTTCACGTAGACGGTGTAATTTCCGTCTTCGGGGATGTTCAGGTTCCAGGTGAACGTGTCGGTGCCGGCGCCAGGCGCGTGGGTCTGGTAGCCGGGGCCGACGAACCCGGTTCCGGCGCTGGACGTGGTCCAGGTGCCGGCCGAGGTGGTGTTGTTGAGGTCGGAGTCATCGACCAGCTCGGTGGCCAGCCCGGTCGGCACCCCGGAGTCGCTGCGCGACTGGAGCTTCCCGTCCGGGAAGTAAGTCGACGACAGGGTGCGGCAATCCGACGTCGTGCTGTTGGGCGGGCATGCGGTTTCGCCGGCCGCGGCGATGGTCCGCGTTGTCTGCTGGCCGAGGTCGTTGTAGTCGTAGCTGGTGGTGATGCCGAGCGGGTCGGTGGACGACTTGGCCCAGCCGTTGTCGAAGTACGCATAGCTGGTGACGTTGCGGACGGCCTGGTTGCCCGACGGCGGCGCGCTGACCGAAGACAGCCGGCTGGCTGGGTCGTAGCTGTAGTCGGTCTCTGCGGGCGTGTTGTAGACCGGGTCGCTGGGGTTGTCGGCCGACAGCTGAGTGCTGACTTGGTTATCGGCGTTGTACTTGGTCACTTGCGTGAAAGCGCAGGTCTCAGTCTGCACGCAGCTGCTGGCGATAGACACCCCGGCGGCGACCCCGCGTGGGGTGATCACCTGAGTCCGGTTGCCGGCCTGGTCATAGACGTACTGGGTGGTGTCATAGACGACGCTGCTTCCTGAGCCCTCGTGGGGCACCATCATCTGCGTCACCTTGCCGCGTGGGTCCAGCGTGTACAGCGTGGTAGCGCTGTTCTTGTCTATGGCGCCGTTCTGATCGGTGCTGGACGTGACCAGGCCGTCGAGGTCATATGCCTGGCTGGTGGTGAACCCGGCCGCATCGGTGGCAGAGATCCGCCGGTGATCGAGGTCATAGGCATAGGTGGCCCATGCCGTGGTGTTTCCAGTAGTAGCGTTCTCGACCGGGTTGATGACCTTGGTCAGGTTCCCGACATCGTCGTAGGTGTACGTGGTCAGGCCGCCTGCCGCATCGGTCTGCGAGATCAGCTCGTTGATCGAGTCGTAGGCATACGTCGTGGTGAAGCTCGAGGCCGGGCTGGGCACATTGCCGTCCGGCTGGGTGACGGAGGTGAGGTTCCCGGCCGGGTCGTAGGCGTAGGTCGTTTCCCGCTGGGGAGATGACGGCACGTCCTGCGGAGCAAATTGCGCAGTCAGCCTGTCGCTGGGGTCATAGCTGAACTTAGTCACCGCCCCGTTGGGCCCGGTGGCCTGGGTGACGTTGTCGTTGCCGTCGTAGACGGGTGCCGGGGTAGTGATGAACACGCCGTTGGCCTGGTCTTTCGGGACCACCGTCTGGCCCGGGCGGCCGAATACGTCGTATTCCCGAGTCGCCGTGTGCTTGAGCGGGTCGGTCACGGCGGTGACGTTGCCGCGCAGCTCGTAGGTGAAGTTCGTGACATTACCGAGCGGGTCGGTGATGCTCTGCGGGTAGCCGCTGGGGTCGTAGCTGGAGTACGTGGTCTTGTTGCCGTTGGCGTCGGTGGCGGTCTGCACCTGCCCGGTCTGGTCGTAGGTGTAGTGGGTGGTGAACGATCCTGCAGCGGCGCCGCTGGCGTTGCCGTCGGGGTCGGTGACGGACAACAGGTTCCCGTTGGCGTCGTAGCTGAAGGTCCACAGCCGCTGCTGGGGGGTTAGCTTGCTGGCCAGGTTGGCGATATGCCCGCTGAGCCCGGTCTGGTAGGTGTAGGTGGTGGACGCGGTGCCGTTCTTGTTGGCCAGGGCGTCGGTCATGGTCAGCGGGTAGCCGGTGTTCTGGTCGTAGGTCCAGGTGGTGG